>Ga0315912_10001916_pt1 | contig 23578 bp, 26 predicted proteins | sample VfabasoilMG_FD_204469 | JGI IMG/M metagenome (GOLD analysis project Ga0315912, IMG submission 204469) | Garden soil microbial communities collected in Santa Monica, California, United States - V. faba soil | ecosystem: Environmental > Terrestrial > Soil > Garden | place: USA: California... | reverse complement strand
CGATGGTCCGCGCCCTGGGCGAAGAGTACATCGATGAGAAGATCCTGCCCGCCACGCAGCTCGGCCGGCTGATCCGGCCCGAGGAAATCGCGGACGCAATCTGCTTCATGATCTCGAACTCCGCTGTCAGCGGCGAACTCTGGGCCGACGCCGGCTGGCATCCGTTGCCGGCCTGAGCGCCGCGGCGGGGGCGGTCACGCGCGCCCGTTTTGGTCGTATACTGACGCCGCCAATCACGGGGGAAAGCGCGCGTGGCTGAGATCTCCAAGGACGAGGGCGTCATCCTTGTCCTGCTCGAAAGGTTCACCAAGTACCGCCTGCCGCGGGCCATGGCCATGAAGCAGAAGGTCGACAGCGGCGAGCCGCTCAACAAGCGCGAGCAGGACCTGCTGAAGCGGGTCAAGGAAGAGGTCGGCCAGATCCGCCCCTACATCGCGCGGAATCCGAAATATCAGGAGATCGCCAAGGAAGCCATGGATCTCTGGAACGGCATCATCGAGAAGGACCTCGAGAACCGGAAGAACGCCCCGAAGAAGTAGCCCGGTTTTTCACCGCAGCGCGGCGGCGACCGCCGCGCGCCAGCGCGCGAACCGATCCCGCAATGCCGGATCCCCGGCGGGCGCGAATGTTTCAGGTTCTCCCTCGTCCAGCCAGTTCCCCGGTCGTCCGGCGACCAGCCAGGCCAGTCCCCGCGCCGTGGCTTCCCGGACGACGGGCCGCTCGACCGCGATCCCGGACAGATCCGCCAGTCGGCGGCAGAGTCCATCCTGCGCCGCGAGGCCGCCGCTCAGCACGAGGCGCCGCACCGGTCCCGCCGCGCGCGTCATCTCCTCCAGGTTCACCGCGATCAGGAACACGATGCTCTCGGCCACGGCCACGAGTTTCGCCTCCGCGTCCGCATCGCCGAGGAAACGGGATCGAAAATCCGAACGCCAGAAGGGCGATCCCAGTCCCGAGACGCCATTCAGGAACAGGGGTGGCGCCGGCGTTCGTTCGAGCGCGCGGGTCACGGCGGCGTCGAGGGTCTCGATGCCGATGCCGAGTTCATCGCCGATCTGCCGCAGGGCGCTGCCGGCGCCGTTCACGGTGCCTTCCAGCACGTAGCTCAACTCGCCGTCCGCCTCCCAGACGACGCTGCAGAGCAGCGTCGCGGATTCGGCGCGCCGGCTGCCCACGCCGCGCTGGAGAAACGCGCCGGTGCCGGCATTGATGTAGACCGTATCGGGCCATGGCTCGCCGAAGGCGAACAACGCGGCGGACTGGTCGCCGGTGCAGACTTCGAGCGGTGCGGTTCGATCGCCGATCGCCAACGCGCCGTACGCGTGCCGGGTCGGCACGCAGCGGGGCAGGGCGGCGCCCGGCACGCCGAACAAGTCGAGCAACGCTGTCGACCAGGTCCGCGTCGTGCAATCCCACAGCAGCGTGCGCGAACCGTTCGCGGGATCGACCGCGAACGGGCGGTTCCCGAGCAATCGGAACAGGAGGAAACTCGCGAGCGGTCCGCAGCACAGCCGTCCGTCCGCGAGCGCCCGCGCGACGTCCGGAAGGTGATCCAGGCACCAGCGCAGCTTGCTCGCACCGTAGTGCGGCGAGAGCACGAGCCCGGTCAACGCGTGGATGTCGGCCGAGCGATTCTCGAACCGGCGCAGCCAGTCCGCGGCACGGCGGTCCTGCCAGGAGATGACCGGCGACAGCGCGGCGCCGGTAGTCCGATCCCAGCAGACAATGCTCGAGCGCTGCGTCGCGAGTCCCGCTGCCGCGATCTCTCCGTCGAACCCCGCCTCGGCTTCATGGATGCACCGCCGGATCGATTCGACGAGCTCTTCCGGGTCGTGCTCGACGCGATTGCCGTCGAGACGCCTGGTGGCGATGTCGACGCCGGCTTCCGCGACGATGTCGCCCGCCGCATCGAAGATGAGCGCGCGGCTGGCGTGGCCGCCCTGGTCGATGGCGAGGAAGTGCGGGGACGATGGCGCCATGGCCGGACGCGCCGTCAGTCGGGTACGAGCGGCAACTCGTCCGTCTTCGCCTTCGCGTCGCGTTGCGGCAGGCTGCCGGCAATCTGCTGCATCACTTTCGCGGCCGTCGCGCGCCAGGTGGTCAGCTTGCCGCCGTAGATGGAGAGGATCCGCGGGCGATCGCCGCGGTCGACGGCGAAGATGCTCTCGCGCGGCCGATCGAAAGCGCGGCCGTCGCTGCGGGGCAGCACGCGCAATCCCGCGTAGGCCGAAATCAGTTCGGGCGGTGTGCCGCGCCAGGCGGGGAAGTAGTGCCGCAGGATCCCGCACAGGTAATCCCGCTCCGTGTCCGGCGGCGCGACACTGTTCGGATCGCCCTCGTAAATCGCCTCGGTGGTGCCGACCAGCGTGTGTTCTCCGCGCGGCATCGCGAATACCGCGCGGCCGTCGCCGGGCGATTCCAGGTACCAGATCCCCCTCCGCGGCCCGCCGCGAACGAGCAGGTGCGTGCCGCGCACGAGGTCGATGTCGACGCCCGGTGGCGACGGCGAGACGCGTGCTGCGACGCGGTTCACCCACGGCCCGGCCGCGTTGATCAGGATCCGCGCGCGGCAGCTCCGTGGCCGGGCGGACTCCAGGAAATTCACTTCGCAGCCGTCATCATCCAGCGTCGCGCTCTCGAACCGGCCCGGCATCGCGAGTTCAGCGCCCAGCGATTGCGCCGAACGCACGACGGCGCGGGTCAGCGCGGCGTCGTCCGTCTGCCCGTCGTAATAGCGGAATACGGCCTGCAAGTCCTTCGTGTCGATCCCGTCGAGGTCGCCCCACTCGGCGCGCGGCACCTTTGAGAACCGGTTTTCTCTGGCGCCGCCGCCGAGCAGGGCATAAAGCGCGAGTCCGGCGCGCACTTGCCAGGCCCGTCGTCGCGTAGTCCGGTAGATCGGGATATGAAAGGGCACGAGTCGCACGAGATCCGGCGCGAGGCGCAGCAGCAGTGCCCGTTCGCGCAGGCTCTCCCGCACCAGCGGGAACTGCGCGGTTTCGAGGTAGCGCAGGCCGCCGTGGATCAGCTTGCTCGAGCGGCTGGAAGTGCCGTGCGCGAGCGCGGTCTGTTCGAGCAGCAGCACCCGGTGTCCCGCGGCGGCAGCGGCCTGCGCAACGCCGGCGCCGTTGATCCCGCCGCCGACGATCGCGACGTCGAAACTATCCGCCATGCACGCAGCCTTTCCGGCGGAGCTCGGCGTGTTCGAGCATCTCGCCGATGGCGTCGGTTTCGACGTAGGCGATCCCGCGTCCGGCGAGGGCGAGCGCCAGCGCCGGATCGCCGGTTTCGTACACGATCCATTTCCACGGACCCTGCCAGAGCTCGGCGGGGGCGGGCGGCAGGCGGGCGATCTTGCAGAACAGGAATTCGGGCGCGAGGTCGAGCGCGATCAGGCGTTGTTCTTCGGACCAGCTCTCCAGCGCCCAGCCGGTACGGAACCCGGCCTGCTTCGCCATCCGGATCGTCTCCGGATCGAAGGAGATGATCACGCCGTGCTTCCCCAGCGCGGCGCTCGTCTCGAGGATCGGCCGCGCGACGCGTTCGAGCCCGAAGCGGCGCAGGCTGGCGCGCTTGATCTCGACGAACACCAGCGGCGGCGGCCGCTTGCGCACGAGGTCGATCGCTTCCTTGAGCGTCGGCAGGCGCGTGTTCGCGAAGGCCGTGCCGAACCGGGCGGGTTCGCCCACGCTCTCGCGCCGGAGATCGGCGCAGGCGGAATCGAGCACGCCGCGATCGATGCCGGCCGTGCGGCGGAGATTGTCGTCGTGGACGACGACCGGCACGCCGTCCGCCGTGAGCTGCACGTCGAATTCGATGCCGCAGGCGCCGACGTTCATCGCGGCGGCGATCCCTTCCAGGGAGTTTTCCGGGTAGCGTGCCGGCCAGCCGCGGTGCGCGACGAGAATCGGGATGTCCGCCACAGGTCGGGTCCGGGACGTGGAATGCGGGTGCGGGTGGGGCGGACTCAGGTTATCCGCAACGCTCCGATTGTGCAAAGCCGTGACGCCGCGCACGCTTCGTGCGGAGCGCGGTTCGATATACTGTGCGCCCCCGCGACCCCGACCCTTGCCACCGTGACCACCGCGCTCCGCCCCGCGATCCTCGACGACGTGCCGCTGCTGCTCGACTACATGCGTGGTTATTACGCGCACGATCGCATCGTGCTCGACGAGCAGGCGGCGCGGAACGCGCTGCTCGGCCCGCTGGGCAACCCGGACATCGGCCGCGTTTGGCTGATCGAGGAATCCGGGCAGGCGGTCGGCTACGTCATCGCGCTGTACGGCTGGAGCATCGAGTTCCACGGGCGCGACTGCTTCCTGGACGAGCTGTACATCGTCCCGGAGTTCCGCGGCCGCGGCACCGGCACGCGGGCGATGCGGCTGGTGGAGGAGGAACTGCGCGGACTCGGCGTGCGCGCCATGCACCTCGAGGTCGAGCGCGCCAACACGGGCGCGCAGCGCTTCTACGCCTCTCTCGGCTTCGAGGACCGCAGCCGCTTCTTCATGATGAGCCGGAAGTTCCCGCCGAAATCCTGACGGGCCGGCCCGGAACCGCGACCGGATCACGGTTCGGGCCGGGTTTTCCGCGGGCGCGGGCCGCTGTCCGGTAGAATACGTCCCGACCATGGGCGGCGTGTGGATCGGAATTGCGTTCCTGCTCGGACTCGGCGCGCGCCAGCTCGGCCTGCCGCCGCTGGTCGGTTATCTCGCGGCCGGGTTCGTGCTGTACGGCAGCGACGCCGATCTCGGCAACGTCCTCGACCTGTTTTCCTCGCTCGGCATCACCCTGCTGCTGTTCACCATCGGCCTCAAGCTGCGCATCGATACCATGGCGCAACCGCGCGTCTGGGGCGTCGCCTCGCTGCACATGGCCGGGAGCACGCTGCTGCTCGGCGCGATCCTCTACGCCGTCGGACGGGCGGAACTCGTGCCCCTGTCCGCGATCGATCCCGCCACGGCGCTGCTGCTCGGTTTCGCGCTGAGCTTCTCCAGCACCGTGTACGGCGTGAAGGTGCTCGAGGACAAGGGCGACATGGCCTCGACCTACGGGCGCATGGCGATCGGCATTCTCATCGCGCAGGACGTCGCCGCGGTGTTCTACCTCGGCATTTCCACGGGCAAGGTGCCGCCGCTCTCGGCGCTGCTGCTGCTCGCCGCGCTGTTCCCGCTGCGCTGGCTGCTGATGCGGATCATGGATCGTACCGGCCATGAGGAACTGCTGATCCTGTTCGGCATGTCGGTCGCGCTGGGCGGCGCGCAGCTCTTCGATCAATTCGGCATCAAGGGCGATCTCGGCGCACTCGTGTTCGGCTTCATGCTGGCCTCGCACCGCTGGTCGCCGCGGCTCGCGAAGGCTCTGCTCGGCTTCAAGGACCTGTTCCTGGTCGGGTTCTTCCTGACCATCGGCCTGAAGGGGGCGCCGACCGCGGACACGGTCCTGCTCGGCTTGCTGCTGGTGCTGCTGTTGCCGCTCAAGTTCGGCCTGTTCTTCTGGCTGCTGGCGCGGTTCCGCCTGCGGGCGCGCACGGCCTTTCTAGGCGCGCTTAATCTCTCCAATTACAGCGAGTTCGGTCTCATCGTCGCGGCGGTCGCCGCGTCGAACGGGCTGATCGACAACGAATGGCTGACGACCATCGCGGTCGCGCTCGCGCTGTCATTCGTGATCGCCGCGCCGCTGAACACGCACGGACACCGCATCTACGACCGGTTCCGCGCGCGCCTGCTGCGTCACCAGCATCCGGAGCGGCTGCCGGATGAGGCGGAGATCGATCCGGGGGACGCGACGGTGCTCATCTTCGGCATGGGACGCGTCGGCACCGGCGCCTACGAGTTGCTGCACCGGAGTCGCGGCAAGCGGGTGCTGGGCGTGGACATGGTGCCGGAGGTGATCGAGCTGCATCGCAAGGCCGGCCGCAACGTGATCCGCGCCAGCGCCATGGATGCGGATTTCTGGCCCAGGCTCCGGCTCGACGGAACGCACCTGAAACTGGTGATGCTGGCGATGCCGTTGTGCGACGAGAACTGCTACGCGGCCTCGCAGCTGATCCGCTACGGCTACACCGGCCGCATCGCGGCGCTCGCCACCTTCGAGGAAGACGTGCAGCGCCTCAAGGACGAGGGCGTGCACAGCGTGTTCAATCTCTATGCCGAGGCGGGTGCGGGTTTCGCGGAGGACGCAGCCACCGGCGGGCGGCCGCTGGAAGTCCCCGAACCGCAGTAGTGACGTTGCGGCGCGACCTGCGCCGGGACAACTCCGAAAGTCAGCGTTGCGTCAGCGTGTCTGAGCTGATCTGCGCTTCGGGGTGCACGGCGAGATACTGCTCGCGATAAATCTGCGCGAAGGCCAGCACGGACGCGATCAGGAGCGGGCTGACCAGGATCCCGATCAGTCCGAACACCTGGATTCCGCCCAGCACGCCGATCAGGATCAGCAGGATGGGCAGTTCCGCCTGCCCGCCGATCACGAACGGCCGCAGGAAGTTGTCGACCATTCCCACGACGACCATGCCCCAGACGGCGAGCCCAATCGCCGCGGCCGTGTGCCCGGTGAAATAAAGGTATGCGGCCGCCGGTGCCCAGATCAGGCTCGCGCCCACGAAGGGCACCAGGCTGAACAGGGCGGAGGCGAAGCCGAGCAGGACGGGGAAGGGCACGCCGCTGACGGCGAGGCCGATGCCGGAGAGCATGCCCTGCGCGGAGGCCGTGATGAACGCGCCGCGGACGATGGCGGACAGCGTGCGATCGAGGCGGCCGAAGACGAGCTGCTTGTTCTTCTCCTCCATCGGCACCATGTCGAGGATCCAGCGCACGATGCGGCGGCCGTCGCGGAAGAAGAAGAACAGCGTCAGCACCAGCACGATCAGGTCGAGGATCAGTCCGAAGAATCCCTTCAGCGTCGCGGCGCCGAACTTGGTGATGGAGTTGCCCACCTCGCGCAGCGCTTCCAACGCGACGCCGCGCAGATCGATCTGCCATTTCTCGATGAAGCCGGAGACCTTCGCCCAGACCTTCGCGAGCGGTGCCGGCAGTTCGTGAGCCTGCAGCGCGGAGGCAAGGCTGCCGTTTTTCGACAGCCACTGGCTGACCACCGGCGCGATGTCGGCGGCTTCCCGGATCAGCAGCCAGAGCAGGATCAGCACCGGCACGACGATGGTGCAGAGCACGAGCAGCGTGGACGCCGCCGCGCACAGGTTCGACCCGCGGATGCGGCCGTGCAGTTTCGCGTGGACCGGGTGAAAGATCAGCACGATCATCACCGCGCCGATCAGCGGCGGCGCGAACGGCGCCAGCACGCGGGCCAGCTGGTAGAGCAGGAAGAAGTAGACCGCGAAGAAGAAGACGAAAAACAGCAGCCGCCGGTCGAGCAGCGGGTTATCCGTCGGCGCGGCGCCGCCGGCCGGTTCGGAAGGAACGCTCACGGTGCCGCTGCTATCTCCGCTTCTCGAGCGGCACGTAGGGACGCGCCGTCGGCCCGGTGTAGATCTGCCGCGGACGGCCGATCTTGCGATCCGGGTCTTCCATCATTTCCTTCCACTGCGCGATCCAGCCGGGCAGGCGGCCGATGGCGAACATCACCGTGAACATGTTCACGGGAATGCCCATGGCCTTGTAGATGAGGCCGCTGTAGAAGTCGACGTTCGGGTACAGCTTGCGCTCGATGAAGAACGGATCGGACAGCGCGGCCTGCTCCAGTTCCTGCGCGAGCTGCAGCTGCGGATCGTTCACGCCCTTCTTGTTGAGCACCAGGTTCGCCATCTCCTTGAGGATCTTGGCGCGCGGGTCATAGTTCTTGTAGACGCGGTGGCCGAAGCCCATCAGCCGCACGTTCGACTTCTTGTCCTTGACCTTGTCGACGAACTCCTTGCAGCTCATGCCGGATTTCTGGATCTCGTCCAGCATCTCGATGACCGCCTGGTTCGCGCCGCCGTGCAGCGGGCCCCACAGCGCGCAGATGCCGGCGCTGACGGACGCGAACAGGTTGGCCTGGCTGGAGCCGACCAGCCGCACGGTCGAGGTAGAGCAGTTCTGCTCGTGGTCGGCGTGCAGGATCAGCAGGATGTTGAGCGCCCGCACCAGGTCGTCGTCGATCTGGTAGGGCTCGGAGGGCAGCGCGAACATCATGTGCAGGAAGTTCGCGCAGTAGCTCAGGTGGTTCAGGGGATACATCATCGGCCGCCCCATGCTCTTCTTGTAGCTGAAGGCGGCGATCGTGCGCAGTTTCGACAGCAGCCGGGTCGCCTGCATGTCGATATTCTCGAACACGTTCAGCGACTCGGGGTAGTAGGCCGAAAGCGAGCACACCATCGACGACAGGATGGCCATCGGGTGCGCCGTGGCCGGGAAGCCGTCGAAGAAGTGCTTCATGTCCTCGTGGATCATGCTGTGGTAGGTCAGCAGCCGCGAGAAGTTCTTGAGCTGTTCCCGGTTGGGCAGCTCGCCGTAGATGAGGAGGTAGCTGGTCTCGACGAAGGTGGACTTCTCGGCCAGGTCCTCGATGGGGATGCCGCGGTAGCGGAGGACGCCCTGTTCGCCGTCGAGGTAGGTGATCGCGCTGGTCGTCGCCCCCGTGTTCATGTACCCGGAGTCGATGGTGATGTAGCCGGACTGGGCGCGCAGCTTGGTGATGTCGACGGCTTTCTCGTTTTCAGAGCCGGTGATGACGGGCAGCGAGTACTCCTTGCCCTCCAGGATCAGCTTGGCGGATTCGCTCATGGTATCGCTCCCTGTTGCGGGGTGTACGGCCACTCTGGGGCGGCTTTGAGTTCTATTCTAATGGCGGGGGCCGGTTTAAGATATCCCCGCAGCCCGCTCATCCATCGCCATTCGCAGGAGTGCACCGCCGATGAATATTCCCGCCCGTTTGCTTGTCGTCGCCCTGCTGTTCGCCGCCGGTTCGGCCGCGGCCCAGGACGAGGATCGCTTCAAGGACGTGAAGATCGAGGCGATCCCGGTGACCCCGGGGATCTGGATGCTGACCGGGCAGGGCGGCAACATCGGCGTGTCCGCGGGCGAGGACGGCGTGTTCCTCATCGACGACCAGTTCGCCCCGCTCACGGAGCGCATCAAGGCCGCGATCGCGAAGATCTCCGACAAGCCGGTGCGCTTCGTGATCAACACGCACTGGCACGGCGATCACACCGGCGGCAACGAGAACCTGGGCAAGGAAGGCGTGGTCATCGTCGCGCACGACAACGTCTACAAGCGCATGAACCAGGAGAATTTCAGCAAGGTCTTCAACATGGCGATCCCGAAGGCGCCGAAGGCCGCCCTGCCGGTGATCAGCTTCAACGACACGGTGACCTTTCACCTGAACGGGCAGGACATCCATGCGGCGCACGTCGAGCACGCGCACACAGACGGCGACAGCTTCCTGCACTTCCGGCAGGCCAACGTCATCCACACGGGCGACCTGTGGTTCAACGGCATGTACCCGTTCATCGACTCGGAAAGCGGCGGCTCGGTGGCCGGCGCCATCGCCGCGGTCGAGGCCATCCTCGCCGTCGCCGACGCGAACACGAAGATCATTCCGGGGCACGGCCCGCTGGGCGATGAGAAGGCGCTGGAAACCTACCTCGGGTTTCTCAGGGAGGTCAGCGGCCGGGTGCAGAAGCTGATCGACGCGGGGAAATCGCTGGAAGAAATCCAGCAACTGAAGCCGCTTGCCGACTACGACGCGACGCTCGGCCAGGGTTTCTTCAAGCCGGAGACCTTTCTCGGCATTCTCTACAACGGGCTGAAGAAGCCGTAGGCCGATGCCCGTCGGACCGGGGTCGGTGCGGCTGCGTCCTGCCGAGCGCGCGGACGCCGGGCTGATCCTCGAATTCATCCGCGAACTGGCCGAGTACGAGAAGCTCGGCAACCAGGTGACAGCCACCGAGGCCGGGATCGCGGAGACGCTGTTCGGCCGGGACGCCGTGCCGCGCTGCATCCTCGCCTTCGCAGGCGACCAGCCGGCCGGCTTTGCGCTGTTCTTCCGGACCTATTCCACCTTTCTCGGCCGGCCCGGCCTGTACCTTGAAGACCTGTTCGTCCGCCCGGCTTTCCGCCGCCGCGGGATCGGCCGCCGCCTGCTGGTGGAACTCGCCCGCATCGCCCGCGACGAGCACTGCGGGCGGGTGGAATGGGCGGTGCTGGACTGGAACGAGCCGGCGATCGGGTTCTACAAGTCCCTCGGCGCGATCGGCATGGGCGAATGGACCGTCTACCGCGTCACGGGCGAGGCGCTGGACCGGCTTGCGGCCGAGGCCCCGCGCTGATCGGCGGCCAGATCAGTTATCCTGCGCGTGCACAAACCCATAAGGTGAAGCCGTGGCGATTTCCCCCCTGAGCGATCCCGCCATTTCCTCCGGCAGCCGGCCGCGGGACCTGCGCCGGACCGGCCTGCATCCCGATCACTGGTACCCGCTGCTGCGGTCGAAGAACCTGAAGGCCGGCAAGGCAGTCGGCGTCAGTTTCGGCGGCGAACCGATCGTGCTGGTGCGCACCGAGCAGGGCCAGGCCTTCGCGCTGGAGGACCGTTGCGCGCACCGGCAGGTGCCGCTGTCTGCCGGCGTCGTCAGCGGCGAGCACATCCAGTGCTGCTACCACGGCTGGACCTATGACTGCTCGGGCAAGTGCGTGAACATCCCCTACGTCGGCCGCAGCGAGGCGGTGCCGCGCGGCGTGCGTTCCTATCCCTGCCGCGAGGACTACGGCCTCGTCTGGGTATTCCCGGGCGATGCGCGCAAGGCGGAAGGCGCCTTTTTCCCGGACGTGGCGAGCTGGCGCGATCCGGCCTACAAGACCCGTTACCTCGATCACGAAGTCGGCTGCCATTACTCGTTCCTGCACGAGAACCTGATGGACATGAACCACCAGTTCCTGCACCGGCGGATCATGTCGAAGATCAACACGAAGTTCCTCGGACTCCGCGAGGGCGAGGACTGGGTGGAGGTGGACTACACCTTCACGCGCGTCGGCGCGCAGCCGGTCGGCGAGAAGTTCATGCTCGGCAAGCGCCCGGAAGCGAGTTCGAACCGGCCGCACGACCTGATGACGGTGCGCACGCAGTATCCCCACCAGATCCTGAAGTTCTGGACCGCGGGCAGCAATGATCCGGCGCTCGATCTCTGGATCACCTACATCCCGATCGACCGCGAGCAGCGGCGCAACCAGACCTTCGCGCTCATGAACATCCGCCGCCCCGGGATCCCGTTCCTGATGGAAGCCATGTGGCCGTTCATCATCTGGTTCACCAACGGCATCTTCGGCGAGGATCGCTGGGTGGTGGAGATGGAGCAGGACGCCTTCGACGCGCAGGGTTCCGACTGGAACCAGGAGATCTTCCCCGTCGTGCAGAAGGTCCGCGAGCTGCTGCTCCGGAAAGGCATACCGCTCTAGCCGGAGGCGGGACGTCGTGCGCCCCTCCGACATCGACGCGCTCCTCGACGATCGCCCGGCGGACGGCGCGTTCCGCGTCAACCGCCGCGTCTTCACCGATCCCGACATCTTCGACCTCGAGATGCGCCACATCTTCGAGGGCGGCTGGATGTTCCTCGGCCTGGAGAGCCAGCTGCCGAAATCGCATGATTTCCTGACGACGACCCTCGGCCGCAAGCCGGTCGTCGTGATGCGCGACGGCGACGGCCGTCTCGCCTGCTACTACAACAGCTGCCGCCACCGCGGCGCGCTCATCTGCCGGCTCGGGCAGGGCAACCGCCGCCTGCACGTCTGTCCCTACCACGGCTGGTCCTACGACAGCGCGGGTAAGAACCGCAACATCAAGAGCCGCGAGCAGGGCGCCTACGCGCCGGCCTTCGACAAGGACAGCCACGATCTGCAGTCCGTCGCGCGCTTCGAGAATTACCGGGGCCTGTTGTTCGCGAGCGCCGCCGCCGACGTACCGCCTTTCCTCGAGTACCTGGGCGAAGCGCGGCATCTCGTCGATCTGGCCGTGGATCAGAGCCCGGGCGGGCTCGAGCTCGTGCCCGGTCCCGTGCGCTTCACCTTCGAAGCCAACTGGAAGCTCCAGCTGGAGAACTCCTGCGATCCGTATCACTTCACCTCCGTGCATACGTCCTACCTGCGCCTGCTCGATCAGCGCCGCGCGGCGCAGCAGGACTCAAAGGTGAAGAGCGTCTGGAACGACGACCGGCCGTGGGCAGAGGGCGCGAAGGGCGTCACCGGCGGCACGTTCAGCTTCGATCACGGCCACGTGCTGAACTGGCAGATCATGGGCGTGCTGCCGACGCTGCCGCTCTACGAGCGGGCGGAGCAGCTGCTGAAGGAATTCGGCGCCGCGCGCCGCGACTGGATGTTCAACATGCGCAACCTGTCGATCTTCCCGAACGTGCAGATTGCCGAGAACGCCTCCAGCCAGCTGCGCATCATCCGGCCGCTCGCGGTCAACCGCACCGAGATGATCACCTGGTGCGTGGCGCCTGCCGGCGAGAGCGCCGATGCGCGTCGCCAGCGCATCCGCCAGTACGAGGACTTTTTCAATCCGAGCGGGCTCGCGACGCCGGATGATGCGACGACCTTCGAGGACACGCAGTGCGGGTATCCGGCGGAAGCCGGCTGGCTCCAGGGCTACGCGCGCGGCATGACGGCGACGCGCCCCGGCGGCAACCCGATGACGGCGCCGATCGGCATGACGCCGGCGGCGGGCGTGCTGGGCGGGCCGGAACTGTGCGACGAAACCGCGCTGCACAGCTACTACCGTGCCTGGCGCGATCGATTGAAGCAGGGGCTCGAACGGGACGGCGGCGCATGAGCGCGGCATTGACGGCCGCTACCGCGGCGGAACTGCTGGCGCTCGAGGGTCACTATCTTGATACGCGGCAGTGGGAGAAGTGGCTGGATCTCTTTACCGAGGACGTGGTGTTCTGGGTGCCCGCCTGGCGCGACGAGGCGGAGCCGACCACCGATCCGGATCGCGAGTTGTCATTGATCTATGACATCGATCGGCAGGCGCTGGTCGATCGCGTGTGGCGCATCCGCTCCGGCATGTCGGTTGCCTCCACGCCGCTGATGCGCACGGCGCACCAGGTCTCGAACGTCCTTCTGCCGGACCCGCCGGGGGAGACGGAAGCGGAAGTGAGAGCCACCTGGGCCGTGCACCTGTTCAATCCCGCGAACGGGCGGCAGCACGTGTTCTTCGGTCTCTACGAAAGTACGCTGCGGTTTGTGGACGGCCGCTGGAAGATCGCGCGCAAGAAAGTGCTGCTGCTGAACGACCGCATCCCGACCGTTCTCGACATTTACATGATCTGAACCCGGAAAATCAGGGACTGCCCCCGATTTTCGGTTCGCAAAAAAAAAGGCCTCACCGGGGAGGGGAGGCCAAGAGGGGGAGGGTACTACCATCGCGGGCCGCTCACCTGGGGAGATCAGCGGCCCTTGATTCGATAACGCGGTCAGTCGGTCGCGGGCTCCGTCTGCTCGGTTTCTTCCTTGTCGTCGTCCTTCTCTTCACCGTCGGGTCCGTGTCCGCGGAACGGCTTGCGCTTCTCCATGCGTGCCTGGTGCGCCGCGTCGAACTTCGCGAGTTGCTCCTCGTTCAGCACGGTGGCGAGGCGCGTGCGGGTCTCCGCGTGCAGCGCTTCCATCTGCGGGCGCTTGGAAGCGCGATCGCCTTCCGCCTGCCACAGCGTGCGCTTCTTCTCGTGCTGCTCCTTCATGATCTGCTTGACCTGCGTTTCCTGGTCGCCGCTGAGCGCCAGGTCGTCCAGGACGTCCTCGCGATCGCCGCGACGGTCCTTCCAGTTCGCCATGCGCTCCTCGTGCATCTTCTGCATCTTTGCCATCTGGTCCGCGTTCAGGACCTTGCCGAGGCGCGTCATGGTTTCCTGGTGCAGCGCGTCCATCTGCCCGCGCATCTTCTCCTTGTCGCCAGCGGCCTGGTCCCACAGCGCGCGACCCTTCTCGCGCTGTTCCTGCATGATCTGTTTCACCTCGGCCGCCTGCTTGTCGTTGAGGTTCAGCTCCTGCGTGACGCGGTCCATGTGCCGTCCGGACCCTCCGTGATCCCCCGCCAGGGCGGGGAAGGAAAAGGCGGCGGCCAGTGCCAGCGCGATAACCTGTTTCATGTTCGTCTCCTGTTCGACCTTCCGCCGCGTCGCGCGGCTGGATGGGTCCGTTGATGGATTCGACCGCGAGTCTCCGCCGGAAATGCACAGCAATTGTGGAAGAAATGTGGAATGAACGCGGCAGGCGCGGAAAATGGGAAATACCGTGCATTTCCCGCGTGGTGGGGTGCCGCGGGCTGGCAGGCGGCGGGGCAACTGCCGTAACCTGCCGCCGTCCGCTTCCGGAAGACCCGGTCATGCAGTTCAGCATCAAGTACAAGGTACTGGCCACTCTGTTTGCCTCCATCGTGATCGCGGTGGGCGGCATGTGGCTGCTCGTGACCTGGAGCTTCGACCGGGGCTTCGGGGGCTACGTGAGTTCCACCGAGCAGGAGATGCAGTCGAACCTCGTGCAGTCGCTGGCCGAGGAGTACCGGGAACACGGCGGCTGGAACAGCCTGCGCGGCAATGACCGGCGCTGGCGCGAGCTGCATCTCGAGAGCTACCTCAAGTCGGACATTCCGCGCTACGCCCGGCGCTACGACATCGATCCGCCGGACGTCATCGTGCAGCCCGGGGAGCCATTCAACATTGCATTGCCGCCCATGCGCGGCGAACCGTTCACGGAACCGCTGCCGCCTCCCGATGGCGGACCCGTCATGCACTACCGGCAGCGATCGCCGCGGATCGGGATCCGTTTCGTGCCGCACGCGCGCATGAAGCCGCGCACCGCGCTGCTCGACGCCGACAAGCAGCCCCTGCTCGGGCGCACGCCGCCCGGCGAGCCGATGGAATACCGGCCGATCCTGGTCGACGGTGCCACCGTCGGGTACCTCGGCGTCTGGGCGCATCGCGTGCCTGATGCGCTGGAGAAGAGTTTCTCGGAGCGGCAGGCGCGCACCTTCCTGATTATTGCGCTGTCCATGATGCTGGTTGCGACGGTGGTCGGCCTGCCGCTCTCGCAGCGGCTCGTCACGCCGCTGCGTTCGCTCTCGGAAGCGACGCGCAAGCTGGCCTCCGGCGACTACGCGACGCGCACCGCCGCCAGGGGCAATGACGAGGTCGGGCAACTGTCGCGCGACTTCAACACGCTTGCCAACACGCTGGAGCAGAACGAGAAGTCGCGGCGGCAGTGGATCGCCGACATCTCCCACGAACTGCGCACGCCGCTCACCGTGCTGCGCGGCGAGATCGAGGCGATGCAGGACGGCGTGCGCGCCGTGACCCCCGAGCGCCTCACGGCGCTGCACGGCGAGACCATGAACCTGGCGCGACTGGTGGACGATCTCTACGAACTGTCGCTGTCCGACATCGGCGCGCTGAGCTATCGCAAGCAACGGCTGGACCTCCGCGGCGTCGTTGAGTCCTGCGCACAGAATGCCGGGCCCAAGCTCGGCGAGCGCGACCTGCGGCTCGATCTCGCGCTGCCCGCCGGCCCGGTCGAGGTATTCGGCGATCCGGATCGGCTCCAGCAACTCGTTTCCAACCTGCTGTCGAATTCACAGCGCTACACCGATACCGGCGGCCGCGTCGAAGTGTTGCTGACCGTGCGCGAAGGCGCCGCCGTTCTGGAAATCCAGGACACGGCACCGGGCGTTGCCGCCGAACACCTGCCGAAGCTGTTCGATCGGCTCTACCGCGTCGAGGGATCGCGCAGCCGGGCGACCGGCGGCGCGGGGCTCGGACTCGCCATCGCCAAGAACATCGTCGAGGCGCACGGCGGGACGATCGAGGCCGAGAACTCGCCGCTGGGCGGGCTGCGCGTGCGAGTGCGCCTGCCGCTCGATGCCTGAATGACTGAATCCGGCCGGCTGGTGGTAGTCGTCGAGGACGAGCCGCAGCTCGCGCGATTGCTCGCGGATTATCTCCAGCAGGCCGGCTTCGGCGCGCACTGCATCGCCGACGGAGAATCGGCCGTCGCGGAGATCCGCGAGCGCGCGCCGGCGCTGGTGCTGCTGGATCTCATGCTGCCGGGCAAGGACGGCATGGCGATCTGCCGCGAGGTGCGCGCGTTCTCCGGCGTGCCGATCATCATGGTCACCGCCCGCGTCGAGGAAATCGACCGGCTGCTCGGTCTCGAGCTCGGGGCGGACGACTACATCTGCAAGCCGTTCAGCCCGCGCGAGGTCATCGCCCGCGTGAAAGCGGTGCTGCGCCGGGTGGAGCGCGGTCCGGAAGAATCGCGCCGCGACCTCGAGCTCGACCCGGACCGGTTCCGGGCGGCGTTCCGGGGCAAGCCGCTGGACCTGACGGCTGTCGAGTTCCAGCTCCTGCGCCTGCTCGTCTCCGAACCCGGCCGCATCTTCACGCGCAGCCAGATCATGGGTGCCATCTACACCGATCATCGCGTGGTCAGCGACCGCACCGTGGACAGCCACGTGAAGAAACTGCGCCGGAAGATCGCGACCGCGAGTCCGGACGAGGAACTGGTCCACTCGGTCTACGGCGTGGGTTACAAGTTCGAACAACCTTGAGCCGCGTTCCGCCGTAATTCCGCGATCCCTGCACATTGTTTCCCCGATCCGGTCCTAGTATTTCCGGCACCGGGGTTCATTCACGAGGAGGGCCATCATGATTCGCATCGCCGGTCTGCTGCTGTGTTCGCTGTTCACCGCCTCCGCCGTCGGGGAGGAATTCGAGTTCTCAATGCCGCCATCCGACGTGCTGTTCGGGGCGGATGAATTCAACATGCCGCTGCCGCCGCCCATGGCGGGCGGCATGGCCATGCCCGGCATGCCGTTCAACCTGGTGATGCTGGCCGAGCAGCTCGATCTCACGCCGGAGCAGCGCGACAAGGCCGGCAAAATCATGGATGAGGCCATGCCGAAGTTCCGCGCCGTCATGTTCCGCATGATCGATGCGCGCAAGGCGGCGAAGGAACTGAAATCCGGCGCGGCCGCGGATCAGGACCTGCGCAAGCACGCGGACGAGCAGGGCCGGATCGTCGCCGACATGACGTACCTGGGTCTCAAGACCCGCGCCGATCTGCGGGCGCTCCTGACCGAGGAGCAGCGCGCGAAGCTCGATGCGTTCAGCGGCGACCGCGGCGGAGTCTTCATCCACCGTCTCGGGCCGGTGGGCAGCCTGGGTCCGACGACCCTGCCGCTGCTGCCCCGCGGCGTCACGAAGGAACTGAAGCTCTAGGCGAAAACGTCCCTCGTGCCTCGCGGGATCGCGGGGCACGAGGCGCGGGGCGCACGTTTTTCCTTATAATGTGCGCGCCCCCACTCCTGGTGCAGCCATGCCGGCGGATCGCAGGCAATTCGCGAGCTTCTCCGAGTTCTACCCGTACTACCTGGGCGAGCACGCGAATCGCACCTGCCGGCGGCTGCACTTCACCGGTTCCCTGCTCGTCGTCCTGACCGTGCTGTATGCGCTGCTGATCGCATCCTGGCTGCCGCTCCTGCTGCTGCCCGTCATCGGCTACGGCTTCGCGTGGATCGGGCATTTCTTCTTCGAGAAGAACCGGCCCGCGACCTTCACGCACCCCCTCTACAGCCTGGCCGGCGACTGGGTGATGTTCCGCGACATCCTGATGCGCCGCATCCCGTTTTGAAATGCACGGCTCCAGCCTGAACACGGTCCGCGCGCTGCGCGGTTGCCATTCGATCGCCGACTTGCGGCTCCGGGCGCGCGCCCGCGTACCGAAGGTGATCTTCGATTACCTCGACGGGGCGGCGGATGACGAGATGACGCTCGCCCGGAACACCGCGAGCTTCGCCGGAACGCAGTTGCTGCCGCGTGTGTTGCGCGACGTGGCGAAGATCGATCCCGCGACGGAGGTCCTCGGCACGAAGAGCGCGCTGCCGCTGGTACTGGCGCCGACCGGCATGTCGCGCCTGTTTCACCACGAGGGCGAGGCGGCGGTGGCGCGTGCCGCGGCGTCGGCGGGGTTGATCTACACGCTGTCGTCGGTGTCCACGTATTCCATCGAGGAGATCGGGGCCGAAACGGCCACGCCGAAGTGGTTCCAGATCTACGTGTGGAAGGACCGCGGCATCCTGCGCGAGCTGATCCAGCGCTGCCGGGCGAACGGCTACACCGCGCTGTGCCTGACGGTGGACGTGCCCGCGCCGGGCAACCGCGAGCGCGATCTGCGCAACGGCTTCACGATCCCGCCGACGTTCACGCTGCGGACGGCGCTGGATGCCGCGCGCCGGCCGGACTGGCTCTGGAACTTCCTCAGCTCGCGGCGGCTCACGCTGGGCAATGTCAGGGGCCACGTCAGCGCCGACGCGGACGTGTTCTCGGTAATCGATTACATCCGCACGCAGCTCGACCCCTCGGTGACGTGGGACGACGCGGCGTGGATGATCCGCGAATGGAACGGGCCGTTCGCGATCAAGGGCATCCTGCGCGCGGACGATGCGCGGCGCGCGGCGGATATCGGCGCCACCGGGATCATCGTCTCCAATCACGGCGGCCGGCAGCTCGATCACTCGCCGGCGCCCTTCGAGGTGCTGCCCGAGATCGTCGCGGCGGCGGGCAAGGCCGAGGTCATTCTCGACGGCGGCGTGCGCCGGGGCACGGATGTGCTGAAGGCGCTCGCTTCCGGCGCGCGCGCCTGCATGGTGGGGCGGCCGTATCTCTACGGTCTCGCCGCGGCGGGCGAAGCAGGCGTCGCGCGCGCGATCGGCATCCTGCGCGCGGAACTGGAGACGGGCATGCGGTTGCTCGGATGCGGCACGCTCTCCGAGCTCAACGCGAGCTACCTGAGGAAATAGTTACGTTTTCTGTCCTTCCGGCAGCGTGAACGGCATGGCGCCCGACAGGGCGTGCTGGAACACGATGCCGCCGTCGGGGCGATCGATCCGCGCGGCGTCGAACACGAAGTCAAAGATCTCGTCGGCCCGCGCGGCCGGCACGACCACGTTCAGGATTTCCATCGCAACTGCATCGTCCGTTCCGCGCGGCGCGAACTGCACGAGGTGATCGAGCCCGCGCGCGCCGCTCACGGTCGCGCGGTTGATGCCTTTCTCTTCCTGCAGGCGCTGCACCACGTCCGCCGCGACGCCCGGCGGCAGCACCGCGCCGATCAACCTGCTGTACTCGTTCGCCCGCGCCATCGTTCAGCCGCCCAGCTTGCGCGCGACTTCCGCGGGGATCCACGTGGCCGCCTTCTCCAGCGGGATGACGTAGATGAAGCCGGAGCCGTCGGCGAGCCCGCCCGCGGCCACCATCGCTTCCATGATCCGATCGGCGTGCGCGGCCGTGTCGATCACGTGCACGATTTCCTTCCCGACCTCGGATGACAGACCGCGTGCCCCCAGTCGATCGCGGACGCCGGTGCCGTGCCCGTAGCTGACCGCGGCGTTGCGCGCGCCGGCATCCTGCGCGGCACGGACGACCGCGTCGGCGATGCCGCGCGGCACGACGCAGACGATCAGCACCGCGTCCGTCAGCACAATGAGTTCCTTGCGGTTCACGGCGTCGAGAATCCGGAATGGCGCAGCAGTGCCCGGCGCGCGTGAGACAGGCGGGCCAGGACGCCCATGACCAGCACCGCCAGCGCAGCGCCGAGCGCGCACAGTGCCGGCAAGCCGAAGCCGGCCGGACCCTGCAACACGGGGCCCATGGCGACCAGCAGCGGCAGCGTGATCGGCCCGCTCATCATGCCGGCGCCGTCCCAGGCCGCGGCCGCGGTGTCTTCACCGGAGGTCGCCGCGAGCACCAGCGCGATCAACCCGCCGCCGATGAGCAACCACCCGATCTGCAGGTCGGCGGCGGTACGCACGACGCCGAGGAACGCGCCGATCCCGGCACCCATTGCAATCGTGCGCATGAGCCGCGCCCGGCGCAGCACGCCGTGGGTGCGCGCATCCGCGAGTTCGGCAAAGAAACCAAGCGCCGGTTCGGCCCGGGCGGCTGTCCGCACCAGGACGCCCGCGAGCAGGGCGGCCAGCACGACGGCGACCGGAAGCGGCCAGGCGGAGGCGGGATCGAGCAACGTGCCGAGACCATTGGCGGTGGTGTCGGCGAGCACCGCCAGGCCGTGCGTGACGCCGAGGTTGATGAGCACGAGGCCGACGAGAGAAAAGAGCAGGCCCACCGCGATCGCCGCGGCGTGATCCACGCCCTGCTTCATGAGCCAGCGCAGCGACGCGAACAGCACGACCGCCAGCGGCACGACCGCGAGCAGCGCGGAACGGATTTCCGGCCAGGGCGATGCCGGCGGACTCGTCGCGGCCTCCGTGGGGGCGGCGAGGACCGCTTCGATCCCGGTCGTTTCGGCAAGCAGCATCGCGTACACCAGCACGCCGAGGACCGGCACGATGCCGCACAGCGCGACGAGACCAAAGCCGGGCAGGGGCAGGCGATGTGTGCCGGCCGCGCCGTCGCCGAAGGCGAGCAGCAGCACGCCCGCGATCGGACCGGCGACCAGCGCGCCGCAGTCCCAGGCGAGCGCCGGCACGTTGGACAGTTCGGGATCGAACAACAGGTGTCCCGTGAGTCCCAGCGCCGGGACGAGCGCGGCGACGATCAGCGGGCGCAGGCTCCAGCCGCGCAGAATGCGGTACAGGCCGAGCGCGGCGCCGACACCCGCGCCGAGTGCGGCAACCAGCAGCAGCGTCCCGGGCTGCTGTATCAGCAGTGCATGCAGATAGGGGTCGCTGCGCGAGTTCGAACCCGCGGCCTGCAGCGCGGCGGTCATCGGCTCGGCGAAGGGCAATATGAGGCCGAAGGCGAACGCGGCCGTCAGCGCGGCGGCCAGCCGTGATCGGGCGACCAGCGCCCGAGCAAATGCCCGGCAGAGCGGCGCGAGACCGGTGCGCAGGCCTTCACGGAGCAGTGCGATGCCGGCGATCAGCGCGGCCAGCCCCGCGGCGGCACGCAGGCCCGCGGCCGGAACTTCGCGCAGGACAACGAGCTGGAACAGCACGATGACGGCGGCGAGAGACAGGATGGCGCCGCCGGGTTCGGAGAGCAGGCGCAGCCAGCGCGGGGATTCACGCGCGGCGCGGAAACCGGGCCACCGCTGCTGGTGAGCCAGTTCGCGGAGATAGCTTCCGTAGCGGATGAGTTTCGCCATGGCGCGCGGGCCTGCGCCCCGCGAACGGGACGCCGGTTCATTGTAATGAGCGCCCTCCACCGGCGCCACGCCGCCGGAATCGCCGCCGTTTGATAGGATACCGGTCCATGAAGGACTGGCTGGAAGCCGCGCTTCGCCGCGACGTCGTGCGCCGCTCGCTGCGGGTGTCGCTGACCGTCGGCACGATCCTCGTGCTGGTCAATTTTTACGACCGTATCCCCGGCGGGCCGTTCGGCGGCCGTGAACTGCTGAAGGCGCTGCTGACCTATCTCGTGCCGTACTGCGTGTCCACCTGGGTCTCGGTCGGCATGATCCTGGAGCGCCGCCATGCCGCCTGAGCTGAAGCGCTGCACCTGGCCGGGCGTCGATCCGCTCTACCTGCGCTACCACGATCGCGAGTGGGGCGTGCCGCTGCACGACGATCGCCGCCTGTTCGAGTTTCTCGTGCTGGAAGGCGCGCAGGCGGGACTGTCCTGGATCACCATCCTGCGCAAGCGCTCCGCCTACCGGAAGGCGTTTCACGACTTCGACTATCGCCGCGTCGCGCGCTACGGCGAACGCGACGTGAAGCGGCTGCTGGGCGACGCCGGAATCGTGCGCAACGAGCTCAAGATCCGCTCCGCGATCCGCAACGCGCGTGCCTACCTCGACGTGCGCGGGGAATTCGGCACCTTCGATCGCTACATGTGGAACTTCATCGACGGCAAGCCCGTCGTCAATCGCTGGCGTGCCACGAAGCAGATCCCGCCGCGCACGGCGTTGTCGGATCGGATCTCGAAGGACCTCAAGCAGCGCGGTTTCAACTTCGTGGGCTCCACGATCGTCTACTCGCACATGCAGGCCACGGGCATGGTGAACGACCACCTTGTTTCATGCTTCAGGCACGGGGAAGTGCATGGCTGAACTGAAGTCATATGCCGTCTGGGACCGGAGCACGCGCTGGTTTCACTGGATCAATTTCCTGTGCGTGGTGGCGCTGACCGCCGTCGGTCTCGCCATCCTGTACGGCGACGCGATCGATCTCACGAACGCGGGCAAGATTGCATTGAAGACCCTGCACGTCTGGATCGGCTACGTATTCGCGCTGAACCTGCTGTGGCGGCTTGCGTGGGGATTCATCGGCAACGTCCATGCCCGCTGGCGCGCCGTTCTGCCCGTGGGTGCCGGTTATTTCTCCAGCCTGGCCGGCTACGTGCGCGCGACGCTCGCCGGCGCGCCGCCGCACTACATCGGGCGCAGCCCCGCTTCGCGGCTTGCCGCGACGGTGCTCATCCTCGTGTTGATCGTGCAGGCGGTGACCGGACTCGTGCTCGCCGGGACGGACGTGTTCATGCCGCCGTTCGGATCGTGGATCGCCGGATGGATCGCCGCGCCGGGCGTCGATCCCGCGACGCTCGTGCCGTACGCACCGGAGATGTATGACAAGGCCGCGTTCGAGGCGATGCGCGCGTTCCGCAAGCCGTTCGTCAACGTGCACCTGTGGAATTTCTACGCGCTGATGGGACTGGTCGTCGCGCACGTCACCGCGGTCATCGCCGTTGAACTCAAGGGCGGCGGGATCATCGGGGCGATGTTCACGGGCAGGAAGGTGCTGCCCGGGAGACCGGTGGATGAATGACCATGAAAAACGTAGATGGTAGTTGGTAGATGGGGGTTGGGGAAAAGACTGTTCGCCTTTCCCCATTCCCCATCTACCAACTACCATCTACCTGTTCTTGAAAGAGGAAGAGACATGAAGCTTGCAGCGGGCGTTGTGCTGGTGTCGGCGTTCAGCATCGCGGTATCCGCCCGGGCTGAAGTCATCGAGACGGGGCCCGGCGGTTTCCTCGTCAGGAACGAAGCCGCCATCGCCGCACCGCCGGAGAAGGTGTACGCGGCGCTGACGCGCGGCATCGGCCGCTGGTGGGACTCGGAGCACACCTATTCGGGCGATGCGCGCAACATGCGTATCGATGCGCGGCCCGGCGGCTGCTTCTGCGAGAAGATCCCCGGCAAGGGCGCGATCGAGCACATGCGCGTGATCTACGTGTCGAGGAATGAAGTCCTGCGGCTGTCCGGCGGACTCGGTCCACTCCAGGAATCCGGCGTGACCGGCACGCTTACCTGGAGTCTGAAGCCGGACGGGCAGGAGACGATCGTGACGCAGGGCTACAGCGTCGGCGGTTTCTGGCCGGGCGGCCTGAAGGATCTCGCCGCGCCGGTCGGCGGCGTGCTGGAAGGACAATTGGCGCGATTGAAGGCCTACGTGGAGACGGGAAGCCCGGTGAGGAAGTGAAAAAACGTAGACGGTAAACGGTAGACGGTATACAGGGAAAACCGTCGCATGTTTTGATTTTCCCCGTCTACCGTCTACCGACTACGAGATCCCATGACTATCGAAACCATTCAGCCGCAGATCGAAGCGTTCCTGCTTCAAGGCAACAAGATCGAGGCCATCAAGCTCTACCGCGAGACGGCGGGTTGCCAGCTGGTGGAAGCGAAGCAGGCGGTCGAGGCCATTG
>Ga0315912_10001915_pt1 | contig 23589 bp, 22 predicted proteins | sample VfabasoilMG_FD_204469 | JGI IMG/M metagenome (GOLD analysis project Ga0315912, IMG submission 204469) | Garden soil microbial communities collected in Santa Monica, California, United States - V. faba soil | ecosystem: Environmental > Terrestrial > Soil > Garden | place: USA: California... | reverse complement strand
CAATGCCCCTTAAAGACCAGATCAGCAGCGACGTCAAGGACGCGATGCGCGCAGGTGACGCGCGCCGCCGCGATGCGCTGCGCCTCATCACTGCCGCATTGAAACAAAAAGAAGTGGATGAACGCAAACCGCTGGCTGACGCAGACGTGGTTGCCGTCATCGACAAGATGATCAAGCTGCGCCGCGACTCCATCGCACAATTTGAAAAGGGTGGCCGGCAGGACCTCGCCGACAATGAGAAGTACGAATTGAGCGTGCTGCAAACCTATATGCCGCAGGCGTTGGGCGAAGCCGAAATCGCCGAAATCATCGCGGCGGCGGTGACCGAAAGCGGCGCCAAGTCGCCGGCCGACATGGGCAAGGTCATGACGATGTTGAAGCCCAAACTCGCGGGGCGCGCTGACATGGGAAAAGTGTCTGCGCTGGTGAAAGCAAGGCTGACGGGCTGACATTCACGCCCTAAATATAAGTATTTGTTTTTAAATCATATTTTAGAAGGCCGCGGAATGCACTCCATGGCCTTCTTGCGTTTTGCACGGCATGATTGCCGGAAGCGCGCCGAGTATACTCACCGCCCATGATCCCGCAGTCGTTCATCCAGGATTTGCTCAACCGCGTCGATATCGTCGATCTCATCGACCGTTACGTGAAGTTGAAGCGATCCGGCGCCAATTATTCCGCGTGCTGCCCGTTTCACTCGGAAAAAACGCCGTCGTTTACCGTGAGCCAGACCAAGCAGTTCTACCACTGCTTTGGCTGCGGCGCGCACGGTACGGCGATCGGTTTCCTGATCGAGTACAGCGGTCTCGGCTTTATCGATGCAGTGAAGGAACTCGCGCAAAGCGTGGGCATGCAGGTGCCCGAAGAGCGCACCGAGAAACCCGCGCATAAAACTAACGAAGGCGAAAGTCTCTACGACGTGTTGCTCAAGGCGGCGCAGTTCTACCGCAACGAATTGCGCAACGCGCCGCACGCGATCGAGTACCTGAAAAACCGCGGACTGTCGGGCGACATCGCCAAGCGCTTCGGCATTGGATACGCGCCCGATGGGTGGCAAAACCTTCAAGCAGTTTTTCCCGACTACAACAAAAAATCCCTAGTCGAGTCTGGGCTTGTAATTCAATCAGAAAATGGGAAACGATATGACCGTTTTCGAGGTCGAATTATGTTTCCGATTGTTAATGAGCGAGGCAATATCATCGGTTTTGGTGGGCGCATCATAGGAAAAGGCGAGCCAAAGTATTTAAATTCACCCGAAACAAAAATATTCGAGAAAGGCCGAGAACTCTATGGTTTGTTTCAAGCAAGGAAGGCGATAAGGGATGAGAAGAAGGTGCTTGTTGTTGAGGGCTACATGGATGTCATCGGACTTGCGCAATACGACATGGGCTTTGCTGTTGCAACCCTTGGAACGGCTGCAACGGGTAATCACATCCAGAAGCTGCTACGAGTAACAGATGATATTGTGTTCTTTTTTGACGGTGATGAAGCAGGTCGTCGAGCGGCTTGGAGGGCGTTAGAAAATAGCCTGCCTTATTTGGTGGATGGAAAGCAGGTCAGCTTTTTGTTTCTCCCGGAAGACGAAGATCCTGATACTTACGTAAGAAAATCAAAGGACACAGATAAGTGGGAAACAGTCCTGTTTTCTGATTTCTTAATAAGAGAACTACGGAGCAAGGTGGACCTAGCGAAGCCAGAAGGCCGTACCAAATTTTTGGGTGACGCAAAACCACTAGTGAAACAAATTGTCGCTCCACTGTATTCATTTATGCTCCGCAAGCAACTGGCCGAGACCGTCGGCATCACACAGCAGGAACTTGACGCCGAGTTTCAAATCAAAACGCAAGCGGCCCCAATGCCTGCGCGCCGCTCTGCCCCAGCGCGGCCATCTAACGTGCGGAATGCGTTAGAGCTGCTTGTTGTCGACCCATCGTTTAAGCGGCTGGCGGATCGAGCCCAGCTTGCACGCACCGCGGTTGCAGAGGGTTCGGATCAACAGGAATTGCGCGCACTCGACAAATTGCTTGAAACGCTGGAAACGCAACCCCAAATAAGTAAATTCGGCGAATACTTCCGCGGCACAGAATTCGGCGAATTATTTGATTCCGTGGAAGCGGGTGTGTTGCGTTGGCAGGAGTTGGGTTTCGATGCCGCGGAGTTGCAAGCGGAGTTCGAAGGCGCATGGCAGGCGTTAATTCGGGAACGAGGCATGGCTGCACAAGCTTTGAAGTCACGCGCTGCGACTTTGCGTCCCGAGGACGTTGAGAAAATTCGTCTTTTAAAACAAATAGATACGTCAATTCAGCCGAAGTGACGTGGGCAAGAGTACGCGCTTGCTTTAAGGTATAATCGCCGGCTTTTCTTCACGCAGTCCGTATCGACCCTTTTTCGCGGAAATTACGACATGGCCAAGCCCAAGAAAGCGTCCAAAGCAAAGACCCACGCCAAAGCGAAAACGGCGGCAAAAAGTGCGGTCAAAAATGTGGCCAGTAAGCGCGCGGCCTCGTCGCACGTAAAAGCCAGGGCGGCCTCAAAAGCCGGGTATAGGAAGGCCAAACCTGCGCACACCGTGGCGAAGAAGAAGGCGCTTGTCAAAACGGCGGCCAAGGTCAAAAAGGTACTAAAACCACTCAAGGCTGAGAAGCAGGAGAAAACGCCGAAGGCATCGAAGTTGCCCAAGGTAAAACCGCTTTCGGCCAAAGAATTGCGGCTGGCCAAGATCAAGGCGGCTGCTACGCTAGCGCTGGCCAGGGTGAAGGCTGCAGGTGCGGGCAAGCCCGACGCAGCCGCTTCCGCGGCGCCAGGCGACGCTGTCAGCAAGGATGCGCGCAAGAAAGCCACGCGCAGCCTGACCGCCAAGGAAAAGGCGCTGGTCAAGGAATTTGAACGCCGCGAGATGTCGCCGGCGGATGCCGAGGCGCGCCGCAATCGTTTGAAAAATTTGATCATGCTCGGCAAGGAGCGCAATTACCTTACCTACGCCGAGATCAACGACCACCTGCCGGACGACATGCTGGATGCCGAGCAGATCGAAACCATCATCGGCATGATCAACGACATGGGCATCCAGGTCTACGATGAGGCGCCGGATGCCGAAACCTTGCTCATGGCGGACCCCGCGGCGCCGGTTGCCGACGAGGAAGCGGCGGAGGAAGCCGAAGCCGCGCTGTCCACCGTCGATTCGGAGTTTGGCCGCACCACCGATCCGGTGCGCATGTATATGCGCGAGATGGGTTCTGTGGAATTGCTCACGCGTGAAGGCGAGATCGAGATCGCCAAGCGCATCGAAGACGGATTGAAGCACATGGTGCAGGCTATTTCGGCCTGCCCTACCACCATCGCGGAAATACTCTCATTCGCCGACCGCATCGAAAAAGATGAAATCCGCGTCGACGAAATTGTTGATGGCCTGATCGATCCGAACGCACCGCCGGAACCGGCGATGAAAGAGGTTTCCGAGGACGAGGACGAGGAACCCGCCGGGGAAATCACCGAAGAAGAAGAGGAAGTCGACGAAGAGGCCGCGGCTGCCGTGCAGACCGCCGACATGCTGCGTCTGAAGGAAGATGCGCTGAAACGCTTCGCAGTCATTCGCAACTACTACAACAAAATGATGCGCGCGCTTGCTAGGAACGGCCCGCGCAGTCCGGCTTACCTTGAGGCGCGCGACCAGATTTCCAATGAGCTGATGAACATCCGGTTCTCCGCGAAGCAGATCGAAGGCTTGTGCGATTCCGTGCGCAAACTGGTTGAGGAGATTCGCCGCCACGAACGCACCGTGCTGGACCTGTGCGTGACGAAATCGAACATGCCGCGCGCGCACTTCATCAAGGAATTTCCAGGCAAGGAAGTGAACCAGCGCTGGGTCAAGAACGAAATCGATGGCGGCCATCCGTGGAGCGCGACATTGGTGCGTTTCGAGCCGGCAATCGTCGAACAGCAGCAAAAACTGCTCGATCTGCAATCGCGCGTGGGATTGCCGATCAAGGACATCAAGGAAATCAACCGCCAGATGACCACCGGCGAAGCCAAGGCACGCCGCGCCAAGCGCGAGATGACCGAGGCCAATCTGCGGCTGGTGATTTCCATCGCCAAAAAATATACCAATCGCGGTCTGCAATTCCTCGACCTGATCCAGGAAGGCAATATAGGCCTGATGAAAGCGGTGGACAAATTCGAGTTCCGCCGCGGCTTCAAATTCTCGACTTATGCAACATGGTGGATACGCCAGGCGATCACGCGTTCCATTGCCGATCAGGCGCGCACCATCCGCATACCGGTGCATATGATCGAGACCATCAATAAGATGAACCGCATCTCGCGGCAGATTCTGCAGGAGACCGGCTCGGAGCCGGATCCGTCAACGCTCGCTGAAAAAATGGAAATGCCCGAGGAAAAGATCCGCAAAATCCTCAAAATTTCCAAGGAGCCGATTTCGATGGAGACGCCGATCGGCGACGACGACGATTCGCATCTTGGCGATTTCATCGAGGACCAATCCAATGTCGCGCCCAACGACGCAGCGGTGTTCGCGAGTTTGCGCGGCGTGACCAAGGATGTGCTCGACACATTGACGCCGCGTGAAGCAAAAGTGCTACGCATGCGCTTCGGTATCGAAATGAACACCGACCACACGCTCGAGGAAGTCGGCAAGCAGTTCGACGTCACGCGTGAACGCATACGCCAGATTGAAGCCAAGGCGCTGCGCAAGCTGCGCCACCCGTCGCGCTCGGAGCGGCTGCGCAGCTTTCTCGATAGCGAAGGCTGATTTTTCCGCGCGGTGTGCCGCTATTAGTTAAAGCCGATTTCACCCTGTACCTGTAAAATCGCGCCCTCAGGGCCCTTAGCTCAGTTGGTTAGAGCAGCGGACTCATAATCCGTTGGTCGTTGGTTCAAGTCCAACAGGGCCCACCAACAATTCAACGACTTAGAGCCACCAGTCAGGCTACCTTCGGATCAACGAAACGAAAACGTGCAAGTTCCAGCACGTCAGCGCCACGACCTGATTCGCTCCTGGCCGCTGCTACTGATAAGTGTTCGGTCGTAAACCTTGCATTCCGATCTACCCTCATACGGGATTTCCACCTAGGGGGTCAACTCATCGCAAGACGTTGCGGGCTATAATCCTATGGCGCTGCTGCGATTCTTTGAGGAGTGTCGATTCATGAGCAACCTGCATCTCGACATAATCCCACTCACGGGCGGTATGGGCGCGGAAATTCATGGCATTGATTTGTCGCGGGATCCGGATAACCAGATGTTCCGTGCGGTGAATCAGGTGCTGCTCGATTACGGAGTGATTTTTTTCCGTGACCAGAACATCACACCAGCGCAACAAATGGCGTTCGCAAAGCATTGGGGCGAAGTTCATCTGCATCCCCATATGCGTTGTTTGCCAGATCATCCGGGGATCATCGAAGTCGTAAAGAAGGAGGACGACACCACGGTCTTTGGTGAGAACTGGCATACGGATCAGATGTTCACGCCCACGCCCGCACGCGTTACCATCCTCTACGCAAAGCAGGTGCCGCCCGTCGGCGGCGACACCCTGTTTGCCAACCTGCACATGGCTTACGACACGTTGTCGGATGGCATGAAGGCGATGATCGCAAACCTGCGCACGCTGAGTATTTACGACAAAAAGAAAAAACGGCCGGCCGCGATGACGCCAACCGCGCCCGAAGTGGATCCGGAACCTTTCGAGCATCCGCTCGTCCGCCACCACCCGGAGACGGGGCGCAAGGCGCTCTACCTTTGCCATATCGGCATCACGCGCCAGATTGTCGGTATGAGCGAGGAAGAAAGCCGGCCCATACTGACCTACCTGATCAATCACGCAACAAAGCCGGAATTCACCTGTCGCTTCAGATGGGAAGCCGGTTCGATAGCGGTGTGGGACAACCGCCGTGCGCTGCACTATCCGGTTAACGACTACTACGGATACCGCAGGGTTATGCATCGCATCACGATAGAGGGCGAGCGCACGTTCTGAGTCTGCCGCATGATTCCGCGCTAAACTTCGCGCACCATGCGTTTTCTGACTTTTCTTGCTTATACCGCGTTTGTATTCGGTGCTATCGGCGTGGCGGCGAGCCGCTATTTTGCGCTGCCCAAGGGGTTGCACTTGAGCATCTTCGTCGTTGGCGCGGGATTTCTGATCGGCGCGTTTGATTCGATCCACAACCGCCGCATGAGTCTGCGTGCGTCGAACGAAGCGAGCGAGGCGTACTCAGGCACGCCTTCTGTGATCTGGGGATTGATGCTGTTGATCATCGCTGGTGTAATCATCGTGTCGGCGTATTTGCTGGATGCCGGGCAGTGGTACTCGACGATGAATTATCTCAAGCAGCGTCCCGGCCCGCTCTACATCGCGGGTGGGTTGTTTGCAGCGGGATTGGGCGCGCTGTTTCTGGTAAATCCGCAAGGCCGGCGTGTGTGGTGGAAGATGCTGCTGTTACGCGCGCCGCGCGTGCTCATCGGCGCGCTGCTTATTTTGGGCGGGCTGATCGCGGTCGTGTGCGGTGCGTGGGAATGGCTCGACCCGCGTGGTTTTCAGAAGGGCAGCCGCACGATTTTGTCCGTCATAGAATCCAGCGTGCCGCAGGATTGGCTGCGGTTGATAACACGTCCGTGGCGTTAAATTTCGCCGTGCAGATGCGGGTTTTATCGGACTCCGGCTTTGACGCAGGGGCCGCCGCGTGTGGGGAAATAAGTATCAGTTGAATTTCAGTTAGCTAGCTGTCTCAGTCCCGCGGCAGCAAAGGTCGCAGCGTGTGCCGGTCGCGCGAAGTACTCAAGAAGTTCTTGCCCTGCCGACTGATTTTTCGACTCAGCGAAGATTGCGGATTTTGAATCAAAGTTGTATTGAATTTCTTCCGGGATCGGTCCAACGATATCCACACCCGGCACCGCAAGCAGTTCGCAAATTTGCTGAAAAGCGATCTCGGCCTCGCCCGACGCCACGACCCCGGCGATATAACCGCCCGGTCGCGTAACGGTCTTGGGTTTCACCTGATCAGCAATGCCCAGACGCTCGATTAGTCCCGGAAAATATGCGCCACTGGGGCCATGCACGGTGTGTGCGACGGACTTGGCGTTGAGCAGCGTGCGCTTGAAGGCTTCAACTGTGCTGATGTCGGGTTTGGGCGCGCCTTTCAACACTGCCATGCCGATGGTGGAACGTGCAAAAGGCCGGCGGCTGGCGGCAGTGAGTATGCCCATTTCGACCAGTGTATCGATCGAGGTGCCGAGCAACGCGGCGACATCGCCGCGTTCTCCGGCTTGGATGCGTGCAAGCGAATTCTTCATGGTGTCGAGCACGAGCGTAATCTTGTGACCCGATGCACGTTCAAATCCGGGCAACAGCATGTCGAGCACGGGGCGCGTGCTGTTGGAGGTGTGGAGAACGATATTTGTAGTGGCCATGATTTTTTGCGTGGATAAACTGTGCAGCCGATGATAACGTGCATTGGCACACATCGCGCGTATGTACCGGCAGCACAAAGTATGGCGGCGCGTTAAAATCGATGGCAGGAGGATATTCGAACATGCGTAAACCAATTTTTGGCCGCGCACTCAATGCGACTTGCGTGGCGGCGGTATTGTCGTTAACTGCAGTGACTGCGATTGCGGCTGATCCCGGATGGAAACCCGGCAAGGCGGTTGAACTCGTCGCGATCAACGCGCCTGGCGGCGGCTCCGACCGCATTCTGCGCCTAATGGTGAAGGTGTTTCAGGAGCAAAAGGCGATGGATGTGCCGGTCAACGTCGTGAACAAGCCCGGCGGCGGAGGCGCTGTGGCGTACGCGTATATCAATCAACAGGTTGACGGCCACCATCTCGTGCTCGCCAACAAATCTATGATGACCAACAACATCGTCGGGCGCGGGCCGAGCTACACCGAATTCACGCCGGTGGTGAACCTGTTTGCCGAATACATTTCGGTGACTGTGAAGCTCGATTCGCAGATCAAGGGTGGCGCCGATCTTGTCGACCGCCTCAAGAAAGATATCAATTCGCTGAGCCTGGGCATTGCCACCAGCATCGGCAATCCCAACCATCAGGGACTTGCCGTGGTGCTGCATCTTGCGAAGATAGACATCAAGAAAACCCGCAACGTGATTTTTCCGTCGGGGGGTGCTGCGACTACCGCATTGATGGGCGGGCACGTGGACGTCGCTCCGGTGACGGCGGCGTTGGCGGCCTCGCTTGCACGCAACAATCAGGTGCGCGTGATCGCGGTAGCGGCACCGCAACGGCTTGGCGGCGTACTCGCCAACACACCGACGTGGCGCGAACAGGGGTACGACGCCGTGGTATCCAACTCCCGCACTTTCCTCGGCCCGAAAAGCATGTCGGCGGCGCAGGTTGCATACTGGGAGCGCGTGTTCAAGCGTCTCGCCGAATCAGAGGAGTGGAAGAAAGAACTCGACGATAATTTCTGGTCCAGCGAGTACTTGCCTGCTCCCGACGCGCGCAAGCAGATGGACCGCGACGATGCGCAATTGCGCGCGTTCCTGAAGGAGCTTGCGCTGGTGAAGTGAGCGCGAACAAAAGGATTTTTCCTTGTGGGGGCATCGCGCTAAGCAGTCTTGACTGCGAGCCGCGATTCCAACCGGTTTTTGATTTACTGGAGATAGCAAACATGGTTCACCTCGAATTCCACGATCCGTCCGGCGCGATTGAAATCACACAGCCGCACGCGCCGCGCCTGGACACGCTTGCCGGCAAAAAGATCGGCATTGTCACCAACGAACAGTGGCAGGCGTATCGCACATTGCCATTACTTAAATCATTGTTTTTAAAAGATTTTTCAGATTTGGAAATTCTGCCCATCGACGCGTATCCGCAGGGCAATGCACTGATCGGCGAGGAAGAAACCGCGCGCCTTGTGAAGCAAAGCGGAGTAGACGCCGTCATCATCGGCAACGCGGCTTGAGGGTCCTGCGCCACAGCATGCGGCCGTGCAGCCGCACGAATTGAAGCGCTGGGAATTCCCACCGTCACGCTGACGCGGGCGGATTTTGTGGGTGTGATGAAGAACGCGATCTCGGGTCTTGGATTGGCGCCCGATGCAGCGATGATCACGTTTCCGATCGACATGTTTTTGCCGGGCAGCGATATCTCCGCGCTTACCGCGCGCAAGCAGGAGTTTTACGACGGGCTTACTAACTGGCAGTCGGCATTTGCGAAAGCCGCGCCGGGTGTAGTGCCGATGCTGAAAGTCGAGGGCGAAACCTACGAAGACGCGCTGCAGCGTGCGAACGATCTCGCCATCACCAATTTGTGGGGCGACGGCCTGCCGCTGTGGCCCGCGACCAAAGCGCGCGTGGATCGCATACTGCGCGGCACGCCATTGCCGCGCGATCATATGATCGGCAAGTTTCCGCCACGTGGAGGCATCACCACGGTTGAAACCTGCGCAGTGTCGCTGGCAATGGCAGGCGGGCGGCCCGAATATCTGCCGGTGCTGATTGCTGCGGTCGAAGCCTTTCTGCATCCGGAAACGAACGCCGAACAATTGCAGGCGGCGTCCGGCAGTGCGTATCCGGTGGTGGTGGTGAATGGGCCGATTGCAAAACAGATTCGCTTGAACTCTGGTTTCGGTTGCCTCGGCCCCGACCCGCAGCGGCCTGCAGGAGCTTCTATCGGCCGGGCTTTACGCCTGATTCAGCAGAATGTCGGCGGCGCTTTGCCGGGTATCGGCGCGATGGCGAATTATGGCGGCATGCGTAACGTCAATATGGTGTTCGCCGAAGACGAAGACAATCTGCCGGAAGGCTGGCCTACGCATGCGATGGAGCGTCATGGTTTTGCGCGCGACAGCAATTCGGTGTCGGTGTTTTTTTGCAATGGCGCGACCAACACGCGTCGGCGAGGCGCCAAAAAAGAAACCCCTGAAGAAGATGCCACGCAAGGCATGTATCGTCTCGCGGATTTCATGCGCGTTCCGAACTACACCAATTTGTCGGGCTACGAAAAAGGCACGCCGGGTGCGATACTGATTCCGGGCGTGGTCGCCAACAACATGGCCAAACTCGGCTGGAGCAAGCCGAAAATGCGCGAGTTCTTTCATGAAAATTCACGTATTCCGCAGGCAGAAATCAAACGCAACGGCGGTACAGCGTGGATCGAGATTGATGCCAATCCGCTAACGCGAGAAAGTTTGAAACTCGATCCATGGCCGATCACGCTGAAGCCGGAAAACTTTGTCGTGCTAGTATGCGGCGGCGGTCACCCGACCAACAGTTTCTGGCTGCAGGGCTACAGCCCGCGCGTGATCGGAAAACAAATTCGCGTGCCGGAAACGTTCGAGCAATTACTGATGGAAGCAGATCGCGATCTGGGTTGCGGCGATGAGGTGTGCCGAATCTAACGGCAGGTTATTCGATCTTTATCCCTGCTGCCTTCACTACTTGTGCAAAGCGTACAAGTTCCGATTTCACGAGGGCCGCGAAAACCTCGGGCGTGGGTGTGCGCGTATCGTCCGAGCCTAATTGTTCCATGTGACCTTTGACATCCGGCAGATTCTGCGCACGATTCACTTCGGCGTGTATCGTGCGCACGACGGCGACTGGCGTTCCCGCCGGTGCAAACACGCCGTACCAGCTCGACATCGTGTATCCCGGCACGCCGGCTTCCGTCACGGTCGGTAGATCGGGCAGTGAGCTCAGCCGTTTAGGCGCTGCCGCCGCGAGCGCGCGCAGTTTGCCGGATTTCACGAATGGCATCACTGCAGCCGTGGTATCGAAGCTGACCTTCACTTGTCCGGCGATCAGGTCTTGCACCGACAGGCCCGCGCCCTTGTAAGGCACGTGAGTGAAATTGGTGCCGGTGGTGTGCTGGAACACTTCGCCCGCGATGTGCGACATGCTGCCGTGACCCGACGACGGCGTCGTCCATTTTCCAGGGCTGGCCTTCGCCAGTGCAATCAGTTCCTTGATCGTGCGCACCGGTACGGATGGATGTACCGATACCAGATGCGGTACCGAGCCCGCGAGCGTCACCGGCGCGAAATCCCTGTGCGGGTCGAATGGCAGCTTGGCGTAGAGCGCGGGCGCAATTGTGTTAGTGCTCGCATGTCCCATCAGCAGCGTGTAACCGTCTGGGTTGGCACGCGCTACCAATCCGGCGGCGATGGTGCCGGTTGCGCCGGTGCGATTGTCGATGACGATCTGTTGGTTCCATGCCGCAGTGAGCTTGGGGGCGAGTATGCGCGCAACGATGTCGGTGCCGCCGCCGGGTGCGAAACCCACCAGCAGGCGGATCGGTTTGCTTGGATACGGTTGAGCATGGCTTACCGACGCCACAACAAGCAGGACAGCTATTGAAGACGAAACAACTTGCAGCGCAAAATCCATTTGAAACCCTCCTTTGTCGGGCCGGGGTATGTAGTGCATGGCATAATCAATCGCATAGTGTTTGCAGGCAATCTTATCAGGCATTGTTCCCGTTATTCCAACCGTGCAACCTCAACTGAATGCAAAGGAAACAAAATGAAAAAAGATGCGCTCTACAGAAAAGGCATGAAGACACGCCGTGAAGTGCTGGGCGCAGGGCGCGAGGCAGCCATAGTTCGTGAAGAGGACGATTTTTCGATGCCGTTGCGCATTTTCACCACGCGCTATGTGTGGGGCGAGTTCTGGTCGGGTAAAGGGCTGCCGCGCAAGACGCGCAGTCTCATCAACGTCGCGCTGCTCACCGCGCTCAAATGCCGTGAAGAACTGAGAACGCACATCCGTGCCGCGCGTAACAATGGCTGCACCAAGGCCGAGATACGCGACGTTTTTTTGCAGTGCGCGGTGTATGCCGGCGTGCCGGTGATGCGCGATGCTGTGCGCGTGGCACAGGACGTTTTCGCGGAAGAAGGCAAAAGGTCCAAACGCTGACAGCTAGCATGGAAAGTGAAGCCAGAGCCGCTGTATACTGCGTGACAATTTAGAGACGAGCAAGGAACTGACATGGAAAAACCCACCGAATCCAAATGGAAATTTCACGGCGTGCGCGTCGTGCATGGCAACGAACTCGATGTGAACACTGCACAGACACCGGGCATGAATCGCGCCGCCGCGATCACCAATGCGCGCATGGGTGCGGAGAAATTATGGGCTGGCACGGTGGTGATACATCCCAAGGCCAAGACCGGCGCGCATCATCATGGCCCGGTTGAAAGCGTGATTTACGTTGTCAGCGGCAAGGCGCGCATGCGCTGGGGCGACAAGCTCGAATTCATTGCCGAGGCCGGCCCCGGCGATTTCATTTACGTGCCGCCGTACGTGCCGCATCAGGAAATCAATGCCAACGACGACGAGCCGCTGTCATGCGTGCTGGTGCGCAGCGGTCAGGAACCTGTCGTCGTCAATCTCGATATCCCCGTGGTTGAAAAACCGGAAGAGGTGCATTGGGTCGATAACATTCATCCTGCGCCCAACACGTAGCGCTCGATGATGAATGTAAGTATTTGTTTTTATTGATATTTTATTCTGCCTTGATTCCGGCGGATTTGATCACTTTCGCGATTCGCTCCATGTCTTCCTTGATAAAGCGCGAGAATTCTTCCGGCGTGCTGGTGCGAATATCGAAGCCGATCGCGGCGAATCTTTCTTTGACTTCCCGTGTGGCGAGCGCGGCGATAATTTCCTTGTTCAGCGCGTTGACGATCGCAGGCGGCGTGCCGGCGCGTGTTAATACGCTGAACCAGGTGCCGCCGTCGTAGCCTTTGAGGCCGGCTTCGCCGGTGGCAGGAATATCCGGCCAACTGGGGTGGCGCTTCTCGGCGCAGAACGCGAGGATACGTGCACGGCCGGTTTTTGCATGTGGCAGCACGGTCGCGATGCCGGTGATCACCAGCGGAACTTCGCCGCCGAGCGTGGCGGTTAGCGCGGGGCCTGCGCCTTTAAACGGCACGTGCAACAGCTTGATGCCGGCCATCGTTTCGAGCAGTGCACCCGCGACGTGATTGGTGGATGCCGTACCCGGCGTGCCGTAGCCGATGGCGCCGGGCTTGGCTTTGGCGAGCGCGATGAGTTCGGCGACCGATTTTGCCTGAAACGCGGGATGCGCCGCGATCACATACGGGAAATAAACCACCGGCGTGATTGGTGCAAAGTCGCGCACCACATCGTACGGCACCTGCTTGAACACCTGCGGGTTGATCGAGATGGTGGTTTGCGTGGCCAGCAGTAACGTGTAGCCGTCGGGGGGTGCTTTGGCGGCGAGATCGGCGCCGATCATGGTGCTGGCACCGCCGCGATTATCGATCACGAATTGATACCCCCAGCGCTCGGCGAGCTTGGCGGCGATACCGCGCGCCACGATGTCTGTGGTGCCGCCGGGCGGATAGGGCACGATGAAGCGCACGGGACGCGTAGGGTAGTTGGCGGGCGTTTGCGCCTGCGCCCACGCACTGGCGCCCAGCGCCAGAATCAGGCCGGCCGTGCTGGGAATCCGGGTTTTTTTCACTGCTGTCTCCTCGATGGTTACATTGCTTTTCTGCACCGCAATAAAAGACATTTTAAGGGATACGAACCCGGTCGGGTTGACTTACCGCCAAGCGCCGGCGACTGCTTGTTTTTCCCTCTGCAATGACCAATAATGCGGCGTTGAATTCTCTCACCTAGCTCTCTACTAAAGTCCCAACAAGGAGGCAGCATGGCACGTCTTAACGTCAATGGCAGATCCTACGATATCGATGTTGAACCCAGTACGCCGCTGCTGTGGGCGATACGAGAACAAATTGGCCTCACCGGTACCAAATACGCATGCGGTATCGCGCAATGCGGTTCATGCACGGTGCATGTGGATGGCGCGCCGGTGCGCTCGTGCGTGATGCCGGTGTCCGCTGCCGAGGGCAAGAAGATCACCACGATTGAAGGTCTCGCCGTGAACGGCGTGCTGACCAAGGTGCAAAAGGCGTGGCACGATCACGAAGTGCCGCAATGCGGCTACTGCCAGTCGGGCATGATCATGGCGGCGACAGCGCTGCTCAACAGCAAACCCACGCCTACCGATGCGGATATCGATGCCGCGATGACCAACATCTGCCGCTGCGGCACGTTCGAACAAGTGCGCAGCGCTATCCACGCCGCGGCCAAGGCCTAAAGGAAAATGAGGAGAACATCATGAAAATTATCGAAACGCCCAAAGTCAGCCGCCGTTCGTTCATGGTCGGTTCCGCTGCAGTCGGCAGCGGTCTCGCACTGGGTTTGAATCTGCCGTTTGGCGGGCCAAGTGTGGTGCGCGCGCAGGACGGCTCGCCTGAAATTACCGCATGGGTGGTAATCCGCCCCGACGACACGGTGGTTGTTCGCATCGCGCGCTCGGAGATGGGGCAAGGCACGCTGACCGGTCTCGCGCAAATGGTTGCCGAAGAACTCGAATGCGATTGGTCGAAAGTGACGACCGAATATCCCACGCCAGGCCAGAGTGTTGCGCGCAAGCGCGCATGGGGTGATTTCTCCACCGGCGGCAGCCGTGGCATCCGCGAATCGCACGAATACGTGCGCCGCGGCGGAGCTACTGCGCGCGTGATGCTGATTCAGGCAGCGGCCGATGAATGGAAGGTACCGGCCGCGGAGTGCAGCGCCGCCAACAGCGTAATTACACACGGCCCTTCTGGCCGCAGGACCACATTCGGCAAAGTGGCGGAAGCGGCCGCCAAAATCACGCCGCCGAAGGATGTGGCGTTGAAGGACCCGAAAGACTGGAAGATCATTGGCAAGCCCATCAAACGCCTTGATACGGTGGACAAGTTGACGGGCAAGCAGATCTATGGCGCCGATTTCAAAATGCCCGGCATGCTGAACGCATCGATCAAGGAATGCCCGGTGTTCGGCGGCAAGGTAAAGAGTTTCGATGCCGCCAAAGTGATGAGCCGCAAAGGTGTGAAACATGTGTTTCAGGTTGGCGACAGTGCGGTTGCGGTGGTGGCCGATCACTGGTGGCAGGCGAAGACCGCGCTCGATGCGTTGCCTATCGTGTGGGACGAAGGCCCGAATGCCAAAGTGTCGAGTGCCATGATCGCGGCGACGCTTAAGGAAGGTCTGGATGCGGAGCAGGCATTTGTCGGCAACTCGGCGGGCGACGCGAAAGCCGCGCTGGCGGGTGCCGCTAAGAAGGTAGAGGCCGTTTACGCGTATCCGTTCCTGAACCATGCGCCGATGGAGCCGATGAACGCCACCGCGCGTTACACCGACGACAAATGCGAAGTGTGGGTGCCGACGCAAAACGGCGAAGCCGCTTTTGCCGCGACGCTCGCGGCATCGGGTTTGCCCGCGAACAAGTGCGAGGTTTACAAGATTCATCTGGGCGGCGGTTTCGGCCGGCGCGGCGCATTCCACGATTATGTGACGCAGGCCGTGCGCATCGCCAAGCAGATGCCGGGCGTGCCGGTGAAGCTGTTGTGGACGCGCGAGGAAGACATGGCGCAGGGCCGCTTCCATCCGGTAACGCAATGCAAACTGACCGGCGCGTTCGACGCCAACAACAATCTGACCGGTCTGCATATGCGCATTTCGGGACAATCGATCCTGACTGCGGTACGTCCGGAAGCGTTGCAGAAAGGGATGGACCCGGCAACGTTTCAAGGCGTGGCGCGCAGCGGCGAATTCGAGTTCGGTTATGCGGGCATACCCAACCTGCTGATCGATCACGCCATGCGCAACACTCATGTGCCGCCGGGTTTCTGGCGTGGCGTGAACATCAATCAGAATGCGATCTACGTCGAGTGCTTCATGGACGAACTTGCGCATTCGGTAAAACAGGATCCACTCGAATTCCGCCGCAAGCTGATGGCAAAAAATCCCAAGCATCTCGCAGTGCTCAACGCGGTTGCGGAGAAAGCAGGCTGGGGCAAGCCCGCGCCCAAGGGCATTTACCGCGGGCTGGCGCAGATGAAGGCCTTCAACAGCTTTGTCGCGGCATGCGCGGAAGTGTCGGTCGAGGGCGGTAACAAGGTGAAGGTGCATCGCATTGTTTGCGCAACCGATCCCGGCTACGCGGTCAATCCGGCGCAGATTGAACGGCAGATTGCCGGTTCGTTTATGTATGGTCTGTCGGCACTGTTCTATCAGGAGAACACGGTGAAGGACGGCCGCATCGCGGAACTGAACTTCAACACTTTCAACTCGATGCGCCTGGCGCAAATGCCGAAAGTCGAATCCATCATCATGCCTTCCGGCGGATTCTGGGGTGGCGTGGGCGAGCCTACGATCTGCGTCGCCGCACCGGCGGTGCTGAACGCGATTTTCGCTGCCACCGGCAAACGCCTGCGCGAGGTGCCGCTGAAGAACCTTGGCGTTACGCTGGTGTAGGGCAGGGGGCTGGTCGCAGTTGAATGAAACGCAAGACGCGCCGTGAGTTTTTGGTCAATGCGAGCGCCCTAGCGACGGTCGCAACGGCGGCTGCGCTGCCCTCTACAGCGGCGGCGCAATTGTTTCGTACGCCGCTTAACAACATGCCGGAGGCGATCCGCAAGGTCACCGGAGCGGCGCAAGTCCACAAGGGCCGGGTCAAGCTCAACCTGCCGCCGCTGGTCGAGAATGGCCATCTGGTGCCGCTCTCGGTCAGCGTCGAAAGCCCGATGACCGAGGCTGACCACGTGAAAGCCATACATGTGTTCACCGAGCGCAACCCGTTGCCGGAGATGATTTCTTTCCGGCTCGGACCGCGCGCGGGACGCGCGCAGGTGTCAACCCGCGTGCGACTTGCAGACACACAGAACGTCACCGCCATCGCCGAATTGAGTGATGGTTCGTTCTGGTCCGACAGCGCGCATCTGATCGTCACACTCGCCGCGTGCCTGGAGGAGTTGTAACGTGGCCAACGCACGCGTCAATGTGCCGGCCACTGCCATGCGCGGTGAGATCATCGAGATTCGCACGCTGATTGCGCATACCATGGAGACCGGTTTTCGGCGTACGCATCTCGGTGCACCGATTCCGCGTAACATCATCAAGTTTTTCGTTTGTAGGTATAACGGCGTGGAAGTTTTTCGTGCGGAATTGCATCCGTCGGTATCCGCAAATCCATACATTTCGTTTAGCACCGTCGCCACCGAGAGCGGCACGCTCACGTTTCAATGGAGTGGCGACAACGGTTACAATGCTACGGAATCCGCAAAGATCACCGTGACTTAGGTGGACGTTTTTTACGCCCACTTCCAACCTGCAGATTGACGTCGGGCACTGGCCGCGACTTGTTGTGTAATAGTAGATACATTTCAGACACGCAGCATCCATTACAGAGCAAACAAAATGAAACGTAAAGTCAAAATAACTGTGCAGTGTGTAGTCGTGCAGCACCCGGAGACTGGCCAACGCCATGCCGGTACGGATCCGAAACGCGAAGGCTACGCCGCAGCATGGTAGGCCGTCGCGCGGCAGTTTGCGCTGTTTGTGGTGCGTTGGCAGTCGCCACAAGTAGCGCGTTGGCGCAGACCGCGTACCCGTCACGACCGATACGGTTGATCGTGCCGTTCGCAGCCGGCGGCGGGCTGGAAATCACCGCGCGCAGTATCGGTCAGAAACTGACTGCAAAGCACGGCCAGTCTATCGTGATCGACAATCGGCCCGGTGCCGCGACCATCGTCGGTTCCGACATCGCGTCGAAAGCCACGCCTGATGGCTATACGTTGCTAATGATCACTACCACGTTTGCGATCAATCCCAGTCTTTACGCCAAGTTGCCATACGACCCGCTGCGCGATTTTGCACCGGTGACGCAGATCAACAGCGTACCCAACATCCTGGTGGTAAATCCGTCGCTGGCGGCGCAGTCGGTGCGTGAATTGATTGCGCTCGCGAAAGCCAAACCGGGGCAGCTCAATTATGCGTCGGCAGGAGCGGGCACTTCGCCCCATCTCGCCACCGAACTGTTCAAAACCATGGCGGGCATAGACATGACGCATATCCCGTACAAAGGCATACCGCCGGCCGTGACCGACGTTATCGCCGGCCGCGTGTCCATGCTGATGACCACCACGATCTCGGCCGGACCGCACATGAAATCCGGCAAGCTGCGCGCGCTCGCTGTCACCAGCCCGAAACGATTGTCAGCGATGCCCGATATTGCGACCATAGGCGAGACCGTGCCTGGCTACGAGGCCGACGCATTCCAGGGCATGGTGGCGCCGGCGGGCGTGTCGAAACAGATTGTGCGTCAGCTGGCCGACGATATTGCCGCAGTCATCAAACTGCCCGATATACGCGAACGCATCACCGCCGACGGCGCGGAACCCATTGGCAGCACACCGGAAGCATTCGCAGCGTTTCTGAAAAAAGAAATGGCGAAGTGGGGAAAAGTCGTTAAAGATTCCGGCGCCAAGGCGGAATAGCGACACACGTGCACCGCGTGGCGCCTGCTGGAATGCAGATTCCAGCTCACCGATCCAACACGCCCCGTACCGAACACAGCGGTCGCGGCGTGAAACGCGCGACAGTCATGATGCCGTTGATCGCACCGGTCATGCCGCAATATTTCGCACGCTGCACATTCTGGAACTCAAATATGTAAGCATCTGGCTGCGTGCGGATGATAAACACACCGTCAGGCGCATGCACGCGTATCGCACCATCCGGGGCCAATCGCCATTTGAGCGTCGGGTCGTTGGGCTGGATATCAATGGAACAGACGCGCGGCTTCCATTTGCTGTAGTAAGAGAATCCGTCGACCTGCCCCCCACGCGCTTCGAATGCAATGCGTGCGTGCAAATTCTCCTCGCCGGTCTTGCAGTCGAAGCGTTCCATCGCGCCCTGCGCTGCAGGCAGCGCCCGATCGCCCGGCATATCGGCCATTGGATCCTTTGACGGCGACAACGGCCCTTCGACCTGTGGTTGCGGCTCGGGCCCGGGAATCGATTCGGGAGCGCGTTTCACCGCGCATGCGCCGAATATCAGTACCATTATCATCAGCGTGCAAGTGCGCATCCTAGTAAACCGTACCTCAATAGCGATCGCGTACGAGCGTAGCAGGACGTGCGCTGTTTCGCGATAGTATACGGCTGAGTATTTTTCAACCGAGATGATGAAAACTGTAACACTGCCATCGGGCGCCAAAGTACCCGCGCTGGGGCTGGGCACCTGGAACATGGGCGATAACCGCGGCGCGCGTGCAGAGGAAATCGCCGCGTTGCGGCTCGGCCTCGATCTTGGCCTTACGCTCATCGACACTGCTGAAATGTACGGCGACGGCCGCTCCGAACGGTTGATTGCCGAAGCCATCGCTGGCCGGCGTGACGAAGCATTTCTGGTGAGCAAGGTGTTGCCGAATAACGCCAGTCGCCGCGCCACGGCCAGCGCATGTGAAAAAAGCCTGAAAAATCTCAGTACTGACCGAATCGATTTATATCTTCTGCACTGGCACGGTGGCGTACCGTTCTCCGAAACCATTGAGGCGCTGCAAGCCTTGCAGCACGCGGGCAAGATAGTTCACTACGGTGTGAGTAATCTCGATCTCGCGGAAATACGCGAATGGTGGAAATGCGCGGGCGGCGAGGGTTGTGCAACTAATCAATTGCTCTATAACCTGTCGCGGCGCGGCATCGAATGGGATTTGCTGCCATGGCTCAACGAGCGGCGCGTGCCGGTGATGGCTTATTCGCCGCTCGAACAGGCGCGGCTCATGCACAATGCAAAGTTCGTCGAATTTGCCAAACGCGAAGGCATGACGTCGGCGCAAATGGCGCTGGCGTGGCTGCTGCGGCGCGACGATGTGATCGTGATCCCGAAAAGTTCACGCCGCGAACACGTAAAAGAAAACGCGTCCGCGCGTGGTATCACGTTGACCGCAGCGCAGCTCACTGAACTCGACCGTCTATTTCCCCCGCCGCAAAGCGCACGGGCGCTGGAGATGCTGTAGTGGCAAAACTGTCGCCCCTATCAGGTTGCCGCAGGTTCCAGTCCTCTGGACTTGTACACACACGCGGCATCCGGTGAGAGCAGATAGTGCAGCAGCCGCTGCGCGAGTGCCGGCTCTTTTGCATCGGTGAAAATTCCCGCTTTGGCGACGGTGATGCTCTGGATTTCCGGCGGCAGCGGACCGGCGTAATCGACGCCCGGTACTGCCATGATTTCGGGAATCTGCTGCACGGCTATTTCCGCGTCGCCGCTGGCGACGAATTCCGCGATCAGCCCGCCAGAACGGGTTTTGGCTTTTGCCTTCACTTCGTTGGCGACGCCAAGGCGCGCGATCAGGCCCGCAAAGTAAATGCCGCTCGCGCCGTCAGTGGTGTATGCGACCGATTTTGCGTTGAGCAGCATGCGTTTGAAAGATTCGACACTGCTCAAATCCGGTTTCGGTGCGCCCGCGCGCACGCCCACACCGACGCCGTTGCGCGTGAGTACTTTTACGCTGTCGGGAATGATCTTGCCGAGTGCCACGACTTCATCCATTACCGATGAACCGAGGATGCCGAGATCGGCGGTTTCTCCTGCCTTGATCTCGCGCAGCGTCACCTGCGCCGGCGCGTAGCGCATTTCGACCGTACAATCGTGTGCGCGCTCGAAACGCGGCAGCAACTCGGCGAATGATGCCGACAAACCGTTGCCTGAAAAAACCTTGATACGCGCGCCCATGAATCAGACGGTGGCTTTTTCGCGTTCTTCCACGCGGTACACGTCAGCAACGTTTACCAGCCCCTTGAACTCGATCGCATTGCCGCAGCCGTCGCTCACCGTCATCAGCATCTGTTCGCGCACCGAACCTTTTTGCGTGACGCTCGGTTTGTTGATCCACTCGGCGCCTTGCTGTTCGAGGCGCGTCGAAGCTTTCTGGAAGTCTTCGAGCGTCATTACCACGCCAAAGTGGCGCAGCGGCGTTTTTTTCGACTCGCCGATTTTTCTGCCTTGTTCGCCCACGACATCCTCCGGTGACAGGTGCGCCACGATGTGATGGCCAAAGAAATTGAAATCCGCGCGGCCTTTCAGCTTGCGGCCTTCGGGGCATTGCAGCATTTCACCGTAAAACTTGCGCGCCTGATCCAGATCGTTAACCGCGAATGAAAAGTGAAACAGGGTGTTGCTCATGGCGTGTCTCCTGTGAGGGGCAGATGGAATGAGTGGAAGGCGCATGCTACGCCCGCGGCCGTGCGCTTGCAAACGCAGTAGAAGATCGTGTGGTCTTGCAATACACTCGGGCGCAAGGATGCCGAGATAACCGCGCGCGTGATCGCGCGCTCGGGGGCGACTCATGACTGAAGGCGCGAATATAACTTTTCGTTTGGCCCAAAGAATGTGCGGAATTCCGAGAAAAAATATCGGGCTAACGTAGCAAGCCGACCAGTTCCGCAACTTTCTTCACCTGACGGAAGTTTCGGATCACCTTGATGCTCGCTTCGAGGTTGTCCCCGGAAAACTTCGCAAACGGACCTAGCGCGCGGTATTTACTTTCGACGTCCGCCCAAGCTATACCGAGTATGGCGGCTCCTCTGGGGGCGTAGACCGTGCTCGAATGACTGCGGCCGTCCCGGGTTCTGATGGTCACGATCGCCCCCGACTTGTAGCGGTCGAGGTTCTCTGTGGGTGGATCGCCGACCTGTACTTTGTCGAGCAGGCCGCGGATCGCGGGACTGTTGATTTTGTCCGGGAAAGCGTGTGCCCATGAGAAGTCGCGATCGGCAACGCCTGCGGCGGCAAAATACGCCGGGCTATGCGCAACACCGATCAGGTCGGTCGGATGCTGCGGGCCGCTCAATGCCTTGAAGCCGGGACGGGAGATGGTGATCGCCTCGACCTCATCCGGCGTGACGTTGCCGGCGCGTGCGGCGTTGGCTGCTGCCTCGGCGGTCGAATGATGCGGGTGGCCGCCGGGCACGAGTTTGATGCCCATGTCGGTCAGGATGCTCCAGCGCGTTCCGAAATCGCGGGTGACGTCGGCGATGTCCGGCTTGTTGCCATAGACAGCGAAAAATCCCCGCTCGTTTTCAAGGATGTTCTCCTCGGCGAGGAAACCCATGCCGGCCGCTTGTGCCGCATTCACGCCCAGCATGGCGGCAAGTCCGGCGTGATACTCGCGCGCCACGCTGGTATTCGCTGCGGCGTGCAGTCCTCCCATCGAAGTCGCCACGAGGGCGATCGCCTGTGCCATTTGCGGCAGGGGGAGCTTCATCAAGCGGCCCGCCGCAACGGCCCCTGCAAAGCCGGCAACGATACAGCCGTGGAAACCTTTCTTCTGCAGGCCACCTATCATGGCGCCGTTGATCCGTCCGGCCACTTCATAGCTCAGAACGATGGCCGCAAGCATCTCCTCGCCGCTGGCGCCGGTCTTCTCCGCAACGGCAAGCGAAACTGCGCACGCGGTGGTGCCTGCATGAACGATGTTGCGCAGGTCGCTGTCGTCCGAAGCTGCTGCGTCGCTCATCATTGCGTTCACCCTCGCTGCCGCCGCGACCGGGAGCTTTTCCGCGGCACCGAACCAGACCGTGGCGTCCGTTTTACCGCCACGCTCCACTTCCAGTGTACGAATGATTCTGGCCGATTCCAGCGTCGAACCCAGGGATGCGCTGGCGATAGTGCTGGAGATAAGCATCTCCGCGTGTTCAATGGCCTTGGGCGGAAGGTTCGCGTAGCGCTGCTCGGTCACGAAGGCCGCAATTTCCCCTGCAACAGTCATCACATACCTCGTCTTGTCATCATATTTGCCTGTGGAGGGTGCATCGTAACAGCCGTTGGCTTCTCCGTCATCAACAGGACCAGCCTCACAGCAGCTGCGTGCCCGTTCCGATGCAAGCTGTCTGTCCTCCGCCGGCACATATGGCGCTATCATTGCCAGGGTTCCCGTCGCAAAGGACATTGTCGTGATCGTCAAACAGATCTGAACCGCCAAGTAACATGACGGCCACCAGCTCGATCTATCAGCGCGGCCTTGACGGCCCGGTCGCGGGCCCTAACCGGCGCGGGACCAGGCGCGTAGCCGTGATCGGGGCTGGCGCGTGCGGAATCTGTGCCGCGAAGTATCTGCTCGAGGTTGGCTTCGATGTCACCGTGTTCGAAATCGGCGGACAGATCGGCGGCATGTGGTGCTACATGAACGACAATGGCCGCTCATCTGCCTATCGTACCCTGCACATCAACACCTCACGTGGCGTCACACGCTTCAGTGATCTCGATTTCGATGCCGCCACACAGGTGTTTCCCGATCACGCCGATATGCATCGTTACCTGGTTGCATACGCTCAGCACTTCGACGTAACGCCGCACATCAAATTCCACAGCCGCGTGACGCAGGTCCGGCCCGCTTTTGATCGCGAGAGCGAATCGCCACAGTGGGAAGTTCGGCTTGCGACTGGCGGGGTCAAACTCTTCGATGCTGTGATCGTCGCCTCCGGTCATCTGAGCCAACCGCTGGAAATCCCCAACCTCAAGGCGTTCACGGGCGAATACCTGCATGCGCACGACTACAAGGCGCCAGAGCCTTATGTCAGCAAGCGCATCTGCGTGGTCGGAGTCGGTAACAGCGCCTGCGATATCACCAGTGACCTTTGCGTGACGGCGCCGCGCTGCGTGCTGGTCGCTCGTTCGGGCGTATTGATACTTCCCAAGCTGATGTTCGGCCGTGCTTTCACCGACATCACCGCCCGCATCCAGCAGCCGTGGA
>Ga0315912_10001914_pt1 | contig 23613 bp, 11 predicted proteins | sample VfabasoilMG_FD_204469 | JGI IMG/M metagenome (GOLD analysis project Ga0315912, IMG submission 204469) | Garden soil microbial communities collected in Santa Monica, California, United States - V. faba soil | ecosystem: Environmental > Terrestrial > Soil > Garden | place: USA: California... | reverse complement strand
ACGTCCTCGATCGTCGCGCCGCCGAGAGGAATTGTGGCTGCCGAAGCGAGGCCCGCGAGCGACGCCAGAGCCGTGGCCAGCGGGCTCTCGCCAAGTTGCGCCCAGACCCACTCGCGCCGCTTGCCGTGCTCCGCCTCCAGCGCCGCAATTGTGGCGATTGCCGCCGCGTGCGGTGCGTCTGCAGCAGCGGCGAGGCTGGCCCTCAGCTGCTGTTCGGCCTCGTTGTTGCCGGAGGCATCGCGCTCGCTGCCACGGTGCAGAAGTGGCGTAACGTTCTCGCGAAGGAGCTTGGCTACGTCCGGGTACAGTTTCGGCGCCTCCTTGAAGCGCTGCCACACCGCTTCCCACTTGCCGGCGCCATCGACGATAGCGGCGGCGCCGTCACTCGGAGCCTTCTTGTCGGGGTCGAACTTGAACTCGGCGATGCAGACGCTGCAAAACGACCTCCAGCGCGCGTCTCCTTCGGACGTGCGAAATGCGTCGCCTGCACCCATCCAGCGGAGCACGTCTCGAATCGGATCGCTGATGGCGAGCCGGTCGAAGTCCTCGGCATCCAGGCGACGGCCGTGGAGTCCCTCGAGTGGGGTCTGCGCGAGCAGCGGGAGACTGCGGTGCAGGGCCTCCAGCGTCCGCGCGTCCTGGGCGATGTCGAGGCCGACGCCGTCTTCGGATACCAGGAACGCATTGACCGTCCAGTCCTGCCCATTTCGCTGGTGCCAGACGCGCCCCCGGAACTGCAGCTCCACGAGCGGCTGCAGCGCAGCCGGGCAGTCATCGCCCTCACGCAGTGACTGCCTCGCGACGCCGGGCAGGTAGAGCACTGGGGTGACATCAGCTCGAAGGTCGACGTCAGGCACAGCGACGCGGTCAACAACGCAACGAAGCCAAATGGCAGGCCCGGTGCGCTTGTCCGGGGCGTAGGGGCCAAGGACGAAAAGGTGCGGCAGCGCGAGCTGCAATCGCGTGACGAGATCCGCCCACTGTCGGTCCGGGTCTGCCCACAGGAGTGCAGCGGGAGCCTCCGAGCCATCCGGCGTGCGGAGCGCATCCAGGAACGACAGTTCCAGGGCGTCCAGCAGGCCACGTGCGCGCGGCGCACTTCGGCGGCGAGTGTTCGTCATGGCTTACCGGCCCTGGCGCTCTCCCGTGCGGCGAGCTTCACCGCTCGCGAGTAGTGGAGGTCATTCCAGCGGTTTCCGTCGAACGCAGAGCCGCCCATGAAGTTCTCCGTCTCCTCGTCCCAGCCCCAGAACCACGGGTAGTCGGCTTTCTCGCGCGTCGGCTCCTTGCCGCGGTCCTTCTCCCACTTGATCTTCGGGGCCACGCGCAGAATGCAGGCGTTCTTCCCGCGCGTATTCAAGGGTTTCGCGGTCATGAACGGGCGAATGTTCACGCGCACGCCATCGTCGATGTCGGGCTCCCAGCCGACGGGCTGCTGATGCAGTGGCTTCCAGCGAACGAAGAGGTCGTAGGGCGGCTCGCCCTCGAGAATCTTCTGCAGTTCGCGCTTCAAGTGCTCGGCAGCAGCGACGCGCCCGTCGGCGCCCTCGACGCCCGCCTTCTGGTCGGCGCGCTGGCGGTCGAGCCAGTCGCCGAGGTACGTGTAGATGAGCTTCTCGAGCGTGCGTCGCCCTTCGCCGTTCGGCGCCGCGAGCTTGTGGTAGTTCACGAATGCCGCGAACCCGTCCTTGAGGCCATCCCAGACGTGCCAGATGAACGGCCGCTGGGAGAATAGCTCGCAGTGCTGCGCAAAGAACTGCTCTCGGAGCCACGCGTCCAGCGGCCTGCCCCGCCAGCCCACGACCTCGAGAAGTTCATCCAGCTTCGCAGCACTCCAGGTGCCCGCCAGCGACGTTGCGAGCAACGAGATCACACGGTCACCGGCAGCCGGCTCACCTTTGAGTGCGGGGAGACATACGATGCCGTCGTCATCCTCGTGCCCTTTCAGAGCGTCGCCAGGAACCGCCGAGCAGTCGCGCGTGCTCAGCCCTTGCTGCCGGGGCCAGCGATATCCCAGTAGCCGTCCAAGCACGACGTGAAGAACATCGGTTGCGTGTCGCGCGTCCCCAGCGAACAGCCACTGGCGGCAGTCGTTGCTGCTCGGAGATGGAAGCCCGTTGGGAAACAGGCGTTGCGCCTCGGATCTCCATCGGACGGCATCAAAGGGCACTTTGAGCAGCGTTTGGTTCGTGATCTTGATGGAGCGGTCAATCTTGCGTACTTCAGTCAGGAACTCTGGGCTCGAGCAGTACGCGTAGATTGCTGCACGATCAGAGTCCTGCCGAGGCCACACCACGGCCGTGCCGTTGTCGAAGATGTCCCCCGAATAGAGGGTCGCGGGCAGGCCGCCCATGAGGCTCACGGCAACGCCGTCATGCCGCCACGCATCGGCTCCTTGAATGCTGGCAATGCCCTGGTCTGCGAGTTCGCGGAGCGCGCCGCGATCATCCTCCCAGAGCAGGACTCGCTCTCGTCCGCCGAAGAGCCGACTGGACTCGACCGTCCCTTGGAATGGCCTCCACTTGCTCGGAACGTTGGGCAGCTCCCAGAAGCAGAGCGACAGGCGCTCGAGGTCTCCTGTGCGGAGCCCATAGCGGCTCTCAGCGTAAAGGCTCAGAAGCTCTGAACCACTTTGCCGGTCCAGCAGGATGCGCGCATCGGGATTCTTGAACTGGTCGTTCTGAAGCAGTTCGAGCGTCGCTCCCGAGCGCAGCGCGGCGCTCTTGGACGCAACGTCGCCCGTACTCGCGTCGATCCCGCAGAACGCGTGGGACGTGGACGGCGACCGGCCCGTTGCCCCGTACAGAGCTACGTTTACGACCTCGCCACCGATTGCGTCGAACGCTCCGGCGTCTAGTCGCGCAAGGAAGGAGATTTCGGTATCTCGGAGAGCTTGCTTGCGCAGGCTTTCGTATCGCGACAACGACAGCCAGTTGGTCGGAATGACGACCGCGAGAGCGCCGGTTCCGCCGCCAAACGCCTGGCACCGCTCAAGGAACGCCATCGCCAGATCGTGCTTCGCATTGTCGTGAAAGCGGTCGCAGTACTCCCTGAGCGTCTTGCCCTGCCTGCTTCGGCTCAGGTAGGGGACGTTCGTTGCGACAAGCGAGTACTTGCGTCCGAGCAGCCTCGCAGCGGTGGCAACGCCCTTGGCAGTGACTGCAAGCTCGGTGGTCGCGTCGTCGTTGGTTTCTGCCTGGAGTGCCTTGTCGAGCAGCGGACGCGTTGCTTCGATGCCTGCCGTAAAGAGGCCTCCGCCGATCTTCGCCGGGTCAATCAGGCTGCCCAGCGTCGGCGCATCTCGAAACAGCGAGTACAGCTCCGACATCGTGCTCTTCGCACGAGCGTCGTCACCGGCGAGACCAAGCCAGTCCGACTCTCGCGCGCTGATGGCCAACCCAGAACACGCGAGATTCAGGGCGGGCAGCGGACGGTAGCCCGCGAGCTTCCACGCACTGAGCCCAACGTTGAAGGCGGCGATCTGCGTGCAGCGTGGGTCGAGCTCAAGTCCGAACAGGTTGTCGCGCAGCACGGCGTCGACGCCATCGGCGATCGAGAGCGTCTCCCCCTCGCGTCGGAGCGCCACCAGCATCGGCAGTGCGAACGCGAGGAAGTGCCCACTGCCCATGCACGGGTCGAGCACGGTGAGGTCCTTCGCCGCCGTCGGCCAGCAAGGGAACGTGCCTGCTGCGGGCCGCCAGACGTCGCCCTCGCGCACGAAGCGCAGGTAGCTCCACTCGATGCCCCGCAGGGCGCACGCGGCGCGAAGCTCGTCCTCCGACGCCGCCGAACGCGCGAGGACTGGGTTCGCCGCGAGCACCTTGCCCGCCCACCACGCGCCCAGAGTGTTGTGCAGCAGGAAGAGGACCATGTAGTCCTCCGTGAAGAGCTGCGTGACGGCGGGCAGCTCGTCGGCGCCGATCTTGTTCTCCGAGGCGTTGACCGCGTCCTTCAGGTCCGTCTGCCAGAACTGGTAGACCCAGCCGAGGCTGTCGTCAGCGATGAAGACCTCGCGCGGCAGCCATTCGAGGATGGCCTCCAGTTCCTGCCGCTTCTCTGGCGGCAGCGCGACCTCGAGCACCGGATCGCCCGCGCGGAAGATCTGCGGGAGCATGCGCTGTGCGAAGTCGCTCGCGAGCCCGAGCCAGTCCCTGCTCTGCTCGCGCGCCAGCTCGCGGCACTCGTCGAGCGAAAGCGCCATGCCCGACTCTGGCTCGACCAGTAGGTCGTTTTCCGCCAGGAAGCGCGCGAACAGCAGGCGATGCCAATGCTGGTAGGCGCACTCGTCCTTCAGCCGCTCGATGCTTTGCGTCTCTTTGCGTTCGTCCAGCTTGTCTCCGAGCTGCCGGCCGTGTGCGCGCAGGCGCCTTCTCAGTGGCGCTTCCGGGCCCGTCGACACCTTGCGATCTCCGACCCTAAGGGCCACCAGCGCTGCCTCAGCACCAGCCTCAGCCACACGGCGCGCCCTCTTGACGGCGTTCTCAAGGTCTTTGCGGAGGTTTCGGTCGAGCGATGCCATCGGGTCTCTCAGCTCACGAGGATCGGGCCATCCTTGATGGCCGCGATGAGTGTGCTCTTCTGCCGTCCCAGCCAGGCATCAATATCGCCTTCTGTCGTCAGCGTCGTTCGCTCGATGGCCACAGGACGGACCCTTGGCTCGAGTAGCCGCGCGGCGTGCTCGAGAGCCTTCTGCACGCGGCCAGGAACAGCGTCAGCCTCGGCCTGACGAGCGGCGAGGGATCTTGCGTCGAGAGCCGACACGAGCGCTTCATCGGTCGTGGCAGACAGCGGTGCTACCGGAACGAGGCCGACCGTGGAGAGGATAGAGGAGCGGGCGTCGCCCGGGAGACTCGACCACACGGTGCTCGCTTCGAGTGAGGCTATGCCGCCCTCGAACACCGCCCCGAAGGCGGAATGGGCCTCCAGAAGTGCCTTGCGGAGTACGCCCGCGAGGGCAGAGCGCAGAGGGGCCACCGGGTCGGTGGGTTCGAGAAGGAGCCGTTGCGACCTGACCGCGTCCACCTGGTTCAGGATGTCGGTCGCAGCCGGCAACCCCGTCGCGTGTTTCGCCAGGCGTTCAACCAGCTCCCAGGTCGGGCGGCGACTGTCGATCAGAGCCTTGATTCTCGTCCACTCGTCGATACGCTTCTCGATGTCGAAGGCCTTCTCACGGATCGCAGCGAGTTGATCGTTCCCGACGCGCGCCCGGATGTCCTCGATATCTGTCACCGATGCTGGCGCTGGAAGCGGTGCGTCACCGCCTGTCGCGCGGCCCAGTGCGGCGAATTGCTCGAGGAATGCGGGCGCGCGAGCAAGCTCCTCGCCCGCCCTGCAGCTCACATTGAGAGCCAGGAATACCTTGCGGATAGCGAGCTTGTCCGTGACCGTGAGCGTGATCTTCTCGACGCGGAACTCGGCTTTCGAAATCCTGTTCTGGTCGAGCTGCCCCAATCCGAGCACGGTCCCGTTGAGGGTGACCGACACGTGCTGCGTGCGGTGCAGGGCAATCAGCGCGGCATCGATTGCGTCCTGCGGCCAACCGTACGGGCTGGCACGCAGCACCTTGCGCACTTCGCTGCCAATCTTGCCGGCGCCGATGGTCGAGGTCACAGCCCTACAGACGGCGTGTTCCTCTGTGGGACCAGTGTGGCCTACCGGCAGCAGCGGTTGGTCGGCTCCTTCCTTCGCGCGCTTGATGACCGTTTGCCAGGCCGCCGAGTCAGCCTCCTTGAATCGGGGGAACAGCCGCACGAGGGCCGCGTTCGTGGCCTCCCGCACACGCTCCTCGAGGGTCGCCTGCAGCAGCTCCGAGCCGCCCCCCTGATACACCTTCGCGTTGCTGACAATCTGCTTGACCAGCTCGTCGCGCTGGCGAACGGCCGCGTTTCGCCGGCTTTCCATGCTGTGCCTGGCCTCTTCGCCTTCGCGCGTCGTCGGCGTGCCTTTGGCATCGATAGTCTGCTGCGCCGCTTCGGCGTCGACGATGACCTTTCGAAGGTCGTCAGCAGCCTGCCGCGGCAAGAATACGAAAACGGTCGGGCTCTCCGTGCCGGCGGCACGTGCGGCTTCGAGTAGCTCCTTCTCGCTGGCAGACCATCCGTCACGAATCCACAAAGGAACGCTCTCGCCGTTGTTCGGCGGCGGCGACTGGTCGCGCGAGACGGCGATCTGACGAGCCTCCTTGGCAGCCCCCTGAATGATCTTCACGGAGCGTATGACCCGGTCAGCCTCCGCGTAGATCTGCTGGTCACGCCGGATCTGAAGATCCGCATCGTCGTTCGCAAGCTTGCTCTGGCGACGACGGAACTCGGCGTCCCACTCAGCGCCTTCCTTGGTCTGGAGCCGATACTCGTCGCCGACCTTCATCAGTGCGCCATTCGCGGCCAGCGTCTGGAGGACGGCCTCGACGTTGCTTCGTAGCTTCCCGTTGTCGGCGAGGAGATCGTCGACCAGAAGATCGGCGATGTGTTCCTTCGACGCACGTACGCCGATGTCAGCGCCCGCCTCGCGTGGCAGGCGGCTGATCAGGAACACGAGGCCGCAGATCCGACGCGCGAGCTGACCCTCGTCCGTGTGGTCCTTGGACAGGTTGATGATGCGCTCGTTGATCTCGCGAAGCAGCACGCCTGTGTTGACCATTTCCGGCGCGAGCGCCTCGAACAGGTCGTCTCCAGGGACGGTGGTGCCGAGATTGCGGTCGCTGATGCGTGCCACCGCGTCGTGGATGATGCGAAGTTGTGACCGTAGCTGACTGTGAGTGCCAGCGGCATCGACGGCCCTGAAGCAGTGCTCCCAAAAGCGGCGACGCACCGGCAGGAGGGGGTAGTCGTCAACTATTACCTCGCGGTCCTGTGCGGTCTCGCCAATGCTTGTGCCGTGGAGCTGACGCGATACCTCGCCGCCATGCTTCTCAAGGAAACCTTTCACCTCCGAGATCGACGCAGGCTTCTTCTGGAGGAGCACCTTCCTGATGACAGCCTCGACGTCCTGGTCGGAGAGCTGGACCCGGATCGTGTAGCGATCCGTCAGCTTCTGGAGCTTTGGTGTGGCGGTGAGCGCGCTCTGGCCAGACGCGACGACGAGGACGTGGCTGTCAAGCTGCTTCGAGAGTGCCTCGGTGACCTCCGTCACCAGGGTGGACCGGTCGTTGGAGTCGCCGATGTACTGCTGTACCTCGTCGAGTACGAGGAGCGTGCACGGCGTTCGCCCGTCACGCCCGTTGAGCTTCAGCACACGCTTGATGGCAGTGAGGAACTCCGCTGTCGTGATGTCGGTGCTGCGCGGTGGAAACTGCGCCTTGAGTGTGTTGCGGGCTTCCGCCTCGCTCGCCGCGAAACCCGAATCACACGCGAGCAACGCGTTCGCGATCAGTTTGCTTACATAGAGGTTGTTGAGCTCCGATGTCCACTGCTTGCCGGCGGTCTCGACGGCCCCCCTCACCTTGTCGAACCAGCCCTGGTCGTGCAGCCAAAGGCAGAACTGCGCCTGGGGGTACTGGTCGGGCAGTCCGACGCCGCGCAGGAGCACCGAGAGAATCGTCAGGCGCACATGGTCTGTTGTGCCGCTCGGCAGCGCACCGGCTGCAGCCAAGAGGCCGCCCGCACGCTTGCCAGCCGTGTCGAGCTCACGCAGCAGTTCGCGCAGCTCGTTGGGCATCGACGGGAGGAGGCTACGCGCGGTGGCTCCGTCTGGAAACGGCGTATCGACCCAAAGGTGACAAAGCATCTTCAGCAGGTGCGATTTGCCGCTTCCAAAGAAGCCGCTGACCCATGCGGCCTTCTGGCTGGTCTGGGACAGGTTCGAGAGGTACGACTGGAGGATCCGCTGGATGCCGTCGGCGTACTGGCCTTCGCAGACGAACGTCGACAGCTCGCCGCGCAGCTCGTCGAGTTCCTTCGCATTGGAATGGCCGGTGATCCGGGCTTGCCCCTGATTGACCAGGGGATGGGTGGACGGATCGCGCTGGAGGATGTCCTTAATCTTCATTCGGCACCACTGCTGCTGTGGATGGAGATGGGAACGGCCATGTAGTTCCAGCCATCGCGTGCATCGAGCAGCCGGTAGTTGTTCTGCTCGAAGTGGCCGGGGAAGAAGACGACGAGCCGGCCTCGCACGTCTCGCTCGACGAGCTTCAGGATCTGCGACACACGGGCGAAGCCGAAGAGCGACGCAACACCGAACACGGCGACGACAGACACCTCGCTGACCTGCGGGTCGGTCAAGACGGAACGGATCCGATCGGCGACGTATTCTGGGAACTCGGCTTCGAGCTTCATCTGCAGGTCCTCTGGCGACTCGAAGTAGGCGTCGCGGTACTCATCGGCCGCCATCCATTCCGAGAAGGCTCGGGTCAAATCGACTTCGAACCAGTCGTGCCCAGCCTGCTCCGTCGCGCTCTCGAACGCCATCTTCCTGGCGCGTAGGGTGCGCTCGAGCTCCTTGTCGTACACGACCATCACGACCCGCTGGGCGCCCGACACGGTGCGCTGCCACGGCGTCGATATGTGGTCGTAGTAGCGGTCGGCGAGATCTTCAATGCGGCCCACGTCAGCGCCTCGCCTTCCAGGGATCGAGCCGGTCGAAATCGATGTCGATGGCTTCGCCGACCAGGCGGAATTCAATGAGGCCGTGCCGCTTCGCCTCCATAGCAAGAGTCCGCGCCTGTGAAGGCTGGCAATCGATCACCTTTAGCCAGTCTGAGTCGAGCAGGGCTTCGGAGCGGCTGCCGCAGGTGTAAGCCAGCAAGAGGGCGAGCGCCACAGCCGTGAACGTCGGCTCCACTTGCTGGCGGAACTTGAAGGTCCGACCGGTCAGAAGCCCGGCCTGGCTCCACGAGCTCGCGGCGTTGCGAGCCACCTTGTCGAGCGTCTCGTCGCTGAGGCGGTCCCCGACCGCTTCACGCAGCGCCTGGCGCATCGGACCGCGTGCGAACTCATCACCCTTTCGCAGCGCAACCACCGATGGGGCCGTTGCGGCAAGCAGGGGATCGCGCGCGAGCGCGACGAGGAGGGCAAGCAAGGGCTGGGCGCCTTCGTCGAGTGACCAGAGGGATCGCATGATGCGGAAGAGCGGCACGTCGGGATCGAGGGCGTACAGCTCGCTCAGCCGCTGGGCGGAGAGCACTCGCGTAGCCGCCGTGGGCTTGCCGAGACAGTTGTGTTCGACGATGGCCGCCACGTAGTCGCCCCGGCGGGCGCCTTCAGAGGTCGCCGCGAGGGTTGTTCGAAGCTCATCCAGCATCATCGTGCGGCTGGTGTGCGTGCCTCGGTCGCCAAAACGGAATCCGAGCGATCTCGAACCGCTTTGTGCGGTCGCGCTGCTGGGCTTCAGGGGCATTTGTGGGAACACTGTTGCCGGCAACATTGCCGGCGAGCAGCTTATCTGGGCTGCCTGCGGTAGTCAATAGTCCATACGCGTTGCCGGCAAGTTTGCCGGCGAACTTGACTCATCATTTCGACTGGAGTATTGTCCGGCCCGAGTGACTCAAGCACCAGCTCCGCCTCGTAGCTCCTTCGGCGGCTTCGACGTCCGAATCGATCCGTGGGCGGTCGAGTACGGCGCCGAGACGCCGACGGAGTTTCAGTCCGACGCCGAGGACGCCTCCATTGTCGATGTTTCGGTTGAGGTCGAAGGTGCGGCGTGGGCCCCGATCAGGCCCGTTGTGGTCGCCTCGAACCAGGCCGTGTCCTTCGTCGACGGAGTGCGGCGAATGGAAGCCCGACTCGTGGTGACGCGCGAAGGACGCGTGATCCACGGTGCACTCGGTTCGTTTGGCGTCGGCGTCGTGGAGTGTCGCGACGGTCGGGCCGTGTTCGGCCAGGAACGACGTGGGCGACTCACTGTGTTCGGGTCGGGTGAAGTACCGCCCTCGCCGCTGGAACTCGCCCCTGCGCTCGTCTATGCGCCACACAGCGTTCCCGAGGAGGACGCGGACGCCCCACTCAAGGGGATCCACAACGAGATGCGTGCGGTGGAGCGTCAGCTTGCTCGCGAGCACGCGTCACCGGGCCGCGTTGTCGTCGCGGATGGTCCCTTGGCACCGGGCGAAACGACTGCCGGCCACGTCGTTGGCTGCGTGAAGCGGCTGTTCAAGCTGTACGTCCCCGCCGAACAGCTCGGCGTGTTGCGTGCCTTGCCGATGGCGGCGCGAACGCCGCTCTTCCTGATTGCAGGCAACGACCGCTTCTCCCGCTACTCGTGGTTCGTCCGACTCGGGCCACGGTTGTCGATCGAGTCCGACTTCACGGGACTTGTGCGCCTGGAAGTCAGCGGCACGGTTGGCAAGGAGGAAGCGGTCAGCCTCGCGGACCTGATGACCACGTTGTTGCCGCGCTTCGTGCCGTCACGCACCCGCGACCCACGCGCGCCTCAGAACCTGGTCCCGATCGGCGCGCTCGAACAGCACCTGCGTCGAGGGCTGGGGGACGCACGCCTGATTCACCGCCGGCTAGCGACCAGGCTGGCCCAGGAGTCTGTGAATGCCTGATTCGCCCTCGTCGCCTGTCGTTGGTCTGGTGCTTGGCTCGCAGGACGCCACGCCGCTGGAGTTCTGGGTGGGCGTGCGCGAAGGCGAGCACGTCCAGCTCGACGACCTCGTTGTCACGCGCACGACCCTCTCCGATGGCCAGTCCGTGACGTTCTACGGCATCGTCGACATCGTGCGGAAGCGATTCGAGGGTAGCCAGTTCGATACCGACGCCTTTCGAGTAGCTGATGGAACGCTGCCGGCGGACGTTTCGTACGCCGCACACGTCCAGGTCACGCGCGTTGAGCCCGAAGTGTTCGTGCCCCCTGGTCCGGGCGAGGCGGTGAGCGTCGTGCGCGACGAAGAGTTCCGACGCGCCCTGTACTTCGATCGGATGGAGCGCACTGTGGCAATTGGGCTGACGCGCACGGGCGAGCCGATCCACGCGAATCTGGAGTTCCTGGACGGGACACGCGGTGCCCACGCGTCGATCAGTGGTGTGTCCGGCGTGGCCACGAAGACGTCGTACGCGACCTTCATCCTCTACTCCCTGTTCCACTCCGATGCGCTCGGGCTCGATGCGGCCAACGCCAAGGCGCTGATCTTCAACGTCAAGGGCGAAGACCTGTTGTGGCTCGACAAGCCAAACTCGAAGCTCAACGACGAGACCCGCGCGGAGTATCAACGGCTTGGCTTGCCGGATGGACCTTTCCAGAGCGTGGCCTTCTTTGCTCCGACACGGAAGGGCAGCGACACGCCCATGCCCGATACCGGTAGCCGACAAGAGGGCGTCCACCCGTACGTATGGACTGTTCGCGAGTTCTGCCGGGAGCGATTGCTGCGGTTTGTGTTCGTCGACGGCGAGGATGCGCGAGCGCAGATCCCCCTCGTCATCTCGCGCGTGGAGCAGGCGCTCGAACGCGCTGCGCGAGACGGTGACCAGAGTGACGCCAGCGTGGTCATCGATGGAACTCCGGTCGCGTCCTTCAGCGACCTCGTGGACCTGCTCGATTCGACCGCGCTGGACAACATGATGGGCGGCGCCCCGGTGGCCGGTGGCACGCTCGATGCCTTTCGAAGGCGCCTGCACGGTGCGGCCGAGCGTATGGGCCATTTGGTGAGCGGCCACTCCCAGGCGCGCAACCGCACGATCGACTGGTCTGCCCAGCAGGTCACCGTCGTGGATATTCACTCGTTGCACGCATCCGCCCAGTTGTTCGTGGTCGGTGTGCTCTTGAAGCGAATGATGGACCAGAAGGAGCGCCAGGGCGGGTCACGGCCCCTCGTGTTCGTCGTGCTCGACGAGCTGAATAAGTACGCACCTCGTGAGGGGTGGAGTCCGCTGCACAGCGTGTTGCTCGACATCGCCGAGCGCGGGCGGTCGCTGGGCGTCTCGCTCTTCGGCGCGCAGCAGACGGCCAGCGAAGTCGAGCGACGCATCGTCGGAAACGCTGCGCTGAAAGTCGTGGGCCGGCTGGACGCCGCCGAGGCCGAACGCAGCGAGTACGGATTCCTCACGCGGGTTGGCCGTGTCCGAGCCACGCTACTTCGACCTGGATCGATGATTGTCGCCCAACCCGAAATCCCGATGGCCATCCTGCTTCGGTTTCCATTCCCGTCGTGGGCAACACGGAAGGACGAGGTATCGACAAGTGCGGCCGGCCCGGATCCGTTTGCTCGGATGAACCTCTGAGATGCGTATCGTCCACACCTCGGACTGGCACGCCGGCCGGCACTGGAAGGGGCAGGATCGACTCCCTGAGCTCCAGAACGTCCTAGAGCATCTCGGTGACTTCATCGAGCGCGAGCGGGTCGATCTCGTGTTGATGTCAGGCGATGTCTTCGAGAGCCAGATGCCTCCTCCTGAGGCAGAGCGCGCCGTCTCGGGCTTCTTCAAACGCCTCGGTGTAGCCGGAGTCCCGTCCGTCGTGGTTGCCGGAAACCACGATCACCCTGTGCGAATGGACGCATGGGGGTTGCTGGCGGAGTTCGTCGGAGTGCAGGCACGTGGGCTGCCTCGTCGACGGACGGAAGGCGGCCTGATCGAACTGCCGACGAAAGCAGGGGAACTTGTGTGTGTGGCGGCGGTGCCGTGGGCATCTCCAGGGCGCATTGTTGAAGCCCTGACACTGGCGCGCGACGAAACGCTAGCGAAACAGCAATACGCCGACGCCATGCAGCACATCCTCTCCCATCTCGCCGAGGGCTTCAAGAGCGACACCGTGAACATTGTCGTGGCGCACTCCTACATCGCCGGCGCAAAGAGCTGCGGCTCCGAGCGGATCGTGACGATGGGCGACGAATGGGCCGCGACCGCTCAATCGCTGCCAGCGGTTGCGCAGTACGTGGCCTTGGGTCATGTGCACCGGCCGCAGCGCATCGAGGCCGCTGGTCCGCACACGCAGTATGCAGGCTCTCCGATGCAGCTCGACTTCGGCGAAGTCAGCGACGAGAAGAGCTTTGTGGTCATTGATGTCGGCCCAGGAAAGCCGCCTCGTGTCGAGCGCGTGCCCTACGAGGGCGCATCTCGCCTTGGTGAATGGACTGGCACGATCACCGACCTCGAACGCGACGCCGACACGCTCCGTCATTTCGGCTACCTGAGGGTTCGGATCGCGCTCGAATCGCCGATGCCAGACTTGAATCGCCGAGCGCGTCAGATCCTGCCCAACATCGTCGTTGTGGAGGCCGTGCTCCCGGAAGCGTCCACCGGCGACGACGACAGCGCGCGCCCGACTGCAAGTACCGTGGCTCCGGTCGATCAGTTCCGCACGTTTTATCAGCGCGAGCACCAACGCGAGCCTCGGGTGGAGACGGTGACGATGTTCTCGGACCTGTACGCTGAAGCCTCACAGGATTGACATGAGACCGGTTCGTCTGGAAGTCGAAGGGTTCACGTGCTACCGGGATCGTCAGCCCGTTCTCGAGTTCTCCGACTTGACGCTCTTCGCGATTGCAGGCCCGACGGGCGCCGGTAAGTCCAGCATTCTGGACGCGATGCTGTATGCGCTCTTCGGCGAGGTGCCGCGCATCGGCAAGCACGGCGTATCCGAGTTCATCTCGCAGGGTCGCGACCGGATGTCTGTCGCGCTCGACTTTTGTGTACGGGGCCGCGACTACAGAGTCACGCGGGCGTCCAAGCTGTTGAAGAACTCGGTCAAGACGGACGCCACGCTCGCGGAGCTGACGAGCGTCGGTGAGAAGAGCATGGCCAGTCAAGTCAAGCAGGTGAACGAGGAGATCGTCACACTGCTGGGACTCGGCTACGACGAGTTTATCCAGACGGTAGTGCTGCCTCAGGGAGAGTTCGCAAAGTTCCTGAAGGCAAAGCCGTCCGATCAGCGCTCTATCCTCCAGCACCTGTTGCGGCATGACGTGTTCACGCGGATGAGGGACCTGGCCGAGGACCGTCGCAAGAAGCTGGACGTGGCGCTGAGTGGGCTCGACGGCAAGCTGTCGAGCCTCGCCAGTGCTACGGGCGAAACCCTTGCCGCGCACGAGGCGGCTCTGACTGAAGCCCGTGCTCGCCAGGCTGATGCGGGTAAGGCTCAGGATGACGCTGATCTGCTCGCGCAGGATGCGAGGGTCCGCCGAACGCTCACTGAGGAAGTCGAACGGCTTCGCGCTCAGCGGAGTGTGCTGGAGAAGGACGCCGCGAAGGTCGAGCGGCTGCGAGAAGAGCTCGAGCACGCACGCCGCGCCAGCGCCGTCGTGCCCCGCCACGACTCGTTCAAGGCCGCGACGGCACGGGTGAGCTCGGCCCGAACCGCTCACGTCAAGGCAATCAGCGTGGCCGAGCGTGCATCGGCCGCCAAAGTGCAGGCGGCCGAACGGGCCGCCACCGCGTCAGACGCCGCGAAAGAATGCGTCGCATTGTCTGCGCGGCTCCAGAGGCTCCACGAGATTGCCGGCGACGTCGCGCGACGTACCCAACTGACCGCTGACCTGCGAGCGGTGTCAGAAGATGTGTCTTCCGCCGAGCAGTCCTTGAAGGCCGCTCGCGACGCCAGAGCCGACGCGCATAGGGCGGTCAGTGATCTTGAGGGGCGCGTCCGAGAACTGCAGGCCGATTTAGCTGACTGCAGCTTCGATGCGGCATTGTTGGAGGCTATCGAGGACTCCTCTGCTTCGATCGGAACCGCCAGAGCGATCCAGCAGCAGATCGCTTCACTCGAGGTCGAGCTCGAGGAGCATCAAGCCGCCCGAGACGATGCGGAGCAGAAAATCGCCGGGGCCTTGGTTGCACGTGACAGCGCAGTTTCCGAGCTCATGGCTGCGGAGGCGGGGCTGACGAGAGCCGAGGCTCACGTTCAAGAACTGCAAGCCGCACTGAACGCCGCCACTTTCGATGGTGCCCTGTTGGAGACGATCGACGGTTCATTCGCGTCCGTGGGAACCGCCAGGGCCGTCCAAGCTGAAATAGCTTCACTTGAGACCGAACTCATTCAGCGACAGGTCGAACAAGCCCAAGCGGACCAGCGGGCCGCCGCGGCCCGGGCAGCTCACGACAGCGCGCAGTCAAGCGTCGGTTACGCCGCGGAAGTGCTCACTGGAGCGCGAGCTGCCCTCGAGGCGGGTCGCGACCGTGACCGTGCCGCAACTCTGAGAGCCCACTTGCACGCCGGTGACGCCTGCCCGGTTTGTCTGCAGGCGGTTCCGGACGTGCCCGCCGTGCCGGCGGGGCCCGAATTGGCCGCACTTGAGGGGGCGGTGGCCGCCGCCGAACTTCAGGCTGCGCGAGCGGCTGAGGTCGGCGGAGAGGCTCAGGCCACCCTCGCTGATGCGGCAGCCGCACTGCACCAGAGACTGAGAGCGGTAGACGGCACCAGCGCGAAACTGGTCGAACGGCGCGGTGCGCTGAATGCGGTGCTTTCGAAACTGTCCGCCATCGTTCCCGATGGTACGAGCGCGGAGGGGCTGGATGTCCTCACCTGGATCGAAGAGCGCCGCGAGACGCTGCGCGCGGCGCGAGCCGAGAGCGCCCGTCGCGAGAAGGACGTTCGGGACGGTGAGTCAGCGCGGGATGGCGCGCGCCTGGCGGTAGCCGAGGCGAGGAGTGCTGCAAAGCACGCGGAGGATACCTATCAATACCGTGTCGATGAGCACACAAAGCTCGCGAATGCGGTGGCCGCTGTCGCTACCAAGCTGACCGAGCGGCGCGAGGCGCTGAATGCGCTGCTTGCGACCCTGGCTGCCGTCGCGCCGGTCGGCACGAGCGTGGAGGGGCTGGCCATTCTTACCTGGCTGGAGGAACAGCGCGAGAGCCTCCGCGCGGCGAAAGCCGAGCAGGGACGCCGAACGAAGAGCGTCCAGGACGTCGAGACCATGCTTGGCACCGCCCGCGTGGCCGCGGCCGAGGCTGAAGGCAATGAGACACGGGCGGCTGATCATCACCTGGCAAGGATGAACGAGCGGACTCGAGTCCAAGCAGATCTCGACGCCGCGTCGGCCCGAATTGGTGCTGTCTCTACGCACGCCGATCCGCTTGCAGAGCGAGAGGACGTGGCCCGTCAGATCGCCGCTCTCCAGGAATCCGAGCGCAGCAGCGTGACGGCGCTGACTGATGCGACGAACGCCGCTATTCGGGCGGACACGGAGCTTCAAGCCGCAGAGTTGGCGCTATCGGCCGCTAGTGAGCATGCGTCGGGGGTAGAAGCATCGCTCGTGCAAGCGCTGGCCGCTGCCGGCTTCCCCGATGCCGCGGCAGCCGTCGCCTCCGTCCGCTCCGATGACCAACAGAGCCTGCTCCAGACCGAAGTCATTGCATTCGACAAGCAACGCGCGGGCGTTCTGCAGCGACTTGCCGACGTTGAGTCCCAGGTGGCCGGGAAAGAGATGTCGGCGGAAGTCCTTGCGGACATCGAGAGGCGGGCGAGGGCGACAGCCGATGCGAGCCGGGAAGCGGACAAGGTGGTCACGACACTCGAGGCGGACATCTCGCGGCTGCGCGACGATGTCACAGCCCGAGTTGCGCTGCTGGCACAGAAGGGGGCCTTGGAGAAGACCTTCGAGATCACGGCCGAGATTGCAACAGACCTGAAGGGCGATCGCTTCCAAGAGTACCTGCTTGAGGAGGCATTCAAGACGCTCGTCGAGGGCGCATCTGTACGGCTGAAGTCCATATCCAATCGCTACACGCTGCAATGGGAGTCCGGGGAGTTCTACGTCATCGACCACGACAACGCGGGTGACCGGCGGCGCGCGGAGACCCTCAGCGGCGGAGAGACGTTCATGGCGTCTCTGTGCCTCGCCTTACAGCTCAGCGACGAGGTCCTTCGGACGACGGGGGCTCTCCAGATGGATAGCCTGTTCATCGATGAGGGGTTTGGCACGCTCGATTCCGACTCCCTGTCCGAAGTGACGGACGCAATGGAGGCGCTCCGCCAAGATGGCGACCGGATGATCGGCGTGATCAGCCACCGGCCGGAGCTGACTGATCGCTTGCCTGGTTGCATACGGGTGAACAAAGGGACCGGCGAATCGAGCTGGGTCTTGGAGCGAGTGGGTTGAGCGGACCAGCAATGTGAAGTGCTACGCATGGGAGAGGGCATGGACTGGACGAAGCACCACTATCGTGTCGGCAGCCACTCGGACGGCTGGGATGAACTACCGTCGGGTGAGAAGCAGGACGCCCTTGTTGCCGCCGCTCGCAAGCGTATTGAGCCGTGGCTGTCAGCCGTCTTCCAAGCAGAGCATCTCAACCTGTTCGTCGGCAGCGGATTCACTACGGCAGTTGCTCACTTAGCCGGCGCAAATGCAACCGCAATGAGCACTGTGACCTTCGGCACACAGTACGACACCGCAATTGCGGCGCACGCCGAGGCAGCCGCGAGGCTGATGAATCGCGAGCCGGCCAACATCGAGGACCAGCTTCGAAGTGCACTGGCCGTGTGGGAGGGCTTGCGCGTCATCGACGCGGAGTCGGCGGAGCCGCTGAAGTCAGCGTTGAATGTTCAGTTGTCACGTTTCCTCAAGTCGTTGCTGGCCACCGAGCGGGGAATTGCAGGCGGGGGCAGTACAGACAAGGTCCGACACGCAAAGAACGCACTGCAGTCGTTCCTCTTGAGCTTTGCCAGCCGAGCTGCATCCAGGGAACGCCTCCACATTTTCACTACCAACTATGACCGGCTGATCGAGCACGGATGCGATCTGGCAGGGCTTCGAGCAATCGACCGATTTGTGGGAGCGCTCAACCCTATGTTCCGTGCGTCGCGTGTCGAGGTCGACGTCCACTACAACCCGCCAGGCATCCGTGGTGAGCCACGATTCTTGGAGGGCGTAATCCGGCTAACAAAGCTCCATGGTTCGCTGGACTGGTTGTTCGACACCAGGGACAGACGGATCTACAGAAGGGGCGTGCCTTTCGGAGCGCCCGACGACCACAGCGACGTGCCCACAGAGCCGGTGGACACTGTGATGATCTATCCGAACCCGGCCAAGGACGTCGAGACGACGCAGTATCCCTATGCAGAACTGTTCCGGGACTTCGCTGCGGCCGTCTGCCGGCCAAACTCCGTTGTGGTGACGTACGGCTACGGTTTCGGCGACGACCACGTGAATCGTGTTCTCATCGATATGCTGACGATACCGTCAACGCACCTGGTCATCATCAGCTATGGACTCGATGCCAGGTTGAAATCGTTCTGCGCGAATACCCGCGACGCACAGGTCACGTTGCTGGTCGGACCCCACTTTGCGGACCTCTCCACGCTGGTCGAGCACTACCTTCCGAAGCCCGCTCTCGATCACATCACCAGCCGAATGACGGAGCTGCTGAAGCATCGGCCCCAGGAGATCCCAGCCGCAGTCCCAGCGGCGGAAGCCAACTCAGCATCGCAGGCGGCCGAAGGATAGCAGTGAGGACAGCATGACAACACCGATTGAGAGTCTGTCCCACCTCGTAGTCGGTTCCGTCGAGTCCGTAGCGCCCGACAAGATCGGTGTGCTCTTGGAGCTCGACGCCCCAAGCACCACAGCGCTGAACACTGGGACGCCGACGGCATTTCCGAGGCTGAATAGCTACGTTCTGATTCCGAACGAAGCCGGTGCGACAGTGGCATACGTGGCATGGATGGGAATCGAGCGGTCCGCCTATCCGAAGCGCGCAGGCTTCAAGGACTTCGGGTTGGTGGACTTGCCGTTCCCTCTCCGGAAGATGTCGGTGGTCCCGGTCGGCACACTGGCATCGACGTGGGCGGCCAATCGGAAGCCGATGTTCGAGCTCTCGCGTGGGGTGGTCGCGTTCCCTTCTGTGGGTGACCAGGTTCTGATGCCAACGCCTCAGCAGGTGGAAGCGATCGTCGGCATGAGCAACGACTCCCAGCGGGTTCGCCTGGGCTCATCACCGATGGCATCGCGAGCCGTGATAGCCGTCGATCCCGACAGACTCTTCGGCCGCCATCTCGCAGTCCTTGGCAATACCGGCAGCGGCAAGTCGTGCACGGTCGCCGGACTCATCCGATGGTCGCTTGAGGCGGCCCGCGCAACGATCCAGCGTGAGGGACGAGATGGCGCGCCCAACGCGCGGTTTATTGTCCTTGACCCCAATGGAGAGTACGCGCACGCTTTTCGCGACGAGCCAGGGCAGACGCGGGTGTTTCGAGTCCCTCCGGTGTCAGCAGGCGAGCGAGCCCTTCAGGTGCCAGCCTGGTTGTGGAACGGCCACGAGTGGGCCGCCGTCGCGCAAGCGCAGCCTGGTGCGCAGAGACCGTTGCTGTTGCAGGGGATCAGAGAGCTGAAGAGCGGAAATAGCGCGGGCGTCCCACGGGATGCTTTGATTCGTCGGTACCTGACATCGTATGCGACCCGATTGTCTGCGCTTCTGAACTCTGGGACGCAGGGGTTCGCCGGCGGCGCAAGAGCGAGGTTTGAATGTGCCAGGATGCTGGAGACCATCGCGGCCGACTGCGTCCAGTTCAGCAGCGAGTTGTCCGAGCCGGCTGCGTCGCAGCTGGCTGCCGTGGCTGCCGCGACGACGGGCGTGGTTGATAGTCGACGCTCAGGACAGTGGTTCAACGACTTCTCGGTCACCGACCTCGAATCTGTTCGGGGCTCACTGACATCGGTCGCCGAGACGCTGCCGGATCTGGGGACCTTCGCACCAATCAATGAGGATGCCCCCACGCAGTTCGACGTCAACGTCCTCGCCGACCATCTGGAGAAGGTAGCCACGGAGCAGGGAGGGAATCTAGCGGGCTTCATCTCCACCCTCGGGCTCCGAATACGAGGCATGCTGGCGGATCATCGCCTCGGGCAAGTCATAGCCGGAGAGCCGCCAATCGAATTCGACGCCTGGCTCAATGACTACATCGGCAGGAACGGCGCGGACGGGGGTTCGCTGGCAATCATCGACCTGTCGCTCGTACCCTCAGAAATTGTTCACGTGGTCGTCGCAGTCCTCGCGCGTCTCGTCTTCGAAGCGTCACAGCGCTATCGGCGACACCATCCCAGTGGAATGCCGCTGCCGAGCGTTCTCGTGCTTGAAGAGGCTCATACATTCGTTCGTCGGGGCAAGGATGATGAGGGGCCTGCGGCGACACCGGCGCGGCTGTGCCGTGAAGCGTTTGAGCGCATTGCACGGGAAGGGCGAAAATTCGGCTTGGGGCTTGTGTTGTCATCGCAGCGACCGTCCGAGCTGTCGCCTACAGTGCTGGCTCAATGCAACACGTTCCTGTTGCACCGGATCGTGAACGACTCGGACCAGGAACTCGTCGCCAGGCTTGTTCCAGACAACGTTGGTGGATTGCTGCGGGAGCTTCCAAGCCTACCGTCGCGGCAGGCGATTCTCCTTGGCTGGGCGACGCCAATTCCGGTTCTGGTTGACATTGACGAACTGCCCGACCTTCAGCGTCCCAAGTCTTCCGACCCAGACTTCTGGGATGTCTGGACCCTCGGAAAGGAGCGATCCATCGACTGGGGCGCCGTATCCAGCGACTGGGTGGGCACAAAGACCCCGCCATCTGGTTTACCGCCCGGAGACTCGGGCGCCGTGTAGCCAATGGAAGTTTCGACGCTGCGCAACGGCGCAGCTTGACGGGCCTCGGCACCGTCGTGCTAGGGTGAGGCGCCCTCCCAACTCCTGCCATTCAAGGAGGCGTCATGGGTGCGTTCCGGGCGGCGGTCTTTCTCGTCCTGATCGGCAGCGCGGGTCAGTCTGGCCCTGACCCTGGAACCCTGCTCAAGGAAGCTGATCGGTTGGCGTGGTTCCGCGCGTGGTCAGCCGCGGAGCCGCATTTCCTTCAAGCCCAGAAGCTCTTCGCCGCCCGGGGTGACGAGCGCAACGCCCTCTACGCCGAAGTGAGCGCCTTCCGCGGCGCGCTGCCTCGGATGGCCGTGCCAGCGGCGTCGGCGCGCTTGGGCGACTACCTGGAGCATCCCCTCGTCCAGACGGACGACCGCCTTCGCCTCCGAGTGCTCGTCATCAAGGGCGAGACCGACCAGGATCTGGACCCGACGTTGGCAGCCGAATCATGGCGCGCCGCGCAAACCATAGCCGAGAGGCTGGGCGATGCCGCGTGGGTAAACCGGGCGCGTGGCGAACTTGGTCTTGTCGCGTTCCTGCAGGGCGACGTCGGCGGCGCAGTCGTCGGCCTGGGGCAGGCGCTCAAGACCGCCCAGTCCAACGGCGACGTTTCATCCCTGGTTCGCTGGCTGACGCTCTTCGGCCACGGCTACGTGCAACTCGGTCGCCCCGCCGAGGCGCTCGATTTCTATGACCGTGCGCTGGCCGCCGCATCCGCGGTGCCCGAGATCCAGTTCCCGGTGATGACGCACGTCGGGCGGTCCAATGCGCTGATTGAACTGGGCCGCCTCGAAGAGGCCGACGCGATTCTGGCGCGAGCGACAGATGTCGCGGCGAAGTCACACGCCCGCGGTTACCAGGCGCAGCTCGTCGCGCAGCGCGCTCAGCTTGCGAACGCGCGGAAACAGCCAAGCGAAGCATTGAGGCTCCTTGTGGAGGCTCGTGATTTGGCGAAAGCCGCAGGCGCGAATCGCCTGATCGCCGAGGTCGCGCTTGACGCCGCCCGCATCCAGCGCCAGCAGGGCAGCCGCACTGACGCGGAGCAGACGTTGCGCGAGGGAATCGCGGCGGCGCGGGTGATGGAGGAGCGCTTCCTGTTACCGCGCCTTCTGGCGGCGATGTCCGAACTTCGTTCAAGCCAGCGTCGGTTCGGCGAAGCAGCGACTCTGCTCGACGAAGCCGCCGACATCCTCGGCGGTCTGTTCACGTCGGCGAGCAGCCCCTGGGTCCAGAGCCGACTGGTGAGCGGGATGGACGAGGTGTTCCTCGAACGGATTCGGCTCGAGGGTGCGCGCGGTTCCGACGTGCGGCGGATGTACTCGGCCATCGAAGATGCACGCGGTCGGTCTCTGCTCCAGTTGCTCGTGAACCGACCCTTGGCCCTGCAAGCGCGATCCCGCGAGCTGTTGCAAGGGGAACGACGCATCTCTGACCTCCAGCGGCGTCTGCTGCAAACCACCGACCGCGCGGTGCGGGAGCGGCTCTTGGCCGAGATCTTCGCAGCCGAGGAGCGACTCGCTCCTGCCTCGACCGCGTTCTTCAATCGAGCCACGCGAGCGGGCACGCGAGCGGTCCCGCAACTGTCGGCACTTCAGGCAGCGCTGCGGCCGGACGAGGTCTTCGTCGAGTACGCCCTCGCCGAGCCCGCATCGTACGCATTGATCGTGACCCGAACCGGGGCACGCGTGCGATCCCTGCCATCGCGACAGTCGGTTGAAGCGCAGGCCGACGCCCTCACCAAGGCGATCCACAGCGGCGATTCCGTCACGGCTCCGGCCGCCGCATTGGCATCGACCGTTCTTGCACCTTTGACTGAACTGCGAACGTACCGGCGGCTTGTGGTCGGGCCGGACGGCGTTCTCCATGGTGTTCCATTCGAGCTGCTTCCTTGGGCGGCGGGCGAGCGGTTGCTCGAGTCACACGTCGTGTCGTACGTGCCGTCCGGAGCCGTGCTGACCGTTCTGCGCAGCGCATCTCGCCCAGCGCCAGGCCGACGCGCATTGGCCGTGAGCGCAACGCCACCAGGCGCCAGCGCCGTTGTGGCGAGTGCCAAAGCCGTCACGCGCGACGTGTATGACCTCGATCCCCGCCAACTCCGCGCGTTGCCGTCCGCGAGTGATGAAGCCCGGTCGGTGGGGAGCATCCTTGGCGAAGGAGCGTCCACGGTGCTGCTCGACGAGGCCGCCACTGAGGATGCCGTGAAGCGGCAGGCGCTTGCCGACTATCAGGTGCTCCACTTCGCCGTGCACGGGCTGCCGAGTGCGAAGTTCCCGGCGCGTGCTGCGCTGCTGCTCCATCCTGGGGCGAACGACGATGGTGTGCTTCAAGCTCGCGAGATCCTGTTGCTACGGCTCAATGCCATGCTCGTGACCTTGTCTGCCTGCGATACCGGCTCGGGCAGTGGCCATGGTCAGGATGGTCCGGCAAGCCTCGTGAGGCCGTTTCTTGCCTCTGGAGCGCGCTCGGTTGTCGCGAATCTCTGGGCGGCGGACGACACGTTCAGCCTGACCCTGATGCGCGAGTTCTATCGGAGACTCGCGGCTGGCAGTGACGTTGCCGAGAGCCTTCGTGATGCCAAAGTGCACATGGTGAGATCGTTCGGTCCGCAGGCACTGCCGCGTCTGTGGAGCGGAGTGCTGGTCTACGGCGACGGCCGCGGCGTCATCAGCGGAGCGGCCAGCCCGACGGCGTCGCGGGGGCGGTGATGGCGGACCTGAATCTCACGACCGAGCAGCGGCGCGCCGTGCTCGACGCGGTGCTGCGGCACGTCGCGACCAAGTTCATGGGGCCGGACCCAGACACCGCGTCGCTGCGAAACCGCCATGAAGCCGCCATCTGCGCAGCCGATTCTTCCGAGGCGTTCGAGGCGGCCATGAACGGCATGCTCAAGGACCTCGGCGTGAGCCATACGGGGTTCTTCCACGAATCAACTCCGCGAACCGCCGGCCGTGTGGCGATCGCGGCCACCTTCGCGAAGGCGCAGACGGCTGACGGCGAGCGCTGGATGTTCCAGGATGTGCACCCCGGCGGCGCCGCCGCCGCGGCGGGCATTCGACCCGGCGATGTTCTGCTCGCCATTGGCGGCCGTGAGCTGACACCTCCCACGGCGACCCCGTTCACGCTCGGC
>Ga0315912_10001913_pt1 | contig 23617 bp, 22 predicted proteins | sample VfabasoilMG_FD_204469 | JGI IMG/M metagenome (GOLD analysis project Ga0315912, IMG submission 204469) | Garden soil microbial communities collected in Santa Monica, California, United States - V. faba soil | ecosystem: Environmental > Terrestrial > Soil > Garden | place: USA: California... | reverse complement strand
GCAGTCGATGCGCGATCCCCTCACCGGCCTCTTTCATCGCGGGGTCTTCGAATCGGTGATCGGTGCGCAGTTGGCGCGGGCGGCACGCTCGGGCCGGAACGTCTCGCTGCTGATGGTGGACGTCGATCGCTTCAAGCAGGTGAACGACCAGCTCGGCCATCGCGAAGGGGACGAGGTGCTCCGCTGCGTGGCGCGCGCCCTGCAGGGCGTCGTGCGCGCTTCCGATTTCGCGTGCCGCTTCGGCGGCGAGGAGTTCGCGGTGCTGCTGCCGGACACGGAGCCCCGCGATGCGCTCGCGCTGGCCGAGCGGATTCGCGAGGCGGTAACCGCCGAATGCCGCGCTCGTACCGTCGCAGGCTCGATCGCTCCCGTCACCGTCTCCATCGGCCTCGCCGCCGCCCCCCTCGAAGCCGCCAACCCCGAAGGCCTCATCGAGCTCGCCGACCGCCGCCTCTACGACGCCAAGCGCGACGGCCGCAACCGCACCGCCGCCACCGGCTCCCCGCGCCGCCACCTCCACGTCGCCTGAAAACCGGGACCGCCTGAAAACCGGGACAGTCCCCGTTTCCGGAAACCGGGACAGTCCCGGTTTTGGTGGTACTATTACAAATAAGAACGATTAGCATTCGTGGAGAGGGCTATGAAACGAATCGTGATGGCTGCTTTGGTGGCGGTTTCGATGGTGGCGCTGGCGGATGGGGAGCCGGAGTTCAGGCTGGTGATCGAGAACCACAAGTTCAGCCCGGAGCGGGTGGAAGTGCCGGCGGGCAAGAAGGTGAAGTTGGTGATCGAGAACAGGGATTCCACGCCGGAGGAGTTCGAGAGCAAGCAGCTCAACCGCGAGAAGGTCATCCCGGGCAGGTCGACGGGCATCGTCTTCGTCGGGCCACTGAAGCCGGGCGAGTACAAGTTCGTCGGCGAGTTCAACGAGAAGACCGCGAAGGGCGTCATCGTCGCGAAGTGATGGTTGGATATTCGCGCGACTGGCCTGAAGAAGGCCGGGCGCGCTAAAGGAATGTTCGGAACCGCCCTCATCGTCTTCCGCGAAGTCCTCGAGGCCGCGCTCATCATCGGCATCGTGGCGGCGGCGACGCGCGACGTTCCCGGCCGCAGCCGCTACATCTGGGCGGGCCTCGGCTTCGGGATCCTCGGCTCGATCATCGTCGCCCTGATGGCGGAAGGCATCTCAGCGATGGCGCAGGGCATGGGCCAGGAGATCTTCAACGCGACCGTGCTCGGCCTCGCCGTCGTGATGCTCGCCTGGCACAACATCTGGATGTCGGCGCACGGGCGCGAGCTCGCCGCGAACGCGAAGGCGATGGGCGGTGCCGTGCGCAGCGGAGCGAAGGCGATGTCGGCGCTGGCGATCGTGATCGCGCTGGCCGTCTTGCGCGAAGGGGCCGAGACGGTCCTCTTCCTCTCGGGCATCGCGCTCTCGGGGGAAAGCTCCCCCGCGAAAATGGCGATCGGCGGCATCGCGGGCCTCGCGGGCGGCGCGGCCATCGGCTTCCTGCTCTTCGCCGGCCTCCTGCGAATCCCGCTGAAGTGGTTCTTCTCCGCCACATCGGCGCTCGTCCTGCTGCTCGCCGCCGGAATGGCTTCCCAGGCCGCGCGCTTCCTCATCCAGGCCGACGTGCTCCCGAGCCTCGCATCGCCCCTGTGGGACATGTCGTCGATCGTCGCGAACGAATCCGCGATCGGAACGCTGCTGAAGGGACTTGTGGGTTACGACGCGGCGCCCGCCGGCATGCAGGTCGCATTCTTCGTCGCCGTGCTCGTGGCGATCCTCGTCGGCATGACGTGGGTCCGCCGGGGCGAAAAGGCCGCCTGACCCCGAAAACCGGGACAGTCCCGGTTTAGCCGAAAACCGGGACAGTCCCGGTTTAGCCGTCCCGGGTTAGCCCTTCCGCGACCGCCGCCAATGCAGCAGGAACCCGGCGGCGCCGGCCACGAGGATCGCGGCGAAGAGCCACAGCTCGATCTTCTTCACGTCGTGCAGCACCGATTCCACGAGCTCGCCGAAGAGGAAGCCGATGCCCGCGATGAGCGGCGCCCAGATCGCCGCCCCGATGAAGTTGAAGACGATGAACTTCCACGAAGGCACGCGTCCCATGCCGAGCAGGATCGGGCCGATGATCCGGAAGCCGTACATGAAACGGATCATCACGATGAGCGGCGCGTGCCAGCGCTTGAGCAGGTCGTCGAACCGGTGCGCGCGCTCCTTCGCATCGGGAAACCGCGCGAGGATCTGGTGACCCTTGCGCCGTCCGAGGAAGAAATAGAACTGGTCGCCGAGGAATCCGCAGATCATCGCGATCACGACGACCGTGTAGAAGTCGAGGTAGCCGCGGTAGGCGGCGAGGCCGGCGAGGGCGAGGATCGTCTCGCCTTCGAGGAAGGCGCCGATCGCCACGGCCCAGTAGCCGTAGCTGTCGACGATCGCGGCGAAGTCCATGGCGGTTCGATCCGCTCAGGGCAGGAAACGATCCGCTTGCCCGTGGAAGCCGATTGAAATGATCCGTTCGGACCGGGAGGCGCCGGCACGCGTCACGAATGAGAGATCCAGGTCCAGCACGTCCTTGATCGCGGCGTAGCGTCCGCCGACACGGAAAAACGGCTTCCCCCGATCGCTCCCGAACGACTCCGCGAGCAGCGTCAGCTTCGCGATCGTGTGCTCGCCCGCCACGCCCCACAAAGTCTCGTCCCGTTGTTCCCCGAGGTTGCCCCTCCAGCCGACGTTCGCGTGCGCCATCGTTTGCGGAGAGCCGAGCGCGATGCTGAAGAGAAGCAGCGCGTAGGGATTTTCCCACCCGGATGCGTTCGTCTCGCTGGGCCGGCGGATCACGCCGCCCACGACGCCGATGCTCCACCCGCCCTCGCGCAACGTTCCCCACGCGCTCTTCGCCTGGAAATAGGCTTCGGCGAATCGCGACGTCCCATCGGCCCACTGCCGCGAAAGGCCGGCTCCCCATTCGATTCCCCAGCCGAAGTTGCAGGCAGGCGCGAGCCACGCGGCGGTGTCGACGCGGCTCCGATCGACCCAGGCCTCGAGCTGGCACGCCTTGTCGTCGAGCGCGTCGGCGCCGTCGGTCGTGAGCGGCCGCGCGGCGTGCGCGGAAGAAGCAACGAACAGCGCGACGACGAGGAAGCGCCGCATCTACTGCGGCCGCGTCCTCGAGCGCACTTCGCCGAGCCACGCCGCCGGCAGCGCGATGTTGAGCCCGGCGCCATACGCATGCGGAGTGGTCGCGACGCCGGCGAGACGCCCGTACACGTCGAGCACCGCGCCGCCGCTGCCATTCGGCGCGATCGGCACGTCGATCTCGATCACCTTCCCGCCGGCGGGCACCGCGCGTACCTGCTTCACCTTCGTGTCGGTGAGCGCGATCTCGCCCGCCGCGTTCGCGCCGAGCACGAAGAGCCTGTCGCCGGCCTTGAGCTCATCGGTGGCCACCGCGACGCCCCCCGTGCGGATCTCCGGAACCGACAGCTTGCAAAGGTCGAGCTGCTCGTCGGTCGTCGAGAGGGTCGCCGAGAACGATTCCTTCCCGATGCGGACGACCAGGGCGGAACCCGCCGGAATGCCGTGGCAGGTGGTCACGAAGACGCCGCGATCGACCGCCGTCGCAAGTCCGAGGGGCTTGCCCTGTCCCGACATCTCGTAGCTCATCACGACACCCACGGACGACGTGATGCCCGCGAGGATCGTCGCGGCAGAGAGCGGTTGGGGCGGCGGGGGCGGTGCTTCGACGACGGGCTTCGGCGGCGGCTCGGCCGCTTCCTTCGCGGGCGGGGGCTTGTGAAGCGTGAAGTAGAGCGCCGCGACGAGCGCGACGACACCGGCGGAAACGCCAGCCCAAAGGAACCTTTTCGATGGCGGCGGAGCCTCGGGTTCGATCAGCAAGTCCGGCGCCTGCTCGGACGCGGCGGCCTTCTCGGCGGCCGTCACGAGCGATGCGTCGTACGCGGCGCGACGCTTCGGATTCGTCAGGACCTCGAAGGCCTGCTGCACCAGCGCGATCTCGTTCGCGTCCGGCGGCACGCGCTTCGCCGCTTCTTCACGGCGGCGGTCATGCGCGAGGCCGATGTCGATGTCGGTAGCATCGCGCGCGACGCCGAGGATTTCGTAGAGCGACTGTTTGGCGGTGGCCATTGCGAGATCGCCTCGGGACGAACCAGACGAATGATACGATTTCCGGCATGCGAATTCTGTGCTGGATTTCATGCGCCCTCCTTCTCTGCGGGTTCGACCTGCAGGGCCACCGCGGTGCCCGCGGCCTCGTCCCCGAGAACACGCTCGCCGCTTTCGCGAAAGGACTCGCGATCGGCGTGACGACGCTCGAGATGGACGCCGCGATCACGAAGGACGACGTCGTCGTGGTCTCGCACGACCCGGCGCTCAACCTGAACATCACGCGCGGCCCCGACGGCCAGTTCCTCGAGCAGCGCGGGCCGCTCATCCGCGACCTCACCTACGCCGAGCTGCAGCGCTACGACGTGGGCCGCATCAAGCCGCAGTCGGCTTACAACCGCGACTTCCCGGACCAGGAGCCGATCGACGGGACGCGCATCCCGAAGCTCTCGGAAGTGTTCGAGCTGGTGAAGCGATCGGGAAACACGACGGTGCAGTTCGACATCGAGACGAAGGTCTTCCCGCTCGCGCCCGACGAGACGCTGCCGCCGGATGTCTTCGCGCGCCGCCTGGTGAAGGAGATCCGCGCGGCCGGCATGGAGCGCCGCACGATGATCCAGTCCTTCGACTGGCGCACGCTGCAGCTGATCCAGCAGGAGGCGCCCGAAATCCGCACCGTCTATCTCACGGTACGCCGGCGCCTCGACAACATCTGCACGGGTCCGGGGCAAGGAAAACATACGACCCCGCCCGCGGACTGCGGCCCATCGGCATGGACTGCCGGCTTCCAGCTCAAGGACCACGGGTCGGTGGCGCGCATGGTGAAGGCCGCGGGCGGGCACACGTGGTCGCCGTACTTCGGCGATCTCGATCGGGCGCAGCGTGACGAAGCCAAGGCGCTGGGACTCGTCGTGATTCCATGGACCGTCAACGATTCCGCCGCCATCGCCCGCGTCATGGACCTCGAGCCGGACGGCATCATCAGCGACCGCCCCGATCGCGTGCGCGAGGAAATGAAGAAGCGCGGGATGCCGCTGCCGCCTGCGACCGACGTAAAGCCTTAGGCAGCCGATTCGCCGAACACGTAGCCGTCCATTCCCAACGAGCCCAGGTCGAAGCCGAGCTCCAGCCGCCGCGCCGGAAAACCGCCCGCGCCGAGCGCGACGAAGAACGGGTCGAAGTGTTCCTCCGTCGGATGGCTGCGGCTCGCATTGGGCGCGCTGTTTCGATAGTCCACGAGCGCGTCGGCGTCGCCGGCGGCCACGCGCTCTGCGATCCACTCGTTGAACGACCGCGCCCACTCGATCGGCTCGCGCTGCCCGCGCAGGTGCCATTCGAGGTCGCGCAGGTTGTGTACGATGCCGCCGGAGCCGAGGACGAGCACCTCTTCATCGCGCAATGCCTCGATGGCACGGCCGAGCGCCAGGTGGTGCGCGACGCCGCGGCGTGATTGCACCGAGAGCTGGGTCACCGGAATGTCGGCTTGCGGATACATCCACTTGAGCGGGACCCACGCGCCGTGGTCGAGCCCGCGTCCGGCATCGACCTCGCAGGCGAGTCCCGCGGCAGCCAGGTGCTTCGCCGTGCGGACCGCGAGCTGCGGCGCGCCCGGCGCGGGATAGCGCTGCTCGTAGAGCTGCGGCGGGAAGCCGAAGAAATCATGGATCGTCGCGGGCGATGCGGCGGTGCTCACCGCGGGCCCGGCGGTGTCCCAATGCGCGGAGATGACGAGAATCTCGCGCGGCCGCGGCAACTCCCCCGCGAGCGCGGCCCACGCGCGCGTGTCGCTCACGTCTTCGACCGCGAGCGTCGGCGCGCCATGGGAAAGAAATACGGCTGGGAATCTCATTCAGGTAAAGTCGCGCTCTCATTTAGGGCGGCGGCCACGTATAGGCCGCTTCGCCCGAACATAATCCAACGCCATTCCATGGTTTTCAGTTCCGGGCTTTTCCTCTTCGCGTTCCTGCCGGTTTTCCTGATCGCATACTACGCGACGCCCGCGCGCCTTCGCTCCGCCTTGATCGTCGCGTTCAGCTATGCGTTCTACGCGTGGTGGCGGCCGGATTTCCTCGCGCTCCTCGTCGCCGTCACGCTGGGGAGCTACTGGATCGCGCTGGCGATGGACGCGAGCGCCGATGAGCGCCATCGCAAGCGCTGGGTCACCTTCGGCGTCGCGGCCAACCTCGCAGCGCTCGCGTACTTCAAGTACGCGAACTTCGGCGTCGAGACGCTGAACGCGCTCCTCGTGGCGTCCGGCGCGCAGCCGCTCGCGTTCGCGCACGTGCTGCTCCCGATCGGGCTCTCGTTCTACATCTTCCACGCGATCAGCTATCTGGTGGACATCTACCGCCGCGAAGCGGAGCCCACGCGCGACGTCGTCGATTTCGCGGCGTTCATCGCGCTCTTCCCGCACCTCATCGCGGGCCCGATGCTGCGCTACCACCTGCTCGCGGAGCAGTTCCGCCATCGCGAGCATTCGGTCGAGCGCTTCTCGCGCGGATGCGTGTTCTTCATGGTCGGCTTCTGCAAGAAGGTGCTCATCGCCGACAGCATCGCGCCCATCGCCGATGCCGCCTTTGCGCTTCCCTCGCCGACGCTCGCCGATGCCTGGCTCGGCACGATCGCCTATTCGCTGCAGCTCTTCTTCGACTTCTCCGGTTACTCCGACATGGCGATCGGGCTCGCCTGGATGATCGGGTTCGAGTTCCCGCAGAACTTCAACGACCCGTACCTCGCGCGCTCGATCACCGATTTCTGGAAGCGCTGGCACATGTCGCTCTCCGGGTGGCTTCGCCGCTATCTCTACATTCCGCTCGGGGGCAATCGCCTCGGACGCGCACGCACGCACTTCAACCTCTTCGCGACGATGGTGCTCGGGGGCCTCTGGCACGGCGCCAACTGGACCTTCGTGCTGTGGGGCGCGCTGCATGGCGGCGCGCTCGTCGCGGAGCGCATCGCCTCCGAGCGCGGCGCGCGTCCCTGGCCCGTTGCGCTTGCCGCGGCGCGCACGCTCCTCATCGTGCTCATCGGCTGGGTATTGTTTCGCGCGGTGGATGTCGGCAGCGCAGGCGTCATGCTCGGCGGCATGGCGGGACTGAATGGTCTTGGCATGTCGCCCGATGTCGCGTGGAGCCTCACCTCCGATCGCGTCGTCGTGCTGGCGCTCGCCGTGGCGCTGGTATTTGCGTTGCCCTGGTTCCGGCGCAATCACGGTGGCGTGCTCCGCCATCTCCTCGTGCCGCTCTTCCTGTGGGCCGTGGCGACGCTCGCCTCGCAATCGTTCAAACCCTTCCTCTACTTCCAGTTCTGATGGCCGACGCTCCTTCCAACCCGGTCCCGCGCGCACACGAGCGCTTCGCCGCGATCGCGTTCGTCGCGATCATGGCGCTCGGCCTGTGGCAGGTGTTCGCAGCCTTTGCGCGAATCGACCAGAAGGAGATCCCCGCGACACTCACCGATTTCCGCGAGGGGCGGACGACGGGCGCTTTGCAGGCGAAGCTCGAGGAAGCGTTCCCGTGGCGCGAAGGGATGATCGCCACGTCGAACGGGTTGCGGTACCTGCTCGCTCATGGGTCGGTCGAGCGCGTGCGCGTGGGGCGGAACGGCTGGCTCTTCCTCGGCGAGGAGCTTCGCATTCCGGAGGAAGCCGCGGCGTGGAGCCGCGACCGCATCGCGCTCGTCGCCGAGGCGCGGCGCGCGCTCGACGAGCGCGGCGTGAAGCTCGTGGTCGCGCTCGTGCCCGACAAGGCGCGCCTGTATTCGTCGCTCGTGCCGGCGTCGGATGTTCCGCCGACCCATGCCGCCCGTTATCGCGACGCGCTCCTCGCGCTGCGCACGCGGAGCATTCCCGTCGTGGACCTGCTCACCCCGCTCTCCGCAGCGGCGAAGGAAGGCGAGGTCTATTACCGCACGGACACGCACTGGAACCAGCGCGGAGCGCAGGTCGCGGCGAAGTCGATCGCGGAAGTCGTTCGCGCTCGCGCCGGCGATCTTCCCGCGACGCAGTTCAGGAGCCAAGTCGGCGATGAAGCCGAAGGTCCCGGCGATCTCGTCCGGCTCATGGGACTCGCGAGCGCGCCGCGGTGGCTGCGCCCCGCACCGGACATCGAACGCCCGGTGAAGACGGAGGCGATCGACGCGGGCGGATCGCTCCTCGGCGATTTCGAGATTCCCGTCGCGCTCGTCGGGACGTCGTACTCGATGCGCGCGAATTTCCACGGATTCCTGCAGGAAGCGCTCGGCGCGCGCGTGCTCAACGCCGCGCGGGACGGCTCGGGCTTTTTCCAGTCGGCGAACGACTATTTCGCGAACGAAGCCTTCACCGCGACGCCGCCGAGGGTCGTGATCTGGGAAATCCCCGAGCGCGTGCTCTCGGACAAACCGGCTGAATCAACGTCGCGCAGCCCGGTCTTTGGTTCCGGGCGTGCGACACCTTAAGGGCGGCGGCCCCGTGTAGGCCGCTTCGCCCGAACATTCAATCGAGAAGCCCTTCCATTTGCCGGCACACGCGAACGTCCTCGATCCTGAACTGGTGCGCCTTGCCTGGGGTGATGCGGAGCTTGTCGTAGCCCTTGCCGGGCGGCGTCTTGAAGTTGTGCGCTTCGTCGTCGCCGGCCACCGCGAGCTCGTACTTCCGCGCCGTGACGCCGGCGCCCGAGGCTTCGATCCGCACCTGCGATGAGCCGTAGGTCGTCAGCCGAGCGGAAACGTACTCGAGGCGATCGAGCGGCCGCGAGAACGCGATCTCCACGAAGTCACCTTCGGCGGACGGCCCCGGTTTCGCGAGCTTGCCGGTCGTGGCCTTCAGCGTCGGCGTGGCTGGCGTGCACTTCGGCGTCGCCCACGCGGCCGCGCGCAGCAGCCAGTCGTTGTTGTCGAGGACGTACCGCGCCTCGCGATACTTGAAGTTCGGCGGCGCATGCATGTCGCGCTCGGGCAGCTCCCACACGATGAGCTTCGGCGGCTGCTTCTGGAACGAATCGTCGCGAAGGTACGTCTCCATGCCGACCCACGAACCCTGGTTCGCGGGGACCGCGATGGACAACACGTCGCGCTGCAGGGCATGGCGAAGCGCCGAGGGGAACGTGGTCCAGTCGGACGAATAGCTGCTGCCGAGGAGCGTGATCGCGGGGCCCGCCGCATCGTCGAGGAGCCCGCCCGCCGCCGCCTTCTCCCGGTCGACGACGAACGTGCGCAGGACCTCCCTCTCGAACTTCGGCGCGCTCGCCGGAAGCTGCGCGACGAGATCGATCGCGGGCGAGGGCTTCGCCGGCGCTTCGCGAAGGCGATACTTCGCGGCGGGAATGGAGGCGACGATCGGCGACAGCGCCGGGTCCGCGTCGATCGCCGCCTTGATCGCTTCGGCCGCGACCATCGTGCCGGTCGGAGACCAATGGGTGTCGAGCCGAAGGAAGAGCGGCGTGTCGCTGTCGCGCTTCGGGCTTTCGAGGAATGCCGTGTCGAGGTCGGCGAACGGAATCTTCTGCGCGCGAAAGCCCTGCGCGAACTGCTGGTACTGGCCCTTCATGTACTGCGAGATCGGGAAATCGGCGGGCAGGTGCTTCGCGTAGACGCGCATCTTCACGGGGACGAGCGTCACCATGACGGCGACGTCGTTCGCCGCAAGCACGCGCGAAAGGCGGGCGATGAGCTGGAGCGTCGTCCTCGCGTCCGCCGTCACGTTTCCGTCGACGGCCTCGTACCGATAGAAGAGCCATCCATTCTTGCCGACGACGCCCGGCGGTGGATCGGCCGCGTGCGCCGTGATCGCCGCCAACGCCGCGGCGAGGATCGTCAATCTCAGTTTCATTTCGCTTCCGAAGGCTTGCCGGTGTAGCGCTCGACCTTGTTGAGGAGGCTTCGCGCGACGAATTCCCCTTTCGCGCCGGGATAGACGAGCACGCTGTAGGTGCCGCCGGGATCCATCGCGAGGCGGGTGCGCGCGGGCGCCGGACCGCCCGTGGCGACGAGATCCACCTTGATCGGGTTCACCGCGCGCCCGGTCGAGGTGCCGGGGGCGACGCCCGTGAAGACCTTCGTCGCTCCGTCCGCGGTCGCGAGGTCGATCGGCGCGCCCTTGTCGGCGAGGTAGTAGACGGCGACCACGGCCTTCAGCTTGTTCGTGTTCGCCTTGTCCTCGAAGATCCAGGGCTTCGCATCGGACGCGAGCTTGCCGATGGCGATGGTCATGGCGCGGCCGGAAGCGATGTCGAGGTCGAGCTTGACCGACGGCGCCTTGCCCGCCGCGCCGACCGCGAGCGCGCGCTTGCCGGCGGGAAGCACCATGTAGTCGCTTGCGTTTCCGGATTCGATCGCGCGCAGCCGCGGCCTGCCGTCCACGGAGACGTCGATCGCGGATCCCGGCGCGGCATTGATCACGCGCACGTAGGCGCTGTTCGCCGGCGGTTGCGGGTCGTAGAGGAGGCCGGCCGCGTCCGCACGCGCGACGGTCGCGGTGGCGAGGATCGCCAGCGCGGCGAGAATTCGTATCACGACCGGGATTCTACCTGCAGCCGCCCGCGTTTTTCGTCCACGAAAGCGAGGATCACCAGGGCGACCGCGAAGAATCCGCCGGTGAGGAGGATGCCGAGGCGATGGTTGCCGCCGGTGATCCAGGTGACGGCGCCGTAGGTGAGGGGACCGAGGATCGCGGCAAGCCGCGTCGCGACGCCCCACAGGCCGAAGAATTCGCCGGCGCGTCCCGAGGGCGAAAAGTACGCGACGAGCGCGCGCCCCGCGGACTGGCTCGAGCCCATGCAGATGCCCGCGAGGTTCGCCGCGACCCAGAACGTCGCGGCCGTGGTCGAGAGGAACGCCACGACCGTCATGACGATCCAGCCGACGATCGTGATGCGCAGCGCCCACACCTTGCCGATCCGATCCTGCGCGTATCCGAAGCCGAATGCCCCGATCGCGGCCGTCACGTTCACGACGAGGATGAGCATGATCGTCTCCTGCGTCTTGAACCCCATCACCTGCTCGGCGTAGATCGCGGCGAGCGCGATGACGGTCGCGACGCCGGCCTGGTAGAAGGTGCCGCAGGCGAAGACGCGCAGCAAGTCGCCGTAGCGGCGCGCTTCGCGGGCGGTCTCCATGAGCCGCGCGAAAGCGTCCCCCGCGCGAACGTGCTCACCGCGGTGCGCGCGCTCGCGGAGGAACAGGAAAGTGGGCGCGGATGCGAGGGCGAACACGACCGCCGTGATGATCATCGTCCCCGGCACCGCGAGCGCCGACGTGGACCCGCGGCCCGGCGCGCTCATCACCCACGCCAGGCAGATCGCGAGCGCGAGCAGCCCGCCCATGTAGCCGAGGCTCCAGCCCCATCCCGACACCTTGCCGAGCGCTTCCGGCCGCGCCAGCTCGGGAAGGAAGGCGGCGACCACGTTCTCGCCGACGGCGTAGGCGACGTTCGAGACGATGATGAAGGCCACGGCCCAGCCGACTGCGCCCGGAGAGGAACCCGAAAGCGCCAACGTTCCGACGATGCAGAGCGCGGTCGAGATCGCGAGCACGCGTTTTTTCGCGCCGTGCGCGTCGGCCCACGCGCCCAGGATGGGACCCAGGAGCATCACGATCGCGTAGGACACCGCGAGCGCGCCCGTCCACGCGAACGTCGCCCAGGGCGCATTGCCGGCGACGACCGAGACGAAATACGCGTTGAAGACGGCCGTGAGGACCACGGTCGTGTAGCCCGAGTTGGCGAAGTCGTACATCGCCCACGCCCAAACCTCGCGCCGCGCGACCCCCGGGTTGAGGGCGCTCACTTCACCAGCGTGCGCAAGACTTCCTGCGCTTCCTCGAGGGTGCGGTCGCGTCCCTGCTGCAAGTCGATCAGCGCGGGCGACACGAGATGGTCGGGCACGACGCCTTCACCCTCGATGCGCTTTCCATTGGTCATCACGAAGCCCACTTCGCTGTAGGCGAGCTCCCCGCCGCCCGGGACCCGCGCGTATCCGAGGAAGCCCAGGAGGCATCCGCAGCTCGGCTGGCCGACGATCTTCGCACGTCCGGCACCCTGCATCGTTCCCGCGAAGAGCTCGCTGCCGCTCGCGCTCCCGGCGTTCACGAGCACGACGACGGGCTTCGTGTAGGCGTCCGCGCGGCCTTCGACGACCGCCTTGAGCTTCACGATCTCGACGGCGCCGAAGAGGAGCGAGACCGGTTTCCCGGTGCGCGTCGTCGCGCGGCCGAGCTCGGTGTGCTTCACGAAGAAACGCTCGAGCACGCGATTCACCGCCGGCAGCGCGCCGCCCGGGTTGTTGCGCAAGTCGATGATGAGGCCGGGCGTGGACTTGAGCTCTTCCAGCGCGTCGACCGCCTTCGCCGCCAGCGAAAAATTCCAGACGCCGATGCGCAGGTACCCGAAGCCGGATGGAAGCACGCGGTGGCTTTCCGATGGGCGCACCGTGATCTTGCGGCGCGAGAGCGTCGCGTCGAAGCGCGTGCCGTCCGCACGCTCGAACGTGAACGCGAGCGTCGAGCCGAGGTCGCCCGTCATGAGGCGGCGAACCACGCGGCTGTGGCGGGACCGCTCGGTCGAGTCGTGGCGCGTGCCCTCCTCGAGCTTCGCGTAGGCGTCTTCGGCGGGTTCGCCGCCGATCGCGATGAGCAGCATGCCGGGCCGCACCCCCGCCCACCAGGCGTCCGATTCGCCGTTGACGCCGGTGACCGCGAGCTTTCCCTGGATGCGCGAAAACGAGAATCCAAGCGTCACGGACTCGTCGCGCCGCCGCAGCTCGGCGCTCGCCGGCGACTCCACCCGGGTGTGCGCGTCGCGAAGCTCGCCCGTCATGCGGTCGACCATGCTCCAGAACGCCTCGTCGTCCTTCGCGGCGAGCGCGAGCGGACGATATCTTCGCGAGGCTGCGGCCCAGTCCACGCCATGCAGCGCGGGGTCGTAATAGCGCTCGTTGATCGTGCTCCAGACGAAGTCGAACGCTTCCTCGCGTTGCGCGGCGGTGAGCGGCGGACGCGTGCGCGGCGAGAACTCGTCCCTGGCGGGCTCGACCCCGCCCATCTGCCGCAGCAGCATGTTGTGCGGGTCGAGGTAGGCGCAGCCCGACAGCACCGCGAGTGCGATCGAAAGGACGAAAAGCCGCATCAAGGACAAGACACCGCGCGCAGCTGGGCGTTCGGATAGTCGCGCTGGAGGAGCGCGAGGCGGGCCACGGTTTCGGTGTCGGGCTCGCGGATCAGCATCGCGAGCTCGCGCAGCTCCTTCACGAAGGCGCCGACCTCGGCGCCCCGCACGCCGCGGTTTTCGATCTGCGAAAGGAAACGCCTTGCAGCCTCCTCGCTCGAGAAGACGCCCAGCGAGATGGCGTTGTCAGGCCGGATCGACATCTCCGCGATGCCTTGCCCGCGAAGCTGCGTCATGCGCGTCTCGGCGGCGCGGCGATCGCGCGCCGGAGGAATGAAGACCCAGTGCCGCGTGATCTCCTCGACGCGCCGCTCCTGGAGCCGGTCGCCGAGCTTGAGCGTCGCGAAGGCCTCGCGCGCCCTGGCCATGTCGGCGCCCGCGAGGCCCGAGAACTCCACGCACGCCGCGCCCGCCAGGCTCTGCACCGCGCGCCGCGATTCCTCCGCCTTCTTCGCGGCGATCATCGGCGGCGTCACCGCGACGATCTTCACCTCGTCGGGATTGCGCTCGCGCACGCCGAGGTCCCTGCGCTCGCCACCGTCGGTGAGCAGGAGGTGCGCGCCGAAGGCGAGCACGGCGACGAGCAGGACGAAAAAGAGGAGGCGGGACAATTCAGGCGGCGCCGGCGATGAGGCGGAGTCCGTCGAGCACGAGATTCTCTTCGAGGACGGCCCGTTCCGGAAGATGCGGAATGATCTCGCCGGCCGCGCCGCCCGAGATCACGACGAGCGACGGCGGCAGGCCCTTGAGCGTCATCGCCTGCGCCACGCGCACGATCGCGCCGACGCACGCCTGGACCGCGCCGGTCGTGATCGCATCCGGCGTGCTCCGCGGAAGCGCCGCGAAGTCGCCCTCCGTGAGCCGCAGGCCCGCCGTGCCGCGATCGAGCGAGCGGCGCATGAGGGCCGGGCCCGGGACGATGAGGCCTCCCTCGAAATGGCCGTCATCGGTCAGCGTATCGATGGTGAGCGCGGTGCCGGCATTCACGACGAGCTTGTTGCCGCGATGCGCATGGTGCGCCGCGATGAGCCCGGCCCAGCGGTCGGGCCCGAGCTGGCGGAAGTCGCGATACCCGTTGGTGACGCCGCACTGCGCGGGTTGGGACTCGATGAACGTGAGCGGCCATCCGCGCCCCTGGCACGCGAGCTGGATCTCGCGCTGCACCTCGGGACCCGCGACATTGGATGCGATCGCGGTGACCGGCACTTCGATCGAGCTCCATTTCTCCGTGAGCCGTGCCGCCTCCGCGGTCGGGAGCGCACCGCACGGGTTCCATTTGGCGCCTTCGAAGACACCCCACTTGATCCGCGTATTGCCCGCGTCGATGGCGAGGAGATTCATCGGACCCTCATGGAGATTTCCGCCGAGGAGACGTGCACGGGCCCCGACGGCGTCGCGACGACGAGCGCGCCATCGGGCGCGACATCGGTGACTTCGCCGTCGAAGGGCGGCTGGCTGGGCGAGCTGATGCGGACGCGGCGGCCCTGGTAGGCATGCAGCGATCGCCAGCGCTCGCGCGAAGCGGCGAACCCATGGGCGTCGAATTCGGCGAACGCCAGCGCGAGGCTCGAGGCCAGGCGGCCGAGGAGGCGGCTGCGCGAGGGCATCGACGGCGCGCATTGCGCGATGTCGATCACCGGCTGGTCGATCGTGTCGAGCACGCTCTCGGGCAGGCGGTAGTTCACGCCGACGCCGATGACGGCGACACTCGGACCCTGGATCTCGCCGGACGTCTCCACCAGGATCCCGGCGAGCTTGCGGAAATGGACGACGACGTCGTTGGGCCATTTCACCTGCACGTCGCGCACGCCGCAGTCGGTGAGCGCGTGCGCCACCGCCTCTCCCGCGGCGAGCGAGAGCCCGCCGAGCTGGCCCGCTCCGCCCTCGAATCGCCAGAGCATGGAAAACGTGAGGCTCCCGCCGAGCGACGACACCCACGAGCGCCCGCGCCGTCCGCGACCGGCGCTCTGCCACTCGGCCGCGAGGCAGGTGCCCGAGGGCGCGCCTTCGGCGCCGCGCGCGACGAGCCGCGTGCTGGTGGAATCGATCTCGTCGACGACTTCGACATGCACTTGCGCGGCTTCGTCGCCGAGCGCGGCCTTGACCTCCGCGGGATCGAGGAACTCGATCGGGGCTGCGAGCCGATAACCCTTGCCGCGCACGCTGAAGAGCTCGACCCCGAGGTCGGGCGCGTGCTTGAGGGCCTCGTTCAGGGTCGCCCGCGAGCGGCCGAGCGCTCGCGCCACGTCCACTCCCGAGTGGAACCGCCCGTCGGCGAGGTGCCGCAGGGCGTCGAACGTGAGGGCGTTCACGAGTGGCGGTACTCCTGCCGCACCCGGAACGCTTCCCGCCGGTACGCGATGTTCGCGATGATCGCGTCGAGCAGCAGCTCCACGCGCCGCGAGAGCTTGCTCGCATTGCGGTAGTCCGCCTCGGCGACGAAGTCCACGCGGCCGGCATCGAGAAGCTTCATGCAGGTCGCCCGCTTGCCGCGATCGCCCCGCGAGGGGTACACCGCCACGGCGTGCCCGCCATTCTTCTTCGTGAGCGCCATCGAGGGCACATCGGTCATCCCGTCGCCGACGTAGACGATGTTCTGGAACGGAATGGGGCGCTTTTCCTCGGGCATGTGCTCGTTGATCGACTCGGTCACGTCCTCGATGCCCTTGTTGATGCGAAAGAGGAATTGCGTCTTCAGGGTGTCGGTGACGAGCGACTTCGGAAACGTCGCGACGCCGTGGTGGTTGAAGTGGTACTCGGAAGCATAGATGCGCCGGAAGTGCCTGCGGATCGCGACGCCCTCGAGGATTTCCTTCTGCCCCGCGGAAATGAGGTAGTGCTGCAGCTTCACCTTGCGCTTGCTGCGCCGCGCGACGTAGGCGTTCATCCGCCCGAACCAGGTGAGCACGCCGGGGAAGTACTTGATGCGCGCGGCCATGCGCGCGAAGTCCTCGCGCTTCACGTCCACCCGTTTCTCTTCGAGCTCCTCGAGAATCCGGCGCAAATAGACCAGCATCGGGTCCGATTCCGTCCGCCGGGCCTCCTCGTCCACCCGGGCCCAGAACCGCGCCGGCTCGACCCCGATCTTGGGCAGGACCGTGTACTCCTGCATGGCCTGGGGGGAGAGGGTGCCGTCGAAGTCGTAGACGAGGGCGATGGTGTCCTGGAAAAAGCGCTCCGGCATGGGGGGCATTGTAGCGACCGGCCTTGAAAAAACAGGACATTTGGCTTTTGCGAAAGCCAGTCCAACGTGTCATATTTCGCAATAGAGCCTAGAACAATGAAGGCCGGGGAGTGAAATGGCGCTGCAGTCACGCCGCGCGTTTTCCGTCCTCGCCCGCGGTACCATCTCCAAGTGACTGAGCCAAAATGCTTTTGCCTGGAAAAACGACCGGGAGTGCCCCGACCTTTCGGGGTCGAAAACGAGCCGGAATGCGCGCGATGAGCGGCCGCCGGCCGGCGGGGGGGTGCTGATGCCTTCCCTGGTGGTCAAATCCGTCCGGATCCTGTCGGCGCTATTCCTCCTCGCGATCGTCCTGCTTCTCATCCCGCTTGGCCTGGGCTACGTGGAAAACGCGAGCTCGTACGGCTGGATCCGCGAAATCCAGGCCATCGACGACAAGGTGGTGGGCACGCTGAAGAGCGTCGCGCCGACGCGGGTCGCCGGCTACGACCTCGCCCGCCTGATCCTGATCGCCCTCTGCTATGCGATGAGCCGCGTGCTCGAGGCCGCCTCGATCATGCTCGCGAAGAAATTCAACGAGCGCGACCTGAAGAAGCGCTACGACGCCTTCAAGAAGGCGGGGCTGTCCGATCGGCAGCTCGCCTCCGTCAAGAAGAAGATGGATGCGCTCAACCCCAACGACGCGAACAGCCGCGAGGAGCTCGTGCGGCTGATGGTCGAAACGAAGAAGAAGCTCGACTCGATGACGCGCGAATGCGCGTTCCTCGCGATGGACGTCGTGGGCTCCACGAAGCTGAAGGTCGGCGAGGACCAGGCGTACATCGAGCACGACTTCAAGGAATACAAGAAGCTCGTGGAGGCGGCCCTCGACCGGGAGAACGCGCTCAAGTCCGCCTGGACGCCGGACGGCGTGATGATCTGCTTCGCGACCGCGGACGAGGCGATTCGCGCGGCCCAGTCGGTCCTCATCGAGCTCGCGCGCTTCAACGCGGAAGTGAAGGCGGTGAAGACGCAGTTCCGCATCCGCTGCGGCATCAACGTCGGCAACGTCCACTACGAGAAGTCGCAGCGCATGGAGGAGATGAGCGACCGCGTGATCGACGTCGCCGGCCACATGCAGAAGTACGCGAAGCCGGACACCATCTACATAGCGCGCGAGGTGCTCGAGCGCACCAAGCACCACGAGGGCTTCAAGCCGGCCAACGCCACCGTGGACAATTACGAGGTCTACGAGTGGAAGGCGCCGTCGGCCGATCCGACGGCCACGGTGCTCCGCGGCAAGATCGTGGTCGACGGCATTGCCACGGACCCGCACGGGCGCGCCCACGCGATCGGGGCCTCGATGTCGCCGGATCCGGTCCGCAGCACCGGCAGCAGCAGCAGCCTCAATAACCTCAGCTCGCTCTCGGACCTCTCGAGCCCGGGCACCTCCGGCACCTCGGGCACTTCCAATACCTACCACAGCCAGATCCGCGAGACGGCGCCGATTTCCCAGAAGATGGGCGAAGGCAGCAGCGTGATCATGGCGGCCGACAAGACGATGCTCCGCCCGCCGCCGAACCGGCTGGGCAAGTACGAGCTCAAGCGCGAGATCGGCCGCGGCGCCATGGGCGTCGTGTACGAGGGCTACGATCCGATGATCGAGCGCCGCGTCGCGATCAAGACGATCCGCCAGGACCAGCTCGACAGCTCGGAAGCCGAGGAGATCCTCGCGCGCTTCCAGCGCGAGGCGAAGGCCGCCGGCAAGCTCTCGCACCCGAACATCGTCGCCGTCTACGAGTTCGGCAACGAGGCGGGCATGTACTTCATCGCGATGGAGTTCATGGAGGGTCGCGAGCTCAAGGATTACTTCGACAAGCACGAGCGCTTCTCGCTCGCCGACGTCGTGCGCCTGATGACGCAGCTCCTCGACGCGCTCGACACCGCCGGCCGGAAGGGCATCGTGCACCGCGACATCAAGCCCGCGAACATCTTCATCCTGCCCGACGGCACGCTCAAGGTCGCCGACTTCGGCATCGCGCGCATCGAGTCGTCGCAGCTCACGCAAACGGGTGCGGCGATCGGCACGCCGACCTACATGTCGCCGGAGCAGCTCCTCGGCCAGCCCGTGGACGGCCGCTCGGACCTCTTCTCCGCCGGCGTCGTTCTCTACCAGTTCCTCACCGGCGAGAAGCCCTTCACCGGCGAACGCGCCACGACGGTGATCACGAAGGTGCTCTCGGAGAACCCGGCGGCGCCTTCGTCGCTCGACATGACGTTGCCCGCCTCCTTCGACGCGCCCTCCAAGAAGGCGCTCGCGAAGAAACCCGACGACCGGTTCCAGTCCGGCCGGGAATTCGCCGAGGCGCTGCGGATGGCGTATGAAAACCGCGACCGTTCCGACAAGGAGATCAAGGAAGCGGAAGCGAAGTCCACGCAGTCATAACAGCGGGAAAAACTATGGCTAACACCGAAGCCGGCGCATTCCAACTGGGCATCCCCGGGCTGCCTGCACTCCTCAACAACATGGTGAGCGGCGGCCTTTACGCCGTCCAGGTCTCCTCGCCCCCGGCTCGCTCGGCGCTGGTGACCCTGTCCCTCGGCTCGGCCGTGCGCGACGACCAGCCGGCGGTGCTCGTGAGCAACGGGTCGGTGGGCCGGCTCCTCTCGCGCGGGCGGCTCGCGGATGCGGTCCGCGACGAGAAGCTCGCCATCTTCACGCTCAAGGAATCGACCGCGAAGAACATCTTCCGCCACGGGCCGGGCCGGTTCGTGCAGGAGCTGGACCTCTTCGAGTTCCCGGACGAAGGCTTCTACGTCTTCGACGGCGCGGACGACCTCTTCACGCTGCAGGATCCGTTCATCGCCGCCGAGCAGATCCGCGCCTACCGCGAGTACATCCGCGAGAAGCAATCCTGCGCGCTCCTCGTCTTCACGCTGCTCGGCGCGAACTCGCAGTTCGCCGGCACGTACCAGGCGCTCCTCGACCATGTGGATGGCGCCGTGCGCCTCGAGAGCGGCAAGGAACAGCTCGAGTGGATCGTGGACTTCTGGGCGTCGAACGCGGGGGTCGTCGCCTCGCGCGCGCATCCGGCGCGCATCGAAGCGAACGGCGTGCTCGCCATCAGCGAGATCACGACCGCCAAGACGCCGGGCGCGTCGCCCGACTCCACGTCGCTGCGCGCGCTCCAGAACGCCAAGGACGAGAAGGACGTCTACTTCATGGACTCCACGCTCGTCGGCATCGCGAAGACGGCGGGCGAGGGCAAATGGACGTTCTGCGACAACCTCGTGACCCTCATGCACAACTCGCGCGAGGCCGTTGCCGCGAGCGCCGTGCTGGTCTTCGACCGCAATACGGACCTTCGCAGCCTCGCGCAGGCGGTGCATACGCTGCGTACCGGCCGCGGCAAGAACCTCAAGGTCATCATCCGCGAGCTGGATGCGTCGCTTCGCTACCAGAACGAGCTCTTGCTGCTTCGCCTTGGAGCGAGCCTCGTCATTCACCGGGACGTGCCGGTCGCGCGCCTGCAGCTCGCGATCCAGTCGCTCGCCGGGCAGGTCTTCTCGCGCGACGTCGACGTGAACTTCGACACGGCGCTCGCGAGCGTCTCGACGACGCACGGCGTGGGCTACCTCCCGCCGCCGCAGTTCGTCCAGCAGGTGGGCGACATCATCGAGCGCAGCAAGGCGCTGGCGATCCCGTACGCGCTGATCCGCGCGAAGCCGCCCGCCGGCCGCACCATGGAGCAGGCCGCCGGCAAGTTCAAGCTCACCCGCAACGGCGACATGGTGACCGCGACGAACGAGGAGATCATCCTCTTCCTCTCCGCTTGCCCGCAGGCGAGCCTGCTCCCGACGCTGAAGCGCGTCGGCGGCGACACGTTCGAAAGCGAGTACAAGGACGTCCGCTTCGCGGTGCAGGAAGCCGCCGTGAAGGCGGAGCTCGGCGACCTGCTGCAGCTCGCGAAGGCGGGCAAGGCGCCGCCGCTCTCGCTGCCGCAGAAGGACAGGACGGGGACCGGAACCGGGACCGCGATGGGGACCGGAACCGGAACGGGACGCACGCTCGCCGGCCACCAGGGCTGACGCGAGCATGCGACGACTGAAGCGCGGCCTCGCGGCCGCGATCGCCTTGTCCCTGTGTGCGTTCGCCGCGCAGGCCCAGTCGCCATCGGCGGACACGGGTTGGCCCGCGGGCGAGGCGCTCATGAGCCAGTACCGCGCCGGCAACCTCGCCGCAGTGATCCAGGGCGCGCCCGCGACGCTCGCCGCGGAGCCCTGGAACCACGAGCTTCGCCTCGCGTACGCCAACGCGCTCACCTGGAGCGGCCGCGAGTGGCAGGCCGTGGCCGAGTACGAAATGCTCCTCGGCACCGAGCTCGAAATCGATGGACGCCTCGGGCTTGCCAACGCGCTCGCGTGGACCGGGCGCATGTCCGACTCCATCCCGCACTACCAGCGGCTGCTCGAGGGAAAGCACGCCGGCGAGGCGAAGCAGGGGCTCGCGAACGCCTACCTCTGGATGAAGCGCGAGGACCTCGCGTATCCGCTCTTCACCCAGCTGCGCGCCACCTATCCCGACAAGGAAGTGGGCAAGGAAGGCCTCTACTACACGCTGCGTGCGATTCGCCCGCGCACGACGCTGGGCTACGCCTATTCCCACGACAACCAGCCCATGAGCCGCGGCGAGCCGTTCGTAAGCCACTCGTGGCGGATGTTCGACAATTCGCTCATCCTCGGCGTCGGCTACAGCGGCAGCCGCGACTGGTTCGACAACACGCCGGGCCTGTCCTACGAACGCCGCGAATGGTACGTTCGCGCCGAGGCCGTCGCGGTTCCGCTCGCGCCGCGCGTCACCGTGAGCCGCGTCGACGAGCTCGACACCGAAGAGGCGGGCGCGCTCTTCCGCCTGAATCCCGTTCCGGCCCGCACGTTCGGCGAGCTTCGCCTCACGCTCACGGATTGGCCCCTCTACGTGAACGTCGGCCGGATCGACTGGGGGAAGCAGTCCTTCACCGGACGCGCCCAGGCCTACGGGCTCGTCGCCGACCGCTTCGGGCTCGAAGGCTCCTACCAGGTCGCCTGGGGTGAAATCCGCGCATTCGCGAACCGCTTCAAGGTCTCGCAGGGCGACGTGCCCGTGGCGCTCACCCGCGAATCCGACAACACGGTGGATAACGCGGACGTGAAGCTCTATACGCGTTGGCGTCCCTGGGGCCGCGAGATCAAGCCCTTCGTGGGCGCGCATTTCCGCTACTCCGACCACACGGACCCGTTCTACTGGTCGCCCAAGAAATACGCGCTCGGCTACGCGGGATTCGAGTTCGCGTACGAGGACCGCTACTACACCGTGGCAGGCCTCCTGCAGGGCGGATTCAAGCTGGCGGGCGACGCGGCCACCGCGTGGTCGGCGAGCATCTCCGCCAAGCGCTGGCTCAACGACGACTGGGCGGTCGGCGTGGCCGCCTACGCGCTCGGCGGCACGCGCACGGCCAACTATCGCGCGCACGGCGTGTCGGCCACCGTGGAGAAACTCTGGTGAGGACGAGCGAATGGAACTGAAGCACCTGCGCAGTTTCGTCTACGTGGTCGTGGGGTTCGTGGTCCTCATGGCCCTCATCGCCTTCTCGTACGCGCAGCTGCTCGACCTCGGCTCGCTCCTGAAGCGGCTCTTCGGCGACGACGTGATCATGTTCGCGATCGGCGCCTACCTGCTCTTCTTCCTGAGCCTGCTGATCCTGCGCTACCTCGGTCTCATCCTCTTCTCGTTCCTCGAGCACATCGAGTACGTGCTGGTGACGGACCCGACGTTCACCGAGAACTACCAGCGCGACGACACGCTGCCGCTCATCACGCTCATCGTTCCGGCGTACAACGAGGGCAAGGTGATCCAGCCGGCGATGAGGAACCTCCTCACGCTCGAGTACCCGTCCTACGAGGTGATCGTGGTGGACGACGGCTCCAGCGACGACACGTACCAGCTCGCGAGCCAGGTTTCGCGCGAGAGCCACAAGGTGCCGGTGCGCGTCGTCACGAAGCCGAACGGCGGCAAGGCGGACGCGTTGAACACCGGCCTCGCGCTCGCGCGGGGCGAGTTCGTGATGTGCATGGACGGCGACACGAAGCTCTCGCGCAATGCCCTTCGCGCGATGATTCGCCACTTCGACGACCCTCGCGTGGGCGGCGTGGCGGGGAACGTGCGCATCCTCAACCGCGAGAACTTCCTCACGAAGACGCAGGCGCTCGAGTACATCGAGGGCCTTGCGATGGTGCGGAAGGCCCAGAGCTTCGTGCGCACGGTGAACATCATCCCCGGGCCCTGCGCGATGTTCCGCAAGTCCGTCGTGCGCAGCCTGGGCGGCTACGACACGGACACGTTCGCCGAGGATTGCGACATCACGCTGAAGCTCGTCGTGGGCGGCTATCACATCGCCTACGAGCCGCTCGCCGTCGCCTGGGTGGAGACGCCGAGCCGCCTCCTCGACCTCCTCAAGCAGCGCTACCGCTGGACCCGCGGGATCCTGCAGGCGATGCGCAAGCACCGCTACGTCTTCAAGCACCCCCTCAAGAGCGGCTTCCTCACCTCCATGACGCTCTGGTACATGTTCTTCGAGGGGATTCTCTGGCCGATCTCGAACATCCTCGGCAACGTCTTCTTCGCGTACGTCGGCCTCAAGTTCGGCGTCGTGAGCTTCGTCGTCTTCTGGTGGCTGCAGCTGACGCTCCTCGACGTGATCGCGGCCTCCTACTGCGTGATCATCGAGAAGGAAGACCCGCGCCTCATCCTCTACGCGCCGCTTTTCCGCCTCTACTACATGTCGATCATCGACGTGGCCAAGGTCATCGCCACGTTCGAGGAGATGAAGGGAACGCGCATGACGTGGGGCAAGCTCGAGCGCGAAGGCAAGCTGACCTAGGCAAGAAAGGAAACCACATGGACTTCATTTCGATCCTCGCCACGATCATCCTCTTCACCACGGTCGCGACACTCGCCGTGGCGCTCGCGGCGTACGCGGCGTTCAAGCTGCGCGAGAAGCGCAAGCCCGGGAAGACAGGTCCTGCCGCGGCGGGCGTGGCCATCGAGCCGATGTTCCTCGAGCGCTACGTTCCCGACGGCGACGACCTCGAGCCGGCTCCCGCGGAGGGCGCGCGCTAGATGGCCGAAGTAGATCGCGATCAG
>Ga0315912_10001912_pt1 | contig 23628 bp, 33 predicted proteins | sample VfabasoilMG_FD_204469 | JGI IMG/M metagenome (GOLD analysis project Ga0315912, IMG submission 204469) | Garden soil microbial communities collected in Santa Monica, California, United States - V. faba soil | ecosystem: Environmental > Terrestrial > Soil > Garden | place: USA: California... | reverse complement strand
CTCACGTGCCTAGCAGCCCCGCGAACGCCACGCGCCAGAGCACGTGAGCAGCGTGCAGTCGATTGGGCTTCCGGGGTGGCGCTCACCAGCGTACATCTCTAGAGTGACTCAAACCGATCAGCGCGCAGGGGCGGGAGAATTCCCGGGAGGCGGGCGAGCGTGGCGAACGGCGGCGATCGTGACGGCCATCAACGCCCTGACCAGTGCCGGCTTTTCGGCCGCGGGCCTGATGGCCACGTTCGGAGGCACCAACCCGTCGGCGCGGGTGTTCGCCATGTACGCCGCGGCGCGCAGCCTTCCGCTGGCAGCCGCGACCTTGTGGCTCGTGTACGTGCGTTCCATCCGCGAGCTCGGCGCGATGGCGATCCTTCTCGGTGTGATTCAAGCCTGCGACGCGCTGGTTGGGCTCTGGCAGCACGACGTGAGCAAGACCCTGGGTCCCGCCGTGTTCGCGGTGGCGACGTTCGCTGCGGCGCGGGCTCTACTCCCGCGCGCCGTGTCTTCGTAGACGCAAGTCCGCGCGCCTCACCCCCCGAGCCGCCTCCCCAGAATCAAGAGGTCGCGCTCGACGCCGTCGAGCACCGCCACACGGGGGAGGTGACCCCACTCTTCGAACCCGAACTTCTTGCACAGGGCCACGCTCCGCTCGTTGTGCGCGAAAACGAAGCCAAGGAACGTGTCGAGCTGCAAGCTCGGGGCACGCTCGAACGCACGTTGCACGAGCCGCGTCGCAATCCCGGCGCGGTGACTTCGAGGGTCGACGTACACGCTGAGCTCGGCCGTCCCTGCGTAGGCCGGGCGTCCGTAGAACTTCCCGAAGCTGAGCCAGCCAACCACTCGCCCCTCGAGCTCCGCGACCCAGACCGGGTGACGACTCGGGTCGCGCTCGCAAAACCATAAACGGCGCGACTCGACCGAAACGAGCTCGGTATCGGCCGTCGCCAGCCGCCCAGGAATGGCCGAGTTGTAGATCGCGACGATGGCGTCGAGGTCGGACTCCGAAGCGTCTCGAATCGTCACCGTCCGTCCCAGCCGGGAAGCGCCGCCGCCTGCTCGATCCACGAGGCGAGCTGCTTCTCGTCGAGCGCGTCGTCCTCGCGGATGTCGAGGTAGCGCACCGCTTTGTGCTTCGACGTGCCGGGGGGAACCGGACGCAACGAGGCGCCGCTGAAAAACGCCACTTTCACGTACTTCGCGAAGCAATGAAAGTTGAGGAACCAGCCCTGACCCTCGACTCCGTAGAAGGGCGAGTTCCATTTGACTGCCTTCTGCACGCCGGGGACGGTGCGCGTGATGAGCCGGTCGATGCGGCGCCCGAGCGGCTTCTTCCAGTCCGGCATGGCCGCGATGAAGGCCTGCACGGGGGCGTTGCCGTCGCCCTTCGCGATCTGGGGGTTGCCGCCCGAGAGAAGTTTCGGCTTTGCCGCACGCTTTCGAGGCGACGCCTTCGCTGCGCGCCGGGTCTTCGACGTCTTCATCGCGGCTCCGATTGTAACCGATGCGACGGTCCGGAAATCAATAGGTGCACCGGCCGCCCCGGAGTATGCCCGGCGTGTGTCCGCAGGCACGGTGCGCTTCCTGACCCTGGTCGCGCTCGCCGTAGGGTGCGCCAAGCAAGCTGAATTTCAGCCCCCCGCCGGAGCGGAAGCGCGGGCCGAGCCGGGTCAGGTCGCGACGCCAGAGCGCGTTCCCACTCCGGCTGCTTCGGGGCCCCCGCTGGCGTCGAGTGGGGCGCCGAGCAACCAGCAGAGTCCACGGCGCTGTTCGCCCGACGCGACGCCGCCCGGAGCTCTGGCTCTGACGTTCACCAAGATCCATTCGGGACCGGTGCTCTCGGCGGCGGTCGGCACGCCCCCTCGCGCGGCGATCTGGACAGGGCAAGGCGTGATCCTGTTCGAGGGCACGAAGGCGAGCGAGCTTCCCGCGCCGCACCTGCCGCCCGGTGCGTCGGTCGAGCTCTTCTTCGGTCGCGACAATCAGCCGCGCTTGCTCGGGTTTGCGCCAGGCGCGTCGGCTACGTCGGGACAGGAAATCCCCGTGTATCTGCGCTTCCGGCACGGCGCTTTTCGACCGGAGCCGAGCGAGCTCGGACCCCTCGGCGCTCCACGCGGCGCGCTCTACGGCGTGCTCGGCTTCGCCGACCCCGAGGTCGTGTGCCGGCCGCGGCAATTCTGTCTCGTGAAGCGCACGACGGGTTGGCGGCGCGCCCCGGCGTACGACGAGCCCGTACGGCTCGTGCTGCGCGGCGGCCAGGTCTTCGCGCTTCACGCGGACCGCATCGAGCAGCTCGGCGAACGAGGCTTTGCCCCGCTCGCTCCGGCGCGCGCCTTCGTCCATCCGTCCGACGTCTGGCTGGCAGCGCACGGCGAGCTCTGGGTCGTCGATGGCTCGGCGGACGGCGTCTTTCGGCTGAGCGGCGGACGCTGGGAAGCCGTCGCATCTCCCGTCACCGAACCGCGCGCCGTCATCGGCAGCTCGGACCACGCCGTGCTCGTCGTCGGAGCGAGCGGAGCAGCCGAGCTCGACGGCACCGGCTTTCGCTGCCCGAGCGGCGTGGAAGGCCCACTCCACCTCGCCCTCCAGGTAGGCGACGACCTCTGGCTCGCCGGCGCGAGCGGGCTCTACGTTGGGCCCTTGCGACCCGCGACGAGGTAAAACCCCCCGCCGTGGATGCCGTGGTAGCTGCGGTCGTCCAGGCCACCCACGATCCTCTCGCGAGCGGCGAGCCCCCGCGCGAAGTGAGCGTCGAAGGCGTGCTCCGCGCCGCCTCCGGCCAGGAAGAAACGCCGTGTATCGGCCTCACTCCAGTTCCAGAATCGCCGGGCCACTCGGTCGCGCGCTTCTTCGCTGAACTGTCGCTGCTCTTCGGTTTCGTACGGGGGAAAGATCGCGGTCGCCTTGTCGTTGACATACACCTCGACGCGTTCGAGCCCCTGGGACACGAAAAGTCCCGCGACGCGATTTCCGAGCGAATTGTCACCTTCACCGAGGGCGAGCTTGCCGCGCTCGCAGGTCAGCTGAAAGCGCACGAGCTCCACGAGCTCGTCGATACTGGCGCGATGGGTGACGGAATCGAGAAGCAGCGACTCGGCCAGGTTATTGGGCTCGGCAACGACGACCAACCCACCGGGCCTGGTCACGCGAAGCATCTCGGAGATGGCTCGAGCTGGATCGGGCAGATGAATCAGCACGGTCTGGCAGGTCGTGAGATCGAACGAGTCGTCGGCGAAAGGCAGGCGCTCCGCCTCCCCCGGCCGAAACGAAAACAGACCGCCGCGCCCGCCCGCGCGTGCACGCGCGGTGGCTTGCTCGACCCATTGGGGCTCGCGATCCACACCGGTGACACGCGTACCTACCGGCATGACCGTCGCGAGCAGCATGCCCCAGTGACCCACCCCACAGCCTACGTCGAGCACTTCCCGAACTGCCTCGAATCGCCAGCGCTTGGCGATGAGCTCCAGGAATTCTCGGTTCCACCAGTGGTCGCGCGTGCTACCGAAGTACTCTGCAGAGTGCTCGGCCCGTCCCTTGAACGCGTTGCCGGACGTCGCCTTCTGGTACCGCGCGACGAAGTAGGGGCCGACGGTGAGCTCGCTGTGAAACGCGAACCCGCAGCGCTCGTACAAGGCGCGCAGCTCGGGACGCTCCGCATCGCAATCGAGGCGAAGGAAACGCCGACCTAGGCCTGCCGCGTGAGCCAGGGCCCAATCGAGAATCGCCGCCGACACGACTCCGCCGGCACTGGACCGCCGTACCGCCAGCCGGTGAAGGTAAGCGGCCTCATCCGCAGCGGCTTCGGGCCAGAACAGCGCATCTTCGAGGGCGAGGCGGGCCGTGCCCACGGCGAGCTCGCCACTGAATGCGAGCAGGTAGTGTCCCTCGTCCACGTCATGGCGGATCGTCTCCGGTGCGAGCTCGCCGTCTGACCATAGAGGCACGCCGCGCTGTTCGAGCCAAACCGCCGCCTCGCGCAGAATCGACACGACCAGGGGCGCTTCTTCAGATCGTGCTCTTCGCACTTCGACCGCGAGGGTCATCCGCCGATCTCCTTCCGAATGACGACCGTCCCGCCGACAGCGTATCAGGTTTACGGGACGCGTTCTCCGGTCGCCCAGGGGTCGCGTTGTCCGAAGCTCGGTTTCTCGCCGGCCACGGGGTGACATTCCCGTCACCGTCCACCCCTTGTGAAACCTCACGATCCAGGTGCAGGCTACGCACCATGTCGGGTGTCGGGCAGCTGCGTCTTGCGCTTCAGGCCCTCCTCACCGAGTGCGGAGGGAGCTCGGGCGCGATCATCGATGAAGGGAACGGACTCTGGTGCAGCGTGCCCGGGAGCCCGGAGAGCGAGATGGTGGCCGATGCGTTCTACAAGGACGAAATCGCACCGCAGGCCAAGGAGATGCAACGCGGCCACCGCCTGAGCGTGCACCGGGCCGGTGAGTTCGGGGGCTACGTGGCGGAGTCGTTTGCGTCGCTCTACGTGGTGGTCATCTGGCTCAGGGGGTCGTTCGATGCCGAGGGTGTGCGGGCGCGTATCTTGCGCGCTTTGCCCGCGATCGAAGCGATCGTCACGACGATGCCGCCCTTCGACGGCCCCCCGGGCCCGGGCGGAGTCGCCCAGAAAGCGCGAGCCTGAGAGGAACTACGGTGCCGGCCGCTCGCGACGCCAGTGCCAAACCAACCCAGCGTCGGGGTCGTTGGCTTCGCCGATCTTCCGAAATCCGGACTTTTCAAGGACCCGAGTGGACGGATTGGGGTGTCCGAGTGTGTGCGCGTCGACCGCCTGGACGATTGCGGCCTCGAACGCACGTTGAACCATCTGCGCCACGGCATCGGTAGCCAATCCCTGCCCCTGGAAAGCAGGAGCGATCGCGTATCCGATCTCGACGACGGCGTCGGACGACGGCGGGCCCTTGAATCCCCCGAAACCCACCAGCATGCGTGCCCGAGGTTCAACGAAGAACAGCGAGCCCCACGTGTGCCCCTGGGGGCTCTTCTCGTACGACGCGCGCAGAACGGGAAGTGCCTCCGGGAAACCCGCCCAATCGTCCGCGACGGAGACACCGAGCAGCGCCTCGAGCGCACCCCCGCCGGCGACCGCCGCAGTCAGTAGCTCGAGGTTTCCGTTCACTAGATTGAGGCGAGGGGGGATCACGTGGGTCGTCGGATCTACTGCATGTCCACGATGGAAAGCCATGTCTCCGTGGCGGGTTCCGCGCCGAGTCGCACCTCAGCGACGACACCGCGCATGCCGACGTAGGCGGTCTGCGCATCAAGGCCGTGCCGCCCCTCTCGACGACGACGGCACGAGGCGCGCTACCGAGGTCGGTGCAGAGACAGCAGGCGCAGCTGAAGCGGCAGGCGACATAGGGCGTCGAGGTTCCTTCTCAGCGTCCGAGCTGGCGCGCCAGCGCATCAGCACCGGGGCGCGACTCATTGCCCGACGCCACCGCAAGGCGCGCCAAGGTCCACATTCGAACCCTCTCATGATTGACTTGGAGAAGGTCGGCGAAACGCCGGATGGTGTCTTTCGGATCGGAGAGCAACCTCCCGCGGCAATTCAGCAAATGCTGGGTCGCATCGTACGCGGGGTCGCCCACGAAAGGTTTGGGATCGATGACGAGCCAGCGCTCCCGTTCTGCTCGGAGCACGTTCCCGGCGTGGAGGTCAGTCGCGAGGAGAACATTCACGGAGCTGGTGCGGGGGAGTTCGTCGAACAGCCGCAGACCCTCGGTGACGAGAGCCGGGTCGTGCCAACGGTCGCGTCTGGCCAGCGCCTCGTCAGCCCAATGCTTCAGCATCTCCGACAACGGGCGAAACGGGTGGTCCGGCGGCGGCGAGCGCCACAGCCGACGCAATAGTTTGGCAATCTCGAGGTCCTGCTCGGGTTCTGGGACTGCACGAAGCGGAGTGCCTGGCTCACATCGCTCGAGCAACATGGCGCCAAGGCGAGCATCTGACTCCAAAAGTTCAACGGTTGGATCCCCCGCCCAAAAACGCAGACCGCCGAGCTCATCCTCTCCTTCGAAGTGCGGCATGGCAACCTTGAGCACGGCGCTGGTTGCGTCGGCGCGTGTCGCGGGAGCCACCCACGCGCAGCTCCCGCCGTCGCTGTCGAAAGGCGCACCCAAAGTAAGCCGCCACCGTCCCACCACTCCATGGACGATATCCGGCAACTGCTCGAGCCACGCCGTTGTCGCCGGCGTCGCTCGACAGCTGGCTTCAAGCTGAGCTGAGACCTTCAACGCCATCACGTCGGTTCGGGACTCCGCCGGGTCTGGTCCTCGATTGCGTGCGGCTCCGTCGGGGTCATGCGAAATGGGCCTCGTAGGATCGACCGTTTGAGCCAACCACGACGACGCGCACTTCCGAGGAAAAGTCGTCGTTGCGGTCGTCACGAAACGAGAAGGTTAGCCGTGCTTCCGCCACGGTGGATCTGTCCAGTTGGTGGGCGTGCAGGATCTGCCAAAACTTCTCGCATAGCCCTCGGAGCGCCAAGCGCAGCGGCATTAGGCCGCTCACCAGCTAATAGCCAACGGCAGGGGCGCGGCGAGCCGTTCGACGTTACCCGCGCGCCCACCATCCCAGACCAAGCTCATCAAGTAGTCGTTCCCAGGGGCTAGAGAAAGTAGCCCTTTGTCAATGAACCAGCTTACCGCCGACTGCGCCTGGTGCGGGCTCTGAAGGGAGATCGCCGTCAGAGTTCGCTTCGAACCGCGGTGCAACACGGGTTCAATCGAAGTGGGCGAAAGTCTCGGCCGCTTCGCAAGGAACACGAGCGGCTCGAACAAGCTCTGGCGAGGCGTCACAATCGAGATGCTCGACCCGACGGGGATGTAGGCGGGACGGTAGGCCCACGTCTCGAAGGGCAACATGACTTCATCGAGAAGTGGTGCCGTTGGCCGGAAGCAAATTCCGAAGGGACAAGCCCCCGTCTGTTGCCAGTGAATCCGTTCGTTCAACCCGAGCGGGCTCACAACGTCTGACTGGAGCTCGTCCGACCTCGCCGCGAAGAGCAGCTCGAAGAACGCGTTCTCGAATAGCGCGCACGCGTTCGTAGTCCCCTGGCCCTGGTGGGCGCGTCGTTCCGTGAATGTCAGACCGAACTCGGAAGCAATGGCTTCACATCGTGGATCAGCCGTCGCGATGAAGACGTGATCTAGTTCCCAGTCCATGGCGCTCGGGTCGGTCCAACGTACCAGGTTTCAGCTGCGCCAGCTCGCGCTCGATGAATGCCGCACACGCCTCTGACCGACTCCTGAAGGCGTCGCTCGAACCGCCGGGAGACGTACCAGCTTTCAGCTGCGTGGTGAATAACAGGGTTTCAGCTGCGTCGAGCGCGGTGGCAGACCTATCGGCCTGCGTCGCGGAGATAACCCGTTTGACTATGCCGGCTGCGCAAACTGGAAACTAGAAGAGCGATGCCGGAAAGAAAAAAGCACGGGCCAGCCGTGAACATCGTGATGACCAGTGTACCGGCGTCACCCAGCGTCTCGTCCGGCCCTATCCAGCCGTCGAACCACATGGGTCGCGTCCAGGCTTTAGCCAGGCACACGCCAAACGTGATGACGGCGAGGCCCATGGCGGCCGCGTCGATCTTCCGCCCCCACTTTGAGTGCGCAAGGTGAGTGAGGAGACCACCGAACGAAACGAGAACGGTTGCTGCAAGCGCGACCAACCACACGCTGACCAGTGCAAGCTCTATGCGGTTGCCCAACGAATCGGGTTCAAGCTGCGCCGGCCGAGGGGGCACGGTATCCGGGACGGATTCGTCGTCCCATGTTCCCCACTTCCCATCGGGACCTGCCGACTTTGCTCGGATGTCCTCAAACCGCCCAGTCGGGGCGCAGTCGACGCGGTATGGATTTCCCCATGGATCCAGCAGGCCTCGTTCCGCATCCAAGCGACCCGCGGAGATGAGTTGCGGGACGGTGGGGCAAGTCTCGGTCCGTAGGCTCCACTCTTGAACAGCAAACCTGATGGCCGCCATGCCGCTTCTTGCCACCCGAACCGGGACTATCTTGTTGGGCGGTGCATCGATGAACCAGCGAAGCGACAGCCAGCCCGCGACCAGGACCACGAGAGAAACGACCACCCAGACCTTGTTCCTCACAGCTCCCACAACGCCGCAGTCGCCAAACCCATTCCTCGGGTCCGCCTAACGTACCAGGTTTCGCCAGCGCTGACCGAGCGTCAGCGAGGGCGGCGTCTGCTGCAAACCGGAGTTGGGCGGCGCTTGAGCCGCTGACGGGGTCGACGGCATCGCAGACATCACGAGGCGACGGCGGCGGGGGCCAAGAGTGCTCTGCGAAATGTCTGAGTAACGCTGGTGGTGACGCCGTGCGGAGCGAGCATGTGCTGCGTGGAGCCGTGCCGAGCCCGTATCAGCGCGAGGAGCTCGTGAATCGTGGCGGCATGAGCTCGTCCACTGGTCGGGTCGAAGCAATCGCTTTCTGCGTAGTCCACACCGGCTGCTTCGTCCGTGACATGGAGAAGATCGAGGAGACAGGCAACGACGATCCCGGTTCGGTCACGCCCCGCAGTGCACGACACCACGAACGGTAGAGCACCAGGCTGCGCGACGTGGTTTACCAACGCAGCCACGTTGCCGAGTCCTTCGTGCAACATCTCGAAGTACCTCGCGGCGGTGGCCCGAGGACTCTGATCCCGCGGCGCGATCCAGCGCGGTCGCGCGACTCCAAACAACGGAAGATGCAATGCCTGAACCTCGGCTGAGAACAGTGAGACACCGCACTCTGCGACCTCGGTGTGGGATCGCAGATCGATGGCACTACGGAGGTTTAGGGAGGTGAGTGCGCGCCATTCGTCCAAAGCGAATCCCGACGGTGTACTGCCGCGAAAAAAGCATCTGGGCTTGATGACGAGACCGAGTTCGCGCGTGGGAAGGCCGCCGAGATCACGGAGGTTTCGCCCCCGCAGGAGGGCCAGTCCGGCCCCCATCTCGTCTAGACGCTCCCTCGCCATGCGTCCGCCCAGCGTACCAGGTTTTCAGCTGCATCGGGCGAGCCTCGAGCTCCGGACACGAACATACGGAGGTAGGGGTCAGCGGGTGGACGACCCTCAAGCACGTGCGAGAGGCGCTGAATAGACGACTCGGAAACGTTCCATCAGAAGCGGCGCTTTGACGTGTGGTTCCCAGGCGGTGACCTCATCAAATGGGATAGTTCGGACCTCGATAGTCTCGACGACGCATACAGGATCGTCTCCCCCGAGAGTCACGATGCTAAGATCTCCCAGGACGTGAAGCCAAACGCAAATGACTCCAGATAGCGCGCTGGTCGCTCCTTCCCGCTCGGCGTCGAATTCAGGAGCTGTTCCCAATAGCGCTCAACGTTGGTCGCCAAGAGAGTTGCCCTCGTCCGCCCAACGTACCAGGCTTCAGCTGCGATCTCTTACTTGCAGCTCAACACGTGGCAACAGGAACGTCACACGGCGACGGTGATCTGCCGCGGAATTGGTTTCCACGTCTTGACGCAACGCGGCTACCCCCGCAGCGGCATGAGCGGCAGCAGCGAGTACCAAAGGCACGGAGCTGATTCCGCTGCGTGCTCCACACCGCTCTAGAGCACGAGATGCCGCCACGGTGACGGTCGAAGCCGAGATCCCGCACTCAAGCGCGACAATCATCGGCGACGTTCCGAGGAGCAACGCCTGCAGAATGGCCGAAAGGCGGGACTCCAAGGGTTCGCCCTCGCGCCTGATGCTTTGGTCAACCTCGACCTCGAGCTCGAACGTTTGTGGCGAGCTACCGTGGTTGACAATACGCGCAGAGCCGGCGCAAACGTGTACCCACAACGTTTCAAGCGTCATCAGTGGTTCCCGACGCCCTCGTGCCATCGAGATAGGATGCTCGGCACGTGCGGGGCGCACATAGTGATTTTTTCACGCGAAGAAAGTCGATTCATCCTCCCCAAGTATCCAGCGACTCACCTCCGAACCCCGACGGCCACGCGCGAACCTCGCAAAGCCAGGCCAACGTACCAGGTTTCAGCTGCGCCGGCCGAGCGGAAGCGAGGGCGGCGTCTGCTGCAAACCGGAGTCAGACCGCGTCACGCCGAGCGACGACGACGAGCCTTCAGCGAACCAGGTTTGTAGCCGGCCGGAAGCTCGTCGCCGGGAAGAGGCTGCGCCTTGGGAACCGTGGCCAGTGCCGCTTTGAACTTTGCGCGCGACGACTTGCTGGCGCGCGCCTTCAGATATTGCTCGGTGGTCAAGGCCGCAAGCTTCTCCGCGGCAGCACTAGCGATGAGCTGGTTGATGGAGATCCCTTCGCTCTTGGCGAGCGCTGCTAGTTGGCGGTGCAGAGACTCAGGTAGGCGGAGGCTGAGCGTGGACATCGACTAGCTCCTCAGAAGGTGGTTCAGGAAGGCGCCTGGAGCAAGGACCCGCAAGCCGAAGCGTTTGGCGGGACCGAAGTCGCGAAGGTTGTGCGTGACGATGAAGTCGGCCTGGCTCGCCACGGCGACCTCGATGACCATCTCGTCGTTCGGGTCCTGGAGGAGAGGCCGCCAAAGGAAAAAGACCTCTTGGTGCACGGCAACCTTGCAGAGTCGATCGACAAGAGCCTCGACATGCTGATGTCGCTGCCCGCGACCAAGGTGACGAAGCAGCGCCGACTCGTACTCGGCAACTAGCGGAACCGAGACCGCGACCTCGAAAAGGTTGCTCTCGATGGCATCAACGATCTCGTACGACGCACCCAGCCGCGACCGCCAGGCAGCAACGAGTACCGAAGTGTCGAGCACGACCCGCACGCCTCGACGGTATCATAGGCGATACCACCGGCAAAGCAGCCCACGCAGCCACGGAATAGAGCCAACGCCACAGACAGGGCACGGGGCGGCGTAATCTGCGAAGTCGGTCTAACGTACCAGGTTTCAGCCGCGCCGGCCGAGCGAACGCGAGAGCGGCGTCGGCTGCAAACCGGAGTTGGGCAGCGGCACGTTGGACCTCATCCAGCTCGGCGTAGCACTTCGACATCGCGCGCGAGCTTGGCTCCAAGGCGATCAGCCTCAACCTCCAAGTCGTACGAGGTCTGGAGGTTCAACCAGAAGCGCGGCGCGTTCCGGAAAAAGCGACCGAGACGCAAGGCCGTGTCGGCGCTAATGGCACGCTTCCGATGAACGATCTCGTTGATCCGCCGCGCGGGCACCTTCAATCCCTTCGCAAGGCGGTACTGGGTGAGCGCGAGGGGCTTGAGGAATTCTTCTTCCAGGATTTCACCCGGATGAACCGGAGCAAGTCTTTTTCGCGGCATGGGCTCTCCTAGTGGTAGTCGACGATCTCGACGTCGAAGGCATCGGTTCCGACCCCGCGAAAGCAGATCCGCCACTGATCGTTGATGCGGATGCTGTGCTGCCCGAGACGATCGGCTCTCCAGGCGGTTTGCCGGAGGAATTCTGAGGTAAGTGAGGCTTGTGGCTGCGTCCAACATGACAAGCTTAAGAAGCGCGACCCGAAGGAGATCCGGCGGAAGCCTGCGACCCTTCTGCCGACGGAACAGCCGTTCGGTGACGGAGTCGCGAAAGCTGCGGATCACCAGGCATAGTAACGCGTAACGTTACTAGTCACAAGGGCTTCAGGTCCGCGATCGGGAAGGCGCATCGCGCCAGCAGACCTTGAACTGCCCTGCCCGAGCACCTCTCGCCCCCGTAGGCGACTGCCCAACGTACCAGGTTTCAGCCGCGCCGGCCAAGCGGAAGCGAGGGAGGCGTCTGCTGCAAACCCGAGTTAGGCAGGCCCGCCACGCGCAACCGCCCGCACATGCGTCTCAAGCCAGGTCCGCAGCGCTTCACGATTTGATGAACCCGCCGCTACCGCAAGAACGGTTGCTTCCTGTTCATCGACCGACGCTTGAATCTCGAGCCCGTTCAGCACGAGGAAGACTTCCATCGCGGCATGGCCGAGGCGCTTGTTCCCGTCAACGAACGGATGACCCTGGATCAGCGAGAAGCCCAGCGCGGCTGCTTTGGCAATCAGCGTTGGTATAGCTCGGCTCCATCAAAGGTAGCCATCGGCTGCGCCAGCGCGGCCTGGACGCGACCCAGATCTCTGACACCAGCAGCTCCACCCGACGTTGCGAGCACGCCAGCGTGCAGTGAGAGAACCTCCGCCAGCGCAAGATGTCGGATCACGCCAGCCGTCGGTAAAGCTCCGCGTTCTTAGCGAGAACACGGGCGGCGGCTTGCTCGAAATCGTCGGCAGACTTGTTCACCAGGTCCAAAACAGCGGCAGCAGCCAGCTGCTCGGGCGAGATTCCGAGGGCCTTGGCGCGTTGCCGGAGCGACTCTAGCTGCGACTCCGTCAGTTCGACTGGGAGAACCATCGACAAAGCTTAGCCGAAGGCTGCGAGCGCGGCTACCGCACGCCGCCCAGCGGTTGACCCACGCCACTCTGCTCCCGCTCTGCCTAACGTACCAGGTTTCAGCCGCGCCGGCCGAGCGATAGCGAGGGCGGCGTCTGTTGCAAACCGGAGTTAGGCGGCACTTGCAGAGGAACGCAAAGACTGTCGATTCAATCGTCGAGCTACCGACGAGAACCCGAGCGGCACGACGAAAACCAGCAGAAGGAGCCAGGAACGCCAGCAAGAATAGTTCGACGCGCCCTCGAGGTGAACAGGCTTGGCTAGAGGGAGCGAGTCGAAGTCCTCGACGATGAGCGTGGCCCCGTTGACGATGGGTCGTTTCACTGGGAAGACGCGTGGGCTCGGCAGGGAAGCGCTTCGGATGACCAGCTCCGAAACAACGATGTCGTCAGAGTCGTAGGTGATAGCAATGCTCTGGCCCGGGCCGACCCGATGGGAATCTCCCAGCGAGGGAAGTCCGACCCCGCGAACCAAGCGCTGAGGGATCACCCGGCGCTCGGTCAGGGAGGGGAAATGGCCAATCGGGGTGAACCAGATCGGGGTACTGGTGTCGTTGCGCACCCAGAATGACTCATCGAACATGCAGGTCGCCGGGTTCGCCAGGCTGAGCCATGCGCACCCCGAAACGAGGCCGAGCGGCAGCGTGAGCCACTTCGCGAGACCAAACAGTCGACCTGCGCGTCCAGCCATGCCCTGTCCGCCCAACGTACCAGGTTTCAGCTGCGCCGGCCGAGCGCTAGCGAGGGCGGGGTCTGCTGCAAACCGGAGTTGGGCGGCCGTCGGTCGCGTGAGGCTGGTCAAGCCCCCGGTAGTAAGAAGCCACCTCGCACAAGATCCGGCAGCGATGCCAGGTCAACGTGCTCGTCGTGGACACCGAGCGTCTTCAGACGCCGGGCAAGTCCTCTGTCGCGGTTGCCGAAATTCTGCACGAACATTCTGGAACCGTCGAGCTCCGTGAGTCCGAGCCGCTGGATGTTAGAGGCCGAGAACGAAAAGCCCAGCGCCAGAATCCGATTCGCGGACTGAATCGTCGTCTTAAGCGTATCGGTCTCTACCGCCTCGTCCATAAAAACAATGCCAGGCGCCTGCGACAAGAGCCATTTCCCCGGTTCGACGATCGTTCGAGGTAGGGCGGTCTGAAGCGATCCGTACGGATATGCAAATCGAAAGCACGATTCAAATCCCGCAACCCGCCGCTCGCCGCGGGGCCACAACTCTCTCGCTATCGTTTCAAATACGCGGTCATAGTTGAAGCTAATCACATCAACTGGAAACGGAGGTGAATGCTCGGTCAGGGTAGATCGACAGAGCGACACGAAGAGCCCAATCCAATTCTCCACTGTCGGCCCGGCGTGTCTAAGATTGGGCAACGCCCGTTGGTAGTACACGTCCCTGAGGGCCCACGTGACGCCGTCAGGTCGCGTCTCATAGAGACTCTCGAAAAGCACCGCAGCGACCAGGATGCGCCAGTACGAGCGAAGAGAAGGATAGTCTCGGATGAATTCGTCCAAGCTCGTGTGAATGTTTTCCGCCCGCATCCGAGCAGCGATGCCGCGTTCGAGTCGATCAGAATGGCGGCTGCCCTCAGTGAGGTAGGCGTACCCCTTGGGATCAATTCGCTCGTCAACTCCGTCGAGAACACCCTCAGTGTAACTGTTCTGCAAGGCGGCCCAGGAGTCGAACACACGGAGCAGCAGTTCCTCACCGAGCGGGACCCCGAAGTCGTAGCTTGCGCCGGCGCCGAGGATTAGGGCTGTCGGTTCTGTAAACATGCTCGTCGTTGCCGGTCCGCCCAACGTACCAGGTTTCAGCTGCGCCGGCCGAGCGCTAGCGAGGGCGGGGTCTGCTGCAAACCGGAGTTGGACAGCGCATCGCATCGAGCGCGCGATAGGCAGACCGGCCGACTGTATCCCGGGCCATCATTTGCCAGGAACGGGACCTTCATTGCTGGCCGCTGACCAGGGGAGAAAGGCACACTGCCCCGAAGCACACGTCGGCGCACCGTGAGGCTCGATCCTGTACTTGCAGCTAACCCGTTTGCTGAGTTTGTCGTACAGCTCTCGGTGCTTCAGCTCGACATCTTGCGCATAGGCCCGGGCAACGGAAACGCCTTCCCCAAACGGGCAATACGTATGCACGTCAACGCAGTCTGTCGACTGAGAACAAGCGCGGCGTTCCCGAACGAATGCCTCAAACTCGTGCTCAAGCAGGCATTTCCAGACGTACCGCTCGCGCCATTCTCCCGTCGGAATCGGCTGAACGTGTAAGACCTGTTGGTCGCAAGTGATGTCGGGTGCTGCCTGCTGCCAGCCGGGGGAGTCGGTCACGACGGGCCCCGGGCACGTGGCGCAGGCGACAACCGTGCCGGCGGCGATGCATGCACCTTTCCACATTGGTAGGTTTTGACCCGCACTCCCTGCCGCCCTTGGTTCGCGCTTCTGTCCAACGTACCAGCGTTCAGCTGCGTGGGCCGAGCGAAAGCGAAGGCCACGTCAGCTGCAACGCGGAGTTAGCCAGCTCCGCGCTAGGCAGTCCGCTTCAAGTCACGCACAGCGATCAGATCGCCTTCTGCCACGGCACGCACATCGGCAGCTCGAAGCGATACAAGAGCCTGTGTCTTGCCGGACGCGAGGACGAACTCGACCTCCAACCCATCCGGTGGCTGCACGTCCACCACGGCCCCCAAGTCACCACGGCGCAGGCCCTGCTCCGGCAGGTCACGATCGAGTACGACGGTGTCGAGTAGATTGAACATCGGCGAGCCTGGGAACGCGGTGACGAAGTTGGCGAAATCCTGACCGCTTGCGACGAGCCAGACGGTCACGATCTCTGCCTGGCGGCCTGAAGGTCCTCGCAATTTACCATGGACCTCGAACTTCTGCCCGAACGGGCTCGGCTGTCCCGTCGCGGCAGCGCCGGGCGCGCGAGTTCGAGCAATGCGTCACGAAGGGCCGGCCAATCCGCTTGCGAGAAACCCAAGGCAGCAAAGAACACCGCCTTGAAACGGCCTACCGGATGCGAGGGCGACAGCAGGTAGTCGCGCACCTTTGCGTCGTCGATGACCGCCCGATCGGGGTTCGGGAGCTGCACGACCTTTCAGTTACTCGGAAGCCTTCCGGTTGCAAGAAAACCGCGGGGGTTAGAGTTCGGTCCACCACTCGCGGGGCAACCAGCATTCGCGAAGGCACGGCGCCGGACACACTCTCCACGTCTGGCTAACGTACCAGGTTTCAGCTGCGTCGACCGAGCGAACGCGAGGGTGGCGTCTGCTGCAAACCGGAGTTGGGCGGCGGCGCTCGCTTCGTCGGTAGCAGTCAAAGGCGCATCAGCGAGATCTGGCGGTACGGGGCTGCCAGTCGAGACAGATCCGCTGTGTCCCCCGATGCAATCACGGCAGTCTCAAACTCGAGCGCGGTGGCCACGACGAACGCGTCGATGGCGTTGGCCGACGACATGCGGGCTCGCGTGAGAAGAGCACCAGCCCGTTGAGCGATTTCCCGGGTGAGGTCGGTCACAACGATCGCCCCGCGGTTCAGGACAACGTTTACAGCCGCGTCGAACCGCGAGCCGCGACAAACTTCTGCCAACACCGGCGCAGGGACTCGCAGTAGGGCGCCCCGCTCGTACGCTACATGCGCGATGGCGCGTGCCCGCACCGTCAGCGCCCCACGCGTCCCCGGATTCGCTAAAGCGTTCAGAGCCTCGGAATCAAGGATCAGCGCTTCGGCCAAACTCGCCTCGCGCGCTTCAGTTCGGCATCCGGAATTGGCCCCAACGTCGCCTCCAATTCATGGAGGAACTGGCCGAGCGCCTCTCGCTCGAGCTCGCGAGCGACCGCACGAGACACGAACGAGGACAACCCGCGCTGGCCAGCACGCTTGCGCGCGGCGGAGGCAAGCTTCCGGGGCATGCTGATGGAGAGCTTCTCAGCGGCGTCAGCCATCCTACAATACTACTCCGGTAGTATTCCTCACGCAATGGTCGCGCCTGGCAGCCCGCGCCATCTTGCATCGCCCACGGTCGGCTTCAGTACCCCAACCGCCAGCTTGCTGCACGAATCAACGGACCGAGCCACGAGCCCCACGACCCCTTCCGTCTGCCCAACGTACCAGGTTTCAGCTGCGCCGGCCGAGCGGAGGCGAGGGCGGCGTCTGCTGCAAACCGGAGTTGGGCGGCCTTATGCAAGGTCGAGCGAGACGCTGTCCTCAGCTTCCCTACCTCCGGAACCGTGGGCGCGGATCATGAAGATGAGCCAATCGAATACGGTTGGGCCCTCCCCCGCTCGGCAAGCATTAGGTCAGCCGTCACGGCTTCTCGGTTGGCTGGATGGCAACGCTCAAGGCGGTGCTCCAGTTACCTCTCTAGGCAAGCCGTCGAATGGCACGACTTGGCACAGCGATTCGGCCGAAACTCTGCTTTTCGCGGTGCTGACTCGCTTCCTGATGCGGCACGAACCTTGCGACGCGGGAGCATTGCGGCTGGATGTGCATCCATGTTCACTCCTTCATCGGCGCTCTCGCGTTGGTCTTGACCTCCGCTTGCGCGTCCAATGACGAAGGATGCCCTTCGCTTGGCCGGCACATTCCGAAGGACTACGCGGAGTGTCTCGCAGTCGGCGGCACGGCGTTCGAGAGCCCGATCCTCGGCACTGAATGCGCCCTCAGCTGGGACCAGAACCAGCAGCCGACTGAGTACGCCGAGTGCGTCGCCGCGGGCGGCGGCGACTCCGTCGCGGATGGCGCTACGGCCGTCTATTCGTGCCAGATTCACTATCCGAAATCCGGCTGCACTTGCCGTTCTAGCTATTGCGACTGAGGGCGGTCGAACTCAATCTGCCCACTGGGCAAGTCCGCCCAACGTACCAGGTTTCAGCTGCGCCGGCCGAGCGGCAGCGAGGGCGGCGTCTGCTGCTAACCGGAGTTAGGCAGCGCCGGAACGTCGCGTGGCTGGGGCTCCGCGTAGGAGTCCGGCGCTGCTGAGATCTTCATCGACGTCGGGCCAATGGATCCCGAAGCCACCGCCGGCAAGCTGCCAATTGTTACGCTGGGCGGGCGTTGCGTCTGCGAGTCGTGGGAACCAAGCCAGCGGAACCGTGATCGTACGGCCATCCGCAAGGTCGGCGCTGAGGCTGTGATCGTCGACGCGAACGTGGACGATGCGCTCACCAGGTCTAGGTTCCGAAGTAGTCATGCCAGGCCCGCAGGAGGATTGCGTGCTCGGAGATTAGCACGCGGCGGATGCGCGCGAGCTCCACGGAGGAAAACCCCAAGTTCGTTGCGAGCTCGACGGGATCCAGCCAGACCTTGGCCGTGCGCTCATCTCGGTCGACGTGAACGTGGGGCGGCTCGTTCGGCTCGTGGCTGTAGAAGTAGATGCGGTACGGGCCCGCACGCGCGCGCACCCTCCCGCCCCCGACGCCGCCACACCAGCGCGATCCCCGCGGTCAGTCCCAAGGGCGGGCCGAAGACGGAGATATTCATCAAACTGGAAATGTTCTCGGCGGAAGCGCGCGCTTTCTCCTCTGGCCCGACACCGTTCGTCCAGAGGTCACGCGGGATCAATAAATAAGCCATCGAGGCCAGCATCAACATGACGATGGGCAATGAGGCTACGCCCAAAGCAAGGGTGAGCGACCCATTCTTCCACCGCCGCTTGACCAACGCTGCCAAACCCAGGACAAGAAGCACCACCGCTCCCGCCACTAACAAGCCCAGCAAGGTCCCCGCCAGAACGAGCATGCTCTCAGTTTGCTTAACGTACCAGGTTTCAGCTGCGCCAGCCGAGCGAACGCGAGTGCGGCGTCTGCTGCAAACCGGAGTTAGCCGGCGAACCGCGTGTGCGCGGCGGCCTGCACACGCGCCCAAACATCATCCGTCATCCCTAGGCGGCGCAGCATGCCTAGCGCTCGGCGAAATTTTGGATTCTGTGCGGCCCGCACCTCGACCCGCTCGATGAACATGGCGCCATCTTTCGAGAGGAGATCTTCGAGCGGACTGGCTACGAGAAAGCCCAACGAGTCGTCAGACGGCGCTCGCTCAATCATCTCTGCGACCAGGATCCATGCGAGCTCCGGCACGCCTTCCAGGAGCGCGTGCATGCGGTCGCTCGCCCACCCCCAGTTCTCATGCCCGGGCGGCGCCTCCCCGTACCCGATGTACTCGAGCATCAGTCGTTCGCGGTCCAACGGTATCGCATCCAGAACCTGTTCGACCTCGTCTGCTTCAACCCAGTCCGCCTCGGCGGAGGGGTCGTTGCTCACGAGGGCGTCGTACGCGATCTCACCAGTCCGTATCAATTCGCCCAAGCGTTCCAGTGACACGGGGCCATGGGCTGTCTCCGGATCCCGCTCTACATCAACGTAGTACCACTCCGCATCAGGCATCACGTCGCGACCGTCCGCCCAACGTACCAGGTTTCAGCTGCGCCGGCCGAGCGGCAGCGAGGGCGGCGTCTGCTGCAAACCGGAGTTGGGCGGCCGTCGTCCGCGCGGTCGCCTCCCGCCCGGAGGGTCACCGGCACGGCCTTGCGATAGTTATCACATGTGATAGTATTAGGGATGGATGCTAACCATCCGCGAGTACCTCGACGAAAACGGTCGGAGCCCGTTTCGGGGCTGGCTGCAGACGTTGGATGCGGCCACGAGGGCGCGTGTCCAAGCTCGGGTCCTCCGCTTCGAGACCGGCAACCTCGGCGACCACAAGCAACTGGCGGACGGCATCTGGGAGGCCCGGCTGGCGTTCGGACCCGGCTACCGGGTCTACTTCGGAAGGAGTGGACGAGAGTTGGTGCTGCTCCTGCTCGGAGGGGACAAAAGCTCGCAACGAAATGACATCAAGCGCGCCAAGGAAGCTTGGACGACCTACCTGAAGGAGACGCGGCATGGCTCGAAGAAGCAAGGACTGGAACCAAGGACTGGCGGAGGACCTTCAGGACGCGGAGTTTGCAAGGCAGTTTCTCGCTGCAGCAGTCGAGGACGGGATCCCGCTGAAGACCGCGCTGGCCAAGGTGATTCGCGCGAGAGGCGTGAAGGAGTTCGCCGAGAAGGTCGGCATGCCGAGCCCGAACGTCCTGCGTGCGATTCACCCCAAGCACAACCCGACGCAGGAGACACTCGAGCGTCTGCTCAAGCCATTCGGGCTCCGAATCGGCCTTGCCGAACTCAAGCACCGCCGACGGAGCCGCGCGGCCTGAGTCTCCGCCCGGCCGAGCGGAAGCGAGGGCGGCGTCTGCTGCAAACCGGAGTTAGGCAGCCCTTTCGGCGTTCCACACGACGACGTCGATTCGCCTCGCGAAATGCAGCAGAGCGGGCGGCTCGTGTACGCCGATTCCATGGAAGTCGAGGATGCGGTTCAATGGAACGTGGCTCGCGCGGTTTGGAGCGGCCAAGGATGATGATGCACCTCGTTTCGCCAGATCGAGCCGTCCGGCGCGGACGCGTACAGGCAGTACCGCTCAGTCAACCAATGTTCGAGCGATCCGTGCGCCGCCTGATAGGGCTCTGACGTCGGTGAATAGGTCGCTAGGAATTCGGCGCCAGCCCGCACTGACGAGTACCGAAAGCCACCGGCGTCTTTGGTCAAAGCCATGCGAGCCCGGTAGTATGGGAGGTGAAAGAACCGACGTGCAGCCCAGACCGCCAGAGCGTTCGACGCGTCCAAACTTAGGAACCACACCCCTGGCTTGCCATCCAGGTTGACGTAGGTCCGAACGTTCAGCTCCGGAAAGGCAGATACCCACGGAAGGTCCGGCCAGGGGCGCCGCATCACGCCGGCCATGCGAAATGGAACGAGGCCAAGCCACGCGACGCCATCAAACTGCTGGAGCTCAAGACTGGTTGGCACGAGGGCCCGCAGGACGGCCGGAGCTACGGGCCAATGGGCAAACAGCAGGTCGCGCCAAGACTGGCGCCACCGCCACGCTCCCGCAGGAATCGGCCAAGGCCGATGATCCGTACGAGACAGTGCCGTGTGAACCATCGCTCACCCAAGCCTAGCGCATGCCTACGCATCACCCAACGGGGAACCAGGCTGCCTAACGTACCAGGTTTCAGCTGCTCCGGCCGAGCGGAAGCGAGGGCGTCTGCTGCAAACCGGCGTTGGGCGGACAGGAGATGAGACTGGCTCGATCGCCGGGCCTGCGGAGGATCTAGCCACACACTCCGCGATGGCAGTGCGCCCCGTCGTTGCAGAAGAAGTGGCAGTGGCCGCAGTTGAAGTCCGTGGTCGGGTCGGTGCACACGCCGTCGCACGCGAGGTGCTCGGGGCACTCCTCAGCACGGCACCGACCGTCGATGCAGCGCGGGACAAAGGAGATCTCGCAGGCCTGACAGCTCGTGCCGCACGTGGAATCGACGGGGCAAGAGGACGGTATCGCGGTGGTGTCGCCATCGAAGCAGGGATCGCTGTCGCGGGTCGTTCGTGAGACCACTTGGGGGCAGGCGCAGCACGTTCCTGCGCGCTTCGCGATCACGCAGTCTGCGTCGACGTCGCACGCATTCAGTGGCGCCATATCGTCGCCTACGGATCCACCTGATTCGTGACGTACCGAGACCCCGCAGCAGGTGGCGAGCATCAGCAAGCTGGTCGTCAGGCTGCGCGCGAGGACTCGCGAAGTTCCGCTTGCGGATGCAGCCGCGCTGCGCTGCGAGTCTGCCCGCGAACTCGACGGACGCCTTCGATCGGTCCACTCACTCAACGCCGCCACTGTCGGCCTAACGTACCAGGTTTCAGCTGCGCCAGCCGAGCGGAAGCGAGGGCGGCGTCTGCTGCAAACCGGAGTTGGGCAGCGGACCGAAAGCAAATCGAGTACGGACGAAACTTAGTGTGAAACGGAAATGGGCGAACGCCCGGCGAACCTGATCCCAAGCGATGTGCCCACAATGTCAGGGTAGCCAGCCGGTGGCTCAGGCAGTTGCTGCTCGGTCAGCGCGCTCACAGCCAGTCGCGTGGCGGCATCAAAGGAATCGTTACCGCTCCAACGACGCACGTCGACCCGGGTAATTCGCCGTCCCTCGCCAACGTTGACGGTTGCACTAACGTACAATCCCTCGAGGACATGGGCGGGAACGTTAGTGGGCTGTCGGAAATGTGCGTTGAACCAGCTCGCGAGACGATCCTTGTATCTGACGACCTCCTTGGGGTCGGTGGGCGTCCCGGTCGCCGAGACGTGGTCAGGAGGGGTCGCGTCCGCGGCAGCTTTTCCGTGGAACACTAATGGATACGAGAACGCGGTTCCGCCTCCGCTCGCAGGGAAACGTAAGTTGCGGAACACTCCCAACACGCATTCGACAACAACGTTGTCCGGTAGCGTTGTCGCGCCGTGCGACTGACTTCCGCGCGCCGGCGCCGCTTCGGGTTGCGGATAGATCGCGGTGGCGCGGGACACGTTGCCTTCTGGAGAAACGGCAACTGCAATGACGACAGCCCCGCCCAGGGACGGGTCGCGCTCCAGCCCGCGCTCGAAGCAGGCCTGGAAAGTGCTTTGTCGACTGAGCACTGTAGCGCGTACCGCCGCAGGTGTGACGCCCTCATTCGGAACAGCAGGCTCTTGTCTGACTTCGCCGGATGGCGAATGGCCAGAGGTCGGTGAAGACGTCGCGGCCGTCGGTGCCGCCGGCGAAGTCGGCCCGTTGGGAACCTGAGCGGGCGGCGTTCCAACGCAGCCAAGCACGCACCAACCGACAAGTCCGACCGAAAGTCGGGAAATAGTCACGAGACACAGATTGCATCCAGCCGGAGGTCGCCGGGGATCGGCGTTGGCAAACAAGATCTTGTCGCGAGCTCCTTCCCGTCAGCCCAACGTACCAGGTTTCAGCGGCGCCGGCCGAGCGACAGCGAGGGCGGCGTCTGCTGCAAACCGGAGTTGGGCAGCCGGACGAACTGGGGCGTAACCGCTCGTGAGCGCTTTGGGAACGGCCCGCTGCGTTCGCGAGCGAGCTGCCAGCAGGCCGAGCGCGCGATCGACCGCAACTACGCCAACGCTCCTGCCGCCGCAATCAATCAGTCGGACCTCTGCCGGCCCGGCCGGTCATCGTTCCCGTGAGAAACGGAGTGGTCCTCGCGACTGTCGCATCCTCAGTCCCCCGCGAGGACCCGTCATCCGACTCCGGTTCCCCACGCCCGAGGGGTCGCCTAAATTGTCCACTGAGACGACGTTCCCTCAAATGAGATCTGCATGCTTTCGTACTGCTCGGAGCTGTCCTCGAGGTGCACGGCAATGCCGTTCTCAAACTCGAGCACGATCAGCCGGTCGCTTGCGATTTCGCAGCGTCGCACCTTCGTATTCATGATGTCGTAGAACCCGGGGTCGGGCCATCGGCCCTCCTCCCAATGAGCCACGAGCTTGCCGTCCCGAAATACCTTCACCGGAGACTGAACCGCAAAGTTGACGGGACCCAGAGTGAACTGGAGGTCGAACTGTCCGACTCGCACCTGCGTCGTGAACTCTCCGATCACTGGCGAAAGGTCGAGGTCTGGGGGAATGCGGTACATCAGGTCAGTCCAGACAGAGCCGTCGCCGGGTCTGCCCAACGTACCAGGTTTCAGCTGCGCCGGCCGAGCGCAAGCGAGGTCGGCGTCTGCTGCAAACCGGAGTTAGCCGCCGACCTTTCGACGCGCGATCGCGAGCATGCGCTGCTCGGATTCAGGCAAGCGATCGGGATACACAAGACCGGCTGCGGCGGCGACCACCTGCGCGTGGCGACCTGCACGAAAGGCTGATCTTAGAGACGCTCTCGTCCGGTCGTCACCGACATATCCAGCCATGAGGTCACTACCTCGCGTGGCGCTGTCCGCCGCTTCAATGCTGGCGGCTCGTCGCAATGTCGCAGCATCCCCCGAAAGAAAATCCGACAGGAAACGGAGATCGCGGGCCAGAGCCGCAAACCCGCCAAGAGAGTTGTCGTGGAACCCGGGGTATTCTGCGGCAACGCCGACCTCGCGCATGTAGTACCCGTGTGTGACCCTGCATCCGTCGGCATGATAGACGACGGGGCCCAGGTCCCGTGTGAAGTGGATTTCCAAGCGTCGGTCACCGCGCACGAACTCGCCCCAGGCGAAGAAGCCCGATGAGCTACGGCCCTCACCGCGGAACTCGAAGACAAATCCTGTAGGAAGGATCGGCGTCAGCTCTTGGACGCCTCGGAGCAGGTTGGTCTTCGAGGAGTCTGACAAGCTTGCGAATCCTCAAGGACGTGGATCGACCAACGGGCAACGTCTGCTGTTCACCAAGGTGGCCTTCGTGCG
>Ga0315912_10001911_pt1 | contig 23629 bp, 23 predicted proteins | sample VfabasoilMG_FD_204469 | JGI IMG/M metagenome (GOLD analysis project Ga0315912, IMG submission 204469) | Garden soil microbial communities collected in Santa Monica, California, United States - V. faba soil | ecosystem: Environmental > Terrestrial > Soil > Garden | place: USA: California... | reverse complement strand
CCAACAGTGAATGTTAGTTCCGCTAGACCTGAGGCGACTACCACTATCCCTCTACCGACCTTACACCCTCAAGCGATCTCGCCGGACAATCTCAATCGCCTAAAGTTATTGAGGCAAATCGGGCGAGGCGCGATTTCGATGATTGCCTTGTCGCCAGACGGTAAGACGTTAGCGGTCGCCAGTTCCACCGGGATTTATGTGTATGACGCTGAAACGCTGGAGGAAAAACGCGTCTTAAATACTCGTGGTTTCGTTGTGTTCACCCCTACCGGCCACCTCATTGTTGGATACCATATTTTTGAGGTGTGGGATACCAACACTGGGCAACAGTTGCGCGCTTTTGGCGCGCCCATTCAGAAGATTGACCGAGTTGCCTTAAGCCCGACCGGAGAGTTTTTGGCGATAATCGAAAATCAAAACCAGGCTCAACAGTTACGCATCTGGAACGTGAACACTGAGCGCGAGATTTTAACGCTGGACCTGGACTATTACGGAGCCGCCATCGCTTTTACCCCAGATGGGCGTACGTTGGCTCTCCACAATGCGAGTTCCATCCGGTTGTTAAATTTGCTCACACTTGAATTTTACCAAGATATTCATCCAGTTGCGCCGATCTTTACCATGTTTTTCAACCCAGAGGGTCGAACTTTAATTTTTGACGACGGAGGCGACGGCGGCCAGGTTAAAGCCTTAGACCTCCAAACCAACCAAGAACGGTTTCTTTTAGGGCAAGAGGTGCGTGGAAAAAACATGACCCTCAGCCCAGATGGATTGAATTTGGCCTTGATAAATTTCGATGGCTCAATTCAGATCTGGAATTTAGCTACCGGGGAAAATTGGCAAACCTTTGGAGGCGACCCGACCCTTGATCGAATAACGTTTAGCCCCGATGGTAAAAAAGTGCTTTTGCATGGCCTGGAAACCATAGAGATCTGGGAGGTTGAAACAGGCAAAATTTTAGGCCAACTTTTTTATCCTGTAGCAATCGGGCAAGTTTCTTTTCACCAAGCCGGTGGGCAATACTGGGTCGCGGCGGATGGGTATTCCATCTTCCAAACCCAATTACATATGTGGGATATAACTACCCAACAACTTGTTTCGTTACCAACGCGCCTTTCGAATGGCGTCCTCAGCCCAGACAGGCGATGGTTTGCACGTCCGGGGGATTGTGGGACCTCGGTCGAGATATGGGAGCCTGTCAGCGGTCAACTGGCACACGAATTAAAAGTGTCCTGTTCAGGCACCCCACTGGCCTTCAGCCCAGATGGCCTTACTTTGGCTGTAGGAGAACAAGAAAGCATTCAGCTTTGGGATGTGGCTACTGGACATTTAAGCTGGACCTTGACCAATCCCGGCAATTATCGAGTTGCCTTCAGCCCCGATAGTCAAACCATCGCTGTCGGCAGTGCTGGCAAAGGCATCCGACTGTGGGATACCACCACGGGTCAACGTATCTGGGTTTTGCCGATTGTCCGCGGGGAGGAAGAGACTCCAGCGGGTAACGATAACCGCTTTTTGATATTTAGCCCAGATGGAAGCAAGTTGGCTTCGATGGAATATTCCGCCATTCGAGTTTGGGACCTCGCAACCAACCCACGTCTTTATCAACGTCTCTATTCTTTGAAAATCAATTATCCACCCGAAGAGGGCTCTTCGCGTATCGAAGGCGTTGTCTTCAGCCCCGATGGGCGGCTTTTGGTCACCAATGGAGGCGATAACACACATTTTGTTATCCGCGACGCAAACACGGGCCAAGAGTTGCAGTTAGTGGAATACCCTAATAGTGCAATTTATACTGTGGCATTTAGCCCAGATGGGCGTTGGTTGGCGTTGATGGGAGGCGGCATCATCCGGCTGTGGGGAGTAGAGTAATTTTGACCGTATAATCCCTCCTATGCCCGCCCCCTCACCCGCTCTTCACCACCTTATAAAACAGTGGCAATGGCTTAACTGGGCGTGCGCTAAACTGATGCGCCGCTAACACGCGGGCTTTGGCTACCGCGAGTTTGGCGGGGTCGTTGGCGTGCACGACAAACAACGGTTCGCCCTGCTTAACGCGATCACCCACTTTGTGATACAGCACTAACCCGACGGCATGATCAATGACATCATCTTTCTTGGCGCGCCCCGCGCCCAGTTCCACCGAGGTCAGGCCAACTTCGCGGGCGTTCACTTCGCGCACATAGCCCGAGCGCGGTGCGGCGACGGTTTCAATAAGCGTCGCGCGCGGTAATAACTCTGGCCGCTCAAGGACGCGCGTGTCGCCATGTTGGGCGGCGATCAGTTGCTTAAACTTGGCGTAGGCGCTCCCGTCAGCCAAAGCGGTCAACGCTAGCGCGCGCGCCGCCTTTTGGGTTTTCGCCGCGCCCGCCAACATCAGCAAATGATCTGTCACTATCAGACAATGTTCACGGAAATCTTCCGGGCCGCCATTGTGCAAGGTGTCCAGCGCTTCTTTCACTTCTAGCGCGTTGCCCACTGCGTGCCCCAAGGGTTGATTCATATCGGAGATGAGCGCCACGACGCGCCGTTGAGCATGCCGCCCAATGTCCACCATCGCTTTGGCTAAGATGATGGCCTCGGGGAGCGTCTCCATAAACGCGCCCGACCCCACTTTTACATCTAACACAATCGCTTGCGCGCCGCCCGCGATCTTCTTGCTCATCACACTACTGGCAATGAGCGGGATGGAATTAACCGTGCCGGTAACATCCCTCAGTGCATAGAGTTTGCCATCGGCGGGCGCGAGGTCGGCGGATTGCCCGGTGAGCGCCACGCCGATCTCGCGGAGTTGTTGTTTGAATTCGGCCATCGAGAGCGCCGCGTGAAAGCCGGGGATGGATTCGAGTTTGTCTATCGTGCCACCCGAAAAGCCCAGGCCGCGCCCAGACATTTTCCCGACCGGCACGCCACACGCGGCGACCAAAGGCTCGACGACCAACGTCACCTTATCACCCACGCCGCCGGTCGAATGTTTATCCACCGCGAACTTCACTGTGTCGCTTAAGTCCAGCACTTCGCCAGAATGCGCCATCGCCAACGTGAGATCGGCCATCTCACGCGGCTTCATCCCGCGAAAGTAAACCGCCATCGCCCACGCCGCCCCCTGATAATCGGGGATGGTGCCTTGGGTCAACCCTTGAATAAAAAAGTCAATCTCGGCGCGGGTCAACTCCCCGCCGTCACGCTTTTTGGTGATGATGTCTACGGCGCGCATCGCTTGGTATCCTGTATCTGTTCAGACTAGGGTTATCAGGCCGCAGATGACGCTGATGCAGAGCGCGCAGATTGGCGCTGATCCGCTCAAAAAATCTGCGTCAATCTGCGCTTGATCAGCGTCATCTGCGTTCGCTTTTAATGAGCCTGAGGCGTTATCAGTTTGGGCCATTCATCGCTCTGCTCGGCCTCTTCCGGCCAATTGCGTTTCCCGCTCCAACTAGTGATCTCAATGGCGTAAACGCTGGTACGTTTTAGCTCGGCTTCCGTGATCGGGCGATACTCTTTGCCTGCCGTCAGATGGGTGAAGTATTTGTGGATCAAACTAGAAAGCGCGCGTTCTTTTTCAGCCTGATCATCTACGACGCGGATCACCCCAAACGCAATCACGCTTTCATATTGGATGCTGAACTCCAACGCGACGTTGGAAGGCAAGAGCCGCCCGAATGCGCTAGCTTCAAAACACACTTGGTTATGCCGCTCGCTATTGGCGCGCACCCGCCCGATGATATTCGAGTGAAAATAAATGGCGTGGCGCTCGGCATCGTGCCAAAAGGTGGTAGGGTTGATAAACGGTTGGTCATCCCAATGCGTGGCAATGTGCCCGATCTGCGCGCGGTTTAAGAATTCGACGATCCAAGTCTCGTCTTGCACATTCTCCGGGCGGCGTTGCATCGCGGGCGGGGTGACCTCAAGTGAATAATCTTTGGGCATACCATCTCCAATCTATCTACCGATTATAGACTTTGGTTATTCCAACGCAAACAGTATAATCCTTCTCATCTCTCCTTTCTCTCTTCCCTTGCCTCCTATGTCCACTTCCTGTGACCTCCTCCTCACCAACGCCATTGTTTTGACGCTCGACGAAGCCTTCACCACATACAACCCCGGCATTGTCGCGATCACCCAAGAAAACATTATTGCGGTTGGCCCGGCCACCCTCGCCGCCGAGTACGTTCCGCGTGAGACAGTGGATTGTGGCGGCAAGGTCGTCATGCCGGGCTTGGTCAACGCGCATACCCATGTGCCGATGACGCTCTTGCGCGGCCTCGCGGATGATTTGCGCTTGGATGTGTGGTTGCTGGGGTATATGTTGCCCGTCGAACGCGAATTTGTGAACCCAGATTTTGTGCGGCTAGGGACGAGCCTCGCCTGCGCCGAGATGATCCGCTCCGGCATTACGTGTTTTGCCGACATGTACTATTACGAAGAAGCCGTGGCCGAGGCGACCGCCGCCGCCGGGATGCGCGCGCTGTGTGGGCAGACGGTTTTAAAATTCCCTTCGCCCGACGCCGCCAGTTATGAAGATTCGCTGGCCGCCACGCGCGACTTCATCTCGCGCTGGAAGTCGCACCCGCTCATCGTCCCCGCGCCCGCGCCCCACGCCCCCTACACCTGCACGCCCGACATCTTGCAAGCCTGTGCCGCGCTCGCCGCCGAGTTTGATGTGCCGCTACATACGCACTTGTCGGAGACGTTGTTTGAGGTGGAGAACTCGCGCCGCGAACACGGCATGCCCGTCATCCCCTGGGTGAAGAAGCAGAATTTATTTGAGGCCAAAGTGTTGGCCGCGCATTGTGTGCATGTGGACGAAGGCGAGATCCGCGCGCTGAAAAATTTTAAAGCGGGGGTGTCGCACAACCCCACCAGCAACCTCAAGCTCGCTTCGGGTGTCGCACCGGTGGCGCGGATGTTGGAGCTGGGCGTCAACGTCGGCATTGGCACTGATGGCCCGTCATCGAATAATGACTTGGATATGTTTGAAGAAGTGCGCTTGGCGGCGATCTTGGCGAAGGGCACCACGGGCGACCCGACCGTCTTGCCCGCGCCCCAAACGCTAGCCATGGCCACCCGCATCGGCGCGCGCGCTCTCCATCTTGGGCATCTCACCGGTTCCTTAGAGCCGGGCAAGCGCGCCGATCTGATCTTGATCGATCTCTCGCCCCTGCATAATTCGCCCTCGTTCACCCGCGACCCGAACTCCATCTACGCGCAAATTGTTTACGCCGCTAAGTCTACCGATGTGACCGATGTGCTGTGTCACGGCAAATGGTTGATGCGTAACCGGAACCTGCTGACGGTGGATGAAAAGAATTTGTTGCTGGCCGCGCGTGACTATGCTAAGCGGATCGATCATTTCTTGATCCAACGTGAGGGGAGCGTCTTGCAGAAACTTGTCGCCATCGGTGGGGCAGTGGAGCAAGAGAGCTTTGAAGTGCAAGCGAAGGCGCAACTCACTTCACCCGAGACAGTGTTCAAGGCATTGCAGAGCGATGTCCTCACCGTTATCCGCTCGGTGCATTATCACGAATTCGACACTTATTTCTCTTTCGACGACCCGGCGCAAGGCCGCGTGCGCTATCGGGAAGATGAATATCTCAACGACAAAGGCCAAGTGACCAACGCGCGCGCGCGGCTCACCCTGATGGGCGAAGAACGCGAAGGCGAATTTGGTTCAGTGTTGTTGTCGCGTTCGCGTTATATCGCACCCGCGACCCACTCCTTGCGTTTTTATCGGGAATACTTTAAGCCCGCCGCCGAACATGAAGTGGAGAAAGATCGCCGCCGCTGGCTGGTGGCGTATAAGGGCGTGGAATTTTTTGTGAACCTCGACAAACTGATTCAGCCCGCCAGCGCCGGGTTTTATTTGGAGATCAAGTCGCGCACTTGGTCGCGGCGCGACGCCAAAGACAAGGCCGCCATTATTAGCGAACTGCTGGCAGTCTTGGGCGCTTCGCCGGATAAGGCGATCAAAGCCGATTATGTGGAATTGGCGGGAGGCAGTTAGCTGTCGCGCCCGATCCTAGCGGGGAGTTTCGTGGTGAGTGCGACTTTGCTAGTACGGGGTTGCCCCCAACCGAGAGGGAGTTCTTGCACCAAACGCTCGATCTTCCAACGGTGTTGCTCGCGGTCATACACCATCTGAAAGACATAGGCCGTATCGTCTAAGCGTTGTTGTTGCACGACGCGCTGTGACCAATACTGGCGGGTGATCAAAAGGCGCTCAGTCTGCCAGTCTATTAGCAAACACCGCAGGCCATCGCTCGAAAAGTAGCGCGGGGTGAGGGTATGGGTGACGCGCTCTTCTAAAGCTAGGCGTGGTGCGCGGGAGGTTGTGGTGAGCATTTGCAACGCGCGCGTCTGCCGACTTAGATAATGACCGCTGAGGTAGTCGGGTAGTTCATGGGCGAAGTGCCCCCAATTGAGCGTGCGATTGGTCGCCCAAGTTTGCGTCGCCAGAAAATCTTGGCGAACGGCATGTAGTACAGCTGGAGGCGCGATCCACTCGGCTTCGGCCCCTGTGCCGGGTTTTAGGCGCGTCATTTCATCCGCCCAGGCCACCGTGCGGGGTGCATAGAACCAAGCGATGATCAGCAACGACCCGATCACGATGATTAAGATTGGCAAGACAGACATGGATGCCTCTAGCGTTTAAAATTATAGCAGGCTCAGCTTATGAAAACCCTCCTCATCTTGCGCCACGCCAAATCAGATTGGAACGATCCCAAACTCGATGACCATGATCGTCCCCTCAACTCGCGCGGCGAACGCGATGCCCCCCGGGTCGGCGAACTCTTGCGCGAACACGCCTTGCTCCCCGACCGGGTGTTATGTTCCACCGCGTTGCGCGCCCGCCAAACCATCGCCGCCGTCACCACCGCGAGCGGCTACGTGGGCGATATTGAATACCTCAAGCCGCTCTATCTAGCCGAGCCACCCGCTTATCTCAGAGCCCTCGGCCAATTGCCAGACACCATAGTGCGAGTGTTGGTGGTTGGACATAATCCGGGGCTGGAAGACCTCCTCAAGTTGTTGACCAATCGCATTGAGGCCATGCCGACAGCGTCGCTAGCGCAAATCGCCTTGCCGCTCAACGGGTGGAGTGAACTCTCGCCGCAAGTGCGCGGCGACCTGATCAATGTATGGCGGCCAAAAGAGTTGTAGGGTTTTGACTCTCCAGCCTATGCGAACTACACTTAGTATGTCATTTTAGGCGACTGTCACCAGCCTCCCTCATGCCCGACCCCTCCTCTACCAGCGATAGTGCCGACCGTGCGGCGCTACTCGACTTGCTTGCCGCCGAACGCCAACGCGCCGATGCCCTCGAGGCACTGCAAGCGACCTTAGCCGACATCTCTTCCGAACTCGAATTGCCGCGCGTGTTGCGCGCCGTGGTGGAACGCGCCGTGACCTTGCTCAAAGGCACCGGCGGCGAACTCAGCATCTATGATGAGACGCGCCACACCTTGCGCGTGATGGTCAGCCACAACCTCGGCGAAGATTATACGGGGCTGGATATGACCGAGGGCGAAGGCGCGATGGGCGCGGTGATCCAAACGCGCGCGCCGTTGATCATCAACGATTACGCCACTTGGGAAGGCCGTTCGACGCAATATCGCGACGGACGCTGGCACGCTGCGATGGCCGTGCCGTTGTTGGCGGGCGGGCGGCTCTTGGGGGCGCTCGGCGTGGTCGAAGCCAACCCTAATCATAAATTTTCCCCAGCCGATCTCAAATGGTTCGCATTGTTTGGGCAACAGGCCGCCGTCGCCATCGCTAATGCGCGGCTTTAGTCCGAAGCCCAGCGGCGCACGCAAGAGCTCAGCCGTTTGTATGCCGCTACACACGATCTCACGGCCAGCCTTGAGCCAAGCGTGGTCTTGGAAAAACTAGCGCGCCACATCGCCGAAGCGCTGGATGTCACCAGCGCTTACATCCTCGAAGTCAATTTAGAAAACCGCTTGCTCAAAGTGCTGGCTGAATATTGGACCGACAACGCCGCCGCCCATGAGAAAAAATCTGACATCGGCCAAACGTATCCCTTAGAAGATTATCCCCTCTTAGAACAAGCCATCACCCAACACACCATTATCGGTTTTCACATAGACGATCCACAGATCTCAGAAGTGGAACGCACCGAATTTGGGCAATATGGCGTGCAGTCGGCCATGTTCGTGCCAATGGTGATTCACGGGCAGGTGTTGGGCGAGGTGGAAGTGTGGGAGACCCGCCGCAAGCGGGTCTTTACGCCGGAGGAAACGGACCTCGCGCGGACGTTGGCGCAACACGCGGCGAGCGCGCTCGAAGTGGCGCGGCTGTTTCAAGCCGAGCAAAGCGGGCGCGAATCGGTCGCCGCCATTTTGGATATTTCGCTCGTCGTCGGCTCATCGCTCGATCTGATGCACGTCCTACGGCACATCGCCCGCCGCACCGCGCAGGCTTGCCGCACGCGCCGTTGTTCGATCTATCTAATGGACGAGTTTGGCGAATATCTGCAACCGGTGATGGCGCAGTTCGCCGATGGACGCGACGACCCCGCGCAATGGGAGCGTTTCAAGACGCTCACCGCCGACCGCCTCGACACGGTGCCCCTCTTCCGCGATGTGATGCGGAAGTTTCAGGCGCTCACGCTCAAAGACCCAAGCCAAACCGACCTGATGCCACTGGCCTGGACGGAGCCGTTTGGTGTGCAGAAATTGTTTGCCGTGCCCCTCATGGCGCAAGAGCGCGCCATCGGCGTGATGGCGTTGGATGACGATGACCCAGCGCACGAGTTCACCTCCCGCCAAGTCGATCTGGCCTACATGATCGGCTGGCAGGTGGCGAGCGCCATTGTGAACGCGCGCCTGTATACGGAAGCCGAGACGCGCGCCGACGAATTGGCGATGTTGGTGCGCGTGGGCGAAGTCCTCACGCTGGCGCAAACGCCAGATCAGACCTTGCACTTGGTGTTATCCGAAGCGTTGCGCCTCGTCAGCCAGCATAAGGGGAGCGTGGTCTTATATGAACCAGAAGAAGGGCATCTACATATCGTGGCGCAGGTCGGGTTAACGAAAGATGAGGTGCGCGTCTTTAATGATCAGGATTGGCGTGCTGAGAACGGTCTGTTTGCTCAGGCGATGCGACGAATTGAGATGATGGAGATCAAAGACCAGACCGATCCCCGCCTTTCGTCCGCCGACCCCGATCTCTTCAAGCCGCCCTGCACCATCGTGCCGCTCCCCACCATCACAGGCGCGATCGGCGGGATCGTGCTGGCGGGCCTGCCGCGCAGTGAACGCAGTCGGTCTCTGCTCCATGCCCTCGCCGATCTGGCGGCGGCCTCAATTGAGAAGGCGCGTTTGCTGGAGGAGACGCGTCGGCGCGCCGAGCAGTTGCGGGCGTTGCACTTAGGCAGTCGCGCGCTAACGTCGCATCTCAGCCTGGATGAGGTGTTGCGCACTTTAGCCGAGACAGTGCAAAACATGGCGCACGCGCGCTATGCGGTGTTATTAGTGCTGGATGCAAAAGGCAGTGTCAATAAACTCCACACGGTGGGCTTTACCGATGAAGAAAACACGCACATCAACGCCTTGCCGTGGGGTGAAGGCGCGTTGCGCCAAGCCTTGCAACAGGGTGAAGTGATCCGCGTGGACGACCTGACGCAAGACCCACGCCTCGCGACCTTTGCGCCGCACTTGTTATCCGAGCAGGCCTTTATGGGTGTACCGATCACTGCGCGCGAAAAGATCATGGGGGGGTTGTATCTCATTGGCAAGACGGATGACCAACCCTTCCGCCAAGAAGACGAAAGCTTGGTGACGGGTCTGGCGGGCGACGCGGCGATTGCAATTGAGAACGCGCACTTATTTGGCGAGGTGCAACGCCTCGCCACCACCGACGGTCTGACCGGGGTCTTCAATCGCCGCCATTTCTTTGAACTGGCCGAACGCGAATTTGAGCGCTCACATCGCTATCAACGCCCGCTCTCGGCGATCATGTTGGATGTGGATCACTTCAAGAAAGTGAACGACACCTATGGGCACTCGGTAGGCGATCAGGTGTTGCGGGTGGTGGCGCAACGTTGTCGGGAACACATGCGGAAGATTGACCTACTGGGGCGTTATGGTGGCGAGGAGTTTGCGATTTTGTTGCAAGAGACCGACCAGAAAACCGCCGAGGTCATTGCCGAACGCTTGCGGCAATATCTCGCCGACAATCCAGTGGACTCGGATAGCGGCCCACTTAAGATCACCGCGAGTTTGGGGCTGGCAACGTTGTGGGCCGAATGCCCTAACTTAGCCGCGCTCTTAGATCGCGCCGATGCTGGGTTGTATAACGCGAAACGCACGGGGAGGAATCGCGTATGTGTGGGGGAGGCAGGGGAAGGGAAGCCGTAAGCAGTAAAAAGTTCATGCTGAACTTTACTCGTTTCACTGGTTTGGTGGCATCAGTGGGGACCTTCAGCCTGTATATCGTTCTGGTTTTCTTCAACCCCTATAGCCCTGGCGACCTAACCGCGCCCATCATAGCGATGATGTTGGTCACGATCATCGGCGGCATAGTGGCTGTCTTCGCCCAACCGTACCTGATGCTGGCCTGCTTTGGCGTGTCATTTATCCCCATCGGCTTCTATATGCTGGGGACGCCGGGGATATTTAGATGGATCGGGATTTTCAACTTACTTTATCTGGTCGCAAGTGGGTTGATGATAGTGGCGAAGCGCAAAACTAAAACCTCCCAGGGGTGAATTTCTTTGAAGGTCTCGTTTATGTCCCTCACCATCCTCCCTCTCACCTCCTCGCTCTGGCCCGCCTTTGAAGACCTCTTCGATACCACCGGTCCCTGCGCGCGCTGTTGGTGCATGTATTGGCGGGTAGGGAGTGCCTACCTCAATCGTCCTCCGGCGAAAAACAAAGCTGAGTTTCGAGAAGTCGTCCGGCACGGGCCGCCCCCCGGCTTGTTGGCTTTTGACGACGCGCGAGCGGTAGGTTGGTGTCAACTCACGCCGCGCGCGGCCTTGCCGGGACTTGATAAGACGTGGCGTCTTAAGCGAGTAGACGAGGCGCCCGTCTGGTCGCTCTCTTGTTTTTATATCCGTAAGGGGTATCGCAAACGGGGAGTCACCTCGGCCTTGATTGAGGCGGCGCTAGAAGCCGCCCGCCGCGCTGGAGCGCCCGCGCTTGAAGCCTACCCACTGGATGCGGATTTGACGCCCAGCACATCAAGCACGGGCTATGTCTCCACCTTCGCGCGGGCCGGATTTAAAGTCGTGGCGCAACATGCGCCAGAGCGCCCGATCATGCGCTATGACTTACAAGGCTGAACAGGTGCTGTGCTTTGTCAGTCTGCCAGAGTTCATCTGGCGATTGAGCACGATCTCATCTTATCTGTCATTCTCCAACACCCCCACCACCTGAAACCACGGCGGCTCTTCGAGCGGGTTGCGTTCCAATTTCATCCCCAATTTTTGCATCACCTTTTGCGAAGCGACATTGTCATATTCAGTGGTGGCAACAATGCGCCGCATGTGATGGTTGGTGAACATGTGGTCAATCATGGCGCGGGCGGCTTCGGCGGCATAGCCCTGCCCTCGATGCGCTGGCGCGATAAGCCAAAAGAGCCCCATCGCTGTCTCAAAATAAGGTTGTTGGGCGTCGCCGCCCAGCGAGGGCAAGCGCGCGAACGGGCCAATGGTTGGCACCAAACCCACAGAACCGATCAAGTCATTAGTCGCCTTGAGGACGATGGCGCGATCACCGTAGGGCGGCTGATAGAGGCGTGCGAGTTGCTCATGGTTCAGCGTCGCCCATTGCAACCACCGTTCGCGCTCGGCGCGGGTCAGCGTCTCCCAGCCGGAGTCGTGATCAAAGAGTTGATGGACGGCGGTGAGATCAGCCATTTCAAAGGGACGCACTTGGAGGCGAGGGGTATCGAGAGGGGGAATGGATGTACTCATGTTTTATATACTCAATACTCAAAACCCAATACCCAAGACTGGTTGGAAATACCGCATTGAGTATCGAGTATTCTGTATTGTGTATTCCTTTCATTTTTGCCAATGCTCATAAATATCGGCGATCACATCATCAATCGGGGCGCGATGCGTTTCCACATCTAAGATCGTCGTCTGGGTGGCGGCTTGTTCCAACAGCGTCACGAGGTTAACATGGGTGGCGTCAAACTGATACTCATGGCGGCATCCAACACTTTCGATCCAGCGCGCGCCGGTCAGTTCGGGGTAACGGTCAGCGGTGGTCTCAATAAACAAATGACGGCGGTCAGCGAACTCGCGCCGCAAACGGTCAAAGTCGCCATCAAAGGCGAGGCGCCCTTTGTCAATCATCACGATCCGCTCGGCCAATTGCTCTAGGTCAGACATATCGTGGCTGGTGAGCATCACCGTCACCCGATGTTGGCGATTGAGGTCTTTCACAAACTGCAGGACGTTGCGTTTGGCTAACACATCCAAGCCGAGGGTGGGCTCGTCGAGGAACAAAATCTCCGGCTCATGCAAGAGCGCGAGGGCGAGGTCGGCGCGCATCCGTTGGCCCAGGCTAAGTTCGCGCGCCAGGCTGTTGAAAAATTCACCGATGCCCAAAAGTTCCTTCACCACGCCCACCATGCGCTCATAACGTTCGGTGGGGATATCCCACACCACGCGCTTCCATTCAAAACTCGCTGCCACGGGATGATCCCACCACAACTCAGTGCGTTGCCCAAACACCACGCCGATCCGGTTCACATACGCTTCCCGTTGCCGCACCGGGTCGTAACCCAACACGCGCACCGTGCCAACGTCGGGGGCGAGCATGGCCGAGAGCATTTTGACCGTGGTGCTTTTGCCCGCGCCGTTTGGCCCGGCATAGGCCACGATCTCGCCGCGGCGAATAGTGAGGGTGATGTTTTGCAGTGCGCGCACTTCGCGGATGACCGGGCGAAACAAGTTGCGGGCCACGTCTTTCAGATGCGCCGAACGCTGGCGTTGCCGAAAGGTCTTGGACACGCCTTTGAGTTCAACCACGATGTCCCATGGCGCGGTAGCGTTGTGATCCGATCCGTTCATAATGGCGCATTCCTTGAATGAAAAGCTTGCTGGCGAGCAAGCCAAAGCCAAGCGCGGCGAGCGGCGTGAGATAGGGCGCGTGCCAGGCCGAGTCGAGGCCGAGCAAGGCACGGCAGGGATACCAGGCGATGAAGCCCACCGGCACAGCGGTCAGCAGGCCACTGACCATCCCCGCGCTCAAGCCATCGAGGGGGAAGAGTTTGAGATGATCAAACATGCGCAACAAAGGCGTGTTGATCTCTTCGGCGGCGCGCGGCGCGAAGAAGGCGAGACTGCCCCAAAAGAACGACACGCTCAAGACCACGCTGACCGAGCTCACGACGTTTAACACAAATAAGAACAGCCACATCAGCGTTGGTGTGAGTAGCAAAAATGAATTCGCCCAACTGATCAAAATAATCCCGGTCAGGAATGGCCCCGACGCGCCGAACGGGTTGAAACCATCGGTGAGCAACGCCAGCCAGATCGGTTGCGGTTGAACGAGCGTGTGATCAAATTGCCCACGCCCCAGCCGCCGCCCGATGAACAACACATTGAAGCCGAAGAACATATCGAGCAAGCCGAAGACCAACGCGGCGTAGCCGAGCATGAAGATGAGTTGGGGCTTGCTCCACGGGCCGAGGCCATTGAAGCGCTCAGCGAGGAGCAGTGTGCTGGAGAGTGCCGCGATGGCCACGATAGTCTCACCGCAGAAGTACAACACAAAACTTTGGAAGCTACGCGTGACCCACATCAAATCGAGCCACGCATACATGCACCACAGCGCGAACAAGCGCCGCATATATCTAGCCGCCATAGGCCACTAGCCTTTCGCGGCTCACCTCCCACAGCCAACGCGCCAGCCACCACAACCCAACTGACCACGCGGCTTGGGTGGCTAAGAGTAGCAACGGATCGCCAACGCCGATATAAATTTGTAAGGGCGCGGAGGCCATCGAAGCAAACGGCAACCAGCGGAAGATTTCGCCCAAGCCCCACGGCATGAGCGCGAGCGGCACGACCGCACCAGAGAAGAGGAGGGTGATCGCCGTGCGGACGCGCGAGACGATATAGGCGCTCCCTTCCAAATAAGACAACAGCGCGGCGAAGATAAATTCCAGCGCGACCCCGACGGCAATGGTGAGCGTGAGGCTGAGGAGAAACAGCCCGCCGGAGGCCAGGTTGGCCGGGAGCGGGTTCACACCGAGCAAAGGCGCGGCCAGGAGCAAGGGCAAGGAGAAAAACACAAAGCCAAACGCCCAGCGTCCCACCATTTGCGCGGTGAACTGACTGACCAAGCCGAGCGGTTGCAAGAAGCGCATGGTGATGCCGCCATCATGCAGGGCCCATTCAATATCGGTGCGCGGGATGAGTTGGTCGGAGAAGACTTCTTGGATGAGCGTGTAGGTGAGCAAGGCCTCCAGCGTAAGGCCATCGGTGGGGCCGCGTCCGGTGAGGATGACGCGCCACAGTGAGAGCAACACCACCACGCGCAAGAAGCGGAAGATGAATTGAATGATGAAGAGCGAGTCTTCCCCCACCAGACTGGTGGCTTCCAGCGCGGCGATCAGGCGGTATTGGCGGAGGCGGGTGAGGAGGAGGCGCATTGGCCTGTATATTAATACCGCCTCCGTCGGCGCCCATACCAATTATTCGCGCGGCCATACCAATAATAGCGATGTGACCGCCGATAAACCTGCCCTTTAAATCGCGCCACCCATAACCGAAAATCACGGATGAGCACAGCGATGAAACCCGCGATGGCCCCAATGATTAAGTTACTGAGGAGGTCATAGTAATTAATGAAGAACGCCCCGGCGACAAAGAGGGCCAAGGTGATGAAGTCCCACACTTGATTCGATAAGCGCCCACGTTGAATGGGGAAGACTAACGTGAGCAACACCCCAAGACCAACAGCGATCACACCCAGCCAGAAGGGGGAAATAAACATAACGCAACACCTCATCAAAGATAAGATGCGTCATCTTACCAAACCCATCTCAGTTGGGCAATTGATTGCGGCGAAACTGAATGCCAATTAACCCACCAACTCTTTTAGCACCTCGAGCGGCTCGGCCACCACTACCTGATCGGCGACTTTGAAGATGGGCGCGTTGGGGTTGGTATGGATCGCGATCACCCGCTTGGCCCCGGTGATGGCGACGTTGTGAACGGTGTCGCCACGGATGCCAATCGCCACATACAGATCGGGTGCGACTTCTTGACCCGTCAGGCCGACTTCGTGCTCTTCGTCAATCCAATTTCGCTCGCGCGCCGAACGGTCGCCGCCCAACTCGGCACCAATTTTCTCTGCCAATTGCTTCGCTAATTCAAAGGCTTCGTTGGTCTTAATGCCGCGCCCAACTGCGATGATTTTCTTAGCCTTCACGAGAGGGCGACCTTGATACGGCTGATACGCCACCGGCCCCAGATCGCGCACAGGCTGAGTGAGCGCAGGCTGGGTTTCTTCATGGAGAACTTCACCGGTACGCGAGTCGTCAATGTAGGGCTCAGGAAATGCAGCTGGATTGATCGTCGCGATCTTGGTCGGGGAGGTGAGCGCGAGATCAAGCGCATACTCACCATCATATACCGTGTGCGAGCCGAGCAACGCGCGCGTGGCGTCATCAATTTGCACTTGACGCGCATTGGTGATCAGCCCGGCCTTCAAGCGTTCAGCCAAATGCGCGGCCTCGGCTTCATAGCCTGTTGGGAAGAAAACAAATTCAGGTTGGACGGTGGCGAGGAAGGCGCTGAGATCAGCGACACAATGCGCCTTGTCTGCACCCAAAGCGATGGCGCGTTCGCCCAAACTCTCGTCGGTGATCACCGCGTGGACATAACAGCCCAACAAATCGGCCATGTGACGCGCCTCGTTGAGCAATGGCCCGGCATGTTCAGTGGGGAAAGCGACCCAGATGTCAAAAGTTTCATCCATAGTAAGAACTGAACAGGTGAGCAGGTGAACAGGTGAATTTTCACCTATTCACCCCTGCACCTGTTCACCGGTTCAGTATTTCTGCTAATTCCCCAACTCCCACCACCTGCCCAAACTCACGCTCGGCGGGGAAGGAGTCACCCCGATAGTCTGTGACGGGTTGTAGGTCATCGGCGCTCAGGCCTAAGTCAGCCAAAGAGAGGCGCTCAATGGCGTCGGGCGCACGATACATGTTCATGATGTGCGCAGCGTTGGCATAGCGTGGTTTGTTGCTGTCGCGGCTAACAGTGACGACCGCTGGCAGATCGGCTTCGAGCGTGTGAAAGCCATCGGCTTGGCGGGCGATGCCTTGCACAGTGGTCGGTATGAGCGTGATCTGATGCGCGGCAGAAATGAGCGGGCGCGCCAACGCGGCAGCTAGGCGCGGCGCAACTTGTGCGGTGTCGGCGTCCAGCACGTCCGCCCCGAGTACGATCAACTCCGCACTACCCATGTGTTCAATCACTTTGTGGAGCGCGGTGGTGAGGGTCAACGCGTCGGCTAAAGTCTCCGGCACGAGTACCGCCCGGTGCGCGCCGAGCGCGCGGGCTTGGCGCAGGGCGTCTTCGGCGGGCGCGCCGCCGAGGGCCACGGCGATGAGCGTGTGATCGGCGGCAATGGTCAAAGCCGCCTCCAGCGCGTTTTTATCGGCGGGGTTGAGGAGATAGTTCTCGCGGTTGATGAAAACTTTTTGCGCCTTGCGATTGACCGTGATCCCAGCTGGGTCGCGGACGACGCGCAGAAAAACCAAGATGTTCATGGGCGGATTCGCACTCCTACTTCTTGCAATAGTTCACTAGCGATGACGATGCGTTGAATCTCATTGGTGCCTTCAAAAATTTCACCGATGCGCGCATCGCGCCAGCCGCGTTCCAAATGGTAATCGCGCGAGAGGCCCAGCGCCCCGTGAATTTGCACCGCGCGGTCAATACACCGGCTGGCCGTCTCCGAGCCGAGCAGTTTGCATATCCCAGCTTCCTTGACAAAGGGGCGGCCCGTGTCCACCAACCACGCCGTGCGATACACCAGCGACCGCAACGCTTCGATCTCCGCCGCCATATCGGCCAGCATAAATTGAATAGACTGCATGTTGGCAATCGGGCGGCCAAATTGCGTCCGATGCTTTACCCAGCGTAATGACGCATCGAGTGCGGCCTGCGACCCGCCGATGGTCGCCGCGCCCAGTGACACGCGCCCAATGTCGAGCGTCTTCATAAACGTCACGAAGCCCAAGCCGGTTTGCCCGACGATGTTGTCTTTGGGGACGCGGACTTCATCAAAATTCAACACTGAAGTGGGCGAGCCGTGCAAGCCCATTTTCTTTTCGGGCTTGCCGGGTTTAAAGCCCGACCATTCTTTCTCGACCACAAACACCGTCGCCCCACCACGCGCGCCCAGCGCTGGATCGGTGACGGCTAAGACCATGATCACATCGGCGAGCGGGCCATTGGTGATCCACATCTTCTGCCCGTCGAGAAAATAGGAGTCGCCTTCTAACGTGGCGCGGAGTTGAATGCCCGCCGCATCCGAACCTGCATTCGGCTCGGTGAGGCCAAAGGCCGCGATCTTCTTTCCAGCGCAGATGTCGGGCAGATATTTCTGTTTGATGGCGGGCGAGCCATCGAGATACATGCTCATGGCCGCAATGCCGATATGCGCGCCGATGATGGTCGCCGTGGAAGGGCAAACGCGATTGAGCTCTTCCATGAGGATACAATAACCCGTTTCCCCAGCGCCCATCCCGCCATAGTCTTGCGAGAACGGCACACCAAAGAAGCCTGCCTCGCCCATCAGCCGCAACACTTCGGGGTCGGGCCGACCTTCGCGGTCAAGCGTTTTAGCGCGCGGGCGCAATTCTTCTTCGCAAAACTCGCGGATCATACGCCGGAGGGCAATGTGTTCAGGAGAGAAAGTGAAGTCCATAGGAGAATCTTTCAATACTCAATACCCAAAAGGCAATACACAATAGATCGAGCAAGAAACTGGGACCTTGTATTGGGTATTGTTTTTTGTGTATTAAATCACGGCGTGATCTGGATGCCCTTGTCACCGAGCACATCTTGAGCGATGCCAAAGCGTTGTACCTCATCCGTGCCGCCCATCACGCGCAGTGCGCGCACATCGCGATAGATGCGTGAGATGGCGTATTCATCGCTAAAGCCATAGCCGCCATGGATCTGGAGCATTTTGTTGGCGGCGTCCTTCGCCACGCGCGCGCCGAGATATTTCGCCATGTTGGCGTACCGCCCATAGTCTTGCCCGGTGTCGGCCAGCCAGGCAGCATACTGCACCAAGTGGCGAAGCGATTCGATGTCCACCGAGCAATCGGCGATGTAATTTTGCAAAGCTTGTTTGTGGGCGATCTGGATCCCAAATTGTTTGCGCTCGGCGGCGAAGGTGATGCCCAACGCCAACGCGCCCTCGGCGGCCCCCAACGCGGCGGCGGCGAGGGCCAAGCGCAAGCGTTGGGTGGCGCGGCGCACGACCTCGCGCCCGGCGTTCAGCTCGCCCAACAAATTCTCGGCGGGCACAGGGGCCTCATCCAGATACAGCGTGCGGATATCTAACCCACGCAAACCGAGCGTGGGTTCACGATACCCCACCGCCACAAACGGCGAGTCTTTTTCGACGATAAAAGCGCCCAGCTGTTGCGCGTCGGTGCGGGCGACCACGAGGATGATTTTCGCCAGCGCGCCATTAGTGACCCAGCTCTTGACGCCATCCAAGTGATAAGCGCCCTCAACTCGGCTGGCGGTGGTTTGCATGGCTCCCGGATCAGAACCCGCTTCGGGTTCAGTAATCGCCAACGCGCCTAACTCACCACTCGCCATGAAGGGCAGATATTTTTGCTTTTGCTCTTCCGTTCCAAATTCTAAGAGCGTCATCGCCGAGAGCGAGGTGTGAACGGCAACGGTCACAGCGGTGGACAGACAGTGCTTGGCCAGCTCTTCGATCAATAACGCAAACGTCAGTTGATCTAGCCCGGCGCCACCATACGCTTCGGGGATCGTCGCACCGAGGAAACCTTGCGCGGCGGCCTTGCGGAGCACAGCCAAGGGCGGCTCTTCGGATTTGTCGGTATGTTCAGCGACCTTCGCCACTTCTTTTTCGGCGAAGTCGCGGAAGAGATCGCGGAACATGAGTTGTTCGTCGTTAAGAGAAAAGTCCATAATGAGTGCGAGTGATCAGTTATCAGTGAACAGTGATCAGTGGCGTTCAACGCACAAAACTGATGACTGATGACCGATCACTGATTACTTTTTGAGTCGCCCTTCAATTTCCTCAGCTCCGCTTCCAATTGTTCGTTGTCAGCGCGCAGGCGTTCGATCTCGGCTTGCAATTGAGCGGGCTTGGGTTTGGGGATCTTCAGATCTTCTTCGCCCCAAACGGCGATGTTGTCGCTGGTGGGTGGTGGCAGTTTGCGCCCATAGGTGAACCACCAGACACTGGCGAGGCCACTCGCCGACACAAAACCAACAAGCGTCTCCGGCCACTGTTGCCGGAAGTCGGCCCATAACAAGATGCCAATGAAGACCGGGATCTCCAAAAAGACGATCACCACCCAGCGTCGTTTTCGCTCGACACGCAACAGCGCAAACGCCAAGACCAAGTAGGCGAGGGTGAGGCTGAGGAGGTTGGGCCAATTCATAATGCAGAAGGCAGAAGGCAGTAGGCAGAAGGCAGTAAATGGGCAGACTGCCTTCTGCTTTCTGCCTTCTGCCTACTTGTCTTTAAACACCGGCTGGCGCTTCTGCAAAAACGCGGTGATGCCCTCTTTCGCGTCTTCGGTGCCGACGAGGATGGAAATTTGGTTGGCTTCAAAGGCCAAGCCATCGGGGAGTTGCATGTGCATCCCCATCCGAATGGCTTCCATCGCGGAGTGGATGGCGAGGCCGCCCTTTTGCGAAATTTTCTTCGCTAAGTCTTTCGCGGTCTTGAGGACTTCGCCGCCCGGCACAACTTTGTTGACGATATTTAAGCGATACGCTTCTTGCGCGGTGATCTGGTCGCCCGTGAGGATGAGTTCCACTGCTTTGGCGCGACCCACAATGCGCGTGAGGCGTTGCGTGCCGCCCCAGCCGGGGATGATGCCCAAATTGATCTCCGGTTGCCCGATCTTTACCCGGTCGCCGATGATGCGCATATGGCAGGCCAGCGCGAGCTCCATGCCGCCGCCGAGCGCCACGCCGTTGATCGCGGCGATGACAGGCTTGCCTGACTGGGCGATCTTGCTAAAGGCGCGTTGTCCATGAGTGATGAACTCTTTGGCCTCTGCCGCCGAGTTGATCTTGGTGAATTCGTTGATGTCCGCGCCCGCCACGAACGCCATCTGCCCGCCGCCGGTAATGATCGCCACTTTCAAATTCGCGTCGTTGTTGAACTCTTCTATCGTCTCTTCCAGTTCGTTCAACGTCTTCACATCCAACGCATTGACGGGGGGGTGGTCAATGGTGATGAGGAGGAGGCGGTCTTCGATGGTGGTCTTGATGAATTGTTTGTCGGCCATATTGGTCAATGACAGGGTGACCAGGTGACAGGGTGAAGCGCTCACCTAGTCACCCGGTCACCCCCTCACCTTGTCAGTTGTTAAGCAGAATACTCATGAAATCCACGCCCGCTCTTGCGGCCCAAGTGTCCGGCGCGCACTTTGGTCGTGAGCAACCGCGCTGGGCGGAAGCGTTCGCCATATTTCTGTTGGAGGGCGGTCAGCTTATCCACCACCACGTCCAAACCCATCACGTCAGCAATTTGCAAGGGGCCGAGCCGTTCGCCGCCATAGCTCATGCCGGTGCCAGCGATCATGCCCAAGTCAATATCACCGGGGCTGGCGATGTGCTCTTGCAGACAGAGCGCGGCTTCGTTGATGAGCGGCATCACGAGGCGGTCTTCATCGAAACCGGGATTGGCCTTCGCCAGGCCCGATGCTTGAAGGTCAGCGATCATCTTTTGCACCGGCTCATCGGTTTCAGAGCCATAGCCATAGAAGCCCGCGCCGCTCTTTTCGCCCATGCGCCCGGCTTTGACGAGCAGAGGGAACAACTCTGCGCCGTGCATCCGCGCGCCATATTCGCTTTCGAGATACAGGCCCACATCGGCGCACACATCGAGGCCGAGCATATCCATAAGCGTGAATGGCCCCATCGGCATCCCCCACTCTTGCATCTTGGAGTCGATCTCACTGGCGGGCGCGGTGCCTTCTTGCAAGGCCAGCACCGCTTCATTGAGATAGGGCAAGAGCAAGCGATTGACAAGGAAGCCTGGGCACTCTTGCACCACCACTGGTAATTTGCGGAGCGACTCGGTGAAGGCGACGGTGTCATCCACCGTTTCTTGCGAGGTGTCGAGGCCGGGGATGACTTCCACCAGCTTCATCACATGCGCCGGGTTGAAGAAATGCATCCCGACCATTTTGTTCGGGCGGGCCGAGGCCGCGCCCATCTCGGAGATCGAGAGCGCCGAGGTGTTGGAGGCGATGATCGCCGATTCAGGCAAAACTTTGGCAAGCTCGCTCAGCACCGCACGTTTGATAGACATTTTCTCTGGGACGGCTTCGATCACAATGTCCACATCGCTAAACTCATCAAAAGTCAGCGTGGGCGTGATCAACCCCATCTTGCTGTCGAGGTCGCTGGCGGACATCTTGCCTTTGTCCACGCGGCCCTGATAAATTTTCTGGATGCGCGCCAGGCCCTTGTCGAGCATCGCTTGGTCTACATCCTTGAGCAAGACAGGCAAGCCTGAATAGGAAATGACCTGCGCGATCTCCGCGCCCATCGCGCCCGCACCAATAACGGCGGCTTTGAAGATATACATAGAGACTCCGAAAGATAGTGATCAGTTATCACTAGTCAGTTGTCAGTAAACTGATTAGTGATAACTGATCACCGATGACTAATTTTTGACGCTTTCGATAATGATGGCACTGCCCTGCCCGCCCGCCGCGCACAAGGTCGCGAGGCCGTAGCGCACGGGGGTCTTGCCTTCGGCGTTGCGCCGTTTCATTTCGTGCAACATCGTCACGACGATCCGACAACCCGATGACCCCACCGGATGACCGAGAGCAATTGCGCCACCGTTGACGTTGACCTTGTTCCATTCCCACCCCTCGCCTTCTAGCGTCTTGCCCACTGCCAGCACTTGCGCCGCGAAGGCTTCGTTGATCTCGACCAAGTCCATCTCTTTGAGAGTCAGCCCGGCTCGCTTGAGGGCTTTGGGCATGGCAAAGGCCGGGGCGATGCCCATGCGATGCGGCTCGACCCCCGCGAAACCATAGGCCACGATGCGCCCGAGTGGTTTGTAGCCGAGCGCTTGCGCCTTCTCGGCGGTCATCACCAGCATCGCGCTCGCGCCATCGGAGATGCCACAGGCATTGGCCGGTGTCACCGAGCCGCCTTCTTTAAAAACGGTGGGGTAGAGCCCAGCCTTTTGCACGCTCAGACCCGAGTTGATCGTTTCGTCTTGCACGACTTTTTCGCGCGCCACTTCAGTGCCCGCCACGCGCTTGCTCACTTCCACTGGCACGATCTCATCATCAAATTTCTTCATGCGTTGTGCCATGAAGGCTTTCTTGTGGCTTTGCACCGCATATTCATCTTGCGCTTGGCGTGAGATGTTAAATTCCTCGGCGAGGTTTTCCGCAGTGCGCCCCATCAATTGCCCGCAGATCGGGTCAGTGAGGCCTTCCCACATCGCATCAGTAAATTGCGAGTGGCGAATTTTCAGACCCCACCGCGCGCCTTTGACGATGTAGGGGATGTTGCTCATGGATTCGACGCCGCCCACGAGGTAGATGTCACCATCGCCCACTTGGATGTTGCGCCACGCTTGCACGGTCGCGTCCATCCCCGAATCGCAGTTGCGCGCGACGGTGTAGCCCGGCACTTCGATGGGGATGCCCGCCATGAGCGCCGCGACACGCGTGATGTTCGGCGCGTCGGAGGGTTGGGCAATGCACCCGAAGATCACTTCAGCAATGGTCGCCGGGTCAATTTTGGTGCGCTCTAAAATACCTCGGATAACGGTGGTCGCGAGGACCTTCGCATCTACATCGCGGAACACGCCACCATGATTGCCGACCGGCGTCCGGACCGCTTCTACAATTACTACGTCTTTCATAAAACCTATCCTTTCAATGAAGGGACTTTATGGGTCATGCTCTTTTCAACCCGCGCAACATCGTCTCTAAAACGCCAGCATACAGCGTTTCGATTTCACGTTCGAGCAACTCGCGGCGGAGTGGGTGGCTAAACAGCACCAACACGCCATTGAGCGCCGACCACAGCATCCCGGCCATGTCTTCCGGGTCGCGCGCCTCAAACTCTTCGGTCTTAATGCCGACTTCCAGCGCGCGGATGAGCCAGCGCAAACTCCGCACGCTCCGGCGTAAGATCATTTCATATAGATCGGGGTTGACCGCCTCTTGAAAATGGCCGCGATCAAAGGCCATCATCAATCGAAAATAAGCCTGCTCTTCCTTGAAAAAATTGAAGTAGGCCCACGCAATCTGCCGGACGCGTGCCTCGGCGGTGAGGGGAGGCGGCTCGTCATAGGATTTTTCTAAGCGTTGGAGGAGGGAGTCGAGACCTTCGAGGATGAGATGCGCGTGGATTGTCTCTTTGGTATCAAAGTAC
>Ga0315912_10001910_pt1 | contig 23656 bp, 21 predicted proteins | sample VfabasoilMG_FD_204469 | JGI IMG/M metagenome (GOLD analysis project Ga0315912, IMG submission 204469) | Garden soil microbial communities collected in Santa Monica, California, United States - V. faba soil | ecosystem: Environmental > Terrestrial > Soil > Garden | place: USA: California... | reverse complement strand
TTTTTAAGCAAACATTAAGCAAACAAAAATCATTGTCTTACGATGAGGAAGGAAGCATTTTGAATTCCTTCTTCGCGTAACACCTGTATTTTATACGATCCGGCAGGGAGGAATTTAACATCGATGTTGCCGGATTCCGTCATCTTCCGATGCATGACATTCCGGCCGGTGATATCGTAAATGTTCAGCTCCGTCATTCCGGGTTTGGAAAGCTTCACAAAGAGGTGATCGTTCGCCGGGTTCGGGTAAACTGCCATCAGGTTATTCCGTACTTCAGGCTGGCGGGTGCTCAGCGTGAAATCAATCGTATGGAAGGTGGTGTTGGTTACCACAGCCGGGTTGTAGTCGAAATAAATGCCGGCTGTATTGTGAAGCACCGCTCCATTGGCCAGACTTGCCGAAGGCGTGATCCGGTACATCACATACCCGTGGCTCAGCGGTTCGTTTTCGTTGCTGTCGGGCAGGTTGATCGCATCAAACGTAAAGCGCAGGATATTTCCGTTCAGGACTGCCGGCACCATCGGGTGACTGGCAGCCAGCACTTCCAGCGAGTTCATGTTGAAACCTGCATCCACGGTATCCAGGATAAAGACATCCTGAGCAGAAGCTGTTCCCGTATTCTGGAAACGGATGGTATAGGTCAGCGGCGTTTCCGGGCGAATGGCATGGCTGGCGCCGGCGCCTTCCGGAGTCGCTGCTTTGTCATTCGGATCCCAGGAAGTACGTACAGCCCAGCATCGTGTTACCGTATTGTTTGCCGGCACGGAGTCGCCCAGGATTGGCAGAATAGTGGTGGTCACGCAAACGGTGTCTCCGAGTGTAGCTGTTGTGGCCGTTTGTACCTGGACACACAACGACTGGTAATAGCCGTTGGCGGATCCATTCAGGTTCCATATGACCGTATCTCCGCTGATCGTGTAATGGCCGCTGCTGTCCGGCACTGCCGTAAGCAAAGGATCCAGGACGAGCAGCACTTGTCCGTTCGGGGAACCGCAACGGCTGTCGAAAGGATATACGCAGATGGAGCCTGTGCGACCCGGCACAAATCCCCAGCCCGACACTTGCGCGCTCAGGTCGAAACCGGCCGGACAGGTGAGGAAGAAGTCGTTGGTTGATGAAGGAATCGTACTAACGGTCAGTGAGCCTCCAGCAGGACATACCATGGAATAATCGCCCGAATAATAATTTCCGTTGGTATCGACGCGCACGGTATACGTCTGTGTAGTCGGTACGTTGAAGGAATAGGCCCCGTTGGCATCGGTATAGGCATAGCGGTAAATGCTGCTGCCGTTGGTAAGATAAACGCCGCGGTGAGAAAGTGGCGAATCACCCGCATCGAACAGGCAGTTCTGGTTGTTGTCGAGATACACATGACCGGAAAGCGGCGCGCAGGTATTGGTGACGTTGATGGTCGTGAAAATAAGGCTGGTGTCGGTATACAAACTGTCGGGCGAATACACGATGACTTGCGGATTGTATGTGCCCGGGTTAAAATAAATATGCGTGAAGAATGCATAGAAATACGACTGCGGATTCATCGTCAGGAAGGAGGTATCCGTTCCGTCATCAAAATTGACATAGATGCCGACGAGCGTATCTCCGGCGGGATAACCGGTAAGGTTGCCATAGAGATAGAAATCGATGAATGCCGGTGCCGTGCAGCTGGTGCTGGACGAATCCGTGTTGAAATAATTGATGCTGATGCCCGGCAACTGCGGTGTATGCACACTCAGGCAGGACGACGTGCAATTGGAGGTACAGCCGGAAACGGTAACCGACCGGCAAATGCTGTAAGTAAGCCCGGGTGTTGCCAGCGTAAGGGTGATGGAAGATCCGGAACCCTGGTTCACTCCATTCAGCGTCCAATGGTCTGACGTGGGCGTGTTCAGATAGGTCGTGGTATCGTAGAAGGTATACAGGTTGGAATTCACGGAGTCACGCACGTAATAAATGCTGGGATGACAACCCACGCAGCCGGTAGGGGCTGTCACGAAAATGCTGTCGCACCAGGATGCGGAACAACCGTTATTATCGGTAACCGTCAGGCAGACGCTGTACAGGCCATTGGCGTTAAATGTCGTGGTAAAGGTTTGCAAGGTGGAAGTGGCGCCATTGCTGGCTTGCCAGAACCAGGTTGTCGGGAAGCTGAACCCGGAAGTCATCGGCGTAAAGAAATAGGTGTTGGTCGAATCGTGTGTATAGCTGAATGACACGGTTCCCAAACAAGGAGGGCCGCCAAATGAAATGGTATCACACCAGGTGCTGACACAACCTGAATCGGTGGTGATGGTCAGGCAGATAAAATCCCCCGGAATCACGGCAGCCACTGAAATGGTTTGGTTCGGTGAATTGGTACCCACCGGCGAACCGTTGTACGCCCATTGGTAATTGGTGATCGTACCGCTTTGCACCCAGGAAGAGTCCCACATGTTCACCGTATTCGGACTTACCAGGGTGTCTATGGAGTATCCGAAAAAGGCCTGGCAACCCTGTGCACGGGCACCCAGCGTACCCGCCATAAAAACGGCGGTTAAAATTGCCAACCTGCGAATCCGGAGATTGGAAAGCGAGAGAAGGTGTAGAATGGTTTTCATTGGTTATTTTATTTTGATGTAAAACTATTCCCGGGAACGGGAATTGACAAATATAAAAGATAATAATCTTACCCGTTCAAAGTAAGATTATTATGCACTAAAAGCGCCTTTATTAGCTATTTTGCTGTTCTTTTCTTAACCGTTCATACTCTTTCTCGGCCAGCGAGTTTTTGTCACTTCCATAGGCGTCGAAGTAATTGAAAGCCAATCCCAGCCCCCATCCGGCTGTCGACCAGAGCGGCCAGGGGATGCCTCCGTTTGCAGGCCCCTCACCCCACCACCAGATAAACCACAGAAAACCGTTAATCAGGACATAAGTCAGGAGATGTCGTTTGAAGGACGCCCGCTTCAGGGCTATCTTCCAAAGCCTCTCATCGCGTTGCTCGTTTGATTCCATGTGTTTGGATTTGATCTATGAAATGTACAGAATATTTAACTAGTGCAGCCAGGTGATTTGGTGACGAGGTGACGAGGTGACAAGGTGACTAAGTAATTAAGGGAATTGGAATGGGCCAAATCACAATGGAACTACAATTTTAAACGCAGAGAAGCACAGAGATGAACCGCAGAGTTTCGCGGAGTTGAACTTTTAACTCCTGAACTTTTGAACTCTTGAACTTCTATCTACTATCTACTATCTTCTCCTCCCCCTATTTTTTCAGATAGGATTTGATATCCTCCACATACGTTTCAAAAGCTTTCACTCCTTTATCCGTTACCTTGCAGGTGGTGAGGGGGTAGTTATCGCGGAAACTTTTCGCGATGGAAATATACCCGGCATCGGAAAGCTTATTCAGCTGTACGCTCAGGTTGCCTGCCGTGGCGCCGGTTTTCTCCCTCAGGAAACTGAATTCCGCTTCCTTCACGCTGACGAGGAGCGAAACCACGGCCAGGCGCAATTGCGAATGCAACAGGGGATCCAGTTCCTTAAACATGGCGTTCCATTTTTTTCCTGAACTGGTAGCTCGGAATAATGTAACCAAGCAATACGGCCAGCGCCAGGATAAGCAATTGCTGGTCAAAAGGCAGAAAGAAGGCAACAATGGCCAGGATCCAGTTGACAATTCCGCCAATCATCAGCGGCTTGAATTGAATGGTGCCCCCCGAAATAAATAACCAGATTCCGTAAACCATCATCACCATCGGATAGGTATTCAGCTGCAGCTTGCCCTGGAAGAAAAGCACAATGCACAGGCATACCAGGAAAGCTATCAATACATATTTCATCAGGTCATCCAGGTAGGTCCTGGCTTTTTTCTCGCGCTTTCTCTTCGCCGAATATATAACGGTTACCACGGCGCCTACAGGCATGAGGATCCACGTGATGTAATGCCAGGCATAATCAACCCGGATCAAAATATATTCACCCAGGCTGGCGATGAAAACCAGCCATCCCCATAACAGGTTATAAAAACTGCTGTTGTCAATTTCCGATTTTACGGTATTGATCATCTTCTGGATGATTTCGAATCCTTCACTTTCACTGATTTGTTTTTCTGTTGCTTCCATGATGTAGTTTTTTAGTGGGCGATTACTGTTATAAATCAGGCACAAACATAAAGTAGTTTATATTATAAACCTAATTAACGATCAATAATATTTATAATAAATTGATTTTCAAGTCAATAAAAATGCGTGATCAGGCGTTATACTTAAAGACTTCCTTAATTACCCAGCCTTTGCCCCAATTGTCCAGTTCTTCCTGGCTCCATAATTCAGGATAAAAAATGCGCTTCTGGAAACGGGGTGGCAGGTATTTCTGCCAGTTAGTTCCTCCGGTGGCCGGAATATCGGAATCGTCCTGCTGCAAATAACGCGCCGCCGATTTATAGTGCACCAACGGCCAGTTTACGTTCACGTTCTGGTCGAGCTGGCGCAAAGCCTGGATCAGTTCCGGGTTGGCCTGGTCTTCGGCAGACAAGGATTTGTATTTGGCCCAGACGTTTTTGTCCTGGTACTCTTTGGCCAGCGCTAAAAACTTTTCGCTGTATTTCTTTTCAAACTGTTCCAATGTCAGCGTCTTCTTTCCCGATGCCAGTTCAGTGGCGCCCTGCTTCCAGTAAATATGTTCATACATTTCCTCGATGGAAGATTGGGAAGAATAATTTTTCCGGACATCCTTGTCTACAAGTTGTAAGAATGCCGTCGAACAAATTTCCACCATGCGGTACTGCGCGCTTTGAAAACCGCTGGCCGGCAACAAGGCCATGCGGTACTTCAGGAACTGCTCCTTCTCCATCCCGTCAATCATGATATCAAACGATTTGGTAAGGGCTTCAAAATACCGGTTTACCCGGGTCAGCCGGGCGATGAAAAAATTCACGTCCAGCTTATCCTTCCAGCCCAGGTCCTGGCCATTGGGTAAAATATTTTTTCCGTTATGACCGATCTGTTCCAGCTCATGCAGCGAAAGCCTGAAGTACAGTTCCGTGATCTGGTGATAAATGATAAAGATTACTTCATCGGGATAATCGGTTTTCGGATTCTGCAGCGTGAGGAGGGTGTCCACATGCGTGTAATCCCAATACGTAAGGTAGTTGGACAGCAGCAGCCCGTCCAGGTAATTGGCCATGCTCTGGCCCATGCCTTCGTATTTGTCGTTCAGCCTGGATAAGCGCTCCAGGATATCTTTTTGAAATTCCATGACGCAAAGTAACAAAAAAGGCGGTCAGGGATTACACGGTTTTCCGGCGATTCATGCTATGAAAAAGCTGATTTTCATCAGGAAGTTGCGGGCAAAATTCTCTCAAGAACCTTCCATCCACGCAACCGGTGGAAAGCACGAGCTACCTGGCCAGCGACAATTCATTGACCAGGTTTTCATAACTTACCAGGTCCATCTTTATTGAGCCGACCAGGATATCAGTCTGCACACGCACGGGCACGCGGTTTTTATCATCACTGACCCAGATCGTCATGTCTTCCTGTTCTTTAAATACACGCCCTTCCGACAGCATAGGCCTGAATTTAATACAATTGATCCAGCCTACTTTGCTCTTGATCTTCTCTTTTCCAAGGTACTTGATATTCAGCGGAAGGATTTCATCATCCAGGTACCCGTTGATGGGAAATATGTCGCCTTCCTTCGCTGTTGCAAAATCAATAGTGCGCGCATAATAAAACGCGGAAACCAGGTCCTGTGTATATTCGGGAATGGCAATGGTTGCTTTTTCGCTTTTGGCGGAATCCTGGTAATGATTAAAGCTCACATTCTGATTTTTGGTATAGCTCCCTTCCTTCACCCGGCGAATAAAAAGCCAGGGCACGATGGCATGCTTATCGATCACGCTTTCGTAGCGGTCACGGACTTTAAAGAACCAGTCAAAGGCTCCCAGTGTCCGGCCCGTACCTACCACGCGGTAACATTCGCGGGGTCCGAATTTCTCCAGCGCCGGCATCACTTCCAACGATGCCTCCCCGGCATCCAGGAAGCCGTAGTGAATCCGGAATTTTAATTTCTCTCCTTGTCTGAATGCATCGTTCTGTATGGTGCGTAGAACTTTCGTTCCCGGCTCCTGAGGTTCCGATGACTGTGCCGTATAGCTAAGCAGCACGAAAGCTGCGATGAGTATTTTTTTCATATGCATGGGAGAATGCAAGAACTGTTCCAATGACGGAACCCTGCAAAAATAGCCACGAATTGCACGAATTTACACGAATTTACACGAATTTAGGATTAATTACTAAGTGCTGATTCGTGAAATTAGTGGCAAACAACCAGGTCCAAAAGAGTTAAGACAGGGTGTCAGGAACAGTAAAGACGCTGCTTAATCGCGCGGCGAATTGTAGGAATTGTCGTCGGCCGTATCTTCCTGGCTTTCGCGTTCTGCCGGCGTGTCATCGCTATGCTCCATAAAGATGGCTTTGCGATCGGGCAATTCAAAAGGATCAACATCGCCTTCCAAAACAATGGTTTCTTCGTATTCCGACAGGTCGGTAATGATCAGCGGCTGTTCCGCTACAGGGGGTTCAACCAGGGTTTCTTCACCCAACTCCACTTCCACGATCACTTCGCCGGTTACTTCCGTTTCCGTTACTTGCTCCACTACAGGCTGTTGTTCGGCTGCAGGCAGGTAATCGGAAGGCTCACCGATTTCATTTTGCTCCGGGTGGATGTCTTTCAATTGCGGCAGGTCTTTTACCGATTTGATGCCGAAGTAATCCATAAAGGAAGGACTGGTAGCATACACCAGGGGTTTGCCGGGTGCATCGCTCTTGCCGTGAATTTCAATCAGTTCTTTTTCCAGGAGTTTCTGAACGGCATAGTCGCAATTGACACCACGGATATGCTCCACTTCTGTTTTGGTAACGGGCTGGCGGTAAGCAATAATGGATAAGGTTTCCATTTGTGCTGTAGAAAGCCTCTTTTTGGCTTTATGCTGAATCAGGGCCGTTACCGTAGGATAAAAGTCCTTCTTGGTGAGAAATTCATACCCGCCTGCAATCTCCACCAATGAAAAGGCAAAGTCTTCGGAGGCGTATTTCGCCGTTAATTCATCGATCGCTTCCAGTAAAAGGGCCTCTTCCGGCTCCCATCCATAAGAAAGTTTCAGGGAAGCCTTGATTTCAGCCAGCGAAATGTTCTCTTCTGAGCAAAAAATGAGGGCTTCGATATGTTGTTTTAAGAGTTGCATAGGGTACTTAACGGGTTTGCAAAGGTACGAATTCAGTTCCGGCTAACTGACCGAAAATGTATTGCAATAAAGGCCTTTTGAGTTGTCCCGGAAAATCTTTTTTTCAACACTTAAATGTGTGATGCTGTGGACTTACACTACAATATTCACAATCCGGCCGGGCACAACGATCACCTTTTTGGGCGAACTGCCGTGCAAATGCCGTTTGACCTCATCGGAAGAAAGCACCTCCCTTTCTACCTCCTCCTTGTTCAGGGAAAGGGCCAGTTCGAGGTTCATGCGGGTCTTGCCGTTTACAGATATCGGGTAGGCAAAGGAATCTTCCGCCAGGTATTCTTCTTTCCATTCCGGGAAACGCGCATACGTGATGCTTTCCGCATGTCCCAGTTTGTTCCACAGCTCTTCCGCCACATGCGGAGCATAGGGCGACAAGGCAACGACCAGCGGCTCGAGGATGCTGCGCTTGTTGCACTTGAGGTCTGTCAGTTCATTCACACAGATCATAAAGTTGCTCACGGATGTATTGAAGGAAAGCCGTTCAATATCTTCCGTTACTTTTTTGATCAGCTTGTGTAAGGATTTCAGTTCCTTTCTGGATGGCGCTTCTTCGCTCACATTGAAATCGTGCCCGGTACCCGTCGTGTGATAAAGCCTCCACAGTTTCCGGATAAAATTGCTCACGCCGCTGATTCCATTCGTATTCCAGGGCTTGCTTAATTCCAGCGGGCCCAGGAACATTTCATACATGCGGAAAGCGTCGGCGCCGTGCTGGTCCACCATGTCATCAGGACTTACTACGTTCCACTTTGACTTGGACATCTTTTCGACTTCGCTGCCACAGAAATATTTGCCCTCCTGTTCGCCAAAAAATTTCGCATCGCGAAACTCTTCCTTCCACTTGATAAATTCCGGAATATTTAATTCGTCATTAGCTACCAGGTTTACGTCGACATGAAGCTTGCTGATACCAAACGCCCACCTTGCATCGGCAACCGGCCGATCAATTTTTACAGCATACTTCTTTTTTACCTGTTCGTATAATTCAAGGTGCGACAACGTTCCGCTTCCGAGCTTGTCAACTATCTCTTTCGATATTAAAACAGGGAAGCTGAAATTAACCACACATCCGTTGAAGTCAAGCCGGTAGATGAAACTGGACCGGCCCTGTATCATCCCCTGGTTCACCAGTTTCTTCGCCGGCTCCTGAACGGGAATAAATCCCATGTCGAATAAAAACTTCGTCCAGAACCGTACATATAACAAGTGACCCGTGGCATGTTCGCTGCCTCCGACATAGAGATCGACATTCTGCCAATAGTCTTCGGCTTCCTTCGAAACAAAATCCTTTCGGTTGTGAGGATCCATATAACGCAGGAAGTACCAGCTGCTGCCAGCCCATCCCGGCATGGTAGTCAATTCGTATTCATACTGTCCTTTATATTTCCAATTCCGGGCTCGCGCTAAAGGCGGCTCGCCGTCTTCGGTAGGCAGGTACTTATCCACTTCCGGCAGGATGACAGGCAGATCTTTTTCATCAACGGGATAAGGAATGCCATCCCTGTAGTAAATGGGAATGGGCTCACCCCAATAACGCTGGCGGCCAAACACGGCATCACGAAGTTTGAAATTTACACGCCCCGATCCAAGACCTCTATGCTCAATGGCGGCGATGATTTTTTGGGTGGCATCCTTGTAGGTAAGTCCGTCCAGCATGTCGCTGTTCACGCAGGTACTGTCTTTCGAATCGAAAGATTTCTCTTCCATATTCCATGCTTCAGGCGTAGCAATCACTTTCCGGATTTCCAGGTTGAAATGCCGCGCAAAAGCATGATCGCGCTCATCGTGGGCGGGAACGGCCATGACGGCGCCTGTTCCATAACCGGCCAGGACATAGTCGCCGATCCAAACGGGAATTTTCTCCCCTGTAAACGGGTTCACGGCATAGGCGCCGGTAAATACGCCGGTTACTTTTTTCACTTCGGCCATTCGCTCCCGTTCGCTGCGGTTCTTCGCTTCGGTTACATACTGGTCTACGGATTCCCGTTGCGCCGGCGTGGTAATTTTATCGACCAGTTCATGCTCCGGCGCCAGTGTCATGTATGTAGCCCCGTAAATCGTATCCGGGCGTGTAGTAAATACTTCGATGAATTCGTTAAAGCCATCCAGGGGAAAGCGTACGCTGGCGCCTTCACTGCGGCCGATCCAGTTGCGCTGCTGTTCTTTAATGGAATCGCTCCACGCTATCGTTTCCAGGTCGTCGTGCAGCCGCTGCGCATAACTGGTGATGCGCATGCTCCATTGTTTCATCAGCTTGCGTTCCACGGGATACCCTCCGCGTTCGCTGACGCCGTCCTTTACTTCATCGTTAGCCAGTACCGTACCGAGGGCCGGGCACCAGTTCACATAGGCCTCGCCCAAAAAAGCCAGCCGGTAGTCCATCAATATACCGGATCTTTCTTTCTCACTTAGTTCATTCCAGCCCTTGCTTTGCCGGCCGCCGATCTCAAAGGATTTATTCTGTTTTGAAAATTCCTGTATCAGTCCGTCAATCGGCTCCGCTTTATTCGTTTGGGGGTTATACCAGGAATGGAATAATTGCAGGAAAATCCATTGCGTCCATTTGTAATAAGCGGGATCCGAAGTCCGGACTTCGCGGTCCCAATCGAAAGAAAGCCCGATTCGGTCTAACTGTTCCCGGTACCGGGCAATATTGTTTTCCGTGGTAACGGCAGGATGCTGTCCCGTTTGAATGGCGTACTGCTCGGCAGGGAGCCCGAAGGAATCGTACCCCATCGGGTGAAGCACGTTAAAACCCTTCAGTCTTTTGTAACGCGCGTAAATATCGGAGGCGATATAGCCCAGGGGATGCCCCACATGCAGGCCGGCGCCGCTGGGATACGGAAACATATCCAGGACATAGAATTTCTCCCTGCTCGAATCGTTCTCTGCCCTGAACGTTTTATGCTCCGCCCAGAACTTCTGCCACTTTCTTTCTACTTCTCTGAAATTGTATTCCATACCGCCTTTTTACACACAATCATTTGCGGCAAAAATAGAAAATACCGCCGGAAGCTTCGCGCTTTATTTTGCTATTTTAGCCGCGCAAATCCGCATGATCCTCGAAGAAAACAAATACACCAGCCGGAGGTTACGATCGACAACCATTTCTACGGTAGTGAGTATTTCCCTCATCTTATTCACCCTCGGTTTGCTGGGACTTTTGATCCTGGATGCCCGGAAAATTTCAGAATACGTTAAAGAACACATTCAGCTTGTAGTCTTCCTGAACGACGATGCCGACCCTGTCGCAGTAAGCGCCATGCAGGACCTCCTGGGAAAGGCCGCCTTTGCCAAATCGGTCCGCTACGTCAGCAAGGAAGAAGCGCTGGACAGCCTGAAGCAGTCCCTGGGCGAAAGTGCAGTCAGTATGCTGGATAACAACCCGCTGCCTGCCTCCTTCGACATTAATATGCGGGCAGGCTATGCGAATTCCGACAGCCTGCCAGGTATTGTAAACAAGCTCAGTTCCAATCCGCTGGTGCGTGAAGTAAGCTACCAGGAGAATGAAATCGGGTTGCTGAATAAGAACCTGAAGACGATCGGACTGATTATTCTCGTCTTCAGCGGCTTACTCTTTCTTATTGCCTTCGCCCTCATTAACAACATGGTGAGGCTTTCGATTTATTCGAAACGATTCCTGATCAAAAGCATGCAGCTTGTTGGAGCTACCAAAGGATTTATTCGCAGGCCTTTTATCCGCAGGGGGTTCATCCATGGACTTTACGGCGGAATTATAGCCTGTTTGCTCCTGGCAGGCCTGCTTTACCTGGTTCACATGGAATTCAGCGACCTGGCCAGGCTCCAGGATTTCCAGACCCTGGCCCTCCTTTTTGCAGGCATTATCCTGGCCGGTTTGCTCCTTTCAGGAATCAGTACGTTCTTTGCGGTCCGCAAATACCTGCGCCTTACAACTGACGATCTCTATTTTTAACTATTTCCCAAGTGATGAATAAAAAAGAAACCCGGCCTGCTCCCGCTGCAACAACCACCCCGGCAACAGGAACTACTTCCACCCTGAAAAAGGAACCCAAAAAAGCGGTCGTTGATTTTGCCTTCGGACGTGAAAACTACAAGCTCATGCTGATCGGGCTGGCCCTGATCGTCCTTGGATTTGCATTAATGACAGGCGGAGGCTCGTCGGATCCCAATGTCTGGAACCCGGATATTTTCAGTCCGCGTCGGATTACCGTGGCGCCCGTGCTTGTCATCCTGGGCTTTGTGGTCGAAGTGATCGCCATCGTTAAAAAGTCGAAAGACTGAATCCTAATTCCCGTCTTTCTCGTTAAGGCAGGAATCCAGCCATGACAATTCTCCAGGCCATCATCCTTGCCATTGTGGAAGGACTTACCGAGTTTCTACCGGTGTCGTCTACCGGCCACATGATCATTGTTTCCTCCATCATGGGCATCGGGGAAGATGCCTTCACGAAGACGTTTATCGTATCCATACAACTGGGCGCCATCCTTTCCGTCGTCGTACTTTACTGGAAACGATTCCTCGGAAAAATTGATATCCGTTTCTACCGCCGGCTGTTCTTTGCTTTTCTTCCCGCCCTTGTAGCCGGCGCCTTTTTTAAAAAATACATCGACATGCTGCTTGAAAATGTCATCATCGTAGCCGTCATGCTGCTGGCCGGTGGCGTAGTTTTCCTGCTGCTTGACAAATGGTTTCAGCAAGCCGAAGAAGACGGAATCGAGGAACTGGAATCCGACAAGCAGGCTGTTAAAATCGGCATGTTCCAGGTTCTCGCCATGATCCCCGGTGTTTCAAGGTCGGCCGCAACGATCATTGGCGGACTTTGGCAGGGACTGAATAAAAAAGCCGCCGCTGAATTTTCTTTCTTCCTGGCTGTGCCTACGATGTTTGCTGCCACGGCGAAAGAAATGTTTGACTTGTTCCGGGCCGGCGGCACGGTGGAAGACGGCCAGATGGAATTGCTGCTGATCGGAAACGTATTCGCTTTTTTGATCGCCGCCCTGGCCATCAAATCTTTCATTGGCTTCCTCACCAGTCATGGCTTTAAGCTCTTCGGGTATTACCGGATAGCTGTGGGTCTTGCCATTCTCATCCTTTACTGGATGGACGTAGAATTAAAAATGGTTTGACGGGCTCCTGTTTGTGCGGGTTACCTGCTGAGGATCAGCTTTTCTCCCTGGAATTCTCCGGCATCATAAAAACCAATAAAGTATACGCCGTTCGTTAAGCCTGACAGGTCCAGCTGCACATCGGATGAGGTTGTGATTTTTTGTTCCATAACTTTTTTGCCGATGGCATCCGACAGGATAAACATAGCCTCCCCGCTGAATGACAACCCGGAAATAAACACGGTACCGTAAGCCGGGTTCGGATAAATGATCATGGACTTCTCCTTTTTCAGGCAAGTCGCAAAGATCGGCTTCGAGCGGCTATACTGCCCGTCGTAGTCAGTCTGGCGCAAACGGTAATAGAATCCGGCTCCCGGCGCCGTTTCATCCGTCCATTGATACTTGTGAAGCTGTGATGTCGTGCCTGCACCCGGCAGGTTTCCTGCTATGATGAAATGCATACCGTCTGTGCTTCGCTCGACGGTGAAATGATCGTTATTCACTTCCGATGCTGTGGTCCAGCGCAAGGTAATCGTACCGGCCGCATTGCAATCGGCATCAAACGCAATAAGGTTAATGGGCAACGGAATTCCTCCGCAATTTCCTTCTGAAAACTGGCATGGAAAAACCGCACATCCGCCCCCGGGGCATCCGAAGGAAGTTCCGGTATTGGTAACAGGTCCATTCGTGATGACCACTGACCCGCTTCCGCTGATTACCCCGCCGTTGCCGTTGGTATAACTTCCGCCTACAGTCATGGATCCATTGATGACTACATTGTCGCTGTTGTTTTTGTTTTCAAAGTTCCCGTTCACGGTCAGCACACCGGTGGGGCATACATTCACAAAGCTTCCGTTTGAAAAGGTCATATCACGGACTACCAGTGTTCCGCAAAGGTTGAGTGTACCGCCTGCGCGAATATCCACATCGTACGTTCCTCCGCCTGACAAGGAAGCTCCGGCATTAATCGTAAGCGTACCGGTAATTCCATTCGTGCCTGTTACATTGTTCAGGCTCCTGTCGAGCGTGATGCTGTGATTGATGATAATATTATCTGAGGAGGCAGGGATGCAGCCGCAGGATGGTCCGCCCGGTGTATAGGACCAGACAGCGGTATTCCCCCAAATTCCATTGGCCCTCGAATACACGGTTGCTGCAACTGCCTGGTTGCAAACCAATACCAGGATCCATCCGGCCAGGCGGAAGTCTGCGATAATACAACGCATCATTTTGAACATAATTCGTGTGGTCAGTTGCCTTATTTTTCATGATAAGTTACCTCACCTTTGACCAAACCCCTATTTAATATCGCCAACATCCTATACATCAGGGTGACCTGTTATTTCCACTTGGTAATTCTACCCCGGTCCAACCGTTAAAAACCAATAACTAAGGTGCAACATCTACCTGTTTCCCGTCGCCGGATTTTCAGAACCTATCTCAAAAATATGTGTCAGTGATTTTTCAAGCATTTGACTGCCAGGCAAGGCGCATTTCGCAGACCATACCAGGCGGGTATGAGCAAGGAATGCAACGCAGCATGGCAGGCAAAGGCGCCGAAAAAGCGCGACAGATATTTTTGAGATAGGTTCTAATCCGGCAGCCTGCTGCCGGGTTATTTATATATCTTCGTTCCCCTACTGACATGAAGTCCAAACGCTGGAGTATAAAAAAACAAGGCAACGCCGAACTGGTTGAATCGCTTGCAGGACAGCTGAATATCAATAAGATATTGGCGAACCTATTGATTCAGCGTGGCGTAACCACGTTTGAAGCCGCGAAGAATTTTTTCAGGCCTTCGCTGGAAGACCTCCACGATCCTTTTCTCATGCAGGATATGGACAAGGCCATACTTCGCATCGAACAGGCGATTGCGAAGAATGAGAAAATCATGGTTTACGGCGATTACGATGTGGATGGCACTACCGCTGTGGCGTTGGTTTATTCCTTTTTAAAAACACGGTACGACCGTGTCGATTACTACCTGCCTGATCGTTACAAAGAAGGTTATGGAATCTCGCTGAAAGGAATTGAGACGGCGGCCGATGCAGGTATTACACTCATCATCGCGCTGGACTGCGGCATCAAATCTGTCGAGAAAGTTGACCTGGCCCTGGAAAAAGGAATCGATTTCATTATCTGCGATCACCACAGGCCCGGCGAAACGCTTCCACGGGCAGCCGCAGTACTCGATCCGAAAAGGGACGACTGCAAATACCCCTATAAAGAACTCTCCGGCTGCGGCATTGGTTTTAAGCTGGTGCAAGCCTATGCCCGGAAACACAACATGGCATTTACTGAGATTGAACAATATCTCGACCTGGTTGCGGTAAGTACAGCCGCCGATATCGTACCCATCACCGGCGAAAACCGCGTGCTGGTATATTACGGCATGTTATGGCTGAATAAAAACCCAAGACCAGGGATCCAGGCCATCCTCGAGCTGGCTGAGGTAAAGCATGAACTAACGGTCAGCGATGTCGTCTTTATTATCGGTCCGCGCATCAATGCCGCCGGCCGGATCCAGGATGCCCGGCAAGCGGTGGACCTTCTAATTTCCGCGAACCGGAATGATGCGCTGATCGAAGGCAAAAACATCAACGAAAAAAATGTAACGCGCCGGACGCTCGACCTGGACATCACCGAAAAAGCATTGTTGCTTGCCGAACAGGATTCGCGCTTTGCGCTTCGTAAATCCACGGTTTTATTCGATCCATCCTGGCATAAGGGAGTGATCGGCATTGTTGCTTCCCGGCTCACGGAGAAGTTTTACCGCCCCACCATCATTCTTACCGAATCGAACGGCCATGTAACCGGCTCGGCACGGTCGGTAAAAGATTTTGACATTTACAATGCCATTGAATCGTGCAGCGATTTACTGGAACAGTTCGGCGGGCACATGTATGCCGCCGGGCTGACCATGAAGCCTGAGAACATCAGCAAATTTGCCGCGCGCTTCGAAGAAGTGGTTTCTTCAACCATCGAAGACCGGATGCTTGTGCAGGAGATTGAGATTGACGCGCCGATCAACATCCGGGATATCTCGCCCTCTTTTTTTAATGTGCTGAAACAGTTCGCCCCTTTCGGTCCCGGCAACCTGAATCCTGTTTTCCTTGCTTCCAACGTCAGGGACACCGGCTCCTCCCGCATCGTCGGCGACAAGCACCTGAAGCTTAGCATTGCGCAGGACGAATTTACCCGCTTTGGTTTTGACGCCATTGGTTTCCAGCTGGGCGATTTTCATCCCATCGTATCCCGGAAAATTCCTTTTGATATCGCCTTTACCATTGAAGAAAACAACTGGAACAACAAAACTACGCTCCAGCTGAATATCAAAGATATTCGCGTCAGCTAATTGTTTGGATAGTGATTTTCTTTCGGCGTAAAAGAATTCAGAACGGCGCTGACCAGCGATAGGACCATGCTGAAAAGAAATGCCGACCAGAAACCGCTGACGTGAAATCCCGACACCAGGGATCCTGTCAGCAGGATCAGCAGCGCATTGATCACCAGGAGAAACAAACCGAGGGTGATGAGGGTCACAGGCAGCGTCAGAAAGATAAGAACCGGTTTTACAAACGCATTCAGGAGCGCCAATACGAAAGCCACTAAAAGGGCCGTCATGACATTGGCCACATGCACGCCGGGCATGACATAGGACGTAATCATAATGGCAAGGGTGCTGACGATAAGTCTTCCGATAAACTGTTTCATGGGGATCAAACGGGCCGACAAACTTACTTATTTTTGCTTCGAACTTCATGCCGAAGTACCTGGATTTTTTTCTTTTTGTTAATAAAAAGATTAATAAATTTACCGCATCTTAGAACTTCCCGGAACCCAACCGTGCGAGGTCTTTCAAATTTCACAGCCCGCCCGGTGCGGGCGACAAAAAACCAGGCAGACATATGACAACAGGCGTAGACAGTGGTGCTAAATTTCTCAATGACGTACGTTCTTACTTTGATAAGGCCGCGGCATTTACCAATTTTGAACCCGGGTTGCTTGAACAGATTAAAATCTGCAACAGCGTGTATAAATTCTATTTCCCGATAGAAGTAGAAGGGAAAGTGCGGGTTGTCCGCGGCATCCGGGTGCAACACAGCCAGCACAAATCTCCCACCAAGGGAGGTATCCGCTACAGTGAATTTGTAGACGAAGACGAAGTAAAAGCGCTGGCCACCCTCATGACTTTCAAATGCGCCGTGGTGGATGTTCCTTTCGGCGGAGCCAAAGGAGGCGTGAAAATCAACCCGGCAGAATACACCGAAAAACAACTGGAGCGCATCACCCGCAGGTATGCTTCCGAACTGATTAAAAAAAACCTGATCGGCCCCGCCATTGACGTGCCGGCGCCGGATTACGGCAGCGGCTCCCGTGAGATGGCATGGATCGCCGACACCTATGCGACATTTAAATACGACGACCTGAACTCCATGGGCTGCGTTACCGGCAAGCCGCTGGGTCAGGGCGGTATTCACGGGCGTACGGAAGCCACAGGTATGGGGCTTTATTTCGGCGTACGTGAGGCGCTGAGTCATGCCGAAGACATGAAGTCGATCGGCCTGACGACGGGCATCGGAGGTAAACGGATCATCCTCCAGGGACTTGGTAACGTGGGTTACTATTCCGGCAAGTATTGCATGGAAGGCGGCGGTGTGATCGTAGGCATTGCAGAACGCGAAGGAGGAATTTACAACCCCGACGGCCTCGATGTGCACCAGGTATTTGAACACCGCAAGCAAAGCAAATCCATCCTGAACTACCCGGGAGCGAAAAATTTCACCAACTCCCTGGAGTTGCTTGAGATGAACTGCGACATCCTGATTCCGGCCGCTCTTGAAAACCAGATCGACAAGGACAACGCCCCGCGCATCAAAGCCAAAATCATCGCCGAAGGCGCCAATGGCCCGGTTACCAAGGAAGCCGAGGAAATCCTGATCGCGAAAAAAGTACTCATCATCCCGGACCTGTATCTCAACGCAGGCGGGGTTACCGTATCCTATTTCGAATGGCTGAAAAACCTTTCCCACGTTCGCTTTGGCCGTATGGAAAAGCGATTCCAGGAAATGGCCAATTCCCAACTGGTTTCCGCCGTCGAAAAAATTACCGGCAAAACCCTGGACAGCAAGGAAAAGAGCTTCCTTACCCATGGAGCCGACGAAATCGACCTCGTGCGTTCGGGACTGGAAGAAACCATGATCTCGGCTTACAACGAAATCAACATGGTTAAAAAAAGCAACCCGAAGATCGAGGATTTACGGACGGCCGCATTCGTCAGCGGCATCAATAAGCTCGGCGCAAGCTATATGGCACTGGGCGTTTTCCCGTAAACAGCCTTCCGCTTCAAAGCCCTGAAGCCCGCTATTGGCGGGCTTTTTGGCGATACCCCCAATTCCCGGCCCTGTAAGATTTTCGTTGCTTTTTGATGAAAAGAAAAGTAAATTTGTTTGACAAACAATATTTACGAAAAAAGCAACGTTATTTGGCCGATTCAGTATAAACAATTCGTTGTTAGAATTCGTCCTAAATCGCAGTCACTTAACCTGGCCTTCACCGTATTATTGTTTGTGAGAACTCTCACCCGCTAACTAAGCAACATGTTAAACCGCTTCCTCACACGTTCGTTGTGCAGCCTTGCATTGGCTGGATGGATTGCATGCCCTGTTTTAGAGGTGCAGGCAGGGAATACTGCCGATGCCGCCGGGGTCGAGGACAGCGCTTTGTACCTGGGGAATTTCTCCATCCTGAACGCCCCCTATTCTTATTATCCCGATAACAGCATCCGCTACGACGGAACCGGTATCAAAGCCGGCTTGCTGTATGACGTGGAAACCAAAAAGATCGTATGGCAAAAGGAAATGAACAAGCCTTTGCCCATTGCTTCCCTCACCAAGATGATGGTGGCCCTCATTGCCGTAGAAGATGTGAAAGCCGGGCTTTTCCGCTGGGATGACGACGTGAGCTGGGTGCGTGACCTGGCCGTCGGCAAGAAACGCAAAAAGAAAATCGTGCATACGCCTGTTACATATACCCTGCACGACCTGTTTAAAGCGGCCATGATCGCTTCCAACAACGAAGCTTCCGAACAGATGGCACGTTACATCGGCAACGGTGACCTGCGTGCCACCATCGACCGCATGAACAAACGGGCGCTTGAGCTGGGCATGAACAGCACCTTTTACAGCAACCCGACAGGTCTGCCCGCTTCTGTTCACTCCCTGGATAACTCCTCTACACCCATCGACCTGCTTACCCTGGCACTGGAAATGGTGAAATACCCTGAAATCCTGGAAGTAACAGGCATGGGTTATGCCGATGTTCAAAACGGACGATATACCCAACAACTCCGCAATCATAACAGGTTGGCTATCGATTACAACGGCGAAGTGGACGGAATGAAAACCGGTTATACCCGTCGCGCGGGATTTTGCCTGGTGGCCACTTCTAACAAATGCGACTACCGCCTGATCAGTGTCGCCCTGGGAAGCAGCGCCCCCGGCACCCGGAACGATATTGTAAAAGGACTCATCAACGAATATTATACCTCTGTAGGTATCGACAGGCTGGGCCCATACGGCCATGCCCCCGCCGATATGTATGCGGCCGGACTCCCCGCTCCTGCGGATTCGAATGCCGATTACATCTACAAGAGCAAACTCGTACGCAAGAACCACACCGTCAGGCGCGGCGAACACTTATCCGCTATTGCCGGCAAATACAACTGTTCGACAACCGATTTGAAACGCTGGAATAAAATGCGCACGTCGCGCGTCATTGCCGGGCAGAAGCTGAAGATCTACGCTACCGTCCAGGAGAAGATTTACGTGCGGAACCCTGTCGTGCCCGATGCCATTGCTTCGGACGAGCAGGAAACGGCCGAAGATCCGTCTGCAGTAACTTCAGTCTCCGCCACAGCCAAGGAAACGCCACCGGCAGGGGAAGCAAGTAAATATGTGATCTATACCGTACAACCCGGGGATACTTTGTTTAATATCTCGCAGCGTTACGAAGGCAGTACGGTGCAGCAGTTGAAGAAAATCAACAACATCAACAACATCCGCAGTATCAAAGTCGGAACCCGCCTGAAAGTCCCCGTCAACAGTTGATACCTGCCGGTTCAGGCTGCCTGTTAATTTTTTATTTTTGTACCTTAAATGAAAGCTGAAATGAAGCATATGTCCATTCTGGCCCTGTTCATGCTGTTCAACATGGCCGCCTCTGCTCAGAAAAATGCGCCGGCACTTCCTGTCAGCCTGCCGGTTGATTCGATCACGCACCTGGTAACGTATGAATCCGTCGTCCAGGTACAGGGAACCTCCCGGGATGTACTTTACAAGAAAGCCCTGGAATGGTTCAACACCTTTTATAAGAACCCTACAGAAGTCATCCGTGAAAACGACGTTGAAAAAGGTAAAATTGTAGGAAAACCCCGCTTTAAAATATATAACCCCGCCGATAAAAACGGAATAAAAGGGGATGCCGGCGCAGTGCAGTACACGATTACAGTAGCTGTGAAGGAAGGAAAATTCAAATACGAACTCACGGAGTTTAACTGGAAGCAACCTTCGTACTATGCCATCGAACGATGGATGGACACGAAGCCGCAATCGTATTCTCCCGTATACAATCATTACCTCCTTCAGACCGATGAATACGCGAAGGAAGTGATTCGCAGCCTGAAAGCGGCGATGACGAGCGATAAGCTGGTAAAAGATAAAGATAACTGGTAACCGGACCCCGGTACCCAAAAACGAACGGCCTGAAACTTTGCAGGCCGTTCGTTTTTATTTATACTTTTACGAATCAAACTCTTTAACTATGCCCAGTCTTGCTGTGAATTATTCGACCATCGTACTTTTTCTCCTCGTCATTTTTTTCCTCGGCATTCGCATCGTGCGTCCCACGCACCGCGGCCTTATCGAACGCCTTGGAAAGTATAATAAATTCGCCAATCCCGGTTTTCACTGGATCATTCCCGGCATTGATAAAATGTACCAGATCAACACGACGGAACAGATGGTGAATGCGGAAAGCCAGGAAATCATTACCTACGACAACCTGAATGCGCGGGTCGATGCCCAGGTGTATTTCCGTATTAAACCCCAGGAAGAGAATGTCAAAAACTCCCAGTACAACGTCAACAACATTACCTACCAGATTGTGAACCTGGCCCGTACTACGTTGCGCAACATTATCGGTACAATGACCCTGAAGTCGGCCAATAGCGAGCGCGGCAAGATTAACAAGAGTCTTTACAGCACGCTGATTGAAGAGACCGATAGCTGGGGAATTGAGATTGTCCGTACCGAACTGAAAGAAATCGATCCGCCGAAAGACGTGCAGGAGACGATGAATAAAATCGTGAAAGCCGAAAATGAAAAGATGGCGGCTATCGATTATGCCACGGCCGTTGAAACGAAAGCCGACGGGGAGAAACGCGCGGAAATTAAGAAAGCCGAAGGAATTAAAATCGCCAACATCCTTCGTGCGGAAGGTGAAGCGCAGGCCATTGCGCTGGTCAATGAAGCGGCGGAAAAGTACTTTATCGGCAATGCCCAGACCCTGCGCAAACTGGAGGCCCTGGAAAAAGCGCTTTCCAACAATGCCAAAATCATCGTTCCTTCGGACAAAGAACTGATCAATGTAATCGGCGAAATGGCCGGTGTGCTGCCCATCCGGAAAACCAATGAGTGACCAAAGAACTGAACCCGGAACAAAAACAACATCCTATGCGTAAACCCGCCGCCTGGAATCTTGGAATTGTCGGCTTAGCCCTGCTCGTCGTCGGGCTGGTCTCGGTGACGGCACCCAACATGACCGTGCCCACGCTGATGTTGTATTTCGGAGTCATGTTGCTCATCATCGGTGGCGTCCAGGCTGCGCTTTGCCTCATCCTTCGTAATAAGTTAAAAAGCTGGAAAGCTGTACTGGTTGTTTCCGTTGTCTTTGGCGCTTTGGGATTTTACATGATTAAAAATGCAAATACGACAGCCGACCGATTCACATTCATTATGGGAATATGGGCCTTACTGATTGGTGCGGTTCAACTTTTTCTTTCCATCAGCAACAAAGGCACGCGAATATTCCTGATCAGCATGGGAATTATTTCCCTGTTTTTCGGCGGCCTCATTCTGCTCAACCCCTTTAGCGGAGCCAATACCATGACATTCATGGTTGGCTTCTATACGCTGATGCTTAGCTTTTTTCTTCTTTACCTCAGCCTGCGGTTATTCCGCGGAAAAAAAGCAGTGGGAAAAGTGGCAGCCTGATTTCGTCTTAATGCCTTTCAAAAAAACGAATGAGTCCTTCGGCCATGTGAAAATCGGCCTGGGTGGTGAGCTTGATGTTTTCCTTGAGTCCCTGGACAAGATGAATCTTTTCCCCGCTTGCTTCCAGTACAGAAGCATCATCGGTAAATTCTCCCGCGCCTGAAGAACCATACGCTTTTTTCAGCGAATCCGAATGAAAACACTGCGGGGTCTGGACCAGCATGTATTCGTTGCGGTCCGCACGTTCATTATTCTCAGGCGCAATGCGGCGCAGGGATTCGTAGACAGGTATGCAGGGAACGGCATTCCCATGGATGGCCGCTTCTTCAAAACAATGCAGGATCAGTTTCCTGTTTACAAAAGGCCGCACCCCGTCATGCACAGCGACGAGACAACCGTCAGGTACTTGTTGCAAGCCGTTCGATACGGATTGAAGGCGGGTGGAGCCGCCGGCAGTTAATTCGTGAGGGATCGTGAAGGTATGCTGCCGGCAAAGTTCTTTCCAGTAGGGTATTTCCTGCGCCGGCAGAACGACTACCAGCTGCATCTCAGGATCCGCTTCGTGAAAACGCCTGATCGTATGCATCAGCAGGGGTGTACCGGCCAGCAGCATGAATTGTTTAGCCAGTGAAGAGGCCATGCGTGTTCCGCTTCCGGCTGCAACGATGATTGCGTAACGCTTCAAAATGGATTACGGTTTAAGTTTTCACCACCCGGATCAAAGAACACTAATCCCGATAATTATCGGGAGCACGAAAGCATCTGCCAACTTCCAACTTTTGACTTTTGACTTTTGATTTAAATGATGAGCATGGCATCGCCATAGCTGTAGAATTTATATTTCTCCTTCACAGCTACTTTGTATGCATGCATGATATGATCATACCCGCCAAAGGCGGCTACCATCATCAGGAGAGTGGATTCAGGCATGTGAAAATTCGTGATCATGCAATTCGCCACGCTGAAATCGTAAGGAGGGAAAATAAATTTGTTCGTCCAGCCGTCGAAAGGCTTCAATTCACCCTGGGTGGAAACGGAAGTTTCAATCGCGCGCATGGAGGTGGTTCCCACGGCGCAGATCCGTTTCTTTTTTGCCTTCGCTTTGTTCACGACATCACAACAGCTTTGGGGAATGATGACCTGTTCGGAATCCATCTTATGCTTGGTCAGGTCTTCCACTTCCACCGGGCGGAAAGTTCCCAATCCCACATGCAGGGTAAGTTCGGCAAAATGAATGCCTTTTAATTCCAGCCGCTTCATGAGTTCCATGCTGAAGTGAAGTCCGGCGGTAGGGGCTGCTACGGCGCCTTCGTGTTTCGCGAAGACGGTCTGGTACCGTTCCACATCTTCGGGTTCGGCTTTGCGTTTGATGTATTTTGGCAGCGGGGTATTTCCCAGGACGGTAATCGTCTTTTTAAACTCTTCGTAGTTGCCGTCGAATAAAAACCGGAGGGTGCGTCCGCGTGAGGTGGTATTATCGATCACTTCGGCGACGAGCATATCGTCTTCCCCGAAATAAAGTTTGTTGCCGATACGGATTTTACGGGCCGGATCAACCAGCACGTCCCATAAACGGCTTTCGCGATTCAGTTCCCGCAAAAGAAACACTTCAATCTTGGCGCCCGTTTTTTCCTTGTTGCCGTAAAGCCTGGCAGGAAAAACACGCGTATTATTTACCACCATGGTATCGCCGTCACCAAAATAATTGATGATATCCTTAAAGATTTTATGCTCGATCTTTCCCGTTTTCCTGTCAATAACCATGAGGCGGGATTCTCCCCGGGTTTTTGCAGGATGTGTTGCAATAAGACTGTCGGGAACGTGAAGTTTAAACTGCGAAAGTTTCATCGGAAAATTGCTGTGAGATATATATAACGGTGAATTAAGAACAAAAGTCTGAAAAGAATATTTTTCAAAAATTCGAAGGCGCCAAAGATACTATATCGGAGAGCCTAAGTAAAGGTTTTAAGTATAAAATATTGAAAATTAAGTCGTTTTTATTAGATTTCGAT
>Ga0315912_10001909_pt1 | contig 23668 bp, 26 predicted proteins | sample VfabasoilMG_FD_204469 | JGI IMG/M metagenome (GOLD analysis project Ga0315912, IMG submission 204469) | Garden soil microbial communities collected in Santa Monica, California, United States - V. faba soil | ecosystem: Environmental > Terrestrial > Soil > Garden | place: USA: California... | reverse complement strand
ATGGGGGCCAAGAAAGCGAATGCGGCTGGTGTAAGGATAAATGGGGAATCTCGTGGCAGATAACGCCTGTCGTGCTGACGAAAGCAATCACCGACTCCGACCCTGCTGTCGCCAAGCGCGCCTTTGATGCAATGATGCAGATGCGAAAAATAGATATAGCAACAATCGAAGCGGCGCGGCGCAGTTAAGATCAGGCACATACACCTTAAACAAAGACATGGATACACCACAAGTAAAGAAATTAGTGGCTTCTAGCCTGACTTCAGAGAGCTATTACTTACCCGCAGAAAAGCTCATTTCGGGCAATCCGAAACAAACCCTTTGGCAACATTACAATAGCAAAAACCAAAAATTTAGCACCGGCATCTGGCAAAGCGAGATTGGCAAATGGAACATAAACTACACTGAAGAAGAGTTCTGCCAAATACTTGAAGGGGTAAGCGTAATCACTGACCAAGTTGGCAAAGCGGTTATCGTTTCTGCTGGTGAGAGTTTTATCATCCCTAAAGGCTTTATTGGCACATGGGAAGTGGTAGAGAAAACCAAGAAAATATATGTGATTTATGAAGATTAACTATGGTAACAATTGCTAATATACTGATTGTAATCATCGCTGTACTGCACTTATATTTCCTAGCACTGGAAATGTTCTTTTGGGATAAACCGCTAGGTTTACGGACTTTTCATCAAACGCTCGAGAAAGCAAAAGCTAGCAAGATACTCGCTGCCAACCAAGGTCTCTACAATGGTTTTTTAGCCATAGGCTTGCTGTGGGGGCTATATATAGGTGCTGAGAATATTCAAGTGTTCTTTCTGTGCTGTATTTTCGTTGCGGGTGTATTTGGCGCGGCAACCGCCAATCGCCGAATTTTATTTATTCAAGCCTTGCCAGCTGCAATTGCGCTGGCACTTATTCTTATGTCATAAAACTTGAAGTTTAGGTAATATTTGGCTCTTCGATTTCACTTCTAAATAAAGGAGAAACAATGAAATATCACGGTAGCTGCCAATGTGGAAAAGTGAAATTTGAAGCAGAAGGCGAAATTGAAAGTGTGATGGCCTGCAACTGCTCCATTTGCAGCAAACGCGCCACTTTGCTGTGGCCAGTTCCACAAGAAAACTTTAAGTTGCTCACGCCAGAAGTAGAGCTTTCCACTTACACTTTCAACACGCACAAAATCAAACATCACTTTTGCAAAACATGCGGCTGTGCGCCATTTAGCAAAGGCACAAACCCCAAAGGAGATAGTGTAGCCGCAATTAACACCCATTGTTTGGATGATTTTGATCCTGCAACGGTCGAAATCAAGCATTTTAATGGCCGGGATTTATAAAAACATGGATCGTTGGATTATCTACGCTTTTATTTCCATGTTTTTTGCAGGCTTTACCGCTGTCATCGGCAAGCATGGACTGACAGGCATTTCTGCCGAACTAGGCCTGACAATTCGCTCTATTTTTGTGTTCTTTTTTGTGCTGGTTTTTGCCGCAATATTCGTGTCTCCAAACGAGGTACGCAACCTGCAAAAAAGCAATTATCTTTGGCTTGGCGTTTCCGCTTTAGCAGCCGCTCTTTCATGGATCTTTTATTACAAGGCATTAAAAGCTGGTGACGTCGCTACAGTCGCACTCATTGATAAAGGGAGTGTGATAATCACTATACTGCTCGCATGGCTGCTACTTAAAGAAGCAATATCCCTTCGAATATTGATTGGTGCCGGGCTTATTTTAGCCGGCTTGTTCGTGATCTCTAAAAAATAGGTAGTATAAATGGATAATACTTCATGGTATTCACGTTTTGCCAAAGCTACAGCGCGCTTAAGCGGTAGACCAAAAACATTGCTACTTGCGTTATTTATTGTATTGATTTGGGTAATCTCAGGCCCCTTATTCCATTTCAGTGATACATGGCAATTAGTGATTAACACCGGGACAACTATCATTACGTTTTTGATGGTGTTTTTAATTCAAAACACGCAAAATCGTGACACCGAAGCCATTCAAGTTAAATTAGATGAGCTGATTCGCGCCACTAATGGGGCACATAATGCGCTGCTGGATTTAGAAGAGCTGGAAGAAGAGGAGCTGGATGCTTTCAAAGCCAAGTATGAAGCCCTTGCCAGCACTGCACGAGATAGATTAAACCGCGGTGTAGAGGATACGGACACGCCAGAATTCTAACTCCAAGATACAACATTCATGATCAAACTTAAACTTCTTATCGGGCAATGGCTCGCCAATCTCACCCGCAAACTTAAAAGTAATTTCTATATATATTTAGCCACGCTCTTTACTGTGTTGCTGCTACTGGACGCCGGCGTATTCCATCGCGGTGAAAACATGCGCGATAAAGCCTTCGACTTTATGGTGAAACATCGTGTGCTTGCGCCTGATGCAGATAAAGATATCGTCATCATCGATATCAACGAAGCAAGTTTGGCTGCATTTGCCAAAGAATATGGCCGCTGGCCTTGGCCAAGACAGGTTTTGGGTGAGTTTGTCGAGAATATTCAAGCGCAAAACCCTAAAGCCATTGTCTTTGATATTCTATTTTCTGACGCCGATATTTATAATCCGGATAGTGACGCTTATTTCAATGACGTGATTACGGCTTGTGAAAACTGCTTTTTCCCAATTCTGCGTTTGGACGTCTCACAAGATGAGTTGAGTAAGCTTAAATATGCTCAAATTCCAGGTCTAACCCCAGGCCCAGAAGCAAATACCAGCGCGACAATTGCGGCGGTTTTGCCGCATTTTGGCGGTGCATTAAAAGCCAATCATTTGGGTACGCTTAATGTATACCCCGATAATGATGGCATTGTGCGCCAATACCGGATGTTGCATACAGATGCAGATTGGCGCTTGCCTGCCCTCCCCTTGGTCGTAGCAAAATTCGTAGGTGCTAAAAATATAGAGCGTTTGCCACAAGATATGCTGATTAACTGGCGTGGTAAACCATTTACCTATACTTACCTTAGCTTTAGCGATGTATTTACCGATCTAGCCAAAAAAGTCAAAAAACGTCCTCAAAATGAATTTACCAATAAAGTTGTCATCATCGGCTCTACCGCACCTGGTTTGTTTGATCTCAAAGCTACCGCCATGGACAAGCAATTCCCGGGCGTGGAAATTCTGGCGACTGCTACTGATAACGCTATACATGGCGACTATCTCAAAGTATGGCGTGGAAAAATTCCATATATTTTTCTAAGTTTGTTATTGATTTGGGCCACCACCTTGGCATTTTATTTCAATTTGGACCGAGATCGCTTCAATTCTATTTTCACACGTAGCCAGCTTGGTTTACTTGCCTTATCGTATATTGCCATCAATGTCGGCAATACCTATTTAGATCTTACAGCGCCGATCTTATGGGCGGTCGCTTTATTTGGTATTTCTAAGATATATGCGCTTGCCAATGACCGCGCGTTGCAGCGCTGGCTCGCATTTGGCGTTAAAGCAGATGCCGCCACAACTTCTGTACTCATTATGCCGATTTTGGTGGAAAGCCAAGAACCGCTAGGTGACAGTTTGCTAAAAAAACTCAAACGCAACATTGAACTGATTAGCACAACACCTAATAGTATCGAGTTTATGCACGGCACTCAAAGCGGAATATGGGGTTTGTTTGGCGATATAATGATAGTAAGCTGGCTTTATGCCGACGATAAACCTGAATACGCGATAGCGGCTAAGCAAGACGCACAAAATATCATCGCATTGTTACCAACTTTAATCAAAAACTTAGGTCTACCAATAGAAACATCTACGCGTTATACCATGCACGATGGAAAACTGATTAGGAATTTAGGTGCAAATGCGACGCTCGCCTCGCAATGGCGGACACTGTTTGCACAAGCAGTGATTAAACTTGAGCATGAAGATACTTTGGTTTAGAAAATAAAAAACTTAGGAACATTGTATGAGAAAAATATTGTTACTTATTATTTTTACACCCCTACTTGCACTAGCCGCAGAAGTTGGCACCGCCTTAAAAACAGACACTCTCCGCGCTGAGCCATTTGCAGATGCAAAAACTACCGGCAGCTTAAACAAAGGCGATAGCGTCAGTATTTTGAATAAAAAAGGAGCGTGGCTACAAATTAAAAGCAAAAAAAGCACTGGCTGGGTAAGGCTGCTTTCTATTAAGCGTGGAAACGCTTCTAGCAATAACTCTATAGGTGGTGCGATAGATGTCGCTAGTGGACGTGCAGGCACTGGAAAAGTTGTCTCCACCACAGGCATACGTGGCTTAAGTGCGGAGGAATTAAAGTCCGCCAAATTTAACGAAGAAGAAATGAAGAAAATGGAAAGCTACACACAAAGCGCAAGTGATGGCGAAAAATTTGCCGGTGCAGGTGGCCTGAAAAAAAGCAATTTAGCTTATTTCAAAGGAGCTAATTAATGAGCCGTTTATTGATTGGGCTATTTATTGTAGCTAGTGTTTTTAGTGCACAAAGCTTTGCACTGGATTTAAACAAGGTACTAAAAGATGCCGCTGAGCAAGAAATTGAAAAGCATTCAGGCGAAGTAAAAAGTGATAGCGAAGCGTCACCTCCTGCTACTCCAGCCGAAACTGCCGTCACCCCTTCAACCATAGAGGCAAAGTCTGTACCAGAAACGCCAAAACCCGAAATTAACTGGAAAAAACCTAGCAGAGATGAAGAGATTGCACTAGGTCGGGAAATTACCGGCAGCATATTGGGTGCAGCCCCGTTAGTGAAAGATGCAGCATTGCAAAAATATGTTAATCAAGTAGGGCGCTGGGTAGCAAGCCAATCGGAACGCCCGGATTTGCCATGGAGATTTGGCGTGATTGAAAGTGCCGACCTAAATGCTTTCGCTGCACCTGGAGGATATGTACTCATTACTAAGGGCCTCTATCAGAAACTGCTAAACGAGGCTCAGCTAGCAGGTGTGTTGAGTCATGAAATAGCGCATGTCGTTAAAAAACATCATCTTAGCGTATTGCAAAAGCAACAATTATTGAATGCTGGCGCCGGCTGGATAACCGACCAATTCAGCAAAAAAGATAAGATAGCCAAAAAAGTCATTAGCAATGGTGCAGAAATCAGTGCGCGTGGCCTAGACAAAGAAGCTGAGTTCGAAGCTGATCGTATGGGCGTGGTATTAGCTGCTCGTGCTGGATATGACGCATTTGGGTTGCCTGAAGTATTACAAACCATTAGCCAAACCAACAAGTCTGATGACAGCGTTGCCTTATTATATAAAACACATCCTGCCCCAGACGAACGACTAACAAAGTTGGGTGACAGTGCTGGCGCCCAGTTGGATAATATTAAAGCGGGTAAAACGCTGGAAAGCCGATTTTATAAACTTGCCAATTAGCTTTTAAACTAAATTGCGGTTTCTCAGTTCGCTTTTTATGTACGCATAATAGATAGGCGCGGCAACTACACCTCCAATACCGAACGCTGCTTCCATCAATGTCATAGCAATTAAAAGCTCCCAGGCATATGCACGAATCTGCCCACCCACAATACGAGCATTCAAGAAATATTCCAGCTTGTGAATCACCACCAAGAATAGCAACGAACTTAAAGCAACACTAAGTGAATGGCTCATGCTAACCACTACAATGATTGCATTTGAAATTAGATTGCCGACTACTGGCAACAAACCCACTATGAAAGTAATTGCAATCATGGTTTTTGTGAAAGGCAAGTTTATATCCAGAATAGGTAACACAATTGCGAGATAAATACCTGTAAATACCGCATTAATAGCAGAGATCCGCACTTGCGCGAAAACGATATTTCTAAAAGCGTCACCGAAAAACTTGATGCGCTCCAATAAGGCGCGCGCGAATGGTTTGTAATGCTCTACCGCCACTATCTCACGCAATGCCAGCATACCGCCAATAATCATCGCGATTAAAATATGCACCGCTTGTCTTCCTGCTTCTTTCCCTACAAATTGCAAATCAGTAGAATGATCGCGCAACCATTGCGTAACCACCTGCTGCAACGCCACTGCATCTTCTGGCAAACGCGAATCAATCCATGCAGGCAAAATATTTCTAGAATCTTCAATAATCTGTGCCATTTGCGCGATTAAATTCGTGACACTTCCAGAATCTGAACGAATAAAAGCTGCCAATCCCATACCTATTAATGTTAGCAACCCTACTATCACAGATGCCAGCAAACCGACTGCTATAAGCGTTGCAATCTTTCCAGGCAACTTACGGGCAATATATGGAGAGATGATATGGACTAATTCAAACACCAACAATCCAGCCAACAAGCCGGCTAACAAATGGAATTTCAGAACAAACAACATAGCTGCCCCAATCAATATCCATGCGGCGATATCGTATTTATTTATTTGTTCCATTAATTTACTCTGAGTTGTTTTCATATTTGTGATTACAAATTAGCTTAAGCCTATGATTTTCCCTGACGAGTTTACATCAATGCGTTGACTAGCAGGTGCTTTGGGCAAGCCAGGCATCGTCATAATATCACCACAAATGGCTACAATAAAACCCGCTCCCCGCGATAAGCGAAGCTCACGCACTTGCAGCACGTGACCACTAGGTGCATTCCGTATCGTAGGATCAGAAGAAAATGAATATTGTGTTTTAGCGATACATACCGGGAAAGTACTGTATTGTTGGTCAAGTGCTTTAATTTGCTCTGCAGCTTTTACGCTCAATTCAACTTTGCTCGCCCCATAAATTCTAGTTGCGATCGTTTCAATCTTTCTGAACAAACTATCACTATCCTGATAGAGCAATTTGAAATTAGGTGGGTTATTCTTAGTGGCTTCTACTATCTCTTGTGCCAAATCTGTCGCACCCAAACCACCATTTGCCCAGTGTTTACATACAACAGCTTTGCTACCAAGCTTCTCAACCGCTTGTTTTAAAGCATCAACTTCAAGTTGAGTGTCCTGTGTGAAGTGATTAATCGCCACAATTACAGACACATTAAAATTCTCATGTAAATTATTAATATGTCTTCTTAAGTTACTAATTCCATTATTTAGATTATCTATATTTTCAATGCCTAAATCTTTTAAATCCGTACCACCATGATACTTTAATGCACGTATGGTAGCGACAATCACCACAATATCTGGTTGCAAACCAGATTTTCGACATTTGATATCAAAAAACTTTTCTGCGCCTAGATCTGCACCGAAACCTGCTTCTGTAACGACGTAATCAGCTAGTTTTAGGGCGGTTTTAGTAGCTACAACAGAGTTGCATCCATGGGCTATGTTAGCAAACGGTCCGCCATGGATAATGGCCGGTGTATGTTCAAGTGTCTGCACCAGATTAGGCTGAAAGGCATCTTTAAGCAACACTTCCATCGCGCCATGTGCCTCTAGAGAGCTCGCCAATATTGGTTCTCCGGCCATATTTTTAGCAACTTGAATATTGCCTAAACGGATTTTCAAATCATTCAAATCTTCTGCTAGACAAAAAATCGCCATCACTTCAGATGCAACTGTAATATCAAAACCGGTCTCAACTTCATACGTTTGTTGATTTACCGTTATACGACGTAATGCACGGTCATTCATATCCATACAGCGCCGCCAAGTAATTGATTTTATATCAATACCGAGTGAGTTTCCTTGGTAGATATGATTATCAACAAGTGCGGCAAGTAAATTGTTGGCTGCGGTAATCGCATGAAAATCACCTGTAAAGTGCAAATTGATATTTTCCATTGGCACCACTTGTGCGTAACCTCCGCCGGTAGCGCCTCCTTTAAGGCCAAATACAGGACCGAGCGAGGGCTCGCGAATACACACAACCGCTTTTTTGCCGATATGATTAAGCGCATCCGCTAAACCAATGGTGGTAGTGGTTTTACCTTCACCGGCAGGCGTGGGGCTGATTGCAGTGACTAAAACGAGCTTCCCATTAGGTTTGTTTTTGATTTTGTTAACAAAATCTTGACTGAGTTTGGCCATGTAGTGACCATAAGGAATAAGGTCTTCAGCATTAATCCCTAATTTTTTTGCAACCGTTGAAATTGGCTTCAATGTAGCATTTTGCGCAATTTCAATGTCACTCAGCATAAATTAGCGTTTGCCTAAAATTGAGCCTAACACACCGCGAATAAGGCTGCGTCCAAGTTGTGAACCAGCTGCCCGTGCAGCAGATTTAGCCGCAGCCTCTAAGACATTATCTGAACGGCTCGTTTTTTTACCTAAGAAAATGTCTCCCCAATCAAAGCCTTTGCCTTCTTCTGCTTGTGTCGATGATTCAGCTGCCCTTGCAGTTAATATTTCATAAGCAGATTGACGATCTACCTGTTTTTCATAAACACCACGCACAAGTGAATTATTAACCACGGCAGAGCGCTCTGTATCATTCGCAGGTCCAATGCGGCTTTGTGGGGGGCAAATAAAAACACGTTCCACTGGCAAGGGAATGCCTTTTTCATCTAAAAATGAAACCAGGGCTTCACCTACACCCAGTTCGGTAATCGCTGTTGCTACACTCACTTTAGGATTAGTTCTAAAGGTTTCAGCCGCAGATTTCACTGCTTTTTGATCTCGTGGCGTAAAAGCTCGCAAGGCATGCTGCACACGGTTTCCCAGCTGGCCAAGCACAATATCCGGAATATCCAGTGGGTTTTGGCTGACAAAGTAAACGCCTACACCTTTTGAACGAATCAAACGAATCACTTGTTCGATTTTTGACATGAGAATTTGTGGCGCATCACTAAATAATAAGTGGGCTTCATCGAAGAAAAAAACCAACTTTGGTTTTTCAAGGTCACCTACTTCAGGCAATTTTTCGAATAATTCAGAAAGAAGCCACAACAACAATGTTGCATACACGCGAGGTGAATTAAATAATTGATCAGACGCCAAGATATTGATAACACCACGACCTTGGCTATCTGTTTGCAGCAAGTCATCCAAATTGAGAGCAGGCTCACCAAATAATAAATCACCACCCTCAGTCTCGATTTGCAGCATCGCCCGCTGAAGTGCTCCCACACTAGCTGCAGAGATATTGCCATATTCCGCTTGATATTCTGCAGAATGCTCTGCCGCATGTTGCGACATCACACGCAAATCCTTCAGGTCCAACAGCAACCAGCCTTTATCATCGGCGATTTTAAAAATGGAATTAAGCACGCCGCCTTGCACATCGTTCAGGTTAAGCATCCGTGCTAGCAGTAAAGGTCCCATTTCCGCAACAGTGGTACGCACAGGATGCCCTTTTTTGCCGAACACATCCCAAAACGTCACAGGATAAGCTTGGGGTTTATAATCGGTTAATCCAAGCGACTCTACTCGTGCATCAACTTTTGGATTGCCTCCACCAGCTTGACTTATACCTGACAAGTCCCCTTTCACATCGGCCATAAATACTGGCACACCGATTTTAGAAAACCCTTCCGCAAGCGTCTGCAAGGTAACCGTCTTACCAGTACCTGTCGCACCTGCAATCAAGCCGTGTCTATTCGCCATCTTTGGTAATATAAAGCTACTGATTTCGCTATTTTTAGCGATAAATATAGGTTCTGCCATTGAGTTACTACCTAAAATTATTCTAGATGATCTATGGTACTCAAAACTGCCTGTCTTGTCTTCGTTATCTGTGCGCTCATACGAGCTTCGGCTTGATCGTCATCCTGAAGTTTTTCCCAATCCCGTTCCCATTCAGCAAGCAACTCTTGCCCTTCTTTCGCAGCTTGTGGTGTAAGTAACCGGCTTAAATCACGCACCATCGTGGCATGCTTCCAACCATCTATAGGATGTCCTCGCAACTTGTCTTCGGCATAATGTGCATAATTCACCACGGTTTGTAGTTCACCCAGATTTTTTAACACTTCAAAAGATGCAACACGCATATTTTGATTTACTTCATTCTGATGTGCCGACCATGTATTGTAAGTGAAACCAAAAATAGCGGTAAACAAACTGACGATAGCCACACTATTCAACCTCAGCTGATTAATGAACCAATCTCGGTTAAAACGTTTAATCATGTTATATCTCACCTGCGCTTGCTTTATTCATCAGCTGAATCAGCGCATCTTCTAACTGTTGAGCAGCCTTTTGCGCGCGTATCGTAGGATTCTTAATGCTTTTTAAATCGTAAGTTGGGCGCGCCAATCCAATAAAAAGTTTATTTTGTTTTTCATATAGCGCGATACGACAAGGTGCAAACACCAAAAACTCAGGATGATCCATAAAAATATCGGTGCCCATCGTCAAATTACAAAATGAATGTACTTCTTTGATACCTTTTGGATCTACACCCCGCTCTCTGATGTGGTCTCCAATTGGAAAGTTGGCAGGATTAACGAAGTTCATTCCCTCTGATAAGGATTTTAGGCTATCAATCACGTCTTGATAACTCACGCCGTCCTTAACTTGCACCTCGAAAATCGCATTATTTTGATTAATGCCAGTGTAGTTTAGGGTAGTAGTTTCGGTAGTGGTTTTATTGCCAGCACATGCAGAAAGAAATATTGAGGCAATAAGAATTATTCTAAACACAGTAAATTAATTAATTGACCGTGTGATTTTAAATGCCTCGTCAACTGCCCTGCGACTATATTTTGGCGAAAGTAGTTCAATAAAGCCATAAATGTAGCCCCGCATAAATGCGTCTTTGCGTACACCTAAATAAGTGGTACTCGGCGGGAATAAATGACTGCAATCGAGTCGCACCAAATGATCGTCGCGTTCTTCATCAAAAGCCATATTGGCAATTAAACCAATACCTAAACCCAGATTTACATAAGTTTTAATCACATCTGCATCAATCGCGCTTAGTACGACATTTGGCATCACACCTGCATCATGGAATACTTTAGAAACAGCTGTGCTACCTGTAAAGGCAAAATCGTAGGTAATCAAAGGATAGCTTGCGATATTCGCTAAAGTAAGCGGGGAAGCGTCTATTAGTCGATGTCCTTGGGGCACGACCACACAACGATTCCACTCATAGCACGGTAAACACAAAAGCCTTTCATCTTGGCTAATGGTTTCTGTCGCAATACCAATATCCGCTTCACCACTAGCCACCTGTGCGGTAACCTGAGATGGGCTGCCTTGATGAATATTAAGTTTCACGTGTGGGTAAGTTTGCATGAACTGCTTGACTACCATGGGCAATTTGTAACGGGCTTGCGTATGTGTGGTAGCAATAGTGAGAGTACCGGTTTCAACTTTGCTAAATTCATCGCCCACACGTTTGATATTCTGCATTTCAAGCATCACCGTTGCTGCAAGTTTGATGATATGTTTTCCTGGCTCCGTCACGCCTGTAAGTCGTTTACCATTACGTTGAAAAATCTGCAAATTCAGTTCATCTTCAAGTAGTTGGATTTGTTTACTTACGCCTGGCTGGGAAGTATGTAATGCTTCAGCGGCAGCCGAAATACTCAAGCCTTGGCGCGCCACTTCATGCACATATTTTAATTGATGAAGTTTCATTTATTGCCTTTTCTTGGTAGAATAATCTTTATAACTAAATAATATACTAAAATAATTAATTGGTATTAAATAATTATATCGATTTTTGATATATTACGTGATTAATTGGGAAAGTGTGCTTAAGTAACATGGATTTTTATTATATTTTTGCTGGTTTTTTTGTTGGATTGCTAGTCGGTCTAACCGGTGTGGGTGGTGGCTCATTAATGACCCCCATTTTATTGATTTTTTTCAATGTAAAGGCAGCAGTTGCTGTAGGTACAGATTTGCTTTATGCGTCTATTACCAAATCTGTAGGCATTTTTGCTCATGGAAAGCTGGGCAATATTGATTGGAAAATAGTACGTTTACTAGCTTTCGGTAGCATCCCTGCTTCAATTATTACTACACTATATCTGCGAGATATCGATATATCATCCGAGAGCGCTGTTACTACCATTAAATTTTGGCTAGGTATCGCATTATTACTCACATCTTTGTCTGTTTTGTTTCGCAACCAATTAGCAAAATTATCTAAGACGGGGCACTGGATTAACCCAAAATATACACCAGCCTCAACCGTCTTTTTAGGGATGATATTAGGTTTTCTGGTAACGCTCACTTCCGTAGGTGCAGGTGCACTAGGCGTAACAGCCTTATTGATTTTGTATCCTAAAATACCCATCACTAAAATTGTAGGTACCGATGTTGCACACGCAGTGCCTTTAACACTAGTAGCGGGTTTAGGGCATGTAAGCTTAGGCACGGTAGATTATGGCTTGCTTGGTACATTACTCCTCGGCTCTGTTCCCGGCATTTGGATTGGTAGCCATTTAAGCTCGAAAGTAGCTGAACATTGGATACGTACTTTGCTCGCATTGATTTTAGTATACGTGGGGCAAAAATTAGCATTTCCTCAATTTAATCAATTATTGGGCATATCTTTTCTGTTATTTCTAATCGCTTTAAAACAACTGGGTTTAAGAAAAGCTTAAACGAAAATAAGCTTTTGAATTAAAATAGCGGGTTGTTAGGATTTCTAAAACAAAATGTACAAATACGATAAATTAGATCAGCAAATCGTCGATGAACGCGTCGCGCAATATCGCGATCAAACTCGCCGCTATTTGGCAGGCGAATTAACGGATGATGAATTTCGCCCGCTACGTCTGCAAAATGGCTTATACATTCAACGCCACGCACCTATGCTACGTATTGCAATACCCTATGGAATGCTTTCCAGTCGCCAGTTGCGTAAGCTTGGGGATTTGGCAAAACGCTATGATAAAGGGTATGGACATTTTAGTACACGCACGAATTGTCAATTCAACTGGCCTAAACTAGAAGACACGCCTGATATCCTTGCAGAACTCGCTACTGTTGAAATGCATGCAATTCAAACTTCAGGTAATTGTATTCGCAACATCACAACCGATCAGTTTGCTGGCGTCGCTCCAGACGAGGTTATCGACCCTCGCTCAATGGCAGAGATTTTGCGCCAATGGAGTACGTTTCACCCTGAATTTGCCTTGTTACCAAGAAAATTCAAAATCGCCGTAAGCGGCACACAACACGATCGGGCCGTTGTGCAAGTTCATGATATCGGACTTGAATTTTACCTTGATGAAAATAAAAAAATGGCAATAAAGGTCTGGGTGGGCGGAGGTCTGGGACGCACGCCAATACTAGGCGCTGTGATACGTGAACATCTGGAATGGCAACATGCACTTACCTATTGTGAAGCAATTGTGCGAGTATATAACTTGCATGGCCGTCGTGACAACATGTTCAAAGCGCGCATCAAAATCTTGGTAAAAGCACTCGGTATTGATGAATTCCGCAATCAGGTAGAAGCTGAATGGTTGAATTTAAAAGATAGCCCCAACACCATCACTGAGGCTGAATTAGCTCGTGTAGGTAAGCATTTTGATACTATGCCTTACGAAAACGTGCCCTCAAATGATGCCAGTTTTGATAGCGCAATAGCTAGCAACCCTGCATTTGCCGCATGGGTGAAACGTTGCGTGCATCCACACAAACAAACTGGCTATCGAGCAGTTACCCTATCACTTAAGCCCCATGGTAAAGCACCAGGTGACGCTACCAGTGAGCAAATGTGGGCAGTGGCTGATATGGCCGATACTTACAGTTTTGGCGAATTACGTGTTGCACATGAGCAAAATTTAATTTTGGCAGATGTAAAACTCAGTGATTTATTTGCACTGTGGGAAAAAGCACGCACTAATGGCCTCGCAACCCCGAATATCGGCTTGCTTACAGATATTATCTGTTGCCCTGGTGGTGACTTCTGCTCCCTTGCAAATGCCAAAAGTATCCCGATTGCTGAAGCAATTCAGATGCAATTCGATAATCTTGATTACTTGCACGACATTGGCGATATTGAGCTCAATATTTCCGGATGCATGAATGCCTGCGGACATCATCATGTTGGGCATATCGGTATTTTGGGCGTAGATAAAGATGGCTCAGAATGGTATCAAGTCTCTATCGGTGGTAAGCAAGGCAATGATGCTAGCCTTGGAGCTGTGCTCGGCCCTTCGTTCTCTGCAGAAGAAATGCCCACAGTAGTACAACGTTTAATTGATGTTTATGTTCAAGAGCGCACCCCGGATGAACGTTTTATCGACACTGTACGGCGCTTAGGTTTAGCACCATTCAAAGCGCATGTGTATGCAAAAGAAAAGGTTGCCGCATGAGCAACTTAATCAAACTTTCAAATGGTGTCGCTACAGTTACAGAAGATGACTGGACTTTTGTCAAATTACCGGAATCACAGATAGAACAACGTGTACAAGCAGGTAAAGTTGTGCTGTTCAAACTTACCGGTGAGAACACCGTTACCGAGGAGCAGGTCGCCAATACTACCATCCCAGCCAATGGTAAGATCATTGTTCCTTTAAGCGTTTTCATTGCACGTAAAAACGTGTTTGAAGATCGCATCCAACAAGGCACTGTAGGGGTATGGCTAGATACGCACGAGGTGCTTGAGCAATTAGTCGAGAACCAGCCCGATTTAAACAAGTTGCCTATCATCGCAGTGCATGTAGAACGTTTTGCTGATGGCCGCATTTTCTCGCTTGGCACCCTACTACGCACGCGTTATGGGTATAAAAATGAGCTTCGTGCTTTTGGTGACGTTTTACGTGATCAGCTTTTCTTTTTAAAGCGCTCTGGGTTCACGAGTTACCAAATTCGGTCAGATCGCAGTGCACAAGATGCATTGGCAAGTTTGAAGGATTTCTCACAACCCTACCAAGGTGCTGTGGATGAGCCTCGCCCAGTATTCCAACGGTATAATAGAGGCGCATAAATGACTGGTGAAGTCACTATGCTTAAACAAGTAGTTAAAAATCCTGCAACTAGGCCTGAGCTAACTAACAAACTCGTAACTAGTGTACATAGCAAAACTGCAGGGGTATTAACAACGCTCGAAAATGCAGCAAAAGAATTTCACCCTATCGTATTTGCAAATAGTTTTGGTGCGGAAGACATGGTGTTAACCGACATCATTCTAAAACATTCACTGGATATTGAGATCTTTTCTTTAGATACTGGGCGTTTACCAGCCGAAACTTACGACCTGATGGCGCAAGTAGAAGAACGTTATAAAACAAAGCTTAATATATATTTTCCGAAACCGGAACCTGTAGAACATTACGTTAAAATTAATGGCATTAACGCGTTCTATGAATCGATTGCTTTACGTAAGGCTTGTTGCCATATGCGTAAAGTAGAGCCTTTGCAACGCGCATTAAAAGACAAAAGGGCATGGATCACTGGCATGCGTGCAGAACAAGCTAGTACACGCACCGACTTACCTCTACGTGAATTTGATGAAGGAAATAAATTGGAGAAATTCAACCCTCTCACAAAATGGAGCGAAACTGAAGTTTGGGCTTATATTCGGATTCATGACGTACCTTACAACATGCTTCATGATAAATTTTATCCTAGTATTGGCTGTGCCCCTTGCACCCGTGCCATCGCTGTAGGCGAAGATGTACGTGCAGGCCGTTGGTGGTGGGAGAACGCGGACAGTAAGGAATGTGGGCTTCACATTAAATGATTTTAAATCTAATGTAGAATATTAATACTATTAAGCAATCTATTGAAATGTCATATAAAAAACAACCATTGTCACATCTAGACTGGCTTGAAGCAGAAGCAATTCATATCCTGCGTGAAGTAGCTGGTCAGTGTTCAAATCCTGTTCTGCTCTTTTCCGGTGGTAAGGACTCTCTTTGCATTTTGCGATTAGCAGAAAAAGCATTTCGTCCAGGGCGATTTCCTTTTCCACTCATGCACATCGATACTGGTCACAACTATCAGGAAGTAATCAATTTTCGCGACCAAAGGGCTAACGAACTCGGCGAACGCCTGATTGTCCGCTCTGTAGAGGACTCCATGAAACGTGGTACCGTGGTTTTAAAAACACCAGACGAACCACGAAACAAGCACCAATCTGTGACTTTACTGGAAGCAATTGAAGAATTCGGCTTTGACTGCTGTATCGGCGGCGCCCGACGTGACGAAGAAAAAGCGCGTGCAAAAGAGCGTATCATGAGCTTCCGCGATGAATTTGGTCAATGGGATCCTAAAAACCAGCGTCCTGAGTTATGGAATTTGTATAACGCCCGTTCTCACAAAGGTGAGAATATTCGTGCTTTTCCGATTTCAAACTGGACTGAGATGGATGTCTGGCAATACATCGAACGAGAAAATTTGCAACTACCCAGTATTTACTTTGCGCATCAGCGCGATGTTGTGATTCGTAATGGTGCAATTGTTCCAATTAGGGTGCCGCTATCAAATGGCGAATTGATAATTCCACCAAAATCAGGTGAAAACATCATCAATATGCAAGTGCGCTTTAGAACAGTCGGTGATATTACCTGTACCGCGCCTGTAGAGAGCAATGCCGATACAGTAAGTAAAATCGTCCTGGAAACAGCAACTACAACCATTACTGAGCGTGGCGCAACCCGCTTGGATGACCAAACCTCTGATGCCTCGATGGAGCAGCGCAAAAAAGAAGGTTATTTCTAATATGACTACACAACATAATGATTCATTATTGCGCTTTATGACCTGTGGCAGTGTCGACGATGGTAAAAGTACGCTCATCGGTCGACTGCTATTCGATACAAAAACTATTTTAGCTGATACGCTCACACAAATTACTCGAACCTCACATAAACGCGGTATGGAGGCGGTGGACTTATCATTGCTAACGGACGGTTTGCAAGCAGAACGCGAACAAGGCATTACCATTGACGTAGCTTATCGCTATTTCAGCACTGGTACGCGCAAATACATTATTGCCGATGCACCGGGGCATGAACAATACACGCGGAACATGGTAACTGCGGCATCAACAGCTAATTTGGCAATTATTCTGATTGATGCACGGAGAGGTGTGCTTACACAGACACGACGCCATAGTTATTTAGCGCATCTAGTAGGCATTCCACACATTGTAGTTGCAGTTAATAAAATGGATTTGGTGGATTACGATCAAGCTATTTATGACAAAATTTGTGCTGATTATTTTGCCTTTGCTAAAGAAATTGGCTTGGCACAAGCACGAGATATCCACTTCATCCCTATGTCTGCACTGAATGGCGATATGCTTGTTGATCGCCTAGATAACATGTCTTGGTACAAGGGTGAAACACTGCTAGAAATGCTAGAAAAAGCCCCAGCGGCCAATACTGAAGCGAATGAAGAGTTTCGCTTCCCAGTACAATTCGTATGCCGCCCCCATGCCAGTGATGACCATGACCTACATGACTTTAGAGGTTTTATGGGGCGCATCGAAAGCGGCAGTATCGCCGTCGGTGATGCTGTGACTGTTCTCCCAAATGGCTACCGGTCTAAGGTTAAAGCCATCCAAATTGGTGACGCACAACTGCAAAATGCGCAAACAGAGCAATCTATCACTTTGCTATTGGCTGATGAAATAGATACCTCACGTGGCGATATGATTGTAAAAACTGGTAGTGACATTGAGCCTGTAAAGCGAATAGAAGCGCATATTTGCTGGCTTTCAGAGAGCCCTCTGTCCCCTGCCCGCACATATATTATCCGGCATACAGCACGCGAATCCAAAGCAAAAGTCGAATCGATTCAATATAAAATTGATGTGAATACGCTAGAACAGCAGGCTACGCCAGATTTGAAAATGAATGATATTGCACGCATGTCTTTTAAGCTCGCACAACCTTTGATGGTAGATAGTTATAGCAAAAACCGTGCAACTGGCGCATTTATCGTCATTGATGAAAGTACAAACAATACCGTTGGCGCTGGTATGATAATCTAATAAAATAATGTTTTAGCTTTAAAGTTACAAAGGAAATCAAAATGACCTATGTCGTTACCGAAAACTGCATTCAATGTAAATTTACCGACTGCGTCGATGTCTGCCCTGTAGATTGCTTTGTAGAAGGTCCAAATTTCTTGGCAATCAACCCAGATGAATGCATAGATTGTACGCTATGCGTTGCGGAATGCCCTGCAGAAGCGATTTTTGCAGAAGATGATGTGCCTGCCGACCAACAACAATTTATCGCGTTAAATGCGCGCCTTGCGAAGATATGGCCAGTGATTACTAGCCGTAAACCAGGATTAGAAGATGCCGATGCCATGAATGGCGTACCAGGCAAGCTTGACTTATTAATTGAGTAATAAATTCATCCAATTAAAAAAAGAGGCTTCAAGCCTCTTTTTTTAATTGTTGCTGGATATTTTAAAAGTTATGAGTGAATTGCATACTCAAAAGATCTACACTGCCTTCAAAGTCACCTGTGACACGGCCTTTACCAAAAGGTGATCCGGACACTATTCTTTGGTCATCATCAATATCTGCATCGCTAATGAACAAGTGTGAATAACCCACATCAAATTTAGACTTTGGCGATACTTGGTAGCTTGCGCCTAGCGACACCCATTTTCTATCATTGCCGGGGATGCGCGCCGTACGGAACTCGTCATCAATAGCCTCTTCATCATACGCCAAACCCGCACGTAGCTTAAGCACTTCGCTGTAGTGATAATTGACTCCTATCGAATAGCGCATAGTGTTTTCCCAATTTTCAGGCGTCAGCGCAAGTGTAACACCGTTATCACGAACGATTTTCAGCTCTTCAAACTGGCTCCAGCGCGTCCAAGTCACATCCCCCATCAAATCCCAAGTATCGTTGAGTTTGCTAAACGCACTCACCGAAAAACTTTCCGGTAGCGTCACATCTGCCTTAACGCCACCATTCGGCGTTGCATTAACAAACGGTGCGGGCAAACCCGCGGGGCGGCTAAACTTAACATCGCCGTCCAAATGCTGCTCTACTTTTGAACGATAAGCCATACCGACACGCGTAGTCTCTGTTACCTGATATATCGCGCCGAGATTAAATCCAAAACCCCAGTCATCACCTTTAACTTTCGCTGAGCCTTCCCCAAAAGGTCCAAAATTGACAGTCTGTGTCAGTGTTGCATCGGCCCGCATCGCAGAAACACCAAAACCAAGGGAGAGCTGATCATTTACCTTAAACGCAATTGATGGATTAATGTTAATTGTTTTGACTTCAGACTTATCGGCTTGGAAACGCCCCATCCAATCATCACCATATTCCGTCTTAAGCCCGAATGGCGCATTCAACCCCACCCCAACCCTTATCGAAGGGGTAATGTCTGTCATTAGATAAAAATTAGGTACGAATGCTAAATCCCCTGCATTTGGGCCTTCGTTTCCTAATGGTCGACCACCATTTGCAGCAACAGATCCGTCATTATGAAACTCTGCATTCGGGTTAATTAGGTGTAGCGCTCCCACTGCTTGCGTACCATCAATGTATGTCATCCCGGCTGGGTTAAAAAATATGGTACTGGCATCCGCCGCTACGGCAGCAGCACCAGCATAGGCGTTACCCATGCCACTAGCGTTTTGTTCTATTAACGCAAACCCTGCAGCTTGCGCGCCTGAAGTGATTATGAGTAGTGCCGCGGATAGCCCGTAGCGATTAATACTGCCCTTTTTCATGAAAAATCCCCTAAGCCCGAAAATTTTAATATTTATTAAATTCTAATTTTAGATATATATGTTGATAAGCTAACGTATCCTACTAATTTTTATACGTTTAGTACAGTTTTTCATATCTAGCATCAATTTTTAAAAGAAAATACGCGCGCGTTATGGATAATAAACGACACCCGCTTGAAGGTATCTTTTTTTTAATCTTTCCAAAGCCTGGTTTGTTGTATTGCCAGCCAGCTCACTAGCCAAAATGCCAGCATCGCACTCGCCAAGCCAAGCACACTGCTCCACACCAGCGGCACAATGATACCTGCAGAAACGGTAGAAAACAGCATTTGCACAAACGCTTGACCAGAAGCCGCTGTACCGCGAATTTTGGGATGCCTGTCTAGCGCAGCGATTGAGATAATTGGCATGACCAGTCCCATGCCGATATTAAATAAAGCAACGGGCAAGATGTTGAAGATGGGTTTTATCGGTAACGCATAGCATATTGCAACATTCAGCAAAACAATCAAAAACATCCATGTATAAGCCGCTGTTATTACTCTTTTAGCTGCATATTTACCCGCCGCGCGCTTAGATAGATACGAGCCGATGATCATCCCGGTAACAGTACTTACAAAGAAATAACCATATTGCTGCGGCGAAAAACCGAGCAGCTTGCCTAAAAACATGGGACTGCCTAGAACATATACAAAAAATGCTGCAAACACAGCGCCAAGCGCGATGCACAATTTGGCAAATTCTATATCGCTAAACACAATTTTGTAGCTATTTAGAACGCTCTTTGTAGAAAGCTGGATGCGCTTTTCCGGCGGCATCGTTTCAGGCAAATAAACCATTGCTGCCCATAGCGCAATTGCCGCATAAGCCGCCAAAAAAATGAAGATGCTTTGCCAACTAAAACCCAGTAAAGCCCCGCCAATCATGGGCGCCACAGCTGGCGCCAAGCCAAATAACATCTGCACAGTCGCCATTACGCGCTGTGCTTGCGGACCTTCGAACAAATCGCGCACCATGGCGCGCGCCACCGTATTCCCTGCGCCACCAGATGCGCCCTGTAGCGCACGAAAGAACCACAGCGTTTCGACATTCGGCGCAAACGCACAACCGATACTCGCTAGCACAAAAATACCCAATCCCCACTTGATAGTCGCGATTCGCCCGATAGCGTCTGAAATCGCACCATGCCATAATGTCATGATGGCGTAAGGTAGCAAATAAATCGCCAAACTTTGCTGAATGTGTAAATCGGAGGCAGCCAAATCCGCCCCCATAGCATGGAAAGCAGGCAAATAGGTATCAATGGCAAACGGCGCAAGTGCTGCCAGCGCAGCAAGAACGTACACTAAAATATTGGCGTTTGTTTTCAAATTTTCTTTTTTCTAAAAAAATAAAAAAGGCGCATCTCAATGCGCCTTGTATTATAGCCTTTAAAGGTTAAGGTAAAGCGTGAAACTCTTCTACACGTTCTTTATCGCCTGCAACATATTTTTTAGAATTTTTGTCTGTTCTAAAAATAATGGGTTGAGCCTGTAAAACAGGATTCTTCGAATCTTCGATGGCCTGCTCAATCAAATAATGATTGGGCGATAGACTGCATACCGGATCTGCGCTTTCTGCATCGCCAGAAAGTAAAAATGCCTGACAACGACAGCCGCCCAAATCGTTTTCTTTTTCAGGACAAGTACGACATGGCTCTTTCATCCAATCATCACCGCGATATTTATTGAACGCAGGCGATTCTTTCCACGCCCATTCCAAGCCTCTGTCACGCACATTTGGAAACTCCATATTTGGCAGTACACGTGCCGAATGGCAAGGCAGTACGTCGCCATTGGCGGTGACTATCATGAATACTTCGCCCCAGCCATTCATGCATTTTTTGGGGCGATTTCCAAAGTAATCAGGCACCACGAAGAAGATTTTCATCTTATTGCCCACTTTTTTACGAAACTCGTTTGTCACATTTTCCGCATGATCGATTTGTTCTTTCAGAGGCATCAATTGACTACGATTCACTAACGACCAGCCATAATATTGAGTGTTAGCAAGCTCCACATAATCTGCCCCCAATGCTTCTGCCATCTCAAGAATCTCTTTAATATGACCAATGTTATAACGATGAATCACTACATTGAGTACCATGGGATAACCATGGTTTTTAATCATGGCTGCAACCTTTTTCTTCAGTTCGAACGTTTTGGTATTGGTGATGAAGTTGTTAATTTCTTCGGTAATATCGTGCATTGAAAGCTGAATATGGTCGAGCCCACCATCTTTAAAAGCTTGAATGCGCTTTTCAGTCAGACCTACCCCGGAAGTAATCAAGTTGCTGTAGTAACCCAGCTTCTTCGCTTCGATTACAATGTCTTCAATGTCATCACGCAATAACGGCTCACCACCGGAGATACCCAATTGAATTGCGCCTAGCTTGCGTGCATCGCGTAGTGCTTGAATCCATTGCTCTGTAGTTAGTTCATTTTGTGTATGCTTATCGTAATCTGTTGGGTTGTAGCAAAAAGCACAATGCAATGGACAGCGATAAGTTACTTCTGCCAGCAGCCACAGTGGCTGTGTGTGTGTAATATTCGCCGCTACGCCATTATTTTGTGCTTGCGTCTGAGATTCTTTTTGAATCTGTTTTTGTACGACCGATTCACCTAATGATGTTTGTGTCATTTTGCCACCTCTAAATTTTTCGCAGCCAGGCCTTGCCCACTGCCAAGTCAAACATCCCCAAAATATCTTTCTCAATCCCTTCTGCGTCGGGAAATGCAGCTTTCAAATCTGCCACAATATCGCCAACAGTTGCCTTGCCATCTACACGCTTAATCACTTCGCCTGCACCACCATGTAGTTTGACCATTCCTTCAGGGAAAAGTATCACATAACTTTGTTGCGCTTCTTCCCATTGAAACCTGTGGTGAAATGCAAGTGCATAAATATCTGAATGTTGAATGTTATTTTCCATATCGTTATTAGCTAAAATTAATCACCGGCTGACGTAAATAATCACGGTCTTCAACTTTAATATCGGTTGAAGCTAGCATAATAGAATCAGCAATCACCCATAGTACATTGAGCTTGAATTGCAAAATATCAAGCGCCTTTAATTGCATCTCCCGGCTTGTACTGAAGTAATCCAATGTCACACTCAACCCCTGCTCCACGTCGCGTCTCGCTTCTGTAAGACGTTTTTTAAAGTAACTTAATCCCTCTTCTTTGATCCATGGATACATCGTGGGCCAAGAACTGATACGTTGTTGGTGGATATGTGGAGCAAACAGTTCAGTCAAACTAGAACAAACAGACTCTTGCCAAGAACGTTGCTTAGCAAAATTGATGTAAGCATCTACTGCAAATCTCACACCTGGGCTTACCATCTCAAGAGAAGTCACCTGTTCGCGCGTTAGCCCAACTGCTTCACCCAACTGAATCCAAGCCTCTATGCCGCCAACCTGCCCATCCACACCATCGTGGTCGGTGATACGTACTATCCACTGCTTGCGCACTTCCTTATCTGGGCAATTGGATAGTATTGCGGCATCTTTCATAGGAATTGCAATCTGATAGTAAAAACGATTCGCTACCCAGCATTGCAATTGCTCTTTAGTGAGCTTACCTTCGTACATCATCACATGAAATGGATGATAAATATGATAACCCTTGCCCTTTTCACGCAGCTTATCTTCAAACTCTTCACGTGTCCAAGGCAGCTGATCTTTTGCAATCGCGTTCATTCTGTTCTCCTAAAGAATAATATCCATACCATCATACGCGACCTCTATGCCATGACGGGCGAGCTCAGCACGCTCAGGAGAGTCTTCTCTTAAAATCGGGTTGGTATTATTAATGTGTATCAATACCTTACGCACATCTCCAAATCCATCTAACTTTTCTATCATTCCAGCCTCGCCTGATTGCGGATTATGTCCTATGCTACGTGCAGTCTTGGTCATCAAGCCCATGTCTATCATTTCCGTATTTGTCCAGAAGGTACCGTCTACCATAATACAGTCAGCTTGATTCATCAATACTGGTAAATGTGGCTCGATTTCTGCCAAGCCTGGTGAATACCAACACTTTTTACCTGTGCTAATTTCTTCAATCAATACGCCGATCGTATCGCCAGGATGTGGATCGTTGCGATGTGGAGAGTATGGTGGCGCAGCACTCTTTAAAGCGACTGCA
>Ga0315912_10001908_pt1 | contig 23679 bp, 23 predicted proteins | sample VfabasoilMG_FD_204469 | JGI IMG/M metagenome (GOLD analysis project Ga0315912, IMG submission 204469) | Garden soil microbial communities collected in Santa Monica, California, United States - V. faba soil | ecosystem: Environmental > Terrestrial > Soil > Garden | place: USA: California... | reverse complement strand
AATTGCGAGGACGGACCCTAACGGTTGACCCGAGCGGCGCGCGCAGATGTACGAACTTGCACTTTATTTCTCATGGTCCGTTCCATCGATTTGTTAGAGGGCTCTCTTCGCTGACTACTGAGACATTCGTTCCGCCGGGAGCAGGCAGGGTGAAGTTTTCGCCGCGGCCCAATCAAACTATGGCTTCCGGAAGCCACAGTTTGATCATTTCGATCAATCTTTGGTGTCACGCGCAAAATATGCGCGTGGTACCAAAGTTTGGCACCGGTGAGGGAGCATAGTTTGGCCCCTTGATTCGGTGGCTTATTACCTAAGCTCGGGCAAATGAAAACCGAGCCGATGAATGAGCCGCCGGGAACGCCCTGAAGAAGCCTTTGCGGGCATGGAGCCAGCGCTTCGTGCCGCCTATGAGCGCATTTACTCGCGCGAGCTCGCTGCACGGGAGCGCATCTTTCTCGAGTATCCCGCCTATTTGGTTGCTGGAATTCCTGATCACACTTGTAGGAGAGTGGCGACGGCCACCGTCCGCCAGTGGCTGCGTGAGAAGCGGATATTCATGTTTCTGTACCGCTGGCACTACTGGTTTCCTGTCTTCCAGTTCGCCGCCGGCTCGCCGAAGCCGTTAGTGGAAGAGGTCTGCCGAAAAATCCAACCATCGAATGGTTGGCAAACGATGTACTGGTTTGTTGGCGCCAATGGATGGCTGGAAGGGGCAGCACCGGTCGATCTTATGGATAGCGATCCGGACTCCGTGCTCGAGGCCGCTTCACACGCAAACGATCTCATGAGCGATTGATGTCCGCCCACGGGCTGCGAGAGATTGTGAATCTGCCTGGCGAGATCGACGCAGTAGCTTTCGCGACGATCGCCTTCGGCAGTGAGGAACGTTTCCGAGTGACCATTCGGGCGATCTTCGGTAGCCCCCAAACCCGGCAAGCGATTTGACCTTCGATGGCGCGTTCACCCCCCCAATGTGACGCCCTTCTATCTCCGGCGGGGGAACGACTCCCAAAAGTGGCGGTCCGAGCCGAGTAGGCATATGGTCAACATTGTGAATCGGCGCTTCTTTCGCACACTTATATATGTGCTCGTCGCAGGGCAGCTGCTTCTGTCGGCGCCGATCGTGTCCGCCATGAGTGCGTGGGGTTCGACGAGCACTGCCGAAGCGCCTTGTGCCGATATGATGCTGCACGCCTCAAATACGGATCCATGCCCCTGTTGCCTCGAGGGTGATATGGGAAATGCGACTTGCCTGAGTGCATGCACCGCTTCAGTCGGAGCGATTTCCACTTACCAATTTTCTATGGCCCGCATGGCCGTGGATCCTCTGCCTGTTACACGTGTAGCGCACATTGCGCGCGCGTCCGATCCGCCTCTAAAGCCACCCCCAATCGTCTGAGCGAAAACCTTCGCTAGCTGTCGCGAGGCTCCTCGCGCATCTTTTTTCGGACTTGATTGGAGGGTTCTCAATGAACCTGTTAAGAAAATCGCTCGCCTGCGCGACTGCGCTTGCGGTGCTATCCACACCAGCTATCGCAAAGCCTATCGCCTTTGCCAACGGCACCACAGCCATGGCCGAGTACGGCGCCGGCACCATGGTAGAGGCGCAAGTGTTTTACGCGCCCAAGGCATTCTGGTCGTTGGGACTCGGCCACACCGAGCTCGACAGCAACATGCTCGATCGGCGGCGCGAGATCACTTACGCGCGCGTCAACTATCTCGTGAAGCGCTGGAACATGAAGGCCGCGCAGGCCAACGTTTTCACTTGGGGTGGCGCCGGCGAAGCCTACAACAGTGACGTCGACGGTCACGAGTTCACGTGGAACGCTGGTGCCCAGGTGGATTACGAGACGAGGCGCATCTACAGCTCGTTGAAAGCCGACCTGTTTCAATCTTCCAACTTCTCCCATCGGATCGACACCTTGCAACTCGGCGTCGCACCTTACAAACACGATGTCGATACGGTAGCCACCTGGCTCGTAGTGCAAGCGCGCCGCTACACCGGCGAGATTCATGACGGCACAGAGTGGGCGTTGCTGCTACGGCTCTTTAAGCGTGGCGCATGGATCGAAGCCGGCGCCACCACCGACGGCAAGCTGCAGGCGATGGCCATGGTCAACTTTTAGATTTGGAGCAAGCAAATGAAAAAACAATTTCTGGTCGCGATCGCCCTAACATTCGCAACGTTCGTGTCAAACGCCGCAACCATCGAGCTGAAGGTCTATGGCCTCGTCTGCGGATTCTGCGCGCAGGGGATCGAAAAGACTCTGCGGAAGAATCCGGCGACCGCGGACGTGGTAGTGAGCCTTGAGCATCAGCTCGTCGCAGTCGGCACCAAAGACGGAACCGATATCAAAGACGAAGAGCTCACCAAGGCTCTCACCGACGCCGGCTACGACGTCAAAGGTATTGCTCGTACCGAGAGGTCCATCGCGGAGATTCGCGAGTCACTGAAGGCGAAGTGATGGACGCGCACAAGACTAATGTTGGCGTGGCCTTCGGCACATTGGTGGCAACGACAGGAACGTTATTGTGCTGCGTGCTGCCTGCAGTCTTAGTGTCGATCGGTGCCGGCGCAGCGCTCGTCGGCCTGGTCTCTACGTTCCCGCAGCTGGTTTGGCTGTCCGAGCACAAAATTCTTGTGTTCGGAGGCGCTGCGCTGCTGTTGGCAGCGAGCGGCATCATGATTTGGCGGGCGCGGCGACTGCCGTGCCCGGTTGATCTGGCGGCTGCCCGCAGCTGCACACGCCTTCGCCGACTGAGCGCAGCGGTATATATCGCCTCTCTGGCCTGCTTTGCAGTGGGTACGATCTTTGCGTTCGTCCTGCCGGCAATCGGGTCGTAGTCTGGCGAATCGCGGGCGCGCTATCCTCGCGACAGTGTCGGAGAGCGAAAAATGAGCAGTTGCTGTGGTTGTGACGTCGATACGAAGGCCCTCCAGGCCGAGCAGCGGCGAGTACTGAAGATTGTTCTCGGCATCAACATTGCAACATGCGTGATGGTGGTTGCCGCGGCGCTCTACAGCGACTCCTCTTCACTTTTGTCCGGCGGACTCGATAATTTCGGGGATGCGCTCACCTACGCATTGAGCCTCGCAGTTGTTGGAGGAACTCTCGCCGCGAAGAGCAGAATAGCGGTGCTGAAAGGCGCACTCATTCTGGGTGCAGCGCTGGCGGTTGGCGTTCGCATCATTTGGGGAGTGGCACACCCCGGCGTTCCCATAGTTGAAGCCATGAGCATCGCCTGCGTGCTCAATCTCATTGCCAATGGCCTCTGTCTTCGCCTGCTCACGCCCTATCGGTTCGGCGATGTGAATCTTGCGTCGGCGTGGGAATGCTCGCGTAACGACATCTACGAAGGCTTGGCGGTCTTCGCCGCCTCCGGCGCTGTGTGGATCTTCAATTCCCATTGGCCCGACATCGCGGTGGCTGCGGTCCTTCTCGTACTATTTGTGAGCTCCGCCTTCCGGGTATTTCGCGCAGCGCTCGACGGCCTCCGAGACGCAAAAACTCAAGCTGCCTCAGCTTAGCCCAAGCATGCGTTCACTCGAACTTCGAATTCCGCCTGTACTCGTGGCGATCATCATTGGTGTCGCCATGTGGGCCGTGAGCGTTGTTACCCCAAAGCTGCCCGTCGGAGATACGGCCAGGCTGCTCGGTGCGATTGCAGTCGGTGCGCTCGGTGTGGCCGCCGCGCTAGCAGGCGTCGCGGAGTTCCGTCGAGTGCAGACGACGGTCGATCCAACGAACCCGGGGAATTCCACCTCGGTGGTGACGAGCGGAATCTATCGGTTCACGAGGAACCCCATGTACCTGGGATTTCTGCTCGTCGTCGTCGGCTGGGCGGTCTATCTATCGAACCCCTGGGGTTTCATTGGGCCCATCGTGTTTGTGCTGTACATGAATCGATTTCAAATAGAGCCGGAAGAGCGAATTCTCGCAGCTCGCTTTGGCGCTCCATTTGAGCAATACCTCCGCTCTGTACGGCGTTGGATATGATTCAAATTCGGTCGCAAGTCCTAACGGACTAATTTGGTGGCGGCGTCAGCAAAAGCCGTACGGTGCCCTTGGGCGTCGATCAGGAGGATGGGGCTGGACTCTTCGTCGGCAATGGAAATGTTCGCGGTGTCGGCCGTGAATGTCACCGCGGTAACGAAACCCGCACCGCGCGGTCGAGTCTTTGCGATACGTTCGAGTACCGATGGCGATATGTGGCCTTCGAGAAAGTAGCCGAGGAACTCGCCAACGTGACACCCACGTAGCGCCTTGGGCATATGTAGTTTGGCGCGCACCATGCCCAGCGTCTCGGGTTCGTACATGATGACCGTGAAGCCACCGCCTTCTAGTGACCTCTCCCACTGATGAACGCAGGGACAGCCATGGGTGTGATACACGGCAACTAGTTTCTCCGGCTCAACACCTATGGTGCGATCGCTTAGGTACAGGATTGCGAACAGCACGGCGAAGCCCGTCAGTACGCTAGCGAAAATCTGCAGAGCGCGCCGTCGCGCAAGCCTTCGACATTCGGCGACGGACAATTTGGTGCGCGAGGTGCGTGCCATCATTCGCTCTCTGCGGGGCACCGATCGGCGCGCTCGCGCGGTCCCATTAGTCGCAGAACTCGGCCAGCTGGCGCTTGGCTTCGACTCGCTTGGAGTCGATTTCAGCAGCGGAGAGACAGGATCGGCCGCCGTTGCCATCGTAGCTGCAGCGGGGACCGTTGACCGCGTATGACGCGGCTAGCTTCCTCGCGTCATTGCAACGTTTCGTTCGTTCTTCGAGCAAGGTGATTCGTTCCTGTTCAGCAGCACGGGCTTTTTCTTTGCGCGCCGCCTCCGCTTGTTCCCAGCCCGGAGTGGCCGACGGACTAACAGTTGCGGGACTTGCAACAGTAGGTCGCGATTCGACCCTGATAGGCTCTGACTTGCCTGGTGGCCTGCGGTCCGAATATATGAGGTGCCCATTTGAATCACGAGAGACGTAGACATCGGCATGGGCAGCGCTACTAGACGCGATCCCAATCGCGATCAGGCATCCGAATTTCGATAAACGTGGGCTCACGGTTGCGTCCTCCGGCCAGGGCATTTTCTAAGAAACCTCAATCGGTCTTAACTACGCTCGAACTCCGTCGCAGTCACTGGGCCTCAGACTCCAACTCGTCTTTGGGGCGACGAGTACCATCCGAATTCCACCCATGGCGCTTCAAGCATTGCGCGATGTGCGGATGTGTTGAGGGAAGGCGGTATTTGCGATTGCCACGACCTCCCTGCTGCTGACGGCAGGTGCTGAGCGCTCCTTGATACGTCGCGTAGAGCTCTTCGCGATTATCAAGCGGCGTGGCGCACGCTCCTATCATCAGGGTTGCAAGCACGACGCCTGACAGCAGACCTAACCTGAGAATCATTGAGCCTCCGAATTGGCATCGTGGGATGTTGGGAGCGCGAACTTGGCCCCGGCTGCGCGGGCGAGACCCACAACCGCGCCGCGGTTGCCGTCAGTCGTGACAATGACCAGGTGGATTCCGTATCGCGCAACGATGGTGCTGACATTTCTCAGAAGCAGCCTGGACTCAGTCCCTACCCCGTGGAGAGGCTCACTGCCCGATGCGCCTCGCGAGAGATCCGCCAGAGCTTCTTGATAGCTCTTCATCGCAGCGCTTTCGGTGGAGAAATTGGAGATGCGCACCTCGGCAAAGCGACCGTCCGCCTTGAACTGGCAGGTAGTCGTGTTCCCTTTGCGAGTCGTCGCCACCCCGTTACTCGAAATTCTTAGGCCGAGTATCGTGCTCACCTGCAACGGGGTTAGCAGCGGGCATGCGGCCGACAACTCTTCTGCGTTTACGGCGGTCCCGAATGAACAAAAAAACGCTAGCCCAGCAATTAGTCGTGAAAACAACGTAGAAAAGTGTCGAGCGTTGTGCGCAGGTGTTCGGAAAAAGGCGGCGATCACAGCCCTCTTTGGCGCGAGCCCCCGGAGGAGCGTCTCGGTGCCCTCCTGCGCCGTAGCAACTGTGATCGCCGCACATCCATCGTCCGCGAATGTTCCCGGCGCTACCGCCGCCGAACTCGCAGGCGCGCATTGATCAGTGGTTGGGTGTGCTTGCATTCGCGTGCACCTCAAATGCCTGGCTTGTGCCCGAGGTTGATGCGGCTTGCGCGCAATCCATTGGCAACCGCGATCAGTTCTGCAGCTTCATGCACCGCCACCGTCATGGCGACGCCGATGACGCCGAGGAGCGCCAGCGGAATCATTGCAACGAGAACGCCCAGCGACAGCACGATGTTTTGTGTGCTGACTCTTCGCGCCTTGCGTCCATAGGCCAATGCCGCCGGCAGCTGCTTAAGGTCATCGGACATGAGCGCGATGTCCGCCGCTTCAATCGCGGCGTCGGTGCCTGCCGCGCCCATGGCCATGCCACAAGTCGCCGAGGCGAGCGCCGGGGCATCATTGACGCCATCGCCTACCATGAGCACTCGGCCTGTCTGCTCGAGCTCCTTGATGGCCGCGACTTTTCCGTCGGGTTTCAATTCCGCCTGGACGTGATCGATGCCCAGACGTCGTGCGACCGCTTCGCCTGTTACCTGGTTGTCCCCTGTCAGCATGACCGTTTGCACGCCCCAGGAATGCAATTTGGCTATTACTTGGGCAGCCTCGGGCCGCAGTTTGTCTTGCAAGGCAATGACTCCCTGAACGACGTTGTCCCTAACAATCACGACGGCCGTCTTTCCCTCCGCTTGGAACTGGGCGACGCGGTTGCCGAGATCGCCGATTGATATGTTCTTCTCGCGCATCAAGGTCGGGCTGCCGATAAGCCAGGTTTGGCCTTGGACAACAGCCTTCGCACCGCCGCCCGTGATGGACTGGAAGTCTGTGGCTTCATGCTTTGGAAGGTTCTTTTCCGCCGCCGCCGTCACGATTGCTTGTGCGAGAGGATGTTGAGAGAAACGCTCAACGGCAGCGGCCCGCGCAAGCAACTCGTCGGACTCGATTCCGACGGGCAACACATCGACGACCGCAGGCGTGCCCATCGTGAGTGTGCCGGTCTTGTCGAAGGCAACAATGTCGATGGTTCCCAAGTGCTCGAGATGAGCGCCACCTTTGATGAGGATGCCTCGCTTACCCGCAGCTCCAATTCCGGAAGCCATGGCCATGGGCATGGACATGATGAGAGCGCATGGCGCAGCCGCCACGAGCAGCACGACAGCCCGGCGCGCCCAGAACTCCACATCTCCACCGGTGGCCCAGGGAATGAACAACAGTAAGACTGCGGCCAGCAGCACGAGCGGACTGTAGCGGCGACCGAAGCGCTCGATCCATTGCTGTGCCTTGCCCTTTGCACCTTGGGCCTCTTCGACCAGGTGAATGATTTTGGACAGAGTGTTGTCCGCGAAGGTGGCGGTCGCTCGGATGGTTAAAGCACCCTCCGTGTTCATAGAACCGGCGAACACTTTTGCACCCGGCTCTTTCTCGACGGGGAGGGATTCACCGGTAACCGCTGCTTCGTTAACCCCCGATCGGCCTGTCACAACTACGCCGTCCGTGACGATTCCCTCACCCGGACGCACGACGAACTGGTCGTCTACTTTGAGTTCGGCCGCAGGTATCGTCTTTTCGACGCCGTTCGAAAGTACCCGGGCCTCCTTGGGCGCGAGGTCTAACAACGAGCGAATCGACGCACGAGTTCTTGCGTACGTAAATTCCTCAAGGCCCTCCGCTGCACCGTACAGCACGACTAAAGCCGCGGCTTCATTCCACATACCGAGGATTGCGGCACCGGTCGTCGCCCCCAGCATCAACATCTCGATGCCGATGATCCGCTCGGTCCATAGATCTTTTATGCCTTCGCGCATCCAGTGCAGGCCACCCAGAAGGATGGCGACTACATAGAGGCCGATGACAACGAACGGCGGGAGCGCAAGCGTCAGCTCCGCAACGAATGTCGCGCCGGCGATGACACCCGCGAGCAACGCATTGCGAAGCGGGGGGAACTGCCACCACTTCCCGTCGAACGCTTCTACTTCACCGTCGTGAGCGCTCATACCGGGGACTCCGCGATCGGCGTCGCCGGAACGGGCTGCGCTTCTCGCCGATAGGCCATGCGATACAGCCCGGGCAACACGAGCAGTGTTAGCAACGTGGAGGAGATGATCCCGCCGATCACGACAGTGGCGAGCGGCCGCTGCACTTCCGCGCCCGTACTCGTGTTGAGCGCCATCGGCAGGAAGCCGAGGGCCGCCACCAGCGCAACCATGAGGATAGGTCGCAGTCGAAGGATCGCGCCCTCGCGAATCGCGTCATCGATTCCAGCGCCATTGGCCAGTCGATCGCGGAACGCGGCCACCATCACAACACCCGTGAGCACCGCGACACCGGACAGCGTAATGAAGCCAACGCCCGCAGTGATCGACAGCGGAATATCTCGCAGCCACAGCGCAATGACACCGCCGGTGAGCGCGAGCGGCACACCGCTGAAAACCAGCGCGGCATCTTTTGCCGAACCGAAGGTCATCAGGAGTAGCGCGAAGATCATCAGCAGCGTGATCGGCACCAGCACCGTCAGGCGCTTCGCCGCCGACTCCAGCTGCTCGAAGGTGCCGCCGTACTGAAGCCAATAGCCGGACGGCAGCTTCACCTGCTCGTCGATCTTCTGTCGAGCTTCGGTCACGAAACCACCGAGGTCGCGGTCACGAACGTTGGCCGACACCACGATGCGCCGCTTGCCGTTTTCGCGGCTGATCTGGTTAGGACCGGGCGCGAGTGTCAGCTTTGCCACTTCTCCGAGAGGCACGTAACTACGAGCGCCATCGCGCTCGGCGAGCAACACCGGCAGTCGCTCCAGGGACGCCAAGTCGCCGCGTAAATGCTCAGGCAAACGTACGATGAGGCTGAAGCGCTGATCGCCTTCGAATATCTGGCCCGCTTCCTCGCCGCCCGTCGCGGCCGCCAAGACGTCCTGGACTTCAGAGACATTCAGGCCATAGCGATAGAGGGCATCTCGATTGGGCTCAACCGACAAGACGGGCAGACCAGCAATTTGCTCGACCTTGACGCCTTCCGCGCCCGGAATCTTGTTAAGCACCGCGGCAATTGCATTGCCGCTGCGCAGGAGTTGATCCAGATCGTCGCCGTAAATCTTGATGCCGACATCCGATCGCACACCCGAAATCAGTTCGTTGAAGCGAAGCTGGATCGGCTGGCTGATCTCGTATGCGTTACCTGGAATTGCCTCCAGCGCCTCTTCGATTTCAGTCACGAGTTGAGCTTTGGGCTTGTCAGGATCCGGCCACTCATCGTGATTCTTGAGCATGATGTAGCCATCGGAGATGTTGGGCGGCATCGGATCAGTCGCGACTTCCGCAGTACCGACACGGGAGAAGAAAGTTTTGACCTCCGGAATTGTCATGACCGCTTTCTCAATCTGGAACTGCATCTCAAGCGACTGCGTCAGACTCGTGCCGGGGATACGCAGTGCCTGAACGGCAAGGTCGCCCTCGTCAAGGTTAGGAATAAACTCTGAACCCATGCGTGAAGCTACGAAGCCGCAGAGCAACACCAACGCAACGGCGCCACCCAGGATGGGCAGACGCATCCGCATCGCGAAGGCAAATACCGGCACGTAGAGGCGCTTGGCCCCTCGCACCACGAAGTTGTCTTCCTCGGCGATCTTTCCGTTCATGAACAGAGCCAGCGCCGCCGGCACGAACGTGAGCGACAGCACTAGCGCCGAGATCAACGCGATGATCACCGCCAACGCCATGGGACGGAACATCTTGCCTTCAACGCCCGTGAGGGCAAGCAGGGGCAAGTTGACCAGGATCACGACCAGCACGCTGACAAGCGACGGAGTGAATACTTCACGCGTCGCCGCGTAAACCGTATGCATTCGCTCTTCGAGATAGAGAAGTCGCCCCTTGTGCTGCTGTTCGTGGGCGAGGCGCTGAATACAGTTCTCCACGATGATGACGGCGCCATCGACGATGAGGCCGAAGTCGAGCGCGCCCAGCGACATCAGGTTCGCACTCACCTCCGTCTCGACCATGCCGGTGACGAGCATGAGCATCGAGATTGGAATAACGAGAGCCGTCAGAATGGCCGCGCGCACGTTGCCGAGCATGATGAGAAGAACCACGATCACCAGGATCGCGCCCTCGAGGAGGTTCTTCTGCACCGTGGAAATCGTCTTCTCAACGAGTACAGTGCGGTCATAGACCGGATCGGCGGTGATTCCAGACGGTAGTGACTTGTTGATTTCGGAAAGCTTTGCCGATACTGCCTTGGATACGACGCGGCTGTTCTCCCCGACGAGCATCACGGCTGTGCCGAGCACGGCTTCTTCGCCATCTCGTGTCGCCGCGCCGGTGCGCAGCTGCTTGCCGAAGGCCACCTCCGCGACATCGCGAACGGTGACGGGCACGCCGCCTCTGTGCGCGACGATGATTCGCTCGATCGCCGCGATATCGGAGACTTGTCCTGGCGAACGGATGAGGTACTGCTCGCCGTTGCGCTCGATGTAACCCGCACCGATGTTGGTGTTGTTCTTCTCAAGTGCGCCCACGATGTCGTCAAAGTTCAGCCCAAATGCGAGCAACTTGGCCGGATCGGGAGTGACGTGGAACTGCTTCTCGAAGCCACCAATGGTGTTCACCTCGGTGACGCCGGCGACCTGGCGCAGTTGCGGGCGGATCACCCAGTCCTGCAACGTGCGAAGCGCGGTCGCATCGTAGGGAGCCCCATTCGCTTGCCGGGCGTTCGCATCGGCATGAACGGTGTACAGAAAGATCTCACCCAACCCTGTCGCAATAGGACCCATGCCCGGCTCTAGACCCGAGGGAAGCTGACTTTTCGCTTGCTGGAGACGTTCGTTGATGAGATTGCGCGCGAAATAGATGTCCGTGCCTTCGCCGAATACCACGGTGACCTGCGAGAGACCGTACCTCGACATCGAGCGCGTGTATTCAAGGTTGGGCAGACCGGCGATGGCAGTCTCGACTGGATAGGTGATGCGCTGCTCCACCTCGAGCGGTGAGTACCCTTCGGCCTGCGTGTTGATTTGAACCTGGACATTGGTGATGTCCGGGACGGCGTCGATAGGGAGTCGTTGGTAGTTCCAAACGCCCGCGGCTGCGACCGCAAGCACCAGGAAAAGAACGATCCAGCGTCGAGCGATGGCGAATCTGATCAATGCGTCAATCATGATTGCGCCCTCAATGCCCGTGCTCGGCGTCACCCTTGCCGAGCTCTGCCTTCAGAATGAAGCTGTTCTTGGTCGCGTAGCTTTCGCCCGCGGTAAGGCCTGCAACGACCTCGGATATCTCCCCGTCGCTTCGCCCCAGAGTGATCGCCCTTGGCTCGAATCCTTCATCGCCACGGACGAAGACCACGACCTTGTCTTCAAGTGTTTGCAGGGCATCGTTTTGAACGGCGAGCGGAACGGTCGTCGTCGCCAGCACAATGTTGGCCGTGACGTAGAGCCCTGGCGGCCATTTCTGATCGCGATTCGCGAGCTGCACGCGTGCGGTGAGCGTCTGATTGTTGGCGCTACCGAACGGGGCCACGTAAACAACCTTGCCATCCGCTATCAGGCCAGTATCCGCACTCCGAACGCGGACCGTCTGGCCAGTTTTTACTTTGGCGAGATCCCGTGGAAAAACGGACAACTCGACCCACACCGTCGAAAGGTCCGCGACTGTGAAGAGAGGCCCGTCCCCAGACTGCGCACCTTCGTTCGCATTGCGCTGGGTGACTACTCCATCAAGGGGTGCGACGACGGCGTACGTCTGCAAGCTCTCGTTGCTCTCGACGATGGCGAGCGTCTCTCCCTTGCGCACGGCATCGCCAACGCGTTTTTTCACGCTGCGGATGATTCCCGGGAATCTCCCCGTTACCTCCAGCACCCGCTCCGCATTCGGCGCAATCGCGCCGTAGAGCGGCAGGTGTTCACTGAGATTGGCAGGACCCGCAGTGACAACAACTATCCCCGCCTTCTCGACCTGTTCGGGAGTGAGTTCGACGTGTTTACCTTCGCCTTCCTCCTCGTGCTTTTCGCTTTCTGAATTTTCCTCACCCTCTTTGTGGCCCCCAGGCTCATCGCCATGGGCGTCCGCTGCAGCTTGGGGCGTTGGCTTATCGCCGCATCCGGCGAGAAGCAGCGAACCGCTTGCGACCGCGATGAGGAAGCAGAATGAAAGCGAGATGGAATTCTTGTTGATGAATTGATTCATGGCAGAGTCGCCTCGAGATCCTGTGTGGTAAGCGGCTCGCTCGTGAGCCGTTCGATTTCGGCGAGCAAGCGGTGAAAATCGGCCGCCGCATCGATGGCGGCTTCGCCGATCGTGAGCAGATCCTGTTGCGAGGTCAGTAGCTCGAGGAAAGAGAACCGACCTCGCTCGTATCCACTCTGTGTTTGCGCAAGCGCGTCACGTGCCTGTGGAAGTGCCTGAGACCGGAGCGCTTCCGCGCGTTCCCTCGCAGCCGCGGCCTCGCGATAAATCGAGAACAACGTGCCCATCAACCGGGTCTTGCTGGCGGCCAGTTGTGCGTCACTTTGAGCGCGCCTGACTTGTGCTTCCCGAATGCCGCCCGGATTGCGGTCGTAGATCGCGAGCGGCATGGAAAAGCCCGCGACCAGCGCGTTGTCGCCTGTGTCGCGGAAGTTGCGCACACCGACACTCAAGGTGATATCGGGTCGCACCTGAGCCTGAGCGAGGCGCACCTCCGCATCACGCAGGCGCGCGTCGGAGGCGAATCGAGCAATATCGGGGTTACGCTCGATCTTCGCAGCGAATGACTCGAACGATTCCAGCGGTTCGAATGCGAATAGATCCGCAGTGGCCGACGCGAATTGCGCATCAACGCGTCCCCATGTGAGCGACAACGCACTTCGAGCGGTCTCCAGTGCGAGCGCCGCCTGACGCTGATCGATTTGGGCGCGAGTCAAAGCGATGCGCGCTCGGCTCTCTTCAGCGACGGGAGACCTCGCTGCCTTCACGCGGCCAGCGATCGCTTCAAGCGTCTTCTGTGTCAGCGACGCGTTTTCATCGGCGAAGCGAGCCCGCTCCTGCGCGGCAACTAGTTCGATGTATCTGCGGGTCACCTCCGCGAGAAGATCGAGCTGCTGCGCGCGCAAATCCAGCGTGATGAGATCGCTGTCGGCCTCGGCAATCGAGCGCCGAAGGTCGCGTTTTCCGCCGAGCTCGATAACCTGGCTGAAAGCCAGCGTCGACTCAAGCGCGTCGGTGCCCTGCGTATTGCCACTTCCCGCAAAGTTTTCAAGTTCAAGACTTATCTCGGGATTGATGCGCCTTTCCGCTTGCAGGACGCGCGCTTGCGCAGCGGTAAGTTCGAAGCGGCTCACTGCGAGCTCTGGGTTGTTCTTCATCGCAGTGTCCAGAGCCTGCGCGAGCGTCAATGCGCCACGCGGCTCTGCAACTTCTGCCGCAATAGCATTCGAGCCGCTGAGCAGTGCCCAGACGGCTGTGCACGCGCCAAAGGCGCGAGCGTTCCAAATCTTCATGAAATCCTCCGACGCGCGTGCGAAAAGGCACGAACGCGGTTAGCCAAACTAGATCAGGGCTGTTGGAGGATTAAGCTGGAGGGCCGCGAAGCGGTGGCCGTAGGTAGACGATCGACTCGAAGCGATCGTCAATTGAGCGGAATCGAACACTTTCATCGGTAGCCGGCGCCGCGACTTCGAAGGCAAACGCCAGCAGTGCCGGCATCCAGGGATCAATCTGCGGGGCCTTTTTGAGGACTACATCCGATGCGATCTGGATGTCTTTGTCACCTGAGTGGGCTTCGCGCGAATCAGTCTCGCAAGGATGATTGCCGCCGTCATTGAGATGTAGGGCGGCTGGAGGTTCTTTGCCGTCCGCGCAAAGATGGGCGTGCGCGTCGGCCGTGCGCACGATGATGAGCATCAGTGCGATGAGACAGCAGTAAATGTGTCTGGAGGCCGAGGACATTGGGCGGGAGTATGCCTGATTAAGCGATAACGACCATGAAAACGGTCACGACCTACAAAAAGTCACGCGGATCAAACCCTTACTATCAACGACGGGCGGCAGCGTGCCTTCTCAGCGTTGCCTGATGTAATCCAACGCTGGCATTTTCGGCCGGCGCGCAACGCCTGCCCCAGGAAGGCACCGAGAGCTAGATTGCTCGCGACGACCGCCGACAATGGTTGGAAAGGCCGATGCGAGATCCGTCAAATGAACAATGACAGGCGACTCCAGGTAGCCATCGCGTTGACGTATGCGATCAGTGTGCCTGCGTTGGGATACTACTTCCTGGGCTTCCTCGTCGCCGTGCTCTTCGCGATTGGATACCTATCGGGTTTCTTGCTTTGGCTCATGGTCTCGGCAAGGCCGTCGTTTGCGTCAATCAAAGTCCCCTATCTACTGACACTCGCCGCGTTTCTTCTGCTACACAAGCCAGAGGAAAGATTCGCTGCGTTCTTTGAGACGCTCTCGGACAAGATCACGGGTGTCCCGGTGCCGGCCCTTTCGGCGGGTCTCTTCTTATCGCTGGTGGTCTTGCCGATTTTCCCTTGGCTGATTGCACCCTTATTGATGAAACGGGGGAACGAGCTGGGCTACTTCTTCGCGTGCACGTTGTTCACATCGATGGGCATCACGGAGTTAGCGCACTTTGTATTTCCACTGCTGACCGATGAGCCATATGGATACTTTCCGGGAATGGTGAGCGTAGTACTGCTTGCGCCGCTCGGATGGTGGGGAATGTGGCTGCTTTCACGAAAGACCCGGCGAGACTAGCTATTGGCCGCGATGGTGGTAGGAAGATGGCCACTCGCGTTACTAAGCCACCTTCACACTAAAGGCTGGGAGGGTGGTGAATTGCTGATGGACCTAGCGACATAGGCCAGACCTATCATGCATAGGCCTTTCGCACCCTCGTGTACACCCCTTGTACACCGCGCAAGTTCCCTCGCGCCGCGCTATGAATCATAGCGTTTCTTCTGCAGGATCAAAGGCTTACATTTGACACAATTCGTCGCTTCATGGTATTTGTCCGGCCAATTCCAGACAGGACTGGACTGGTTTTGGACGACGAGGCGAAAGACCCGAGTTCAACAGCAAGGCAGGAGCAAATGCTGCGACTGCACGGGGAGATCTGCGACGTCAATGAGGCGGCAAAGATCCTCAAGTACCCCTCGGCCCAAGCGCTCCAGAAGGCCATGAAGCGGGCCAAGGCGCCGGTCCCGCTCGTAAGACTTCCCAATCGCCGAGGTTTGTTCGCGTCTACGCGCGCGTTGGCGCGCTACCTGGACGCCCATTTCCTCGACGAGGACGCTCTGCCCAAGGCGAAAGGGAGGGTCAGGCGATGACGTAGCGCATCGTTTCCTGGGACCAGAATAAAGAAAGCCCCGGTACTGGAATACCGAGGCCTTCTAGGAAGCCGGTGACTACACGAGCCGCTGGCAGCCGCATTTTGACCCCCCCCATTTGAGGTTTGCAAGCCAGCCTTTTGGCCGGCCGTGGGCGCCCTATTGCCTGCTGACGGGCCCGGACTGACGCAGACCTCTCCGTACATCAATTTTTGGAGCTGCGACCGCCCGTTGAGGTGCGCGCCGCGCTCCCAGGGGATCTGCATGCTCAACGAAATTGAGTACTCGCATTACAGCGATCGTTGCCGACTCATCGACCCTGCGCGCCGCTACATCGATTCGGCTCGGACTTCCGGACCGTCCCGGCCTGTGCAATCGGGGTCGAAGAAGAATAGGTGCACCGCAGTGGCATCACGAAAGATGGCGCTAACTATCCAGACGGAGAGCGAAACTGCGGAGTCGGTGATCGTTCGTGAACTCGAGTTCGACGATGACGTTCATGAATATCTGGAACAGCCACCTGCTGTACCTGTCACTCGCACAGACTCAAATGGCAGGGCATACACCGGCTTCTACACTCCGGACTTGCTCGTGCTGGGCGCCGGCGGCCCTCGTGTCCTCGAGGTCAAGCTGAGCAGTGAGATAGCGGCGCGTCTGGAAGAGTCGCCAGACGAATGGAAGCTGGTCGACGGCGTTCCTCACTACCTGCCTGGGGACGCTGCCTTCGCGCTGATTGGTATCCCCTTCGAAGTGGTAATTGCGGACACCATCCCGCCGGTTCGTAGCTCCAATCTTGGCACGTTGCTCAGAGCCAGAGATGTGACGTCGCTCATCACAGAGGATCTTCGTGAGGGAGTCGAGAAAGCTTTCAGCACTCAGGCGTGCATGCCGCTGGAAGAACTCGCCAAGAGACTCAAACTTGATGACTACACTCCATTCTTTCAACTCATCGAACAAAAGGAGTTGTTTGCACGCTTGGGCGTCGACTCTCTGACGATGCCGAAAACCGCGTGGGTAGCGCGGCAAGAGCGGTTTCTCTCCGCGCTCGATCTTCCTTCGCCACAGACATTGGTCGAGAAGGCCGCCGAGCAGCCTGTAGCCGTTCCTTCTGAGGCCAGTGCCGCGCATGCACTTCAGCGCATGGAGCGTCTCGGCGGCGACATGGCGGAGCGAACCCGGAAGCGACTTCGGGCGCTGATACGCGAAGGTGCGAAAGCAGGAAAGACACTTTTTGATTCTTTGGTACCGGGCTATTCGCGATGCGGCAATCGGCGACCTCGGCTGAACCCGCTGCAGGTCCAGCTCATCAACGAGATCATCGACTCTGCGTATGCGTCGAATCGGCGCACTGACAAAAAGAACGCTTATCGCTGCTACGCGGTGAAATCGCGCGAGCGGTACCCAGAGTTTCGGATCGTGACTCCGAAGACGTTTCGCGAATTCATCGCTCGCAGAGATCCGGGGCAAATCGCTGGAGCCCGGGGCGGCCGTCGATGCGCCAACGCGGCCGCCGGTCCTTCGCCAGTGGAATCTCGCGTTCCAGCTCCGACGCGCCCCTTCGAGCGCGCGACCATCGATCACTGCCAGCTTCCTTTGTACGTCGTCCTCTACGACCGCGGGAAGGAGCCGATTGTGCGCCAGCCGTGGGTCACGGCCATGCGCGACGTCGCAACGGGTTGCATCCTGGCTGTCTGGCTGAGCCTGAACGACCCCAGCTGCGTGGCCGACGCCATGGTCATTCGGCGTTGCGTCCGCACTTGGGGTCGACTGCCCGAGCACGTCTGCACGGATCGCGGGCGAGACTTCTGGAGCAACTATTTCCGGTTCACCCTCGCGCACTATGGCGTGGATCACTCGCTCAGCCCACCAGGGAACAGCCGAAGCAATTCCCCCGCGGAGCGACCGTTCGGCGACATGCGCACGGTGTGGCTTCAACTACGCCCGGGAAACTCGGCGAACGCCGCGAATGCACGCTCGATTTCCCGAACGCACAAGGCCGCGAGGACGGCTGAACTAACCCTCGATGAGGCTTGGAGTGAGCTGCTGATGTTCGTCGACTGGTTCAACAACCGCCCGATGGACCTCAGTGGCGCATCTTCCATGGAGCGACTTCGCGCCGGGCTGCAGGCCTTCTCGTGTTCTGGAATTCCAGTCGCCGACGATCTCGAGTTCAAGATCAGCTCGGCCGTAGACGTACGCCAGTACAAGTTCGATCCGAAGGACGGCCTTCGGGTCAATGACCGTCGCTACTGGTGCCCAGCGCTCGCGGAGCGCAGGCCTGCGCTCGGCAAAGTAAAGGTGCGCATCGATCCCGAGGAGCCGTTTGTCGTCTACGCCTTGATCAACAACGCGTGGCATCGCTGTCACACAAATGGGGCTGCCGGGTTTTCACGGCTGACGCTGATCGAGAAACTCACCGAGGCCACGCGTCTGCTAGACGGCCGCGAGCTCACGCGACGGGTACGCGAGGAGTCTCAGCAGGAGTTCACGCGCAAGGTCCTCCAGACGGACGCCAAGCGCGAGTCCAAGCAAGTCAACTCCGTGCCGTCCCCCAAAGAACAAATTCCATTGCCGATTCCGCGCAGCCTTTTCGACGAGGTGCGCGACATCCCTGTTGATCCACTCACTGATGAAGAACTGGAGGTATCTGCATATGCACTGGACAGAATCCGTCATCGCTAACCTCGACAACATCTGGGTTCCGCATCGGAACTTCGAGCTCGCCAAGGCAGATCTTTTCTCGGCTGCGCTCATTGGACCAGGTCAGCTTATCGACATCGAAGGCCCAACTCGCGCCGGCAAGAGCGCGCTGGTGGAAAAATTCTCACGCGAACTTTGCGGGAAGCTCGGGAACGGTGACGACCAATACATGCCCATCGTTTCGATGACCGCCGAGAACAACAGCACGAACGGACTTTTCTCGAGCAAGGCGTTCACGCTCGCTGCTCTGCAGGCGGTTCGTCATCCCATGTTCTCGCTGGAGCTGGGTCAGCTGCAGGACACAAAGCGCCTGCGCATGATCGATACCACGCCGGAGGGAATTCTTCGAACCGCCTTGGAGCAGGCGCTGAAGTATCGGCGCACCGCGTACTTCGTCGTCGACGAGGCACACCACATCGCGCACATTCGTGGTGGTAGACACAGCGCCGGCGCGTTTCTCGATTCGCTGAAGTGTCTGGCTGCGAATACCGGAGTGCGTCTGATCCTGGTCGGTACGTATCAGTTGACGCCACTCCTGCAGCTGTCTCCGCACCTGCTCGGGCGAATGCTGCGCATTCACCTTCCGCGCTACCGGGCGGATGTCCGGGAAGACGTCATCGCCTTCGACCAGATCCTGCTCGCGTACTCCACGCACCTGCAGTTCGATGGGTCAGCGACCCTTCGAGATTGGAACGAATACCTGTACACCGGCTCGCTCGGCTGCATGGGCCTGCTCAAAGCGTGGCTGCGCGACGCGCTGCGCAAGGTCCAGTTGAGCAAGCAGCCAGTACTGAAGCGGCGGCACTTCGAGCTATCACGACGCTCTGATGCGGACTTGGCTGTCATCGCCAATGAGATCAAGGACGGTGAGGAGCTCACCCTGGCACAAACGCTCAAGGAGCCGCTCGCTCCGCCGGAGCCCCAGCCTGCGGCGCGGAAGAAGTCACGACCGTTCCGCCCAAAGACTCAGCGCTTGCCGGTCGGCGCGAAAGGAGTGCGGGCATGAGTACCTCTTATCTGTTTCCTGTGCTTTTGCAGGGGTCCGGAACTGCGGAAGTCGAAGGACTGAATTCGTACTTGTGCCGCTTGGCGGTTTCGCATGACGTCTCAGTCGGCGTTCTAATGCGAAACTGCTACGACTGGTTTCAGCGCAGAAGTGGCGAGCAACAGCCGTTGCCAAATCTCGCGCGCAACCCCGGCAGCCTCGCGCAGTACGTGCGGCCCAACGAGCTCACACGATCACTGCTCGATGTGCTCACCGCCGCCAGCGGCCAGCCCAATCTCCGTTCAGGGACATTCATGTGTCTCGATGGGAGCCTGCAGCGGTGCATGAAAACGTTTCATCGCTCGATGCGCTGGTGCCCGGCCTGCCTGGCGGAAGCTGAGCAAGTCGGGACGGAGCCGTATCTAAAACTTTATTGGTCACTCGCAGCGTTCACGCATTGCACTCTGCATGGGGTGCCGTTGGAGCATCAATGTCCGCATTGCCAGGCTCGACAAGACGGCTTCGGAGAGCGCAAGTCGTTTGCTCATTGCGCCATCTGCGAGGGGTCGCTGACTGTTTCAGAAAATGCCTCGCCGCCACCCGACAGTTGGCGAGTCGAGGGCGCCGACCTCATGGAATTGCTCGATCGAATTGGATGCGAGCATACGTTGCGCTTTCCTCCCGACGGGGTCCGCAAACTTTTGCAGGCCCAATTCGACAAGGCTTGGGAGCTGGACCAATGCGGCAGACTCTGGAAGGCGATCCCGAGAGATCAGTACCTGGCCATTTTGTTCGGACAGGTGCCGATTACGCTGATGACTGTCCGCAGATTGGCGTTCCGGCTCGGGGTGCCGCTTCTCGACTTGCTTCAAGGATCGTTACAACAGACCACCGGTGTTCTTGACGCCTCCTGGTCGGCGCAGCTTCCGAAGACCATGCGCCCGAAGCGACGCGCGGCCAGGCACGATCGGAAACGACTCCTGACGGGTATCACCAAGGCACTGGCATTCAGCGATGCAAAGGCGCCGCTGTCGCTGATCGAGGTTGCTCGCAATCTCAAGGTGACCACTGGATGCCTCAGATACCACTTCCCAACGCAGGCGAAAGCGATCCTCGATCGACATTCCGCTTGGAGACAATCTGAGCAGGAGCGGAAGGAGTTCGAAGCCCGATGTGCCGTGGTCTCGTACGTGGCGAAGCACGATGGCTTGCGGCCGCTCACGCACAAAGGCGCGCTCCGGCATTTGCGCAAACGGACGGGGCTGCCGAAGGACCTGTTGCGTACAGAGATCGCTACTGCAATCGAGTCCGAGTGGGCGGCTGGTAGTCCAGGGTCGTGCGTCAAGAGTCAGGAGGTTTGACATGGAATCCATTCCTTCAACGTCGAACGCGTGCGGTGCAGGCGATACCTCGGAGGTTCTCGAAGAGCTACCAGAATGGAAGGTCGACTCCACGTTTCAGCATCGGGTGAACAATGTCTGCACAAAACTCTTGCGCCGGGGAGTGAGACCGACCTATCAAAGGGTGCGCGCAAATCTGGGAGAACCACCCGCCAGGTTGTTGCGAGAGGCGCTTCAGAATTGGTCAACCAAGATTCTCCCAAGCCTCTACTCCGCGCCGGGTGTCGAATGGGCTGAGCGGCCGAAAGCAATCTCGCCCCGAGTGGCGGAGCTGTTCGAAGAGATGTGGCTCCAGGCTGTCTCAGCAGCCCAAGTTCACTACGAGCTGGGAGACGATTCGAGCGCTCGCCTTACTCATCGTGAAACCATCGACATGGTTTGCCAGGAGTTGCGGCGAGTAAACACTAGGGTGAGCTGCGTAGCCAACGCTGCTCAACGGCTTGATCACGGCATGAGGTCAAACAATGAAACCGCGGGCGAGCTTCGCGCGGACATTCAATATTTTCAGCAAGCTTTCCAAACCGAGATTACACGACTTAGCGAGTTGTCCGCGGCTGTGGGGTCGATGCTTGCGATAGTGACCCGCGAGTCGGAGCGCCAAGCCTCACGGCTGGCCGAGCACCTTGAGGTATGCCGCGAGGTGAAACGACTCGAGCGAGCGAGGCGGGCACGCGTCAAAAGGCTGGCTAGGAAGGCGGAATCGATTCTAGAAGGCAGGAAGCCCAAGCTGAAGCGCAGGTAGTTGATGAGGCCGAGTGCGGGCGCTCGAAGGCCCGCATTCCAAAATCCGAAATCGGGGACCTGGAGCGCGGACTGCCTCAGCGGCGGCTTCTTTCCCGCATTGCGCCTGCCGCTCTTAGGGGCCTCGTTGCATTCGCCCCTTTTCTGGGGTTGCCATAACGGCCGCTCGCCTCCAGCCCAACCAAATAAACGTGAAGGCTTCACCGGAGAACCTCGACTCTTAAGTCATCATGTCGTGACGGCTAATTCTGTTAGATGGCAAACTACCCGAGGATGGATAACTAACAGCCAGCGAAAGGGAAGCTACGTATGAAGATTGCGTCCGTGCGTATCGAGAACTTTCGCGGGTTCAAGGACGAGACGATTCACTTCAATAACTACTCCTGCCTCGTTGGAGCAAATGGCTCTGGCAAGTCAACCGTATTGGCGGCGTTGAACGTTTTCTTTCGCCAGTACAAAGACTCGAAGACGGACCTGAGTCGTTTATCGGTCGAGGACTTTCACCACAAGAATGTGTTGCAGCCGATCACCATAACGGTGACGTTCGTTGACCTGTCGGAACAGGCGAAGAAGGACCTGTCCGACTACGTGAGAGACGACAAGCTGATCGTCCGGGCGGTCGCGAAGTACAACGCAAACGATCAACGCGCCGAGGTGATCCAGTACGGAAGTCGGCTCGGAATGGAAGAGTTTCGAAAATATTTCGAGGCGGACAAGGAGAAGGCGAACATCGAGACACTGCGTGGGATTTACAAGGAGCTAAAAGACGAGCACGGGCTTCCGGAAGCAAAGACGAAGCCGGACATGGAGAAGGCGCTGCAGGCGTTCGAAGCATCGTCGGGGAAGTCAGTGCTTATCCCAAGCGCGGACGAGTTCTATGGGGTTACGCGCGGCAAGAATCGACTGGCGCCACACATTCAGTGGGTGTTCGTGGCGGCGTCGAAAGACCTCACCGTGGAGGGCGAGGAGTCTTCTAAAAACTCCGCGTTGGGTCTCCTCCTTGCGCGCACCATACGAGCGAAGGTCGATTTCGCAGCCAAGATTGCACAGTTGAAAGGCAACATCGAGAAGGACTATCAGAAGATCCTCGATGATGAGCAGCCCATACTAAATGCGCTCTCTGTGTCCATTGAACTCAAGTTAAGGAGTTGGGCGCATCCGGCTGCAACGGCCAAAGTGCTGTGGAAACAGGATCCAGACAAGTCCGTGAAAGTAGAAGAGCCGTGGGCGTTCATCCGACTCGGCGAGCGCGGCTTCGAGAGCGAAATGGCCAGGTTCGGTCATGGCATGCAGCGGTCATGCATGCTTTCGCTTCTGCAAGAGATAGCTGCAGGCGACGCCCCGGGAGCGCCAACGCTCGTGATGGGAATCGAAGAACCCGAGCTATACCAACACCCGCCGCAAATTCGATACCTAGCCGAAGTCCTGCAAGGGCTATCCGTTAGCGGCGCTCAAATGATCCTATGCACGCACAGCCCGCTATTCATTCCGGGCGACGACTTTGAGTCGGTGCGGTTGGTGCGCGAGAAGGGAAGTCCTAGCGCGAGTTTCGTCGCCAGCGTGACCTACGACGGTCTGGCAAAGCGCCTCAATGAATGCGGGCAAACGCTCTTGAAGCACACGGGAATGATGGCCAAGCTCGCATCGACGTTGACACCATATTTGAGTGAAATGTTCTTCTGCCGAGTCCTCATACTCGTCGAGGGGATCGAGGACGTCGCGTATATCTCCACATACTTAGAGCTGGAAAAGGAAATGGAGACATTCCGCCGTTACGGTTGCCACATCGTCCCGGTTGGAAGAAAAAGCGATTTCGCGCGGCCGCTCGCAATTGCCAAGTTGCTAGGTATACCGGTGTACACGTTGTTCGACGCAGACACTGACAAGACTAATACGCAGGAGGTCACAACTCACAGGGCCGAGAACAAGGTGCTTCTGGCAGCCGCCGGCTATCCGAAGGAGTCGGAGTGGCCGACGGCAGATATTTGGAAGCCAGAGTTGACGGTATGGGCGAACAATATGGGCAGTGTCGTGAAGGGAGAGATCGGGGCTGCGTGGCAGGGTCACTTCGACGGGGCCTGCGCAGCACTCGGGAATCCCGGTAACCTGCACAAGAATCCGCTCGCCGTGGCAAAGGCTCTAGAGCTTGCTTGGAACGCTGGCCACAAGGCGGCCTCGCTGACGAAGCTCGTAAAGAACATTGCAGCGTTTGCCAAGACCGCCACCTAGGCGCGGCGCGCTACCGAGATACTACGAAAGAGTCGGCTCTGCGACTCGGGCGCCATTTCGGACGACTCGGTGATCAAAGCTTGCCGTCCGGTCACCATAGTCTAGTTTCTCTCATCAAACTATGGTGTCGCGCGCACGCCGTAGGCTCACGTTTGCGCATCCAGGGTCGGGTATAACGGGGCCAAACTATGCTACCCAGTTACCAAAGTCAGGCCCAAGAGGCCAAACTATGCTCCCATGCGCAACACATCTGCACGCGGGTTGAGAATTGGTGGGCCTGCT
>Ga0315912_10001907_pt1 | contig 23680 bp, 16 predicted proteins | sample VfabasoilMG_FD_204469 | JGI IMG/M metagenome (GOLD analysis project Ga0315912, IMG submission 204469) | Garden soil microbial communities collected in Santa Monica, California, United States - V. faba soil | ecosystem: Environmental > Terrestrial > Soil > Garden | place: USA: California... | reverse complement strand
GCGCTGCTGAAGGTCCCGGCTGGTTGCGAACTCGCCGTTTCCACCGACGTACTGGTCAGCGGCGTGCACTTCGCCGCGGACGCGTCGGCCTTCGACGTCGGGTTCAAATCCCTCGCGGTCAACCTGAGCGACATGGCGGCCATGGGTGCCGAGCCGCGCTGGGCGACACTGGTTCTCACGCTGCCATCGGCGGACGAATCGTGGCTGGCCGGATTCGCGTCCGGGTTCCGTGAACTCGCCGCGCGCTTCGATGTCGCGCTGGTCGGCGGTGATCTGAGTCGCGGATCGCTCAGCGCCGCGGTGCAGATCATGGGCGTGGTGCCGGATGGCACGGCGCTGCGCCGGGATGGCGCGCGGCCGGGCGACGAGGTTTATGTCACGGGCGAGCTCGGCGCCGCCGCACTGGCGCTGCATCTTCTCGAATCGGGTTCGGCCGCACCGCCGGCCGAATGCCTCGAACGCCTGCACCGGCCGCTGCCGCGGGTTGCGGCCGGTACGCGGTTGCGCGGCCTCGCGCGGTCCGCCATCGACGTGTCCGACGGCCTGTTCCTCGATCTCGCGCGGCTGACCGACGCGAGCGGAGTCGGCGCCGACATCGAACTGGAGCGCGTGCCGATGTGCGGCGCCGTGGTCGCGATCAAGGACCGCGATCTGCGACTGCAGCTGGGCCTCGGCACCGGGGACGATTACGAACTTTGTTTCACCGCGCCGCCGGGGTCCGGCCGAGCAATCGCGGCGGCCGGCACCGGGGCGGGCGTGGTCATGACGCGCATCGGCACCATCGGGACAGCGCGCGGCGTGCGCTGGAGGCTGGAGGACGGGTCGGAATTCCGGCCGCGCGGGACCGGCTACCTGCATTTCTGATCGATGCCGCATCGCCGCAAGGGCGGCGCGGGCGAGGGCGGCCGGGTGGCGATTCCGGCGTGAAGGCCGGCGGACGAAGGTTTATATTGTCCGGAACGGGAACGGCGAACCTTCCCGCGGACATGCCCCGCCGCGCGCTACCCACCACCTCCACCGGGACCAGGACCGATGAAGACCGTACTGCTGACGGACGACAACGAGGACATGCAGGAACTCGTGCAGCTCGTGCTCAAGCGAGCGGGCTACGGACTGATCACGGCCACCGACGGCGTCAAGGCGGTGGAGGCGGCGCTGAAGCACAAGCCAGACCTGATCCTCATGGATCTCAACATGCCGAACATGAACGGCTTCGAGGCCACCCGCCAGCTTCGCCAGAAGGGATTCGCCAACCCGATCGTCGTGCTGACCGCGTCCGAGTCCGAGCAGGATCGCGCCAAGGCCAAGGCCGCCGGTTGCGACGACTACGTGCTGAAGACGGTGGACATGGCCGATGTCGAGGTCATTCTCGACCGCTACCTGTTCGAGTCCGGGGGCGACTTATAAGGTTCGCCCGCCGGGCCGGCCCGCGGACGCCGTGCCGGCAATGACCGACCCGCTGCACCAGATCAACGTCGCCTACATCGCGAAGGAGGATCGTCTCCTGCTGCGCGTGTCGACGCGTGCCGGCGACGAGTACCGCGTCTGGCTGACGCGCCGGCTGACGCGACTCCTGCTCGACGTGCTGCGCCGGCAGATGGAGAAACACGGCGGCGCGCCGCGGCTCGCTGCCAGCGGTGAAACGCGGCGCATGTTCAAGGAAGGCGCGATGAACCGTTCCTACGAATCCGATCACGGCGGCAGCTTCCCGCTGGGCGAACAGGGCATCCTGGCGGCGCGGATCCAGGCGTCGGCGGCGGACGCGGATCGGCTTTCTCTGCAGCTGCTGCCTGAGGGAGAGCAGGGCGTGACGCTGACCCTCGACAAGACGTTGCTCTACCTGTTCTTCAACGTGCTCACGCAGGGAATCGAGCAGGCACAGTGGAATCTGTCATCGGCCGAGGACCAGTCGGGCCAGCTGCACTGATTCAAGGATCAAAGTCGGCGGGATGAATCCCGCCCTACAATCTCTGTATGTAGGGTCGGCTTCAGCCGGCCAACCGTGATCTCATGCAGCCAGCTGGCGCAGCACGTACGGCAGGATGCCGCCGTTGTTGTAGTACTCCCACTCCTTCGGCGTGTCCACGCGGACGTTGACGCGGAACTCGATCTTCTTGCCGCCGTCCGCGACCGCGGTGACTGTCACTTCCTTCGCACCGTCCTTCAGCCCTGAAATGCTGAACGTTTCGCCGCCGGACAGGCCCAGCGCGTCCGCGTTTTCGCCGGCCCTGAAGGTCAGCGGCAGCACGCCCATGCCGACCAGGTTGGAACGATGGATGCGCTCGAAGCTTTCCGCGATCACGGCGCGCACGCCGAGCAGCTTCGTACCCTTCGCCGCCCAGTCGCGGGAGGAGCCGGTGCCGTATTCCTTGCCGGCGAGGATCACCAGCGGCACGCCGTCTTTCTGGTAGCGCATGGATGCGTCATAGATCGTGAGTTGTTCGCCGGAGGGCTGGTGGCGCGTCCAGCCGCCCTCGGTGCCCGGCGCCAGCTGGTTGCGCAGGCGGATGTTGGCGAAGGTGCCGCGCATCATCACCTCGTGGTTGCCGCGCCGCGAGCCGTAGGAATTGAAGTCCGCCGGCTGCACGCCGTTGTCGATGAGGTACTTGCCGGCCGGGCTGTCCTTCTTGATGGAGCCGGCGGGCGAGATGTGATCCGTCGTGACGCTGTCGCCGAGCTTGGCCAAAGCGCGTGCACCCTCAATCGGATGGATGCCCTCGGGCGACTTGCCCATGCCGGTGAAGTACGGCGGGTTCTGCACATAGGTGGAATCGGCGCGCCAGGCGTAGCGGTTCGTCGTCGGCACGCGGATCCCGGCCCAGCGCGCATCGCCCTTGAACACGTTGCTGTAGCTCTTCCGGAACATCGCGGAATCGATGGTGCCCATCAGCACGTCGTGGATCTCGCGCTGCGACGGCCAGATGTCCTTGAGGAACACGTCCTCGCCCTTGCCGTCCCTGCCGATCGGTTCCTTGTAGGGATCGAAATGCATCGTGCCCGCGATGGCGTAGGCCACGACCAGAGGCGGAGAGGCGAGGAAGTTCATCTTCACCTCGGCGTGCACGCGCCCCTCGAAGTTGCGGTTGCCTGAGAGAATGGCACTCACGGTGAGATCGCCCTTCCTGATTCCTTCGCTCACGGCGTCGGGCAGCGGGCCGGAGTTGCCGATGCACGTCGTGCAGCCGTAACCGACGATGTTGAAGCCGAGTTGATTCAGGGCCGGCGTCAGCCCGGCCTTGTCGAGGTAGTCGCGCACGACGAGCGAGCCCGGCGCGAGGCTCGTTTTTACCCAGGGCTTCACCTTCAGCCCGCGCTGCACCGCCTTCTTCGCGAGCAGGCCCGCGCCGACCATGACCGACGGATTGGACGTATTCGTGCAGGAGGTGATGGCGGCGATGACGACCGCGCCGTCGTTCAGTTCGTATTGCCGGCCCTGCTCATCCTTCACCGCTACGCCGGCTCCCGCGGATTTGCGGGCGGCGCGCGCATCGTTGATTGCCTTTTCGACTACGCCCTTCGCGCTCTTCACGGTCACGCGATCCTGCGGGCGCTTCGGTCCGGCGAGGCTCGGTTCCACGGTGGACATGTCGAGCCGCAGCGCGTCCGTGTATTCCGCCGGCGCCGCGCCCTTCTCGCGCCACATGCCCTGTGCCTTCGCGTAGGCCTCGACCAGCGCCACCTCGTCGTCGGGGCGGCCCGAGAGCTTGAGGTAACGGATCGTTTCCTCGTCGATCGGGAAGATGCCGCAGGTCGCGCCGTATTCCGGCGCCATGTTGGCGATCGTGGCGCGGTCCGCGAGCGGCATGCCGGTCAGGCCCTCGCCGAAGAATTCCACGAACTTCTCGACCACGCCCTTGGCGCGCAGCATCTGCGTGACCGTGAGCACGAGATCGGTGGCGGTCGCTCCCTCCGGCAACTGGCCGGTCAACTCGAAGCCGATGACCTGCGGGATGAGCATGGTGCTCGGCTGGCCCAGCATCGCGGCCTCGGCCTCGATGCCGCCCACGCCCCAGCCCAGCACGCCGAGCCCGTTGATCATCGTGGTGTGCGAATCGGTGCCGACCACGGTGTCCGGGTAGGCTTGCGTGACGCCGCCCTGTTCGCGCGTGAACACCGTGCGCGCGAGGTACTCGAGATTCACCTGGTGGACGATGCCGGTGTCCGGCGGCACAACCTTGAAGTTCGAGAAGGCCTGCTGACCCCAGCGCAGGAACTCGTAACGCTCCTGGTTGCGGCCGAATTCGATCTCGGCGTTCTTTTCCATTGCCTGCGTCGAGCCGAACACGTCCACCTGCACGGAATGATCGATGACCAGTTCGGCGGGGGAGAGCGGGTTGATCAGGTCGGGGTTGCCGCCCAGCTTCCCCATTGCGTCGCGCATCGCCGCGAGGTCGACCACGGCCGGAACGCCCGTGAAATCCTGCATCAGCACGCGTGCCGGCGTGAAGGAAATTTCCTTGCTCGGCGTCGCCTTTGCGTCCCACGTCGCCAGTGCCTCGATGTCCGCCGCGGTCACGTTCACGCCGTCCTCGAAGCGCAGCAGGTTCTCGAGCAGGACCTTGAGCGAGAAGGGCAGGCGGGAGATCTTGAACTTCGTTTCGAGCGCGGGGAGGGAAAAGATTTCGTATTCCTTCCTTCCCACCTTGAGCTTGCTGCGGGCCTTGAAGCTGTCGGACATGGTCGGCTCCGTGACGGGTTCGTGCAGGGGGTTCGGCGAGGCGTCGCAATTATAGCGAAATTCGTTCAATGTCGCGCTGCCGGGTGTTCGCGAAGCGGTGTATTGAGCGCGCGGAGCACGGACAGCGGAGCGCGCGAAATCGGATTCCGCGGAGCGGATACCCGGCAGCGCGACGGATCAGCGTGTGGAGCTTTCGATGATGGCGCTGCCGAGGCACTCGTCGCCGGCGTAGAAGACGATGTACTGCCCGGGCGTGACGGCGCGCTGCGGCTGGTCGAACACCACCGCGAGCGAATCATCTTCGAGACTTTCGATCCGGCAGGGCTGATCCGGTTGTCGATAGCGCGTCTTAGCAAAGCACCGGAACGGCTCGCGCGGCGCCGCCCCGGAGATCCAGTGCGGAGAGTGTGCCCGGAGGCCGCGGCTGTAGAGCAGTTCGTGTTCCGTTCCCTGCGCCACTGTGAGCGTGTTCGCCGCCGCGTCCTTGGCCACGATGTACCAGGGTGCGTCCTTCGCGCCGGCCACGCCGCCGATCCCGAGTCCCTGGCGCTGGCCGATGGTGTAGAAGTGCGCACCCTCGTGCGCGCCGATCACGCGACCGTCGAGCGCGCGGATCTCGCCGCGCTGCACCGGCAGGTAACGGCCGAGGAATTCGCGAAACGGGCGCTCGCCGATGAAGCAGATGCCGGTGCTGTCCTTCTTGTCGTGCGTGACGAATCCGGCCTTCGCCGCGATCGCGCGAACCTCGGGTTTCCTGAGACCGCCGACGGGAAACAGCGCGCGGTCGAGCTGCGCCTGGTCGAGGCGGCAGAGGAAATAGCTCTGGTCCTTGTCCGGATCGGCGCCCTTGAGAAGGCGGCGCGGACCCGGGCCGCCGGCATCGGTGCGCGCGTAGTGGCCGGTGGCGATGCACGCGGCGCCGCGCTCGCCGGCCTTCTCCGCGAAAGCCCTAAACTTGATCTCCTGGTTGCAGAGGATGTCCGGGTTCGGCGTGCGGCCGGCGCGGTATTCATCGAGGAAGGTCGCGAACACGCCGTGCCAGTAGTCGCGCGTGAGGTCCACGGTGTTCAGCGGAATGCCGAGGCGTTCGCAGACCTGCATGGCGTCCTCGACGTCGGCCTCCCACAGGCAGCCGTCGCCCTCGGCCGGCTCGTCCCAGTTCTTCATGAACAACGCCTCGACCGCGTGGCCCTGTTCGAGGAGCAGCAGCGCGGCGACGGAGGAATCCACGCCGCCGGAAATGCCGACCACGACTTTCATGCGCGGCGCGGTCAGCCGTCGGGGCCGACGCGGGCGATGAGTTCCAGGGGATGGGAGCGGCCGTCCAGAAAATCGTCGATGCAGCGCATGACCAGCGGGCTGCGCAGGCGATCAGGCCGCTCGGCGAGCTCGGCGCGGGTCATCCAGCAGGCGCGCAGGATGCCGTCGTCGAGCGGCCGGTCCGCGTGGTGCGTAGTGCAGCGGCCGGCGAAGCAGACGCGCAGGTAGGTCACGGCGCGCGCCGGGTTGGGATAGAGATAGATGCCGACGATCGATTCCGGCTCGAACTCCCAGCCGGACTCTTCCAGCACTTCACGGCGCACGGCGTCCAGCGGTGTTTCGCCTTCCTCGACGTGTCCGGCCGGCTGGTTGAAGACGACGGCGCCGTCGGCATGTTCTTCCACGACCAGGAAACGGCCGTTGCGTTCGCAGATCGCGGCGACGGTGACGTAAGGCCGGCGCTCGCCGGGGAGGCCGGCGACCGGCGTTCCCGGCACCTCCGTGGCCCCGGCCCTGCTCAACCGCTGGCTCCGGGATTTGTCTCGAATTTCTCGATGACGGGATCTTCCCAGCTGCCGGTCACCGTGTACTGGTAGCGGATCAGCGAGTCGAAGCCGTCGTGGGCATGATCGAACACGCGCCCCGCCAGGTAGAGCACGGCGCCGACGCCGATGCCCACCGGTCCGAACAGTGCGCCCGCGACCGGCAGCGTGCCGGCCAGCCGCGGCATCACGGTCACGACCTGGTCGTAGTCCTGCTCGGCGAGGCCCGTGCGGCCCGTGATCGCCACGCTGGCGGAGGGGCTCTCCATGTACAGATCGTTGGTGTAGGCGTTGCCGTTCTCGATCTGGAAAGTGCCCTCGATTGCGTCGAAGGCCATGCCCTTGCCGAACAGGTCGGTGAAGTCGAGCATCAGCCGCCGCGGCAGCGACTGGATGCTGAGCAGCCCGAACAGCCGGCCGGCCTTCGGGTTCACGTCCAGCAGCTGGCCCTTGGCGACGCGCATGTCGAGCGTGCCGTTCAGCTTGGCGAGCGCGAATTCCGACGGCGCTCCCGCCCAGCCGGCATCGATGTCCAGCGTCGTCTCGCCCTTGCGGATGGAAGTCACGTTGTAGCCGAACGTCTGCAGCATCGAATCGATCTGTTCGGCGCGCAGCGCGATCTTGAACCGCGACTGGTCCACGTCGTCCATTCGCGTCCACCGGCCGCTGCCGGAGATGTTCAGGTCGGGCTTGGCGACCTCGAAGCTGTCGATGCTGATGCCGCCGTCGACCGGTGAGGCGACGAGCGACAGGCTGCCGAAGTCAATGTTGCCGTACTCGAAACTGCGGGCATGGATGTCGAGCGCGGGCAGGAGGCCGGGATCGACCGGGCGCGCGGGATCCGGTTCATCCTCCGCCTTGCGCAGGTGAATGTGCTCGAGGTTGAGCTGCACCGGGACCGTGCGATCGGCGCCGATCGGCAGGATCATTTCGCCAGTCAGTTCGGGGCCGGAGGCGCGCACCTCCCAGTTCCCGGGTTCGCGCGCGGCATGCAGCTGCACGTCGGTGAAGTCGCGGTTGATCATGCGCAGCTCCGCGGCGTGCAGGTCCACGCTCACGCGGCGCTCGGCATCCGCCGCGGGATCGGCGTTCTCGTTCAGGAACTGCCACCAGCTCGTGGTGTCCAGGCGATCCACGTTGCCCGACACGTGCAGGCCTTCACCGGTTGCGTCAACGGGCCCGGTCGCGCCGAAGCGGATCGCGGTTCCTTTCAGCGCCTCGCCGTCGAGCGCGAGCGCCGCGGCCAGCACGCCGCCGTACTGCACGTGGATCGCGGAGGCCTCCGCGCCGGCGGCACGCGTGATCTCGATGGGGACCTCGTCCGCCGCCGTCTTGCCGACGGGGTAGGGCATGTCGACGTCCATGCCGCGCAGATTCGACAGGATGCGCAGCGCATGGTCGACGCGCCGCCCTTCCGTGCCCGGCAGGATATTCACGATCACTTCCCAGTCCGCCTCGCCGCTCAGGTGGTCGGCGTAGGCGTCGACGATGGAAGTCGTGCGCGGAAAATACTCCTTCAGCCGCGCGGCGATGAAGTCCCCGCCAGCCGTGCCGCGCAGGACGACGGAGGGCGGATGTTCCGCGTCGCCCTTCGTTCCAGTCAGCGCGAGTTCAACGGGTTTGCCGTTCCAGCGGGCGGCGATCCCCGCGCCGTTCGCCGAGTCGCGCGTGAAACCGAAGCCGCCGTTGACCTGCTCGAGCGTGACCCTGCCGTCCATCGCATTGATCCGGGCATCCTCGAGGGCGAGCGTTCCGGCCACGCGGGCGGTCTCGTGCGGCAGGTGCACCGGGATTGCCATGTCGAGGTCGAGCGTCATCTGCCCGTTCACCATCGTGTCCCGCGCCTGCGCGAGGATCGGGTCGTCCCGCAGCGGACTGTTTTCGAAGAACAGGCGGAGATCCTCGACGCCCCCGGCGATCCGGCCCTCGAGGTTCACGACCTTTTCGGTGCGGTACACGTCCTCGATGCGGGACGTCGCATGCTCGATCGTGGCATTGAAGATCCGGCCGCCGCTGATGCTGGCGAGCAGCGCCCGCCCGTCGAGGCGGAGCTGCGCATCCAGCGCGTCCACGGGCGGCCAGGCCGGGGAGTAGTCGAACACGACATCCTCGACATCGAGCACCGCCTGGAAGCGGCCGTCGCCCCCGTCGAAGGGGAACTTCGCCAGCGGTCCGCGCATCAGGGCGACGGCGGAGACCAGGTTGCCGGCCGCGATGCTGCGATCCATCCATTCGCCGAGCCGGAACCGGTCCGTTCGAGGGAGGTTGGCGGCGATGCTCTCCAGGTTGCCGGCGCCGGTTTCGATCCGGAGATCGGCGAACGGTGACGTGCCCGGCCGGATCTCGACACTGCCGGAAATGGCCGCGTCCAGTTCACGCGCGCGGAACGCAAGCCGCGCCGTTTCCACGGTCCAGCGTTCGTCGTCGCGGCGCCAGCGCAGGTCTCCGGTGACGTTCTGCATGGACAGATCCTGCGTGGAGCCACCGGGGAATCTCAGGTCGAGCCGGTCATCCTTGAACAGGACCAGCCCGTTTTCCAGGGTACCGACCAGCCGGCCGGACGCGCCGCGCACCGCGGGCAGCGATTCCTCGAAGTGCGTTTCGAGTCCCTCGAAGCGCGAATCGACGTAGAGGCTGTCGCGCTCCGGCTGGGACGGGTCGAACACCAGGCGGCCATCGTGCAGCACGCCGCCGAACTTCATCGCGGCGACCCTGGGACGCACCGCCTCGGGGATGAAGTTGAGCCTGGAAACGAGCGGTGCGATGTCGTCCAGCTTCAGGTAGTCGAACCGCACGCTGTAGCGCTGCTCGGTCCGTCCGGGCAGCGGCTCGGTATGGACGCGGATGTTGGCTTCTGGCCAGTTGCCGTGTTCCGTCACGAGATTGGCGACATTCATGTCGAGCTGCCAGCCCCCGGTCTCCGTCCGCTCTCCGGCGAAATGGTAGCCGAGCTGATCAACGTGCAGCGTCGTGCCGCCGATCTGCGCGGCGAAGTCGTGGTACTTAAGATCGCCCTCGATGCCGGCCAGTTTCGCCTCGTTCCAGCGGCTCCAGGCCTTGATGTCCGCGCTGCCGCCGGCGATGTTGATGTTCACGGGCCGGTAGTTCCGGTACCAGTTGTCCGGGTTGATCTTATCCGCGTGCAGGTAGAGCTCGCCGGACCATCCGGAGGACATCAGGTCGCCGACGGCATCGAAGGCGAGATCCATCTTTTCGCCGTAGGCCGGGGGCAGGCCGGCCGAGCCCTCGACCTGGAAGCGCTCGCCGTCCGATCGCAGCGTGAGCGACACGTCGGTCAGGAGGATCGACTCCCGTCCGTACATCTGGTCCGACCACTCGACCGTGGCGTTTTCCATCCGGATCGTGCGCTGGAGGAACAGCCACTCCGCCAGTTCGTCGCGGCCGCCGGCCGTCGTGCCCGGCCCCGGCTCCGCCCCCTGGATGTAGATGGCGCCGTTGGCGAGGCGCACCACGGACAGCTTGAATCCGGAGACGGTCAGATGGCGAGGCACGAAGCGCCGCTGGTAGAGGGTCGCCAGCGGGTCAATGCTGATCGCGGCCTTGTCGAAATGCGTGATCGGCGCCGTGCCCGCCTTGTTCAGCAGGTCGATGTTGGTGAGGTAGAGGTGCGGCGTCCAGCCGTACCACGAGGCATCCAGCGAGCGGATGACGACCGGGAAGCCCATGTAGCGGCTGATCCACGCCTGTACTTCCTTGCGGTAGATGCCGAGGTCGGGGAAGGCGACGCGGATCGCGGAGACGAGCACCGCGACGACCAGCACCACTATGCCGAGCACGTAGACGGCGTAGTGGTAGCAGGCTCTCAGTATTCTCGACACGACCGGTGGCCCGCCTAGAGGAGAACGATCTCGTATTGCTCCTGCGTATACAGGGGCTCTGCCTGGAAAGTGATCGGTCTGCCGATGAACTCCTCCAGTTCCGCGACGCTCGTCGACTCGTCGTCCAGCAGCCGATCGACCACCGGCTGCGAAGCAACGACCAGGAGCTTCTTGGCGTCGAACTGGCGGACCTCGCGCAGGATTTCCCGGAAGATCTCGTAGCAGACGCTCTCGGTCGTCTTCAGCGTGCCGCGGCCCTTGCAGGTGGGGCAGGGTTCGCAGAGCACGTGCTCGAGGCTTTCGCGGGTGCGCTTCCGCGTCAGCTGCACGAGCCCGAGCGAGGTCAGTTCGCCGATGGTGACCTTGGAATGATCGCGCTCGACGTTTTTCTCGAGCGCGCGGAGTACCTGCCGGGCGTGTTCCGGTTCCTGCATGTCGATGAAGTCGATGATGATGATGCCGCCCAGGTTGCGGAGCCGGAGCTGGCGCGCGATGGCGTGCGCCGCCTCGAGATTGGTCTTGAAGATCGTCTCTTCCAGGTTGCGATGGCCGACGAAGGCGCCGGTGTTCACGTCGATCGTCGTCATCGCCTCGGTCTGGTCGATAACGAGGTGCCCGCCGGACTTCAGCTGCACCTTGCGGTTGAGGGATTTCTGGATCTCGTCCTCCACCGAGTAGAGATCGAGGATCGGGCGCTCCCCGGAGTAGTACTCGATGCGCGCCAGGAACTCCGGGATGAACTGCTTGGAGAATTCCATCACGCGCTGGTAGGTTTCCTTCGAATCGATCCTGACCTTCTCGATCTCCGAGTGGACGAGATCGCGCATGGTGCGCATCACCAGCGGCAGGTCGTCGTAGACGGTTGCCGGCGGCCGCGCGGTCCTGGCGCGGACCGAGATCGAGTTCCAGAGTTTGTGGAGGAATTCGATGTCCTTGAAGATGTCGTCTTCGACGACGCCTTCCGCGGCCGTGCGGACGATGAAGCCGCCGCGGTTCAGGATCTCCGTCTCGCGCAATGCCGCGTGCAGCACGACGTTGTGCTCGTCGCCGACGGCGAGCTTCCGGACTCCGGCGCGGTAGCGCAGGATGATCTCGCGCAGCCGCTCGCGCTCGGCCTCGTTCTCAATGCGCTGGGAGATGCCGATGGTCGGCTGGTCCGGGATAAACACCAGGTAGCGGGACGGGATGGAGATGCGCGTGGTCAGCCGTGCGCCCTTGCTGCCCAGCGGGTCCTTGATCACCTGGACGAGGAGTTCCTGCCCCTCGCGGAGCACCGCCTCGATCGCCCCGGTCGCCGGCTCCCTGGCGGTCTCGCCCGTTTCGAGTTCCTCAACCGTCGCGTCCATGTCGGAGATGTGCAGGAACCCGGTGCGCTCGAGGCCGACGTCGATGAAGGCGGCCTGCATCCCGGGCAGCACCCTGGAAACCCTGCCGTTGAAGATGTTGCCGACCAGTCCGCGACGCCGGGTCCGCTCGACGTAGACTTCCTGCAGGACGCCGTTTTCAACGACCGCGACCCGCGTTTCGTGCGGCGTCACGTTGATGAGGATCTCTTCACTCATCCCGCACCTGGCTCCATAAAACGCATGAGAAATAGACGATAAGTATATTATATATTTGGAAATTTTCGATCAGATGGTCGCCGGGCCCCGGGCTCGGGTCTGGCCGGCGCGCGGCGGGCCGGATGGAGCTTGTGAGCAGCGCGATTCTAGCAGGTTCCCTTCGGGCGCCGCGCCGGCCAAACAGCGGGTATTCCGGTCCTGACCGGCGCCGGCGGGAGGGGCGGAAACGGACTACTCGACGATCAGGATCGATTCGTCTTCCGACTCTTCGTCGAAGATGTCTTCGTAGCCCTCGGACGGCGGGTTGCCGTCGAAGATCAGGTATTCCCGGCGCTGGATGTAGGCCTCGCGCGTGAACGAGTAGCTGTCCACGGCCGCCTCGTCCCGGATGCGGGTCTCGTCCAGCAGGTTGGCGCGGGTATTGATGATGCCGAGTGCCGTCACCGGGAACAGCACGGCACCCGTCACGTAGGTCAGGGGGTTCAGGAAGTAGCTGCTGGCCAGGTCCGGCACATCGCGCACCGCATTCGGGCCGCGCACGGGCAGGTACAGGTAGGCGCCCTGGCCCGCGCCCCAGACGGCCAGTGTCTGGCCGAGATCCTCGTCGTGTCGCGCCAGGCCGTAGCCCGTCGCGACGTCGAACAGGCCGCCGATGCCGAGCGTGGAATTCACCACGAAGCGGCCCACGTCGGAGACGCCCTGCGAGAACTTGCCCTGCAGGAACGAATTCACGATGACGTTCAGGTAGCGCAGGTTGTCGAAGAAATTCGTGACCGCCGTGCGCGCGCCGCGCGGCGCGACGTCCACGTAGGTTTCCGCGATCGGCTTGATCAGGTACTTGTCGAGCGTCTCGTTGAAGGTGAAGAAGGCGCGATTCGCCGGTTCCAGCGGATCCGGATCGACGCCGCCGGACTTGGTCGGCGTGCCGGCGCAGCCCGAAAGGGCGAGCACCAGTGCCATCAATATGGACAGAAACAACCGCGACGGCTGGTTGTCACGTTGCTGCATGCGTCACCTCGGAAGTCCCCCGGAAACGAGGGGCGAATATTGACATACCGGACCGGCGCCTACAATGCTTCGGGCTCGGTGACGCCGCTCTCCATCTCTTTGATTTTATTCTGGATATCGGCAACCAGCGCGTCGAAGCCGCGCTCCTTGATGACCACCGCATACTCCGCGCGCTTGAGCGACAGATCGTTCACGCCGTTGGCGATGACGCTGATGATCCGCCACTGTCCGTCACCGGCCTTGTGCATCAGGTAGTCGAGCCGGACCGGCTTCTTTTCCGGGCGCTGCAGTTCGGTTTTGATCAGCAGGCGACCCCGGTTCAGGGCTTCGCGCGACAACTCACTGAACGTCTCGCGATCGTAGCCGTTGAACCGTGACGCGTACGTCGCCACGCTCAGGCGCCGGAACAGGGTGATGAAATCGGACTGCTGCTGGGGGTTCAGGTCCGTCCAGTGCCGGCTGAGGATGACCTTGACGATCAGCGGCGTATCGAAGCCCGCCGCGATCACGGGTTCGAGTTCGCGGTAGCGGCCGGCGTAGCCCATCTCGCCCGCCTTCTGCATCACGCCGAGCAGCGTTTCGTGCAGGCGGTTCACGGTTGCCGCCGCCGCGTCGAACTGCGCCGGATCGGCGGGTCCCGCGGCCGGCTCCGCCGCGCCCGCCGATTCAGCTGCCGGTTCCGGTTCGGGCGCGGGCGCCTGCGCGCCTGCCGCCGCCGTCACGAGGCAGAGGACAAGGATCGCCGGGCGCAGCGCGCCGGGCAGGGTGAATTCAGGAGTGTTCCATTCCCGCATAGTGGCGATCTTTCCACAGTGAGCCGTCGCCGTGCCAGTGGCGCAGCGCGGAAGTCCATGTCATCAGCAGAAACAGCACCCCGGTCAGGGGCAGCGCCGCCGCCCACAGCGGGCTCAATCCGTAGTACCGGAGCACCGGCACATAACTCCCGCCCATCACCAGCAGGCTGCCCGCCGCCAGCGCCTGCGCGCCGGGTGCCGGCGCAAACAGGGCAGCCACCGGCGCCGCGAAGGCGCCCAGCATCAGCAGCGTGCACAGCATGAGCAGCAGTCCCGAGTGATGGAGTTGCGTGAACGCCGTGCGGGCGACCATCTCCCAGATCGGGCGCAGCCCGGTATAGGCGCGATGGCTCAGCACGGTGTGGGTGAGGCCGATCCAGGTCCGGCCGCCGGAGCGTTTGACCGCCGCGGCCAGCGAGCAGTCGTCGATCAGCCTGCCGCGGAGCGCGGCGAACCCGCCGATCGCCTCCAGCGCGTCACGGCGGAGCAGGATGCAGCCGCCGGCCGCGGCAGCCACGTACGGGAACGCGGAATTCGAAAGCCGGAAGGGATAGAGCAACTTGAAGAAATACACGAACGCCGGCACGAGCAGGCGTTCCCAGAAAGTGGACATCCGGAGTTTTGCCATCAGCGACGCGAGTGCCAGATGTTCCCGTTCGAGCTTGTCGCGGAGGGCCGCGATGGCGCCGGGCTGGAGTTCGATGTCGGCGTCGAGCAGCAGCAGCAGCGGTGAGGAGGCACGCAGGCGGCCCTGTTCCAGTGCCCACAGCTTGCCGGTCCAGCCGGTCGGCAGCGGGTGTCCGGGAACGATCTCCAGCCCCTCGATGCGCGTCTCCGCCGCGACCCGCGCGGTACCGTCCCCGGACTGGTCATCGACCAGGATGATCCGGTGACCCTTGCCCTGTGCGGCGACGGAGGCGAGCGTGCGGCCAATGACATCGGCTTCGTTGCGTGCCGGGATGAGCACCGTGATTTGACCGAGATCGGCGGCCGGAATTCCGGGATCGCCGTCGAGGGATTCCCGCGTGGACCAGGGACGCCAAGGCAGAAGCGCGATCGCCGACCAGATGAACAGGCCCGGCAGCGCCAGCCAGATCGCGCTCATCGAGCGATCTGTTTCTTGCTCTCGTCTTTCGGGGGTTCGGGCCGGATCTCCGCCACCAGCACGGGGCGGGGCAGCGGCTGATCCTGGTAGACGACTTCGGGTTCCGGCGCCATCGGCCCGTCGAGTCGTGGGCCGAACATGGCCACGCGCGCCGCCTTGAGCGGGCTCCGGAAGATGTCGTTGACCGCGGTGGCTTCGTAGCCGCTGTGGACCATGCAGTTCGCGCACTTCGGATTGCGTCCGGTGCCGTAGCTGTCCCAGGGCGTCTCCTCGATCAGCTCCGCGAAAGTCTTCGCGTAGCCCTCGCCGACCAGCAGGTAGCAGGGTTTCTGCCAGCCGAAGATGTTGCGCGTCGGGTTGCCCCACGGCGTGCACATGTATGACTGGTTGCCGGCCAGGAAGTCCAGGTACAGCGAGGACTGGTTGAAGCGCCAGTTGCGGCCGCGGCCGAGTTTGAAGATGTTGCGGAACAACTGCTTGCTTTCCTTGCGACGCAGGAACACGTCCTGCCGCGGTGCCCGCTCGTAGTTGTATCCCGGCGAGATGGTCACGCCCTCGACGCCGAGCTCCATCGCCATGTCCATGAACTCCGCGACTTCCTCCGCGGATTCGCCCTGGAACAGCGTGCAGTTGATGGTGACGCGGAAGCCGCGATCGCGCGCCTTCCTGATGACCTCGATGCACTTGTCGAACACACCCTCGCGGCACACCGAGGCGTCATGCCGCACGCTGTTGCCGTCGAGGTGGATCGAGAAGGTCAGGTAACTGGACGGCTCGTAGTCGTCCATGCGCTTGTCGAGCAGCAGCGCGTTCGTGCACAGGTAGACGAATTTCTTGCGGCGGATGTAGCCACGCACGATCCGGGGCATGTCCTTGTGGATCAGCGGCTCGCCGCCTGCGATCGACACGATCGGCGCGCCGCATTCATCGATGGCGCCCATGCAGTCCTCGAAGCTCAGCCGCTTGTCGAGGATTTCATCGGGGTAATCGATCTTGCCGCAACCGGCGCAGGCCAGGTTGCAGCGGAACAGGGGCTCCAGCATCAGCACCAGCGGGTAACGTTCCTGCCGCTGAAGTTTTCTGCCAAGGATGTACTTGGCGACGCGATACTGTTGGACCAATGGGACACCCATCAGGAAGGCTCCGCTCGCTGTCTCGAAGGTTTGGGGTCCGTTCGCGATGTTTTGCAAAAGGCCCGTGAAATTAACAAGATAAAGTAATGGCCGCGAATTATACAGCATTTCGGCCGTGGCGGCGGTGTGCGGATCGTGTTGCAGTTTCGCATCGAACGGACCGGTGGCGATTGCGTCGCCCGGATCGCGTGTTGATAATGGCCGCCCATTCGATTCCTCCGGGGCCCGCGGGCAATTTCACAAGTGTCGACGCCGATTCTCGACAGCATCGCATCACCGGCCGATCTGCGCAGGCTGCCGGAATCCCAGCTCGAGCCGCTCGCGGTCGAAATCCGCGCGTTCCTGCTCGATTCGCTGAGCAAGTGCGGCGGACACTTCGCCGCCAGCCTCGGCGCCGTCGAGCTCACGATAGCGCTGCATTACCTGTTCGACACGCCGGCGGATCGCCTGGTGTGGGACGTCGGCCACCAGGCCTACGTGCACAAGATTCTCACGGGTCGGCGCGATCGGCTGCTGACCATCCGCCAGGCCGGCGGGCTGGCGCCGTTCCCGAAGCGCGACGAGAGCGAATACGACGCCTTCGGCGTCGGCCACTCCAGTACGTCGATCAGCGCCGCGCTGGGCATGGCGATTTCCGCGAAACAGCTCGGCACCGGCCGCAAGGCGGTCGCGATCATCGGCGACGGCGGCCTCACGGCCGGGCTCGCGTTCGAGGCGCTGAATCACGCCGGCGACATCGCCGCCGACCTGCTGGTGATCCTCAACGACAACAACATGTCGATCTCGCCGAACGTGGGCGCGCTGTCCAACCGCTTCGCGCAGATCCTGTCCGGACGTCTCTATTCGACCGTGCGCGAGACGGGCAAGAAGGTGCTGTCGAAGATGCCGCCGGCCTGGGAACTGGCGCGTCGCGCGGAGGAGCACATCAAGGGACTGATCGTCCCAGGAACGCTGTTCGAGGAGTTCGGATTCAACTACATCGGGCCGATCGACGGCCACGACATGCCGACGCTGCTGGAGACCATCCGCAACCTGAAGCGCCTCGCCGGACCGCAGTTCCTGCACATCATCACCAAGAAGGGCAAGGGCTACGGGCCGGCCGAGGCCGATCCGGTCAAGTACCACGCGGTGACGCCCTTCGATCCGAAGCAGGGCATGCTGCCGTCGAAGAAGGCGAGCCGCCCGAAGTACAGCGACGTATTCAGCGACTGGATCTGCGACATGGCGGCCGCCGATCCGCGGCTCGTCGCAATCACGCCAGCGATGCGCGAAGGCTCCGGCCTCGTGCGCTTCGAGAAGGAACATCCGGACCGCTACTTCGACGTCGCGATCGCCGAACAGCACAGCGTCGCCGTCGCGGCGGGCATGGCCTGCGACGGGCTGAAGCCGGTGGTGGCGATCTACTCGACATTCATCCAGCGCGCCTACGACCAGGTCATTCATGACGTCGTGACGCAGGACCTGCCGGTCCTGTTCGCGATCGATCGCGCCGGGCTGGTCGGCGGCGACGGCCCCACACACAACGGCGTCTACGACATCGGTTTCCTGCGCTGCCTGCCCGGCCTGGTGCTGATGGCGCCGGCGGACGAGGACGAGTGCCGCCAGATGCTCTACACCGGCTTCCAGCTGAACCAGCCGGCGGCCGTGCGCTATCCGCGCGGCACCGGTCCGGGCACGTCCGTGCGGCGGGAGATGTCGGCGCTGCCGATTGGCAAGTCGGAAACGAAGCGCCGCGGCCGGCGCGTGGCGATCCTCGCCTTCGGTTCCATGGTGGCGCCGTCGCTGGAGGCGGGCGAGAAGCTCGATGCCACCGTGGTCAACATGCGGTTCATCAAGCCCATCGACGAAGACGCGATCCTCAATCTCGCCGCCGATCACGATCTGCTCGTGACCGTGGAGGAAAACGTGGTGCAGGGCGGCGCGGGTTCCGCGGTCAACGAAGTCCTGGCGGCGCAGGGCGTGCGCCAGCTGGCGCTCAACTACGGCATCCCGGATCGCCTGATCCAGCACGGTGAACGGGAGGACATGCTCGCGGACGCCGGGCTGACTGCCGACGGCATCCTGAGGTTCATCCAGCACCAGATGACGGTGCTCGGTCTCTCCGGCGCAGCCAAGCGCGCCTGATCGCTACAGCCTGAATTCGGCGCCGATGTGCGCCATGAGGCGCCGCGCGACCTCCGGCGGTGCGATTTTCGGCCGCGGCAGGTTCTCCGGTGTACCGGGGCGGATCTTCAGGTGGCCGAACCGCGGTCCTGAAATTCCCTTCCGTTCCTGCAGCAGTTCCCCGATCAGCGCCGGATCGCCGCCCCGGCAGGCATAGCCGTAGCCGCAGGCCGCGGCCACGCCCGCGAAATCCACGTTCGGCGACACCGTGGCCTGGCCGCCGGTGGAGTCGTGGACGCCGTTGTCGAGCAGGAGATGGATCAGATTCGGGGCGCCGTAGGTACCGAGCGTGCCCAGGTTGCCCATGCGCATGAGCAGGGCGCCGTCGCCATCGACGACCACCACGCGCAGATCGGGTCGCGCCAGGGCAAGACCGAGTCCCAGCGACGGCGCGCAACCCATGGAGCCGACCATATACAGGTGGTTCGGCCGATCGGACAGCGCGTACAACTCGCGTCCCGTGTAGCCGGTCGTCGCGATGACCACCGTGTTCGCCGGGTCGGTCCGTTCCAGCACCTGTCGCAGGGCATCGGCACGTGACGGCGGCGATTTTCCGTTCGTCTCGAATTCCACGGGTGTGACCGGAACGCCGGCTTCCCGCGGCAACGCGCCGCGCGTGAGCGCGCAGGGCGACACCGCGCCCTTCTGCATGACGAAGGCATAGGGGCGCCGTTCGCGGGCGAACCAGTTGCGCGCGGCGCGCAGCGCCGGTTCGATCGCCGCTTCCGAAGCCGGGAAGGCGGCCCGGGGGATCTGCATCACGTCGAGCAGTTCGTCCGTGATGCGTCCCATCAGTTCGTGCTGCGGTTCGTCGGGCACCCCGGGCGCGCCGCGCCGGGTCGTGATCAGCAGCAGCGGCAGCCGGAACACCCAGGCCAGCGAAGTGAGCGGGCTCACGGCATTGCCGAGCCCGGAGTTCTGCATCATGGCCACGCCGGCTCCGCCGCCGAGCGCCACGCCCGCGGCCACCGCGACGGCGTCGCCCTCGTTGGTGGCCGAGACGTAGCACAGGCCGTCATCGTTGATGACGTAGTTGATGAACGGCGTCAGGTAGGAACAGGGAACGCCGGCGTAGTGGCCGAAGCCGGCCGCGCGCGCGGCCTCGATGAACGCCCCGGCGCCCAGCATTCAGGGGCCGCCGTGCGCGAAGTCGCCGGCCCGATCGATGTCTTCCAGGGAATTCACGTCCAGCCAATGGCCGTGAATGTAGTGGACGGAGATGCGCCGGCCGTCGTCGATCAGGCGGTTGAGCAGGTCCGGGATCGTGAGCCGATCGAAGTCCGGATTCGTCCGCAGCGAATCGAGGGCGTCCGCGATCCAGCGGCAGCCGTCGCCGCGCGCGCGGATCATGCCGATCCACCTTCCGTGCGGCGCGCCGCGGCCGGCGTCGACGCCGAGTTCGGACACGCGCAGCAGTTCCGCGGTGTCGCCAAACATGGATCGATCGTCCGGTTTCGAGCAGTACGCATAGTCCGGCGTGCCGCTGATCGGCGTCGAGCCCAGCGCGGAATCGACCACGACCGTGATCTCGGCGCTGCTTTCCAGCAGGTCGCCGAGGATATAGCCGCGGAACAGCAGGTCGCCGTACATGATGATCGCATCGCCGGACAGGGCGTCATTGGCGCACTGCAAAGAGTGCAGTTCGCCGGTGGTTTCGTGCTCCGCGTTGATGCGCAGATCCAGTCCCGGAACGTCGATGCTGTCGGCCTTGTAGCCGGCGACGACGGTGACGGGATCGATCTGCTGCCGCTTGAACTCGTCGACCAGGCGGCGCAGCAGCGGTCTGCCGCCGATCGACAGCATCACCTTCGGGCGGTCCGCGGTCAGTTCGTGCAGCGCGTTGCCGCGACTCGCGGCGAGAACGATCGCGCGCGTGCGCTGGCGCGGTTTGAGGTAGATGGCCTGCGCGCGGCTCAGCTCGTCCGCGCCCTGCAACGCGAAGATCCGGCCCACGGCCGCGACCTGGTCCTCGACGTCGGCCACCGATTCCTGCGCCTGGATCTGGGCGCTGACGCGCTCCATCGCGGTGACGGACGCGCGGATCATGTGGTTCGCCCAGATGACGAGGCTGACGCCGGCTTTGCGGAATACCTCCGGCGGCGTGCTGTAGTACTTGGTCGGCACCACGACGACCGGAGAACGGCCGGCCCACTCGCGGGCGAAGGCCACGACTTCGTCGGGCCGGGACAGCTTGCTGTGGATCAGGATCCCGTCCGCGCCCGCCGCGTGGTAGGCCTCCGCGCGGCGCAGCGCCTCCGCCATGTCCCAGCCCGCGATCAGCGCCTCGACGCGCGCGATGATCACGAAATCATCGTCGGACTGGCTGTCCTTGCCGGCCTTGATCTTGCCGCAGAACTCGTCGATCTCGGCGAGCGGCTGGCGCTCGCCCTCGATGAAGCTGTTGGTCTTCGGGAACTGCTTGTCCTCGATGCAGACGCCGGCCACGTGGCGCTGCTCCAGCTTGCGCACCAGCCGCCGCATGTTGTTGAAGTTGCCGTAGCCGGTGTCGCCATCGAGCAGGATCGGGATCGTGGTGACGTCGGACATGAACTCAACCATGTCCACGATTTGCGTCCAGCTCGCCTCGTTGTTGTCGCGCACGCCGAACTGCGCGGAAATCGCGAGCCCGCTCGCCCAGATCCCCTTGAAGCCGGCCTGCTCGACGATCCGCGCCGAGATGCCGTTGTGCGCCTCGAGGATGAACTCGGTCCGCGACGACTCCAGCAGCCGGCGCAGGGCCCGCGGCTTGGTCATGGGGCCGGTAGTGATCGTTTTCGGTCGCGTTGCCATCGTGTGAACGTCTTCAGTTCGGCGGTTCCATGATGCGCGGCAGTATCTCGGCGCGGGCGCGCTCGAGATCCGCGGGGAAATCGAGCTCGATCCAGGGGAGTCCAGTCACGTCTTCCACGCCGAACGCGTCCGGATCCGGAAGCACCAGATCGCGGATCGCCTCCTCGTAGGGCTCGCTCCTGCGATCTCCCGCCATGTAGTCCTCCGCCAGCTTCGCGAGCCGCCGCGCGTGCTCCGGCGTGAACCGGAAGAAGCCCACGGATTCGCCCTGCGTGTCGAAGTCGAGACCGGGAGCAACGCGCTTGCGGAATTCCACGATGCGCCCGCGCCGCAGGCACAGCTTGACGGGCTCTTCGCCCGTCTCGAAGTCGCGATCCATGAGGAACGCGCTGCGGCGCCCGCCGTGCAGCAATCCGGTGAGCACCCGGGGATGATACAGAACGTCCGCGTCCATGAGGAGGATGTCGCCGCCGGCCGCGAGCGGCGCGCGGGCCGTCCAGAGGCTGACGATACTGCCGGCCCGGTAGTCGGGATTGTGCAGCGTCGCGCTGCCGCCGGCGCGCTTCAGTTCCGCCGCCACCCGTTCCGCGCCGAAGCCGGTCACGACCGTGATATCGGAAACGCCGTTGTCGCGGAGCAGGGCGACGTGCCGGGCGAGGAGGGTGGAACCGCCGAACTCGATCAGGCACTTCGGGCGGCCCGCCGCCGCGGCGCCCATCCGCTCGCCGACGCCGGCGGCGAGGATGACGGCTTTCATGGCAGCACTCATCGGGGGCAACGGGGTGCGGGAGGGCGGGTAGTATAGCGGAACCACCCGGGCCGCCCGACGCTATGATACCCCGCGACTTTGCAGTACCATTTATCCATAACTATTTGATTTTACGAATTTAGACGCCGGTTTCAGGAATGCGAGCATGAGTGCGTCCGTCCCCGAAAAGCTTGGCAAGTACGAGATCCGGCGCCAGGTCGGCCGCGGCAGCATGGGGATCGTCTACCAGGCCTACGATCCCTTCACCGATCGGCAGGTGGCAATCAAGGTGGCGCTGGCCGACTCGCTGAAGGACAAGGAGTCCGGCGCGCGCTACCGGAAGATGTTCTTCAACGAGGCGCACACCGCGGGCATGCTGCGCCACCCGAACATCCTCGAAATCCTCGACGCCGGCGCCGACGGCGAGGACTGCTACATCGTCATGGAACTGGTCGAGGGCGGCGATACGCTCAAGTCGCACACGCGCCCGGAGACCCTGCTGCCGATCCACCTGGTCGTCGAGATCATCTTCAAGTGCGCAAAGGCGCTGGACTACGCGCATCGCAAGGGCGTCATCCACCGCGACATCAAGCCGACCAACATCCTGCTGACGCCCGACAAGGACGTGAAGATCGGCGATTTCAGCATCGCGCACCTGGTCACGTCGGACACGACGCACACGATGCCCATGGGATTCGTCGGCTCGCCGCGCTACATGTCGCCGGAGCAGGTGCAGGAAGACGCGATCACGAACCAGACCGACCTGTTCTCGCTCGGCATCGTCATGTTCGAGCTTCTGACCGGCAAGCACCCGTTCTCGGCGGACAGCTTCTCCAGGCTGATTCACAAGATCATCAACGAGAAGCCGCCGACGCTCCGCACCTACCGCGCCGACATTCCGGAGATCCTGGAGAAGATCATCTACCACGCGCTCCAGAAGAACCCGGAGAAGCGCTACAAGATGGGGCTCAACATGGCGGCCGACCTGAGCCTCGCCTTCGACTACCTCGACAAGCCCAAGGACGATCTGGAGGCCGAGGAGAAGTTCAACGCGGTCAAGTCGCTGGAATTCTTCGGTGCGTTCTCGGAGGCGGAGATCTGGGAAGTCACGCGCGCCTGCATCTGGCAGGTGTTCGCCGCCGGCGCGTCGATCATCACGGAAGGCGACATCGACGACAGCTTCTTCATCATCGTGTCTGGCAGCGTCGAGGTGCGGAAGGGAAAGACCGTCATCGGCACGCTCGGCAAGGGCGACTGTTTCGGCGAGATGGGCTACCTGTCGAAGACCCAGCGTTCGGCGAGCATCATCGCGCGCGAGCGCGTGGAACTGATGAAGATCAACGCGACGCTGATCGAGCAGGCCTCCGTCGATTGCCAGCTGCACTTCAGCCGCGTGTTCCTGCGTACGCTGGTGAAGCGGTTGTCGAGCACTACCGCGCTCGCCGCCCCGCCGGGCGCCTGATCCCTTCTCTCAGCCGCCGGCCGCCAGCGATTGGCACCGATCCATCAGCGTCCGCGTGGACGAATCCGGCGCCGCGGTGTCAGCCTGGTCCGATGACAGCGCGCGCGCGAGTTCCTTGCCGAGTTCCACGCCCCACTGGTCGAACGGGTTGATGCCCCAGATCGCGGCCTGCACGAAGGTGCGGTGCTCGTAGAGGGCCAGGATCATGCCCAGCGTGCGCGGATCGAGATCGCGGTAGAGCAGGGTGGTACTCGGCCGGTTGCCCGGGCAGCGGCGCTGTGGATCGCCCTCGTCCCGTCCCGCCATCAGCGCTGCGCTCTGCGCCAGGCAGTTGGCGACGAGCTGGCGGTGGCGCGCGGCGTCACCGTCGGGCTTCGCGTACACCAGGAAATCCACGGGCACGAGGTGCGTGCCCTGGTGCAGGAGCTGGAAGAACGCGTGCTGTGCGTTCGTGCCCTCTGCACCCCACAGGATCGGCCCGGTCGGCGTCCGCACCGGCTGTCCACCCGCGTCCACGGATTTGCCGCTGCTCTCCATGATCAACTGCGAGAGATAATCGGGCAACAGGCGCAGGCGCGTGTCATACGGCACGACCG
>Ga0315912_10001906_pt1 | contig 23681 bp, 21 predicted proteins | sample VfabasoilMG_FD_204469 | JGI IMG/M metagenome (GOLD analysis project Ga0315912, IMG submission 204469) | Garden soil microbial communities collected in Santa Monica, California, United States - V. faba soil | ecosystem: Environmental > Terrestrial > Soil > Garden | place: USA: California... | reverse complement strand
CTGCTCAAGCAACGCGAGGCGCGGCGCGTGGTACGCGAAATGCATTCCCGGCAAGTTGCCTAGCAAACGGGGATGTTGTCGAGACTTGGATGCGCCGGCGCGCGCTTCAACCTTTCTGCGTCTCACCGCTCGCGCGCTTGAAAAATTGCCGAAGCGGCAATTTTTCGCGTTCGCTTGCCGGAATCTATGCGAAGGCTCCATCGGCGGAAATTGAGAACCTGGAGGCAATACGGCTTCGCATGACGATTCCGGCTGCGCCGCTTCGCGATGTTCGCCGCAGAAAGGTTGAAGCGCGCACCGGCGTACCCGGTTCATACAACCGCCCCATTTGCTGGCAAGAAGCTTGGTTAAGAGCGCTCTTTCCAAAGCCCTGGCTGCTCGCGAACGGGGGTGGGGCCGAGCGCGCCGGCGCCCGCGCAGAATCAATCAAGCCCCGTCTCGTTCACGATCCTTCGAGCAGGCGTCCGAACGACGACAACCCGATGATGTCGATGAGCACGTGCGCCAGGATGAGCGGCCATAGCTGCCGCGTGCGCGCGTACACATAGCCATAGAGCAGGCCCATCGGCACGACGATGACGACGCCGAGCGGCCCCTGGTAGAGGTGATACAGCAATCGCACCACGGTGCTGACGTTGATCGCGGTCCACATGCCGCGCGTCGCGGTCAGCGCGGTGATGATGTACCCGGCTACGAACAACTCCTCGAACATGCCGTTGACCGTGGACGTGAGGAACACGAGCTGCATGCTCACCTGCGGATCCGGTGCCGGGTATCGCTGAGCGGCGCCCTCCATGGCAGCCGGCAGCGCGGAGGCCGCGAGGAATTGCGCGCCCATGGCGAGCACGTAGGTAGCCACGAGCAGCAGCCATCCCACGCCGGTGCCGCGCCACGAAATGGAGAGACCGAATTTCTCCAGCGTCCAGCCGCGTACCCGCAGGAACCAGATCAGGAACGCCGACTGGATGAGCTCGAACACCAGGATGTTCAGCAGCGCGTTGTTGTCGAAAACCAGCGCACCGCCGGTTGCGGTCCGCGTACTGCCGTCCGCACCGAGCGACATGATCGACGAGAAGATAGGCAGGCCGAACGCCCAGCTCACGACCACGAGGAATTCGACGCCGGCGGGCAACCGGCGGATGCGCTCGTGCAGCGGATTCATTGCGGTGACGCCGGCGCGAGGCCGTAGAGCCTGATCGCGTTTTCGCGCATCACGCCGCGTGCGATGACCAGCGCACGCTCCCGCGTGATCTCGCCATTCTGCATCATGGCGGTGAGCGCGATGGCGAGCGCGCGCCGCGCCCGGCTGCTGGCCAGGACTTCCTTCTCCTCCCAGTCGCTCAGCGGCGTATCCACGTCGGACCAGGCATCCGAACCGAACAGTACCTTCTCGGGATGCCAGCTCAGCCAGTCGCGCAGAACGCCGGCGAGCTGGTGCGTGCCCAGGTAGTAAGTCTGCGCGGAGAAATCGGCCCAGGTGTTCGGCTTGTCGAGCATCGCCTGTGCAACCTGGTGATACGGCCAGCCGCCATGCAACAGGACGAAGCTGGTCTTGCGCAATGCGCGGGAATTGATGGCGTTTTCCAGCAGTCCCGGATCGGCGCGCAGGTTGTTGAAGAAAGGACCGTCGCCATTGCCGGTGTGGATGTGCACCACCAGTTGCTGCGCGCCGGCCGCGCTGGCGATTGCGCCGAACAGGTAGTCCTCGAGGAGTTTGTGTTCCGCGGCGCTCAGGCTGTCGGCGGCGCGCACGCCCTTGGCATACACCGGGGCGGCCGCGGCCTCGTCCACCACCTGGAAGTCGAGCGGGCGCGTGTACGCACACAGGAACTTGATCGCCACGGCACCGCCGGCCTTCCAGCGCGCCAGCAGTGCATTGACGATATTGACGCGGTATTCGGTGAGCGTCGGCGGGGCGCGGCTGAAACCCACCTGCTTCAGCAGCATCGACAGCGGCAGTTCGCCGCCCGAATAGCCGAGCCAGCTCGAATCGGCGGCGAACGGGCGCAGCAACGGATCGGCATAGGGCACCCAGCGGAAGCGGCCATTGGTCTGGCCCGCCCCGGGCTGCACCCGGTTGAGCAATGCGATGTCCACACCCGCGGTATCGAGAACGATGCTCGGCCAGTTGTCGCCACCCTTCGCCATGGTTTCCCGCTTGGTGGCCAGCAATGCCTTTACGTGTGGCAGTTCGGCGTCGGCATAGCCGTAGCCGTAGAGCGCATACCAGGCCGACCGCCACTCCGGGTTCGCGGGCTGCAAACTCACTACTTCCGGATAACGCGCCTTGCCCAGCGGACTCTCGGGTTGCCAGCGGCCGGGGCGCGCGGGGTCCACGGCATCGCCATGCATGTGATTGTCGATGGCGCGAATGCGGTTGATGTCCGCCAGCAATGCGGCGTCGACGGCGTCCTGGGCAAGCGCGGCGCCGACCCCACAGACCATGAGTGCAAGGAAATATCGCGAGATCGGAACGAACCGGGATGACATCGGCCGCAGAGCTTACACGAGCCCCTGCGGCACCCCGGCTGGACCAGATCAGCGCGCTGATTCAGCGCGACAGGCGGTTGGCGAAGCGAACCTGGCCGTCGGTGCACTGATATTCGCGCGTCACGGTCCACAGGTTGCAATTGCCGTCATCGACGTTCGCGCACTGTCGGATCTGACCTTCGATCGGTTCGGCCTTGGCATACCCCCAGTCGTTGCACCGGGTCAGTGCCAGCGACGCCGCCTGGCCGTCGCTCATCTGGGGCTGACGAAATTCGGGATATTCATAGGACACTCGCACCAGGCCCTGCTCCCGGCTGCCCCCGGCCGGGGCCCATCCCTGCGTGCTTGCGCAGCCCCCCAGGGTCGCGGACAGCGAAAAAAGGACTATCGAGGGCAGCAGGATTTGCAGCAGCGGGCGGGAACGGGTCATGGCGGTATCCGGTGGCAGTCCTTTCATCCAGTGATGCCAGATTGCCGGGAAGCGTCTTAACCCAGGCTGAATCCCGACCTTTGTTGCACCGCCTACCGCAGCAATTCCGGCGTCCCGCCCACGCGCCACGGGGTGACCGGGTCACCTGTTTTGTGCTCTACTCTGCGCGGCGGAACATGAACCGGCATTCGCGTATACCGCTGCTCTAACTACGCGCTGCGGGTTCATCCGTCCCCGGTCGGGCGCGGCCACGCTCGGTCCCCGGGGAAGTGGCTGCAGGAGCCAGCGGGGTCGGGTAACCCCCACCCCTCCCCGCTCTCCTGCAGGTCTTAGGTCTAACTACGACGGGTGGCGCGTTTGCGCGCCGTGGATTTCGCGGGCTTGCCGGGCGCGGACTGGATACCGGCCACCAGCCGGAATGCGCGTTCGATCTGCCGCCGGAACGCGGGATGCTCGAGCTGCAACGGCCCGGGCTGGTTCATCAGCGTGTTGTTGAGCGTGCCGCGCAACACCTGGAATCCGAAGCGTACGTGCTCGACCTCGTCGTTGACGAGCGGACGCCCGAGCAGCTGCGCATAACATTCCAGGAAGCGATCCACCGACTGCCGGCCAAGCTCGCGGAATTCCTGCCAGAAATCCGGATCCGTCGTGCCCTTACGCAATGCCGCGCGCCACAGGTTCGGATGCTCGAGCACGAACTCCAGGTCACGCCCCACGGCGCGCGACACGATGGTTTCGAGCGTGGCCCCCTGGTAGCAGGTCTCGAGCTGCGCGCGGCTCTGCACGCGGCGGGTCTCGGCGATCGCCAGGAAGTACTGATCCTTGTCGGCGAAGCGCAGGTAGAAGGATCCGACGGCGCAGCCGGCGGCGCGCGCGATGTCCGCGACCGACAGTTCTTCGAAGTGCTTGCGACGCAGTAACTTGAATCCGGCGGCAAGCAGCCGGTCGCGGGTTTTGCCCGCGCGACTCTGCTTTACGGGCAGGGTCCAGCGCAGGGTTGTTTCGGGTTGCTCTTGGCTCATGGTGGGAGTAACGGGTGGTCCTTTCATGAATTTAGATTCATATTGATCGCAATGACAGCCGCCCCCGGCGCTGCTGCGTCCCGGGGGATCTCCCACGTTAGTACCCGAAGGCCGCCGCTGGTTCAATAGCTCAGACAAATCTGGCGGGCCGGATCCGGCGTGGCGTCACGGACCGCGACACGGGGGAAGCGATCTATATGGACGCCCGGCGCCGCGATTTCCGTGGCCTCTTCCGCGCCCGCGGCCGCCGCCACGCCTTCCGGAGGCGTTCGCCGACGAACCGCTTGACTCCCTAGGTGAATGCATGTTCATATTTTTGTGAATTCGAATTCATAAAAGAACCGCCAGCGGGCACAAGTTCACGGGAGTTTCGATGGAGCCGGGTCAGCGCGCACGCCAACGCAAGATCAGCGGTCAGCGCACCATCACGCGCCGGCAGGTGCTGGCGGGTTCGCTCGCGGGATCGCTCGGCCTGGGGCTCGAGACGCGCCGGGTGCGCGCCGCCTCACCCGCGGCGCGGCCGAACGTCGTTTTCATGCTCGCCGACGACCTCGGTTATGCCGACCTGAGCTGCTACGGGCGCCAGTTCTCGACGCCGCGCATCGACTCGATCGCCCGCCAGGGCGCGTTGTTCACCCAGGCCTATGCCAGCTCGTGCGTCTGCTCCGCCACGCGCGTCGCGCTGATGACCGGGCGCGAGCCCGGGCGGTTGCGCATCGGCCTCGACGAGCCGCTGGCGTTCGATCACGAGGAAACCATCGGCCTTCCCACCGATGTACCGACCCTGCCCTCGCTGTTGCGCAAAGCCGGCTACCGCACCTCGCTGTTCGGCAAATGGCACATGGGAAAACCGCCGCAGTTCGGTCCGCTCAAGAGCGGTTATGACCGCTTCTTCGGCATGTACAGCGGTTATTCGTACTACTTCGGACACGGCAAGGACGATCCGAGCCCGATCATCGACCAGGAACGCATCCTCACCGACCACGGCTATCTCACCGACCTGCTGGCCGAAAAGGCCATCGACGAACTCAAGCTGTGCGCGCGCGACAAGCGCCCGGCATTCGTCAGCCTGCACTTCAACGCCGTGCACTGGCCATGGGAGGCACCCGGCGATCGCGACAAGTCCGCGGCCATCAAGAACCCGGTACATCGCGACGGCGGCTCGCTGGAAACCTATCGCGCCATGCTGCAGAGCCTCGACGTCAACGTCGGCCGCGTGCTCGACGCACTCGATGCCCTCGGCACTGCAAACAACACCATCGTCATCTTTTCGAGCGACAACGGCGGCGAGCGCTTCTCCGATGTCTGGCCGCTGACCGGCATGAAAGGCGAGCTGCTCGAAGGCGGCATCCGCGTGCCGACGCTGGTCAGCTGGCCGGATCGCATCGCCAAGGGTCTGCGCACCGACCAGTTGACCGCAACCGTGGACTGGCTGCCAACCCTGCTGGCCGCCGCGGGGAGCAAGCCGGACCCCGCCTGGCCGAGTGATGGCGAAAACCTGCTGCCGGTATTGACCGGCGCCGCGCCCGCCCATTCCCGCACGCTGTACTGGCGCTACAAGTCGAACGACCAGGCCGCGGTGCGCGACGGCAATCTCAAATACCTGCGTCTGGGCGGACGCGAACACCTGTTCGACATCCGGGCCGATCCGCGCGAACGCGCCGAACTGCAGGAAACCCGTCCCGAGGATTTCGACCGGCTCAAACGCCTCTACGCCGCATGGAACGCGCAAATGTTGCCCTATCCGGCGGACGCGAGGAGCTACGACGTGCGAACCGGCACTGCCGACCGATATTGAAAAACGTTTTGAAGGGGGAGGAATCGACATGACGCCATACAAGTACAAGTTATTGACTGCACTGTTCGGCACGGCTGCCTGCACGACGCAGGTGCTCGCGCAAACCGAAGAACCGGCCACCACGCTCGAAGAAGTCGTGGTGACCGCGCAGAAGCGCGAACAGAACGTGCAGGACGTGCCCATCGCCATCGACGCCTTGTCGCGCGACACCATCCTGTCCCAGCGCATCGCCGGGCCCGACGACCTCGTCAAGCAGCTGCCGAATCTCAGCCTCAAGACCGCCTCGGCGGTCAATTCCGGATTCGCGATCCGCGGCGTGGGCACCAACAACTTCCACCTGACGGCGCAACAGGCCGTGGGCCTGTACTTCGATGAGGTGTCGCAGGTGACTCCGTTCACCAGCCAGCTCGGGCTGTTCGACATGGAACGCATCGAGGTGCTGCGCGGACCGCAGAACACGCTGTTCGGCCGCAACACCACGGGCGGCGCCGTCAACTTCATCACGCGCCGGCCGAGCGCCGAGGACGGCACCAACGGCTACATCAACCTGAATGCCGGCAACTTCGGCAAGCTGGACGGCGAAGGCGCCATCGGCTTCGCGATGGGCGAACACTTTGCGATGCGAGTCGCGGCGCAGATCCAGAATCGCGACGGCGTGTTCAAGGATGTGGAATCGGGCGAAAAGATCGGCAGCACCGATCGCCAGTCAGCGCGCCTCGGCCTCTCCTGGACGCCCTCCGACGACACGGAGGCGTGGTTGTCACTGCACTACGGCAAAAGCGATCCGAAACGCGTGCCGCGCAAGGCCACGGGCCGCTTCCTCCCCGACAACGTCACCACCTGCCCCAGCAACGACGACGGCGCGCCGCAATTCGACGAAAGCAGCAATTGCATCGCACGCATCAAGGGAGGCGCGACCTACAACCCGGCGCTCAACGGCTGGCGCGAGGCGCACGACGCGGCCAACAACACCGCAATGGTCGAAGTCGAGGGCGCGCTCCTGAGGTTCGAGCACGACTTCGGCGCGTTTTCGCTGGCGAGCCTGACGAGCTACGACAATGTCGAGCAGCAGCTCGCCGATGAATCCGGCGGCCTGCCGTACATCCAGTTCCAGGCCCTGCAGCAGGGCGACTACCAGACCTTCTCGCAGGAGTTGCGGCTCACGTCGAATGGCGAAGGCAAGGTGAAGTGGATCGGCGGGCTGTTCTACACACACGAGAACGATCACTTCTCCACCACGGCGCGCAACAACGCCGTTGGCCCGCCGACGCTCTCGGTGGTGCCGACTTCCATCATGAACCAGACCGGCGACGTGATTTCGGCCTATGGCCAGATCGACGTCGCGTTCACCGACAAGTTCAACATGAACGTCGGCCTGCGTTACACCGACGACTCCAAGGACGGCGACACCACCGTCATTGCCATGTTCGACACAGACACCGGCCTGGCGACCGGCACGCGGCTGCCGAAGGACTTCCTTTATGGCCGCGACTTCGTGCTCGCGCACGAAGGCTCGTTCCCGACGCTGTGCGCACCGGGCGTGGTGCCCTGCTCCGGACCGTGGAAGCAGGTCTCCCAGGACTACAGCAAGACCGGCGGCAAGCTCGGCTTCGACTATCACTTCAGTGACGGGATGATGGGTTACGCCAGCTACTCGCGCGGCTTCAAGGCCGGCGCCTTCGACGTGCGCGCACAGGCGGTGTTGCTGGGCACCGGCGACTTCCCGGTGAAGCCGGAGGAACTGGACGCCTACGAGATCGGTTTCAAGAGCGAGTTCCTGGATCGCCGCATGAAGCTCAACGTCGCGGCCTTTTACTACGACTGGCAGGATCTGCAGGTATTTGCCACGGTCCCCGGCATCGGCCCCGCGTTCCTGAACCTGCCCGGCTCCAGGATCATCGGCCAGGAACTGGAATGGCAGTTCGCGCCGGGAGACGACTGGATGCTGCGTCTCTACGCCGGTCACCTTGACTCCGAGGTCACGGATGTCGGCACGCTGGGCCCCGACGCAGCCATCGAAGGCGCGCCGTTGCAGCAGGTGCCCGAGTGGACCTACAACGCCGGCATCTCCAAGGGATTTGCCATCGGAGAGTCGCGGCTGACCGTCAGCGCGAACGCGCGTTACGCCGACGAGCAGTGGGGCACGATGAACGAGCGGCCGAGCACGTTCGTCGACTCGAGCACTTTCATCGACGCGTCCGTGGCGTATGAATTCGGCACCGACAGCAAGTACTCGCTGACCGGCTGGATCGAGAACTGGACTTCCGAGAAGACCTGCTACGTGCTCGGCGATCTCGACGGATTCACCTGGACCAATGCCTGCCAGCCGAACGAAGGCACCAACCTGTACGGCGTCACGTTCTCGGCCAGATTCTAGAACGGGGGAAGCATCGCCAGGGACGGCGATGCGCTTCCTGGTTCAGCCCTGCCGTAGCTTTCCGAGCAGTTCGGCTTCGCGCTCCGGAGTGAGTCCGGAACGGAGCTTTTGCTTCTCCGCCGGTCGCGTCTTCTGCCAGTCCAGGGTCTCGCGGATGGTGGTTTCCAGCGGCCGGAACTTGAGGCCCTTCGCCTCGGCGCGTGCCGATGCCACCAGCCCGTGCCCGAGGCTCTGGCCCGACGGCGGCGCCCAGATGGGAATCTCCCCGCTGGCCCACATCGCCGGCTCGATGGCCTTGTTTTCGGTCAGGAACTCGGCGCTGGCCCACTTGAAGCTGGTGTTCGCGCCGGTGACGCGTTTGCTGGTCTCCAGCAACTTGCCCATGGTGGCCCAGCGCGGCGGCGTGCAGAGGTTGTAGCGCCCGGCGATGCGCTTCTCGGCGCACAGCCGCGTGAAGTCCGCGAGATCGCGCACGTCGATGAACTGGATGGGATCGTCGGGCGTGCCGGGCGCGAGCATCTCGCCGCCCTGCGAGACGCGCACCGGCCAATAGGTGAAGCGGTCGCTGAAGTCGCCGGGCCCCGCGATGTAGGTAGGGCGGATGATGTTGGCGTGTTTGCCGTAGGCCTTCTCCACCACCGCTTCGCACAGCACCTTCAACGGTCCGTAGTTCTCACCCTCGAGCTTGTCGGTGCGCATGTTGCCGATGGCGGCGAGCTTGTGTGACTCGTCTATCGGCGGGCCCTGGAAGTTGTCGTAAACGGCAATACTCGAGATGAAGATGTAGTGCTGCGAATGCTTGCGCAGCAGGTCGGTGGAGAGCTGCACCTGGTTCGGCGTGTAACCGGAGTTGTCGATGACCACGTCCCAGTCGCGACCCTCGAGCGACTTGAGGTCATTGTTGCGGTCGCCTAACAACTGTTCGACGCCCTGCTTCGCATCCGGATCGCGCTTGCCGCGGTTGAAGAGCGTCACGGTGTGCCCACCGGCGGTGAGCGCCTGCACGAAGTGCGGCCCGATGAAGCCCGTGCCGCCGAGCATCAGCACTCGCAGAGGTTTGTCTTTCGCGAACGCCGGTGCGAATGCGGCGGCCAGTAAGGCGGATCCAGTGGCGCGCAGCGCGTCGCGTCGGGAAATCGTCATGTGAATACTCCGTGCAAGGGTTCCCGGGTTTTACTCCAAATGCGGCCCGCCTGCGGGACAGCCTCGGCTCGTTTGTCATTCGCCTCGGCGCATCAGCGGCGACGCTCCCGCAACTTTGCCGGTACAACAGTGTCGGCGAGTTGGTCAACCATGAATACGAACGAAATGACGCGCCGCGAGTGTCTCGCGCTGCTGGCCGCCGGCGGCGCGGCGTCCATCCTGCCTGCATCGGCCGCGACACGCGAACAGGACTGGACATGGCTGCTCGGCAACTGGGACGTCTGGCATTCGCGCCTCAGGGACCGGCTGGTCGGCTCGAAGGACTGGCAGGAATTCGCGGGCAAGAGCGCGCTGTGGATGACGCTCGGCGGGCTCGGCACCATCGACGACAACTCGCTGGACCTGCCCGCCGGCGTGTATCGCGGCCTGAGCATTCGCGCGTACGACCCGAAGGCCGGCAGCTGGTCCATCTGGTGGCTGGACGGCCGCAACCCCGAACACATCGATCCGCCGGTGCGCGGCAACTTTCAAGCCGATGAAGGTGAATTCATCGGCACGGATACGTACCGCGGCACGCCGGTCACGGTGCGCTTCCGCTGGCACGAGATCCACGGCAAACGACCGTGGTGGGACCAGGCCTTTTCGACCGACGGCGGCAGGACCTGGGAGATCAACTGGCGCAACTACTTCACGCGTACGCGCGCCACGCCGACCGAACTATCGCGCATCGAGGACGATCCACCCGAAGCGCGCGCGTGGGACTTCCTGCGAGGCAACTGGAAGGTGCGCAATCGCAGGCTACGCGCGCGCTTCGCCAACAGCCGGGACTGGGACGAATTCGACAGCACGCTGGGCAACCGGCAGGTGCTGGGCGGGCGCGGCAATTTCGGCGACAACTGGTTTGGCGGGCCCGCAGAACCCTATCGCGGCGTGAGCGTGCGCGCCTTCAATGCGGACCGGAAGGAATGGCTGAGCTGGTGGCTGGATGGCCGCGACCCCGCGAACATCGGCACGCCCGTTCGCGGGCGATTCATCGACGGCACCGGCACGCTGATCGGCGATGACACCTTCGACGGCAAGCCAATCAAAGTGCGCTCGCAGTGGACCCGGACCGAAACGGATTCACCTCACTGGGAACAGGCCGCGTCGACGGATGGCGGCACCACCTGGGAGACCAACTGGGTCGCCGACTTCACCCGCGCGTGATCGCGCAAGGTTGTTTGTAGTAATGTCGGCGCGATGGACATGTTCGGCCACACGCTCTCGCCGACGATGGGCGCCCTCGTGCGCGTCGCACCTTTCATCATCCTGCCTGCGATCGTCGCATTGCGCGTCCGCCAGGGCGGAGTCCGGCTTGCGGATATCGGCTGGCAGCGTCCCCGCTCCTGGCTCGCGGGCTTCGGCTGGTGGCTGCTGTTCATCGCCATCGCCTTCGGCTGGGAATTCCTGCTTTTCAGTCACGGCCAGCTCGAGGTCGGAAATTTCAAGCACACCGGATTCGCAGCGGCGCTCTTGATCGTGGGCATGCTCCTGCTCGCGCCGGTTTCCGAGGAACTGATCTTCCGCGGCCTGTTTCTCAACTTCCTGACACGCAAGCTGAACAACTTCCATCTCGCGGCCGTGCTGCAGGCCGTGGCTTTCGTCGCCGCACACAACTTCGCGTACGAGGGAACGTTTGCGAGCAATGTCGGCGTCGCGCAGAGCTTCGTCGACGCCTGCCTGTTCGCCTACGCGCGCCGCCAGACGGGATCGATTTTCGGCCCGATCGCGATGCACATCACGGGCAACGGCGTTGCCGTGATCGAAATGCTCTGGCGGTGAGTTCAGGTGTCAGCTCGGCAAAGCCGCTGACATCCCGTGCGCGTCGGACATGCCAAGGTCTGGCACGAAACCCGGGAGACGCCCATGGCCAGCGTTCGCAAGGAAATCCTCATCGATGCGCCGACAGACCGGATCTGGGACGCGCTGCGCGACGTCGGCGCACTGCACACCCGACTGGTGCCGGGCTTCGTGACCGACACCCGCATGGACGGCAATGCGCGCGTCGTGACCTTCGGCAACGGCATGGTGGTGCGCGAGGAGATCGTCAGCGTCGACGAAACCGGCAAGCGGGTCGCCTGGGCGGTGCTGCACGAACCCTTCCGCTACTACAGCGCCGCGGCACGCGTGGAACCGGATGGCCGCGGATCGCGATTCATCTGGACCGCGGACTTCCTGCCGAATGAGCTCAGCGATCAGGTCGAAACGATGATGAGCGCGGGCATCCAGGTCATCAAGGACACACTCGGTCAGGGAAGCGCGAATACCACGTAACCGCCCCTGCCCAGCGGCTCCGCCGAACCGATGCCGCTCTCGCGCGAATTCAATCCCCAGGTATGCGGCGTGGTGGCATTGACCACGATGTAGGTCCGGCCCTTCAACTGGTAGGCCGCTGCCAGGCCCTCGGTACTCATGGGTAGTTGGGCCGACCAGAGCACCTCTCCATTGGCGGCATCGAAGGCATACAACACGCCGTCGCGCGCCGTGGAAAACACGATGCCGGTGGAGGTCACGATCATGCTCTGGCGCTGCGAACCGCGCGGCAGGCCCGTGCCCTTGCCACCTTCATTGGCGACGTCGCGATCCTGGCCCAGCGGCATGCGCCACGCGATCACGCCGCGATTGAGATCGTAGGCGATGATGGTCGACCAGGGTGGCGCCAGTAGATAGGGATAGCCGAGGCCGTAGTCGGTGTAGTAGCGCTGCGCGGGCGCGGCCACGTCCTCGGGATAATCCTGCAGGCCGACCGGGCCGCTGGCGGGCGCGGATGCGGCTGGCGGGCGCGACGCACCGCCCGTTCCAACGACCGGTCCCGGCGGCAGAACGACCGGGGCATCGGCACCGGCGCCGCGCGGCCGCGGTTTCGCGCCGCCGCCGAGGAACGCGAGGATTTCGGAGATCTGCTGATCGCTGATGTGGCCGATCGGCGGCATGCGCCCGTTGCCATAGAGGATGGTGCGCTTGAGCTGCGGGAATCCGATCTGCGTGCCGATGGTCACCAGCGAAGGCGCCGCGGGTGTACCGCCGCGATCCTCGCCGTGGCAAACCGCGCACGACTCCTTGTATACGCCCTGGCCGCGTTGGATCGCCTCCGGGGTCGGCGGCCCGAACCGGGCACGCGCCGCCTTCATGCTGGCTTCATCCTGGACTTCGAGCTTGTAGAACGACGGGAAATCCTGGTTGAGGACGTAGAGCATTCCGGCGCGCGGATTCGCGGCCGTGTTTCCCCAATTCGTGCCGCCGACAGCGCCGGGCACGATCGCCGCCTCGGTGAGACCCGGTGGCGTGAACATGCCGGTGCGCGCCTTCGAAATGCGCTCGCGCCACGCGGCGCGCTCGGCGTCGTTGATGAGATACGGCGTGAGGTCGTCGGGCTTCACAACCTGCCGTGCCGAGGGCGGCAACGTCGAAAATGGTTGCGTGGGCCAGGACTGATCGCCGGGCATGTCGCTCTTCGGCACGGCGCGCTCTTCGATGGGCCACACCGGCTCACCCGTCACCCGGTCGAACACGAACACGAAGCCCTGCTTGGTGGCCTGTGCGACGGCGTCTATCTTCTTGCCGTCCTTGCGCACCGTGATGAGCTGCGGCGCGGCAGTGGGGTCGTAGTCCCACAGGTCGTGGTGCACCATCTGGAAATGCCACAGCCGCTTGCCGGTGCGCGCGTCCAGCGCCAGCAGGCAGTCGCTGAAGAGATTCATGCCGATGCGATCCGCGCCGTAGTAGTCATAGGTGGGCGATGACACCGGGAAATACGCGATGCCGCGCCTGGCGTCGACGGAGATTTCGCCCCACACATTGACGCCGCCGGCGTATTTCCACGCGTCCTTGGGCCACGTCTCGTAGCCGAACTCGCCGGGTTGCGGAATGGTGTGAAAGGTCCAGACCAGCTTGCCGCTGACGACGTCGTAAGCCCGTATGTGCCCGGGTGGCGAGAAATAGGCTTCACCGGGCGAGCTGCCGAGGATCAGCAGGTTCTCGAAAACCCGGCCGGGTGTTCCCGAGGCCACGCGCCGTACGGCGGCCGGATCGCGACCCAGTCCTTCGCGCAGGTCCACGACGCCGTCCTTGCCGAACGTGACGATGGACTTCCCGGTGCGCGCGTCGATGGCCTGCAGCGTGTCCTCGAGCGTGAACAGCAGGCGTCGGTCCTTGCGATCCCTGCTCTCCCAGTAGTTGACGCCGCGATTGGTGATGCCGCGCAGGTTGGCATGGATCCACAGCTCCTGTCGCGTGACCACGTCCACCGCCACCAGCGAACTGTTCTTCGCCAGCACATACATCACGTTGTCGACCACGATCGGATTGAACTGGTACGCCCGCTCGTCGCCGGTCGGATAGGTCCAGGCGATCTGCAGGCGCGACACGCTCTTCTTCGTGATGTCCTTCGTCACGATGTACTTCGACTGGTCGGGTGTGCCGCCGTAGTCGGGCCATCCGGCACGTGATACCGATACCATCATCAGCGTGAGCGCAAACAGTGTCGTCGGCAGTCGCATGAGTAGCTAGGGGTTATTTGACCTTGCGCGGCGTGACGTCGCTGACGTCGGGCATCGGCGATTCGATTCCGCCGCGCGGGATGTCGACGTGGGCTGCCCAGGCGATGCCGTTGAGCAGGAACTTGCGATAGTTGTCGAGCGCGAGGTTGTCGCGAAAATCGAGCCCGCCGAACACGAAGCCGCGACCGCCGTCGTCACGCTGGTACGCCCAGGACGCGATCTGCGGCCCGATCTTGACCTTGTCTTCCTTCGGCGTGGCCAGCAGCAGATTGGTGCGCCGCTTGTCATTCGGCAGGAGGAAGCGGCAAAAGACTTCGTCGCGGTAGGTCCAGGGCTTCACGCCGCGCAGGACGGGATGTCGCTTGTTCTCCAGTGTCATGCTCCAGTCGTCCTGCGGATTCTTCGAGCCGATCTGCACCCACAGGCCGCCGGTCCAGTTGAGATAGTAATCGCGCGCGCGCCAGTTCTCGGCCCAGGTGGCGTAATGCAGGATCACTATGCCGATCTGCTTCTGCCGGATGAGATCGTCGAGCGCCTTGAGATAGGCGGTGGTGTCGGCGTCGTAGCCGCGTCCGTTGGTGGACGGATTGGGCGGGAACAGCGGATGGATTTCGCCCTCGGCGCGATCGGAGCTCGAATCGATGACGATTGCGGCGGCGTCCTGCACGGGCGCGAGATCGCGCGGCAGCGGCCCCACGATGAGCTGCGTCGTCAACCCTTTTACGTTGGTGGATTGCTCGAGCGACTGCGCCAGGGTCTTGAGGTCCCGCTCGTATTCATGGCGGCCCGGGGCTCCGTGATCACGCGGACCGGCGAGAAACAGGATCTTGCCGGCTGCCAGTGCGTCCGGCGCGCCGCTGAAGGCCAGCATCGCGATCGCGCAAATCAAACTTGAAAATTGCCGCCGTAACCGGAATCTGTTCACGAGCAACCCTGGCGTGGAATCCACGCCAGTATTACATCGTTGCTCTGTTCAGGGCGAGATCGTGATTCCAAAGGTTCCAGTCGGCGAGCCGGTGGTCGTCACGAAGGACATTTCGGTGGCGGCACCGGTGGCAGAGGCGATCGACAGCGACGAAACCGTGCCCGCGTTGCTGTTGCTGATGTACAGGAAGTTGCCACTGGGGTGTGTGGTCACGCCCCAGGGGCTTCCGGTCCTGGGAAAGGGCGAACCCGCCACGGCTGTCAGCGCACCCGTGGTGCGATTGATCGAGTACGCGGAAAGGCTGTTCGCGCCTCCCCCGACGTTGGTCACGTACAGGTATGTCGCGGTCGAATCGACGGCCGCGTCCATGGGCTGGGTGCCGGTGACGAACGGGGATCCGGCCACCTGCGTGAGCGCGCCCGTCGTCGCATTGATGGCAAACGAATGCACCCGGTTGGCCCCGGTGCTGGTGACGAAAGCGAACTTGCCGGAGGGCTCGATCGCGATGTCGCGCGGGCTGCTCATGACCGCGAATGGCGATCCCGCGATCGCGATGATCAGACCGTTGGCGGGATTGATCTGGAATCCCGATACGTTGTTGCCGATCAGGTTGACCGTGTAGAGAAACGAGCCGGAGCGGTCGATGGTCATGTTGACGGGCTGCGTGCCGGTGGCGACAGCGGCCCCAAGGGACGTGAGCCCGCCGGTGGCAACGTCGATCGAAAACGCCGAAATGGTGTTCGCGTTGGAATTGCCGACGTAGAGGTAACGTCCGTTCGGGTGCACGGCAATGGCAATCGGGTTCGCGCCGGTGGCACGCGCACCGCCGGCGATGCGCGTCAGCGCACCGCTGGTCTGGTCAATCGTGTAGGGAATGATCTGCGAGTTGGATGAATCCGCGCCGTAGGCGAATTTTCCGAAGGGCTCCACCGCGACGGCATTGAGCGGGCCGGCGTCGCACACCGGATTCGGGAGCGCGAACAACTCACGGCTGACGCCGTCGATACCGTAGCAATAGATGCCGGTGCTGCCGCCGACATACGCGAATCGGGAACCGCTGGTGGTGCATTTCAGCACCACGCCGTCCACCGGAGCGTTGGTTACCACTCCGCCAGAATTGGTCAGCATGCAGGTCTGTGCCGGGCTGGCCGGCTGGGTCTTGATGCTGACGATGAACGCCTGGCCGCTGGCCACGGCGTTCGTGAACTCGAAACTTCCGTTGTTGCCCACGGACAGGTCATTGCCGCCATTGACCTGCAGGATGAGCCCCGTGCCCGCCAGCCCACTGGCTGTGCCGCGCACCGAGTACTGGTTGGTCGTGCAGGTGACGGTGACATTCGTGACGTTTGCTCCACCGACTGTGCCGTTCTGATTCCCCACCGCGCATGTCTGGTACGGAATCGCGGGCTGCGTGGCCACGGTGACGTCGTAGGCGGTTCCGCTGGCAAGCGGCGCGACGAAAGTGAACGCGCCATTGGCGGGCGTGATCTGGCCGCCGCCATTGATACGCAGCGCCATTCCGGTACCCGCGAGGCCGCTGATCGTGCCACCCACGGTGTAGTTGTTGGTGACACAGGCGACCGCGACATTGGTGACGTTTGCCGTAGCCATGACCCCGGAACCGCTCGTGACCGTGCAGGTCTGGCTGGGACTGGTCGGCTGAGTGGTGACGGTCACCGCGTAGTTAGTGCCCTGGACGATACCCGTGGGCAGCGTGAACGCGCCGTTGGCGGGAACCGCCACCGAGCCCGATCCGCCGCTCGCGAGCAGCAGTCCGCTGCCGGCCAGGCCGCTCACGTTGCCACCCACGGTAAACGTCGGTGGCGGGGGTGCCGGGGGCGGGGTTGGATTGGGCGATGAACCACCGCCGCCACCACCACAGGCAGATATCGATAACGCCAGTACCAGGGCAATGGAAGACCGGAACGCGGTCGCGTCGAGTTGAATCAAGTTGTGAGCTCCCTTTTCCCGGACCTGAATCCGGATTCTTCTTGTTGCGGGAGTCTACAGCTCGCTCCAGCGACGCCAAGACGTCGGCAGGATGCGACGCTTCGCAGGCGGGTAGTTTGACCCGTCAAACAAATAAGTTAAGAAGCTAGTCGAACCAGTACGCAATCCCGCGCATTTCGACGCTGGCGCGTGGCTGGACGCCAGCCGGACAGTCGGGGTCATCGAACGCGCCGTGCGGCACGCAATGCGCGGCAGCCGGGTCGGTGTCGTGGGTCTTGAACATCAACACTTCATCGCGGCTCATGCCGGAAAAATAGACCCAGCGCTGCGCGGGATTGTGGCGCACCAGCCAGGCCTCGAAGGACGACACGATCGCGCCGTCCCGGTCGAACATCGCATCCGCCGCGATCAGATCCGTCCCCGACACGCTGCGCGCATCACACACCGCCAGCGGCACGTCCTGCGGCGGCGGCGTCAGCACGCGCCAGACATTGAACTGCGCGGAGCGACGCACGACGCGACCATTGTCCGGGCGCAGGCGCGCATAGAATTTCGCAGCAGTGCCGTCGCTGACGTCGACGTGCACGAAACGCGCGGGGCGGGAATTGTTCAGCGCGCCGGAATCGCGCGACCGTTCGCCGAAACGCAGCACTCCGGTCTCGTTGACGCGCACGTAATCGGCACCGGTTTCCGCGAGCAGCAGTTGCCGGATCTCCTCGACGTGCGTGCGGCTGATCTCCTGCGCATCGCGAAAGTCGCGCACCGCGCTGTGATGTGTGCGAATGCAGAAGCCTTCCACGTCCAGCGCAGGCGCGGCCGCGCGCTGACGGGCGTCCTCGATGGGCACGGCGCGCTGCACCACGTTCAGCTCGTCGCGGGATATGTCGTTGGCGTGAAATTTTGGCCGCGCCGCCATCGGCTCGCTGAAGCCGAGTTTGCCCATGACCGTGCGCGGTGTATTCACGCGCAGAAATAGGCGATCGAGCGGAACTCGATGCTCGAGCGCGGCCGCGCGTCGGGACGGCTGGTGTCGTGGAATGCGGTGTGCGGTACACGCCACGGCCGGTTGCGACGGCTGTCGTGGAAGACGAGCAGCAGCGCTTCGTCGCGCGTCATGTTCGAGAAGAACCACCAGCGGTGATCCGGATTGTGATGGAAGATGGCCGCGGCGATGGCCTTGTCTTCATCCGGCATGGGACGCAGCATTTCCGCGCGCTCCGGGATCCGGTCGACGATGTGCAGCGTGTTGGGCACGCCCTCCTCGTCGCCCACGCTGTTGCCGTCACACAGGGCGAGTGGATAGTCCTGCGGCGGTGGCGAGAAAGTGCGCCAGAAACTCGAATAGATGAAACGCCGATAAGGCGGCGCCTCCGGAAACCGCTGCTCGTAGTAGCGCTTCGCCATGGCGTCCACGCGGCCGGGCTCGCTGTCGCAATGCGCCTCCGCGGCGGGTGGCTGGACGCCGCCATAGTGCTTGTATCCAGCCTGGGGCTTCTGTTCGCCGAGATCTCCCGAAGTGCGCACCATCCAGCTCATGGTGTGCACGCGGTCCGCGCCGGTCCTGTGCTGGACCGCCGCGGCCACCTCGCCCGGATACACGGCTTCGACTTCTTCCTTGTCGAGGAAATTGCGCACCCTGCTGTGGTGCTGGAGCAGCTCGAAGCCGTGGCTGTCGAGCGTGAACTCGACCTGGCGCGGCCGCGCATCGCGAATGGTCACCGGGTACCGCAGGTACTCGCCGGTGTTCACCTCTCGTCCGGGAGCGACGAACCGCCGGTTGATGAAGGACCCGGGCGCGAGATAGGTGATCTCGGTCTCGACGGCAGACACGCTCATGGGCCGATCAGAGCATGCGTCAATTCGCTGTTCTCGCCTCTGAGCGCTCGAAGAGCCGACGGGCGGTCGCATCGATTTCACCCGCCATGGCCAGCCGGGCCCGCCATTCTCCGGGAATCCCGTCGACACCATAGAAGGCGCCGGCTATCTGTCCGGTGATGGCCGCGGTCGTATCAGCGTCATCGCCCAGATTCGCCGCCGCCAGTACAGCGGAAGCGAAAGACTGCGAATGGTGGAAACACCAGAGTGCCGCCTCGAGCGCCGCAATGCTGTAACCCGAACCGACGATGCGCGACACCGGCTTCGCGCGATAGTCGCCGCGCGCGATGGCCTGGACATTTGCGGCGCTGAACCCGGTCCTGACGGCAAACAGGATTTCGTCCCGCGTCCGGCCGGCCAGCGCCTCGGACAACATCAGCGCAAACAACCTGCAGCTCTCCACCGCTTCGAGTGCGCCGTGCGTGGTGCGCGAACTTTCGCCCGCGTGATGCACGAGCGCCGCCGGGTCGCCGTGATAGAACATGGCGACGGGCGCGAGCCTCATGAGCGAACCATTGCCCGCCTTGTCGGGACGAGTTGTCCCGGCGAACGGATCACGCGTTTGCGAGTAGCGCTCGAGCGCTTCGCGGGTGGCCACGCCGATGTCGAAACACTCACCCGTCGAACTCAGATAGCCGTTACGCCACCAATCGACGTAGCGGTTCATCTGGTCGGCGGCATCGAAGCCGTCTCGCTCCAGCAGGCTCGCCGCGAGGCACAGCGCCATCGACGTATCGTCGGTCCATTGACCGGGTGCGAGATCAAACGGCCCGCCGCCGATCATGTCCGTGATGGGCTGGAAAGAGCCGCGCGGCTTGAACTCCAGCGTGGTTCCCACGGCGTCGCCACACGCGAGCCCCACGAGGCAGCCTCTGAATCGATCGAGCGTCGAGGGGGTCGTCATGGGAAGCCGTCTGACAGCCGCAATGGCCGGAACGCGGCGCACATTGCCACAATTGATCACCACCTGGCGAACCCTCGATTGCTAGCATCCGGTGCCATGCCATTCACGGTTTCGCACGCGGCGGCGGCGCTGCCGCTGCACAGATTGACCCAGGGCCATCTGCCGCTATCCGCACTGATGATCGGTGCGATGTCGCCGGATTTCGCGTATTTCATGTCGCTCGCCGCCCTGCGGATGCAGACGCATGACTTCGCGGGACTGTTCACGTTCTGCCTGCCCGTCGGCCTCGCGGTCTGGCTGCTGTTCGTGCGCGTGCTCCAGCAACCGACCGTGGCGCTGTTGCCGGAGCCCTGGCGATCCCACTTCTCCTGCGAACTTCAGCCGATCAACTTGCGCGCGCTCGCGTTCGCTTCGCTGGGCATCGTTCTCGGCGCAATGTCACACGTCGCCTGGGACGCCTTCACGCACGCTTTCACACCCGTCACCGAAGTGTTTCCGTTCTTTCGCATCAGGCTCTTCGAAGTGGGCGACGTGACGGTGCGGCTCTTCTGGCTGCTGCAAATCCTGAGTTCGATCTTTGGCGGCGTCGTGCTGATGGCATGGGCGCTGCGCGCGCCCTTCACTGCCGCTGCCGCTGCCTCGCGGGCCCGCAGGTCCCACAATTCGCAGATCTCGAATGCGGCGCGCATCGGTGCAGTGCTGGCCACGCTCACGACTTCGATCGCCGTCGCCGTCATGGGCTATGTCGCTCATCCCAACCTCGGGTTCGAAGGCCGCCTGTTCTACCTGCTCATCGGGGGGATGAAAGGATTCATGATCGCGTGGACCGCGGTCGCGATCATCGTGCACCGTTACCAGCGCGCCTCGCGACGCCCTCTGGCCCCTGTCTGGGATCTCTAGCCCGCGGGAACAGCCGGCGAATAGCTGACGCCACATCCCCCGAGCCCGCAATAGCCATTCGGGTTCTTCGCCAGGTACTGCTGGTGATATTCCTCGGCGTAGTAGAACTCGGGCGCCTCGCGGATCTCCGTCGAGATGGTCGCGCGGTGCGCCTTGCTCAGCGCCTCCTGGTAGCGGCGCTTGCCGTCCTCGGCAGCCTTCTGCTGCGCATCGGTGGTGTAGTAGATAGCCGAGCGGTATTGCGTTCCGACGTCGTTGCCCTGGCGCATGCCCTGGGTCGGGTCGTGTGATTCCCAGAACGTCTTGAGCAGGGTCTCGTAGCTGACTTTCGCCGGATCGAACACCACGCGCACCACTTCCGTGTGGCCGGTTCGCCCGGTGCACACCTCTTCATACGTCGCGTTTGGCGTATGACCGCCGGCATAACCCACTGCCGTGGTCACGACGCCGGGGATCTGCCAGAACTTGCGCTCCGCACCCCAGAAGCAGCCCAGCCCGAAGACAGCCTCTTCGAGCCCGCCGCCAGCGGGTTGTTTGATGTTGCTGCCATTGACGAAATGTTTGCCCGACAACGGCAACGGCGTGTTGCGGCCGGGAAGCGCTTCGTCCTGCGCCGGGATGGTGGTTTTCTTGGCGAAAAGGGCCATGGCGGGGCTCCTTCTAGGATGTGTCGTGGATCGGGAGTGTGGGGGCTGAGTGGCTCCTTCTCAACCACGGCACGCATCACCCTATACTCCTGACCCGGTTTCACCGGGTTTTATTGCATGGACTCCGCCAGTACACCGCGCCTGCGCGCAACCTTCGCCATTTACGTCGGGCTGCTGGCAGCGGCCGCGGTAGTCGGCCCCGATTCGGTTTCCGCCGGCTGGTACTACGCCAGCGGCGCGCTCGGCTTCATTTGCGTCGCCCTCGCCTGCCTCGGTCGCATCTGGACGTCGTTGTTCATCGCGGGACACAAGGACGTGGAACTGGTCACCACGGGCCCATACGCCCTGTGCCGTCATCCGCTCTACGCCTGCTCGATACTCGGCGCGCTGGGGCTGGGACTGACCACGCGATCGCTCTTGTTGTGCGTCATCGTCGTGGTGCTGATCGCCGCCCTGGTCGTCTATGCCGCTGCGGGCGAGGAACTGTTTCTCGCGGATACCTTTCCCGAGCAGTTCAAGTCCTACGTCGGAGCCACGCCCAACAAGTGGTGGCCGCGCCCGAATCGCGCTGCCATGCCGGAACACCTGGACGTGCTGCCGGCGATATTCTGGAAATCCTTCCTCGATGCCGGGTCGTTCTTCCTGCTCTATCTTCTCGTCGCGCTGGCCACCGAGTACCGCCTGCTGCCGACGTTCTGACTGGTTCGCAGACTAATTGAGGCACTGGTATTCGCGGGTCACCCGCCACCGCGAGCAATCGGCGCTCGTGCCCTCGAGGCAGGATCGATCCTCGCTCTTGCGCGCCGCGTCCTTGAATCCCCAGTCCTTGCACCGCTCACGGGCCATGCTGCTGGCGGCACGTTCATCGGGTTGCGGATTTTCCCATTTGCGGAACTCGTAAGAGAGTTGCAGCAGGCCCAGATCGGAATCCGAGGAGGATTCTGTCCACATCTTGTACGAGTTGAAGCCTGGCAGGGTTTCACAGGCTGCCAGGGCCACCGTGGCGGCCAGGATGAGCAATAAACGAGGCATTTCAGGGACCTCTTGAAGGTGTTGCGAACTGTAGCCGTTTTTTGACGGCGAAGTCGGCAACCCGTTCTGGCAAGTTGCATTCCATCGCGCTATATACCGGCCATGCTGCGACCCGTCTCATGGCTCGCGTTGTTCTTCGCCCTCGCCGCAGGGCCGGCGTCGGCCGTCGATCCCCTGAGTGCCTCACACTCCGCCACGGTCATCGGTCCCAGCAATCCACTGCTCACGCAGGGCTCCGACGCCCTCGAGCTCGGCCGCTATGAAGAAGGCGTGCGGCTCACACTCGCCGGCCTCGATCTGCCCACGACACCGCACGACCAGGCCGCCGGCCATTCCAACGTGTGCGCCGGTTACGCCGCTCTCAAGCGCTGGGATGAGGCGCTCGACCACTGCAACCGCGCGCTGGAGCTCGACCGCGGCAACTGGCGCACCTTCAACAATCGCGCGGCAGTGTTCGTCGGCATGAAAAAATTCGATCTCGCCATGACCGACGTGAATGCCGGCCTCGAGATCGCGCCCAATTCCGCAACCCTGCTCAAGAGCAAGGAAATCGTGATCCAACATCGCGCAGCCGCAACCCGCGAACGCTGGCGCAAGCCCAACAAAGCCTGATGGAACTGCCTGAACAGGTGCCGGGCGCCGAGCGCTCGCAGTTTGCGCTGCTCAAAGTCCGACGCTTCCTGCCTTTCTTCCTCACCCAGTTCTTCGGCGCCTTCAACGACAACCTGTTTCGCAATGCGCTGGTGGTCTCGATCACCTACGGCGCCGCGGTCTCGGCCGCCCAGGCTTCGGTGCTGTCGAATGCGGCGCAGGGGCTGTTCATCCTGCCCTTCTTCCTGTTCTCGGCGCTCGCCGGACAACTCGCCGACAAGTACGAGAAGAGCCGACTGATCCGGCAGACGCGCCTCGCCGAAGTGATCCTGATGTTCTGCGCGGCCGCGGCGCTGTACGTGGGACACATCCCGACGCTGCTGGGGCTGATCTTCCTGTTAGGTGTGCTCGCCACCATTTTCGGCCCGCTCAAGTATTCGCTCATGCCCCAGCACCTGCGCCAGAGCGAACTCGTGGGCGGTAACGCGCTGGTGGATGCCGGGACCTTCATTGCCATCCTCATCGGCACGATCTCGGGCGGCCTGCTGGTGCCGACGCCCGCCGCAGCCCCGTCGGCCGGCGCGGGCACCGCGAACACCGCGGCGGCGATTGCCATGATCGTGGTCGCGGTCGGCACCTGGCTGTGCTCGCGTTTCATTCCGCGCGCCGAGGCCACCGATCCGGGCCTGAAGGTCAATTTCAATCCGCTCAGCGCAACCTGGCAGGCCCTGAAATTCGCGAGCCAGAGCCGCGCCATCATGAATTCGCTGCTGGGCATTTCCTGGTTCTGGCTGGTGGGCGCATTGATCCTCGCCCAGCTGCCGGCATACGCAAAGGATGTGCTTGGCGGCGACAAGACGGTGTACACGCTGCTGCTCGCCGCGTTCTCCATCGGCACCGCACTCGGCTCGCTGGCCTGCGAGCGTCTCTCGGGTCACAAGGTGGAGATCGGCCTGGTGCCGCTGGGATCGATCGGCATGACCGTGTGCCTGCTGAATCTGTACTTCGCGCAACCCGAGGCGCACACCGCCGCAACCGTGCTCGATTGGAGCTCCTTCC
>Ga0315912_10001905_pt1 | contig 23693 bp, 20 predicted proteins | sample VfabasoilMG_FD_204469 | JGI IMG/M metagenome (GOLD analysis project Ga0315912, IMG submission 204469) | Garden soil microbial communities collected in Santa Monica, California, United States - V. faba soil | ecosystem: Environmental > Terrestrial > Soil > Garden | place: USA: California... | reverse complement strand
TCTTACCTATCGCGAGCGAGTCGGCTACGACCACGGCTACTACTTCGTCAGCACGTTCATCGCCGAGCACTTGCGGTTTCATGCTGCGGCGCTGCGCTGAGGCGTAAATGGCGTCGCTGTTGATCCCTACGCCCGAGGACCCCGTGCGCACGGCCTCGCAATGGCTCGGTGAAGCCGAAGCTTTGGGGCGGCACAACGCGAACGCGATGGCGCTTGCCAGCGTCGACGCGAGCGGCCGGCCTTCCGCGCGTATGGTATTGCTCAAAGAGCTCGCGCCGCTCGGTTACGCCGTCTTCTATACGAACTACGGCTCGCGCAAAGGCGCGGAGCTTCTGTCGACGCGCCGCGCCGCAGCCGTGCTCTATTGGCACGAGCTGGGACGGCAGGTCCGCTTCGAGGGTCCCGTCGTACGCTCACCGGAGGCCGAGAGCGACGCCTATTTCGCAACGCGCGCGCGCGCCAGCCAGATCAACGCATGGAGCAGCGAGCAGAGCCGCCCACTGCCGGAACCCTCCACGCTCGAGGAACGCGCCGCGCGGTTTGCGGGCACCAACCCCGCTTCCGCAGCGCTGCCTCGGCCTGATTTCTGGGGCGGATTCCGCCTGTGGCTCGAGGCAATCGAGCTCTGGGTCGAAGGGCGCGACCGCTTTCACGAACGCATCCGTTACGAGCGCCGACTCGACGCTCGCGACGCTCACACCTTCGAGACGGGACGCTGGAGCTCGCAGCGCCTGCAACCCTAGCGTGATTCAGTTCGAGACGATCACCTGCCCCTACTGCTGGGAGTCGATCGAGATCGCGCTCGACTTGTCGGTGGAGTCGCAGCAGCAAGTCGAGGATTGCTCCGTGTGCTGCCGGCCGATCGTCATTCGCTACAGCGCAACGGATGGTGAACTGACGGAGCTCGACGTCGTCGCGGAGAACCAGGAGTGAGCCGAGCACTGGTCGCGGTGCTGACGGCGCTCATCGCGTGCACCGCCGCAGCCGAGGAGCGCATCAGCGACATTCGCCAAGGAACGAACTTCTCCGCAACGCTCGCGCGCGGCGGCGACACCCTCGTCGTGGACCTGCTGGAGCAGCTCTGGAGCCTACCTGCGACGGGCGGCGGCGCCGTGCCGTTGACTCCGGCCGGCGAGCAAGCTCGCAATCCGCGCTTCAGCCCGGACGGCCGACAGGTCGTGTATCAACGACGCAGCGGCGCGCAGTGGGACTTGTGGCTGCTCGACATGACGACGGGCGAGCAACGGCCGCTGACCACGTCGACGTTCGACGAACGCGAGCCGGACTTCACGCGGGACGGGAGCGCGGTAGTCTTCGCGAGCAATCGCACGGGCCACTATTGTCTCTGGTCGATTACGCTCGAAGGCGGCGTCGAGACGCAGTTGACAGAAGAGGCCGGCACCGCATCGTTTCCGACCGTCTCCGAGCACGGGCTCGTCGCCTACGTCCTCGCACGCGGCGACGAGTCGTCGATCCGCGTGCTTGGATTCCGCGGAGCGATCGAGGTCGTGCACACGAGCATGAACCGCTTGTCGCCGCCGTCATGGCGGCCCGGCGGCGGCGTGCTGATCTTCGGCGAGCAGGACTCGCCGGATACGAGTCGACTGCAGCTGCTGGTGCTCGGCGAGCCGCAAGTGTTGAAGCCGCTCAGCGATAGCGAAGACTTGTTCGCCGCGCGCGCCACTTGGCGCTCTTCGGCGGAATTCCTGTACACGGCCGACGGCCAGCTTTGGCGGCGCGGCATCGCGACGCCGGCGCGCGAACCGGTACACCTGAATGCGGCCGCCGTGGTCGAGGTCGCGGAACCTCCGGCCGCTATCGCGCCGCTCGATGACGCAGCGGCGCGGCCGGCCTTCGCCATCAATGGCCTGGCTTACTCCGCCGACGCGCGGCGTGCGGTATTCACGGCGCTCGGCGACGTGTGGCTCGCGGATCGCGGCGAGCCGCACCGACTGACCGACGACCCATTCGTCGACCTCGATCCGACCTTCTCTCCCGACGGCGACTCGGTCGTATTCGCAAGCGAGCGCACGGGCCAGTTCGAGCTGTGGCGGCTCGAGCTGCGCGACAACCGGTCCACGCAGGTGACGTTCGGCGCGCTGCAGCCGCGCCGCCCCGCCGTGCGCCCCGACGGCAACGCTGTCGCTTATCTGGAGAGTGCAAGCCTCGAGCCGTCGGCCGCGGCCGTAGTGAAAGTGCTCGAGTTGCGGCGCCGCGAGGAGAGCACGGTCGCCACGAAGGTCGTCGGCGCGACCGCGCTCGCATGGGCCGAGGACGGCCGCACGTTGATCGTGCGCGCTCGCTCCGCCGAGGCGGTGGCGGGCCGCGACATCCGCCTCGATCTCGGCGCGGGTCCGCCGCCGGCAGCCGCGGCGAGCCCCGAGTCGCGGCCAACTATCGAGTGGCGGACGCCCGCGGCGCCGCCCGACTACGTCGTCGAGGTCGGCCGGCTGTTTGATGGTGTGCGCGGCACGTATCACCGTCACGTCGACGTGCACGTGCATGGCGGGCGCATCGCGGCGATCGTCGGCCGCGGCGTCTTGCCGGCGACCGGACCCGTCATCGACGCGCGCGAGGCCACGGTCATTCCTGGGCTCATCGATCTGCACGCGCATCAAAGCTCGCTCGTTGGCGAGCGCCTCGGCCGCGCGTGGCTCGCCTACGGTGTGACGACCGTGCGCGAGCTCGCAACGTCGACCGGCGAGGCCGTCGAGCGCGCCGAGACTTGGGCGAGCGGCCGATCGCTGGGACCGCGCCTGCTGGTTTCGCCGGTCGGCGCGGCCGAACCGAGCCCGGCCGTACAGCCCTATCCGGGAATCGCGCATGGCTTGGCACATAGCCTGCGACGGCAAGCGCTAGAGACCGCCGTGCCGCCCTGGGACCTCGCGGCGCTTCCGGCACGTTTGCGCGACGATATCGATACGCCGGGCCTCGAGCTCGTGTTGTCCCCGGGGTTCACGGCATACCAAGACAGCTTGAGCCGGCTCATCGTTTCCGACACGACCTTCGTGACAGGGCTCGCAGCGCTGTCGGGCTTGAGCGGCTGGCCGGGGCCGCGCGCGCGGCGCGACGACGCCTATGGGCTCTTCACGCCTGTCGAGCAAGCCTTGTGGGAGCGGCCCGATGCCTTGAAGTCGGCGGTTCCGCCCCTCGAGCGAACGATTGCGCGTCTCGTCCGCGCCGGCGGGCGCGTCGGAGTTGGCTCGGACGCGCCGGCAGTGCCGTACGGCCTCGGCGTGCACCTCGAGCTCGCGCTGCTGGCGGACGCCGGCATTCCCAACGATCAAGTTCTGCGCATGGCCACGGCAGGCGGCGCAATCGCGCTCGGGCTCGAGCGCGACCTCGGCACCCTCGAGGAGGGCAAGCTTGCCGACTTCGTGGTCGTCGACGGCGATCCGCTGACGCATATCGAGGACGCGCTCAAGATCGTGGGCGTCGCGAAAGGCGGCGTTTGGCATGAGCGCTCGGCGCTGATCGACGCGCCGTGATGTCAGGCGACTTTACGCGTGAGGCGTTCATCGCGGCGGAGCTCGTCCGATGCAACGAAAATTTGCGCAGCCATGTGAAACAGAAGGTTACAACGTACGACTCCTGCGAAACGCGAGCATGCTGAGCTAACCGCGTTGTCGGCGGCCTTTACAGGTTCTTGCCAAAACGCCGGATCTGCAGGCTCAACCGATTCGTATGTACATGTTCCAGCTAGCACTTTTATCATTCGGCATGTGTCTTGCTTAGTATGGGTCGTCCCCACCCAGGGACGAGTGAGTGCGCAACAGACAGAAAACGATGCGAATTCGCAAAGGGTTCTGTTAAATTTCGGAACGTTAGAGAAAAACAAGAAAGAAGAAGAACAAGAACAGAAAGTTGGCTGGACAATAACAACAAGCCGCTCCGCGCCTCACGGCGCAACGAGCAACAGCCAGGCCGCATACTTGAAACCGTAAACTCCGATAACAAAAAGATCTGACCCGGCGTTCCCACCGCCGGGTTTTTCTTTTTTGGGGCCCTCGAAAGACTGACTTTTCGTGATGCGCGCCCGCGCTCGAGCGCGATCCCGAGTGGTTCACTACTGCACGGTCGTCGGAGACGAGCGTGCTCAAACGTCTACGCATCGCGGTCTTGCTCTACGTGCTGTTGTTCGTCGCCGCCGGGCAGTTCTTCGCCGCGAGGAGCGCGACGGACTGGGACGCGCCGTTGTGGGTCGACATCTATACCGTCGCGGGAGACGATCGCCCCGCCACTCGGAGCTTCATCGAAAGCTTGGGGCCGACGGAGTTCTCCGCCGCGGAAGAGTTCTTCGCACGCGAAGCGGAGCGCTACGGCGTCGCTCTCGAGCAACCATTCAAGCTTCGGATCGTTGGCGAGTACAGCGGCGCGCTGCCGCAGCTCGAGCATGGCTCGGGGCCCTTCGGCGTGCTGGCGTGGAGCTTGCGCATGCGTTGGCTCGCCACGAGCCTCCGCTGGCAGGCCAAGCCGAGCGGCGACATCATCGTGTTCGCCGTCTTCCACGAGCCGACGAGAGGCGTGGCGCTCGACCGATCGACGGCACTCGACAAGGGCCTCGTCGCGGTCGCGAATCTATTCGCCGATCGCGACGCGCAAGCAACGAACGAGATAGTGCTCGCTCACGAGCTCCTGCACACTCTGCGCGCGACGGATAAGTATTCATTGACGACGAACGCGCCGCTCTACCCCGACGGCTACGCTGCGCCCGACGCGCGGCCGCTACTGCCGCAGACGAAAGCGGAGCTCATGGCCGGCCGCATTGCGCTCGACGAGCGGCACGCCGAGATGCCGAGCGATCTCGACGAGGTCGTCATCGGGGCCGTGACGGCGCGCGAGATCGGTTGGCAGACGCGCCGCTAGCCATGACACCATAAGACCTTTCGCGCGGGTGCGCGTTGCGAGCGACGAGCCATGGGGCATCGCCTCAGTAAGATCTACACACGCACGGGCGACGACGGCACGACGGGACTCGCGAACGGCGAGCGTGTCGACAAAACGGATGCGCGCGTCGCCGCGTTCGGCGATGTCGACGAGACGAACAGCACGCTCGGCCTCCTGCTCACGGAGAAGGGCTTACCTCCGGCGATCGGCTCGAGTCTCACGCGCATTCAACACGAGCTGTTCGAGATCGGCGCGGAGCTCTCGCTGCCGGGCTACCGGCAGATCACCGCCCAGCACGTGACTCGGCTCGAGCAGGATCTCGACGCGTTGAACGAGGAGCTTCCGCCGCTCAAAGAATTCGTTTTGCCCGGCGGGACGCGCGCTGCCGCGCTTTGCCATGTCGCTCGCACGATCTGCCGGCGCGCAGAACGCAGCGCCTGGGCGGCCAGCAAGCTTGCGGAGTTGAACCCCGAGCTGCTGCGCTACTTGAACCGGTTGTCGGATCTCTTGTTCGTCACGGCGCGCTATCTGGCGCGCAAGGACGGCGGCGAAGAGATCCTTTGGCGGCGCTGAGCTAAGTCACGCCGGCGGCCTCGAGCTCGCGCTCGAGCAGCGCCCAGTCGAACGCGGGCCCCGGGTCCGTCTTGCGCCCCGGGGCGATGTCGCTGTGGCCGACGACTTCGGCGCGACGCAGCGACGGGTAGCCGCGACGCAGCGCCACTATCAGTTGGCTCAGAGCCCGGTACTGCGCATCGGTGTAAGGCAGGTCGTCCGTGCCCTCGAGCTCGATGCCGACCGAGAAATCGTTGCAGGAGGAACGCCCGCAGTACTCGGACTTGCCGGCATGCCAGGCTCGCCGATCGAACGGCACGTACTGGGTGAGCGTGCCGTCGCGCGCGATCAACACGTGCGCCGAGACCGTGAGGTCGTACATCGTCGCGAAGTACGGATGCGCGTCGGCGGGCAACTCGTTACAGAAGAATCGGTCGATCCAGCCGTTGCCGAACTCGCCGGGCGGGAGGCTGATGCCATGCACGACGATGAGACCGAGCTCGGCGCCAAGCGGCCGCTCATCGTGGTTCGGCGACAACATGCGGCGTACGCCGACGATGAACCCCGTCGCCGGATCGACGATCACGCTGGTTCCAGCAACTTGCTAAAGTGCGCCGCAGGCATGCGCGCCAAACTATAGCAGCCTCACCGCACGCCACATCGAGCTCGAGCACCTATGGCCGCTACCACGAACCGCATGCCGCGCCTCTACGTCGGGCTCGAGCTCGACGGCACGAGCCTCGCACTCGACGAAAGCGAGGCACACTACCTCGGTCACGTGCTACGCCTGACGCCTGGACGCAGGCTCGTCGTGTTCAACGGCCGCGGCACGGAGCGCGAGGCGAGCGTCGAAGCGTTGCAGCGGCGCGGCGCGCAGCTCGCGCTCGGCGCTGCCCGCGCCCCCCTGCCCGAGTCGCCGCTCGAGCTGACTTTGGTGCAGGCGCTGCCGAAATCCGACGCAATGGATCTGATCGTGCAGAAAGCGACAGAGCTCGGCGCTCACGCGCTCGTGCCCGTCTACACGGAGTTCAGTGTGGTGAAGCTCGACACCGAGCGCAGTGAACGGCGCGTCGATCACTGGCGCAAGATTGCGCGCAGCGCCTGCGAGCAATGCGGCCGCCACGCGCCTCCGCGCATCGAGCCGGCACGCCAGTTGGCGGACGGGCTCGCCACCCTGCCCACGTCCCTGAGGCGTCTCGCGCTCGATCCCGCCGCGGACGAGAGCCTCGGCGAGCAAGCGCCGCCGGGCTCGGGGCTCGTGGTAGCCGTCGGCCCCGAAGGCGGGTTCGGTCCGAACGATTGGCGGCGCCTCGACGCGGCGCAGTTCGCGCGTGCGAGCGTCGGGCAACGCGTCTTGCGCGCCGAAACAGCCGCGCTCGCGGTCTGCGCGATTGCGCAATCTCGCTGGGGAGATTTGTGACCGCCATGGATGGCGGGAATGCCGAAAACGCAGGAGCAGTTTTCGGCTGACCGCCATGGATGGCGGGAATGCCGGCCGCAAATTGCTCCTGCATTTGCGGCACTCCGGCCATCCCTGGCCGTCGCAAACGCAGGAGAAATTTTAGCGGCCGCGGCTGAGCCTGCCTGCCTAGACCTGAATCGCGGCGATCATCTTCTCGAGCCGCTCGACGTCGGGGATCAGCGGATATTCGTGAATCATCCGCGCCCGGCACAACGCCGGGAAACCGGGCGGCACCGGTTGCTCCGTGTCGAGCCCGAGCACGTCGCCGTTGACGCGCACGAGCTGCGGGAAACCCTGAGTCAGAATCCCGTAGTACCCGCCCTTCAGCTCCGGCGTGATGGCGTGAAAGACGACGACGCGCGTGCGCGTCCGCTTCGATTTACGCTCGTCGCCTTGCTGAGTATCGAACGTCACCACGGGCAACCGGCGGTTGTTCCACTCGATCGCACCGAGATACCAGTCCGGCGCCGCGTCATCGCGGCTCTTGGCAGCATCGGCGAACGCGATGACCTCCGCAACGCACATCCGCGGAACGAGCAACCGCTCGCTCCGGAGCGGAATCAGCAAGCTGTAGAGCTCTTTCGGGTCGGCGCTCACGTCACAGACTCCTGCCGACCAACGCCTCGATGGCGGCGATGAGCTGGCTTTCCTGGTACGGCTTGCTCAAGTAGTCGTTGACGCCGATCTCGATCGCTTTCGCGCGATGCTTCTCGCCGGAGCGCGAGGTGATCATGACGATCGGCAAATGCTTTTGCTTCGGATCGTTGCGCACGTGCGTCGCGAATTGATAGCCGTCCATGCGCGGCATCTCGATGTCGAGCAAGATGACGTCGACGGTGTGCTCCTGCAGCACGGTGATCGCATCGAGGCCGTCGCGAGCCGTATAGACCTTCACTCCGCGCCGCTCGAGCAACCGCTGCGTCACGCGCCGCATCGTGATCGAGTCATCGACGACGAGCGCCGCGACCTGCGTCGACGCGGCCGGCTGCGGCGCGGGTCGCAGGGCCTCGGACGGCCGATGCGAGCGCACGAGAGTGCCGGGGTCGAGGATCATGATGACGCGGCCGTCGCCGAGAATCGTCGCGCCCGTCACGCCCGGAACGCTCGCGATATGCGGGCCGAGCGTCTTGACGACGATCTCGCGGCTGCCCTCGAGCGAGTCCATCAAGAGCGCAGTCGAATTGTCGCCGGCGCGAATCAACACGAGCGACACCGCGCTCTCGTCCTCCGGCAGCGCCGACGGCGCCGCACCGACGAGGCTGCCCAAGTGCTGGATCCGATAGACGATGCCGCCGTAATCGAGCTTCGGCTCGTCCTCGGTGAGGTGCTTAAGGATCTTGTCGCGCGATAGGCGCGTGATGCCTTCGACCGTCGGCAGCGGCAGCGCGAAGGTCTCCTCGCCTACGTTCACGATCAGCGCGTGCGTGATCGCAAGCGTATACGGCAAGCGAATCAGGAATCGCGTGCCCTCGCCGGTGCGCGTTTCGATGCGCATCGAGCCGCCGAGCTTCTTGATCTCGTTGTCGACGACGTCCATGCCGACGCCTCGACCCGCGGCCTGAGTCAGCTCGCTCGCGGTGCTGAAGCCCGGCTGCAAGATGAGCTCGACAGCCTGCTCGTCGGTGATCCGCTGATTCTCGGCAAGTAGCCCCTTCTCGTAGGCCTTGCGGCGGATCGCCGCGAGGTCGAGACCGCCGCCGTCGTCGGAGACGTCGACGATGACTTCGGCGCCTTCGCGCCGAACCTTGAGCAGCACTTGGCCCGTTTCGGGCTTGCCGCGTTTCGCGCGGACGGGCGGTTTCTCGATGCCGTGCGCGATCGCGTTGCGCAGTAAGTGCTCGAACGGCGGGAGCATCGACTCGAGCACCTGGCGGTCGATCTCGTTGCCCTCGCCTTCGATGACGAGCTCCGCTTGCTTGCCGGTGTCGACGCATGCCTGCCGCACGATGCGCTGCAGGCGCGCGACGTGCCGCTGGAACGGCACCATGCGGGTCTGCATGAGGCCGGTCTGCAAATCGGAGGTCACCCGCGCCTGCTGCGTCAGCAACGTGTCGGCCTCGTTCGTGAGGCCGTGCAGCAGCTCGTTGATGCTCGCGACGTCGTTCGCGCTTTCGGCAAGCGCGCGTGACAGCTGTTGGATCGTCGAGTAGCGGTCGAGCTCGAGCGGGTCGAAGCCACTTTCGACGTCGGCGTCGTCCTGATGCCGGTGCAGGATCTGCGCTTCCGTCTCGGCCTCGAGCTTGCGCAGTTGCTCGCGCAGGCGCGACACGGTGCCTCCGAGCTCGCCTAGATGGAACTCGATCGAGTGCAGCTGCTGCGTCAGCCGCGACTGGAAGATGTTGATCTCGCCCGCACCGTTCAACAAAACGTCGAGCAGGTTCGCGTCGACGCGCGCGGTCTCGGCACGCTCCGCACGGGTCTCGAGCGAAGCGGCGGCGGCCGCAGCCACGGGCGGCGGCGATGGTGCCGGCGGTGGCGGTGCGGGGGGAGGCGCAACGACCGGCTGAATCAAGCTTCCCGGCTTGTCCTCGACGATCGTGGCTTCGCCGTGCACGAGCCCCTCGTCGATGGCGAGCTCCTCGATCGTCGGCTCCTCGCGTTCCGCGGCTACCTCGGCCTCGAGCTCGATCTCCTCGACCTGCGCAATCTCGGGCTCGACCCAATCGACGGGCGGTACCGGCTCCGCGTGAGGTGGCGGCGCCTCGATCGAGCTGACCGGAGCGGCGGGCGCCGCGGATGCGCGCTGGCTCGGGACCTGCGCCGCCGAAGGCTCCGCACGCGCCACGTCGAACCCTTCGAGCTGAGCGACGAGCGCCGCAGCGGGGCTGATGGCGCGGCCGGCATCGATCGAGTCGCGCATCTGCTGCAGCTCGTCGAGCCCGCGTTGCACGAGATCGAGCGCCGCCGGCGTGGCACCGCTCGACTCCTCGCCGACTCGCACCAGCAACGTCTCCAGCGCGTGACTCAAGTCGCCCATCGCGAGCAGCCCGGCCATGCGGGCACCGCCCTTCAGCGTGTGCAAGAAACGCTGCAACCGCGCGACGGCCGACCGATCCTGCCGTTGCCGAACGTCCTGGAGGGCGGCCTGGGAGCTGTCGAGAATCTCCGCCGCTTCCTCCGCAAAAATCCCCGCGATCTCGGGATCGAAGGCACTCGCCGCGGCAGGCTCGGGACGGGCCGCGGGAGCGGCCGCTTGCTCTTCGACCGGCGGGGCTGGGGCCGGTGGCTCCTCGAACACGAGCGCGCCGAGCGACTCGAGCACCTCGGCGCGCAGCGCGACGGGACGGCCGGCCGTCACGGCATCCGCCATCGTATCGATCTCGGCCGCGGCGGCACGCAGCGCGTCGACGGCCTTGTCGGGCATTCCGACGCCCGACTCGAAGTAGCGCCGCAGATTGTCGGCAATAGGCGCCGCCAGCTTCATCGCCGGCTCGTAGCCGGCCATGCGCGCGCTGCCGAGCAGCGTATGGCACGCTCGATAAAGCGGCTCCTCGACGGAGTGCGGTCCCGCGCCCGGCGTTGCCGTGGCGAGGAACTGCCGAATCACGCCCAAGTGGCCGCGCATCTCCTTGACGAAAATGTCCGCGAGCACGGGGTCCATGCCGGGCTCCGGCGCTGTAGTAACCGGCGTCCCAGCCTGCGGCGGCGGCTTGGCGACGTTCGCCGCCTCGGGATCGCCGTCGGCGAACGCCTCGGCTTGCTTCATGAGCTGCTGCACGTCGATCTTGAGCGGCCGGCCGATTTCGAGTTGCTCGATGAGCTGCGGCAGCGCCCCGCTCGCCTGTGTGACGAACAAGACCATGCTCGCCGTCGGCTCGAGGGTTTGGTTGATGATTTTGTTGAGCAGGTTCTCGATGCTCCACGCAAACTCGCCGATGAGCTGCGCGCCGACCATGCGGCCGCTGCCCTTCAGCGTGTGGAACGAGCGACGCGTCGAGATCAACGCTTCGGAATTGGTGCGGTCGTCGGCCCACACCGGGAGATTGCGCTGGATGCTCGCGATCTCCTCCTTGGCTTCCTCAATGAACACCTCGACGATCTCGGGATCGGAACGCCCCTCTTCGACCTGCATGACGCTCGGCGGCGGAGCGGCCTTCTTGGGCGGCGGAGGCGCCGGGCGTGCTGCGGGCGCCGGCGCGGCAGGCGCCGCGGGCTTCGCTACCGGCAGGCTCTCGAGCAGGTCGAGGCAGCGCTCGGCGTTGTCGAGCATGTACCAGGGATCGGTCCGCCCCGCGCTGACGGTTTCCAAGTAGTACTCGACGCTGACGATGGCGTCGCCGAGCCGCTCGAGGTACTCCGGCTTGAGCTTCGTGCCTGCCGCGAGCCGTGTGGCGATGACGTTGCCGACACGTTCGACGACCGTCACGGCCTTCGCCTTGTCGAGCATCAACAGTCCCGCGGCGATGCCGCGCAACTGTGGCCTCACTTGCTCGAGCGGGCGCGTATCGGCCGGATTCTCGACGAGCTGAATGACGGCTTCCTTGACCTTCGCGAGGTTCACCGTGCATTCGCCCATGACGGCTTGCGTGACCTGCTGGTGCTGCGCGTCCGAGCCGGCGGCGTGCTCGGCATCGTCACCGGGCATGACGGCGCGCACGAGCTCGCGGTCGAGCGCATCCTCGACGTCGAGCAGTGTGGCCGCGATCTTCTCGAGCGAGCTCTGATCGGGCGCCTTGCCGTTCGTGACGATCGCGGCGAGGTCCTGCGCCTCGCGTTGAATCTGGCCCCGCGCTTTGTCGAGCCCGAGCACGCCGAGCGTGTCGCCGATCTTCTTGAGCATGTCGAGCTGCGGGCCCAACTTGTCGCGGCCCTGCATGCCGGTGCGCACGAAGATGTCGAGCGCATCCTTGACGGTGCCGAGATCTTCCTTGATTGCCTGCGCGACCGTGCGCATGAGCTTGACGCTCGGGCCGGAGAGGCCGTCGCGCGCCTGCTCGATCTGCGTATGCTCCGGCAGAACCTCGGCGAGGTTGTACTGCTTGCGCAGCGCCTCGATGCGCGGATCCTGCGAAGTCGACCGGGCCACGTAATAAAGGAGGCTGTCGACGAGCTCGACGGGGGGCGCATTGACGAGCGCCGACTCACCGCCGTCGATGAGCCGCTTCAGCTGCCGATCGACCTGGCCGATGAGGCGCTTCAGCGCGATGCTGGCTTCGAGGCCTCCGCCGCGAACCGCCGTCAGCACCGCGGTCATGATCGTCCAAAGCTGCTTGACTTGCTCGCTCGCGGCCGCGCGCTCGAGGCTCGTGGAGATGCGCAGCAACTCGTCGAGAAAGCGCGTCGCTTCGGCGCCCTTGATCCAGCCGAGCAGCGCGGCTTGGAATGCCGGTCGAAAACGCTGTGCGACTTTGTCGAAACCGTGGCCGACGTCTGCGCTGGCAGCGCCGGATGCAGAGCGCGACAGGTGCCGCTCGAACGGGCCGGCGTTCAGAAGCACCAGCGTGCCCTCGGACAACGACGGCTTGTCGCGCGCCTGGCGCAAGTCGTTCAAGAGCGGCAGCAGCGTGAGCGCGACGTCCTTTCCGCCGCCGAGCAGCCGCTCCAAATACGCGGGCAACTGGACCATGGCACGCGTCAGCGCCTCGACACCCTGCTCGGATTTCTGCTCGTCTTTCGCCTCGGCGAGCCGGCGGCAGGTCTGCTCCATTTCCTCGGCGAGCAGCGCGGCCCCGTGGATCTCGACGATTTTCAGCGCACCGCGCGCCGCGTGCAGATGCTCGGCCGTGCGCAGCAACGCGTCCGGGCCGGCGCGGCCGTCGACGTAGCCCTCGAGCTCGGCGCGCGCAGCGTCGAGCGTGCTCGCCAGCTCCTTGTTGACCAGCTCGAAAGCATGTGCCGCCAGATCGTTGATCGCGTGGGTCGCCATAGCTCTCGCTTAACCGGACTGGCGACGACGCTCGAGATTCGGGGCAGCGGCCGGCGGCGACGCGGGCAGCGGCGTCTCGACGCTGCGCTCGAGGCTCGCGGCGACGCGCGCGGCGCTCAGCACGCCCGTGCCGCCGCCTTTGTCCGGCAGTGTGAAGCCCGAGACACTGCGACGCAGCTGCGAGGCAAGCTCCGACAGCTTGCTGATGGCGCTCGACGTCGCAGCGGTCGATTCCGTCGTCTTCGCGCTGATCTCGCGCAAGACATGCATGTTCTTCGTGATCGCGCCCGAAACGCTCGTCTGCTCTTTTGATGAGCTCGAGATGTTTTGAACGAGGCTCGCGATCTGATGGGAGACCTGCTCGATCTCCTCGAGAGCGGCGCCGGCGTTCTCGGCGAGCAGCGCGCCGCCAACGACGTCGGTGGTGCTGCGCTCCATCGACATGACGGCCTCGTTGGTATCGGACTGGATGGTGCTCACGAGCACCTCGATCTTCTTCGTCGCGCCCGCGGAGCGCTCCGCCAGCTTCTGGACCTCGTCGGCAACGACGGCGAAGCCACGGCTCGCCTCACCGGCCCGCGATGCTTCGATCGACGCGTTGAGCGCCAGGATGTTCGTTTGCTCGGCGATCTCCTCGATGAGCTCGACGATGTTGCCGATCTCCTGCGAGCTCTCGCCGAGCCTCTTGATGCGCTTGCTCGTGTCCTGAATCGTCTCGCGGATCGTATTCATGCCGGCGATCGTGCGCCGCACTGCCTCGCCGCCTTTGTGCGAGATCTCGACGGCGTGCCGAGCGACGTCAGAGCACCGCTCCGCATTACCCGACACCTCTTCGATCGAGATCGCCATACGCGCCATCGACTCGGAAGCGGCCGCGGCTTGCTTCGATTGGGTCTCTGCCGACCGGACCAGATGCCGTGCCGTGGCCTCGGTCTGCTTCGACGCGGCGTCGACGTGGATCGAGGATTCGTTGATCGTCGTGACGAGCTCGCGCAGCGCGTCGATCGCATAGTTGATGGAGTCCGCGATCGCGCCGGTGATGTCCTCGGTCACCGTCGCTTGCACCGTCAGATCGCCGTCCGCGAGGCTCGACAGCTCGTCGAGGAGCCGCAGGATCGCCTGCTGGTTGCGCTCGTTCTGCTCGGCCTGCTGTTCGGCCGCTTGACGGAAGTCGCGCGCGCGGTAATAGACGAACATCATCAGAGCTGCGATAGCCAACGCCGCGAACACGAGCAGCAACGGCAAGCGCGACGTGATGCCGCCCTCGACGACAGCCGCGATCGATGCGTCGGTATCACGGTAACGCGTCAGAAGCTCGGCAGCCGCGCCGTCGAACTCGCGAATCGCCGTGAGCACGCCTACCAGTGCCTCGGCGCCGGAGGTGACTTCCGCAATCGCTTGGCGCGTCCGATCGTGCAGCTCTGCTAGCGATTCGAGCTCGGCGGCTGCCGCGCTCGCCTTGACCGGGGTCACGCCGAGGCTCGCGTCTTCCCCGCGCAAGCCGCCGACGAACTGCCCGATGTATTGCTCGGCGTCGCCGAGCCGCCGAACGGTATCGGTGACGCTCGTCGTCGGACCGAGCCCGCGCGCGCGCTGCTGCAGCGAGTCGGCCATGACCTCGAAGCGCAAGAGATAAGGTTGGTTCGCCGTGAGATCGGCAGGCGGCAACGCGCTCGCCACGTTGCTCGCAGCGACGAGTAGCTCCGGCCCGAGCTGCGAGATTTCGGCGCGAGCCTTCTCGAGCTCGGCGAGCGCCTCGCGCGACTCGAGCACGGTGTCGAGGCTCGTCTCGATGCGTTGCCACAGGGCCGAATCGCCGGCCAATTGGCGTGCGTCGGCGCTCGCAGCTTCGTTGGATGCGACGGCCGCGCGCAGGTTCGTCATCGACGTGCGGTCGGCCGCGAGCGACTCGAACGACTCCGTGCTGCCCTGCACGGCGGCGTTCGCTTCCGCGCGAGCCGCCTGGGTCACCGCGATGAGCTCGCCCAGCCCGCCGTCATTGACCATTGTCGTGCCGCTGCCGCTCCACCAGACCGACCCGGCCGCGGCGAGCAAGGCCGCCGCGAGCAGGATGCCGAGCGGCGCGAGCAACTTCGGCCACGGGCTCGATTTGGTCATGGCCTCACCGTTTCGCCCGCCGTCAGGAACAGCGGATCCTCGAGCAGCTTGAGGAGGCTGAAACGAGGCCACGCCTCGGCACCGCGGCGATAACTGCCTTCCAAATAGTGCTCACACCGAATCACGGCCGGCGCTACTTCGTCGTGATAGTCGGCCGAGCCGAAGCGCCGGAAGCCGATGACCTCGTCGACGATGAGACCCGTCGGCACTTCGCGGCTCGCGACGACGAGCACGCGGGCTTGGCGATCCGCGGCCGGCGCGCCGGCGCCCAAGAAAGACTTCAGATCGACGACCGTCAGCAGCTGGCCGCGCAGGTTGGCGATGCCGCGAAGCCACGGCTTCGCGCCGGGCACTCTGGTAACTTGCTCCGGGATCGGCAACACCTCGCGGACGTCGGCGCGGGCCGTCACGAACCGCTCTGCGCCGAGTCGAAAACCGATGCCGACCCATTCGTCTGCAGACTCCGGCGCGCCCTCGCGCGCGGCGATCGCAGCGCGGGCGCGACGCTCGAGCTCGAGCAGCAGCTCGAACGGTTGCTCAGCCAGCGCCTGCAAGTTCAATCGTTCGACCCCCGCTCGAGCACTTCCTGCGCCTTTGCGACCAGCACGGCTTCGGTGACGGGTTTGACCAGATAGTCGACCGCACCCTGGCGCATGCCCCAGATGCGGTCGGTTTCCTGATCCTTCGTCGTGATCATCACGACGGGGATCGATTTCGTTTGCGGGTCGCGCGTCAGAGTGCGAGTGGCTTGATACCCATTGACTCTGGGCATCACGACGTCCATGAAAATGAGATCGGGACGCACCTCGCGCGCGAGGCTCAGACACTCCGACCCGTCCGACGCCGAAACGGTGTCGAAGCCGTGCTTCTCCAGTGCCGTCTTCAAGACGTGCACCTCGGTGGGCGAGTCATCGACGATCATGATCAGAGCCATAGCGATCCCAAGTTACTTGGCCACGTGGCTTTGGATGGCGCCGAGCAGCTCGTCCTTCGTGAACGGCTTCGTCAAGTACTGCTCCGAGCCGACGAGCCGACCCCGAGCGCGATCGAACAACCCGTCCTTGCTCGACAACATGATCACGGGCGTGTCCTTGAAGACCTTGTTGTGCTTGATCAACGAGCAGGTCTGATAGCCGTCGAGACGCGGCATCATGATGTCGACGAAGATGATGTCCGGCCGGTGATCCGCTATCTTCGAAAGCGCGTCGAACCCATCGACAGCCGTGAAGACCTCGCAACCTTCTTTCGCAAGCAACGTCTCGGCGGTTCTGCGGATCGTTTTGCTGTCGTCAATGACGAGAATCTTGAGCCCTTGCAAGTCGCTTTTCGGGTTCACTGCACTGCCAGCCACTTAATCTTTCCTCCCCGCAGGCCGCCCGCCGATAGACGACCAGGAGACGAGCACGACCCGTAGGCTCACGGCGCCTTTTAACATATTGGCGCCAGCCCTTCCATCGACTGGCACGCCCGCATTTCATGACGTTCGACAAGCGCGAAAAGCGCGCCGGAGAGCCGACGAACGTTCGCCAGAATCGGGTTATGGTAGCTTTGCGCTTTTTCGCGAAACTGCGAACCCGCGCGCAAAAGCGAGGAATGTTTCAATGACCCAGTCCAGGCGGTTGCTCGGCGTCGTGATGGACCCGATCGACACTATCAAGCCCAAGAAGGATTCGACCCTCGCCATGCTGCTGGCCGCCCAGCGCAAGGGCTGGGACATCGTCTACTTCCGGCAGCAAGACCTCGAGGTCCGCGATGGCGCGCCGCGCGGCCACGGCGCGCGGCTCCTGGTCCGCGACGACGGCGAGCGATGGTTCGAGATCGGGGTCCCTTGGAGCGGTGGCCTCGAGACGCTCGACGCCTTGCTGATGCGCAAGGACCCGCCGTTCGACATGGAGTACATCTACACGACTTACATCCTCGAGCTCGCCGAGAAACGCGGCCTGCTCGTGGTCAACAAGCCCGCGAGCTTGCGCGACATCAACGAGAAGGCTTACACGTCGTGGTTCCCGCAATGCACGCCGCCGAGCCTCGTGACGCGCTCCCGCGCGGCGTTGCTGGAGTTCCTCAAGGAGCACGGCAAGGTCGTTCTGAAACCGTTCGACGGCATGGGCGGCCGCTCGATCTTCGTCGTGACCGCAGGCGATCTCAACACGAACGTCATCATCGAGACACTCACGAACGACGGCGCGCGGTTCACGCTCGCGCAGCGCCACATCCCGGAGATCGCACAAGGCGACAAGCGCATTCTCTTGATCGACGGCGTGCCGATCGACTATGCGCTCGCGCGAATACCGGCGCCCGGCGAGAGCCGCGGCAACCTCGTCATGGGCGCCCGAGGCGAGGGACGCCCGTTGACCGAGCGCGATCGCTGGCTCTGCTTGCAAGTTGGGCCGACGTTGGCCGCGAAGGGCGTGCTGTTCGCGGGCCTCGACGTCATCGGCGACTATCTGACCGAGATCAACGTGACGAGTCCCACGGGAATCCGTGAACTCGATCGGCAATTCAACATCGACATCGCTGCTAAGCTGATCGACGCCATCGATCGCAAGCTGGCGGCCAAGGCCGCCTGACGCTATCTTTATCCCGCGCATGAGCGATGAACGCCTCGGCTCGACGCTCTTCCTCGCCGCGCTCGTCCACGGTGTCGTCATTCTCGGCGTGACGTTCACGGCCGTATCGACGAGCGACGACGTCGCTCCATCGCTGAACGTGACCCTCGTGCTCGACACGGAACGCGAGGAGCTCGCGGCGAACACGGCCGATTTCATCGCCAATCGCGACCAGCTCGCCGCCGGCCAAGCGGCTCGCGGCCTACGGCCGACGAGCGCGTTGTCGGCCGACCAACCGACCAGCCAGCTCGGCGATCCCCTGGGCGCCGACGCAGCCAATGGCACACCGCGCGACGAGACGCCCAGCGCGGAGCAGCTCGTGAGCCGCAGCAGCGGTGGCGAGCCCGTTCCCGAGCTGCCGCAACCGACCGACGCGCCGGCGCCGACGCCGCAACTCGCGGCCGCGTTGGTACAGCAAGCGGCGCCGCAAACGACCGCGCTCGAAATCGGCTTGCGAGCGGAGCTGCCGGGCGGCAGCGACGACGCACGCACCTTGCTCGCGACGCCGAGCACGCGGCAATCGGGGCTCGCCGAATACTTGGATAGCTGGCGGCGGCGCGTAGAGCGCATCGGCACCGCAAACTATCCCACGGCGCTTTTGGGCAACATCCACGCAGGACGCCCGACGCTCGAGGTCGTGATCGCGGCGGACGGGCGGCTCGACGACATCGTCGTGCGCCGCTCGTCCGGCGACACGGCGCTCGATCAAGCGGCGCTGAAGATTTTGCGGCTCGCGGCGCCTTTTCCTCCGTTGCCGCCCGAGATCCGCGAGAACTACGACGTTCTCCGGTTCGCTTACGAGTGGGACTTCGCCGCCGGGGCCGAAGGCGCGCGTTGAGCGTCTCGTCGATGCTACGATAGGGCATCGGGTCGAACGGAGCTCACTGCCAATGCAGTCGCTGCAAGATCACTTCTTGATTGCGATGCCCGCGATGGCGGATCCCAACTTCAACGAGACCGTGACTTACATCTGCAAGCACGACGTCGAGGGTGCATTCGGCCTCGTCATCACTCGGCCAAGCGACTTGTCGCTCGGAGAGATGTTGGGTCAGCTGGCCATCGACCTCAAAGATCGCGCTCTCGCCGAGCGGCCGGTCATGCAAGGCGGCCCCGTCGAGCCCGAGCGCGGGTTCGTGCTGCACCGCTCCGATACGCCGTTCGAAGCGACGCTGGCCGTCGGCCCCGAGATCAAGCTGACGTCGTCGCCCGATATCCTGGCCGCGATCGGCCATGGCTACGGCCCTGACCCGGCGCTCGTCGCGCTCGGCTACGCGGGCTGGGGCCGCGGGCAGCTCGAGGCGGAGCTCACCAGCAACACGTGGCTCACGGTCCCCGCGAATCCGGCCATCATCTTCGAGACGCCGTTCGAGCAACGCTGGACGGCGGCGCTCGGCCTCCCCGGTGTCGATATTCGGCGCATCACTCACTATGCGGGTCATGCCTGAAGCCGGCGGATGGCGACGTGGCGCGTCTTGGTGAACGCGACCGCCACATCCTCGTAGCATTCGACTTCGGGCTCCGCCGTATCGGCGTCGCCACCGCAAACCTAGAGACGCGAACGGCGTCGCCGTTGACGACCGTGCGTGTCGACCGCGAGCCGCCGTGGCGCGAGCTCGATCGCATCATCGACGATTGGCGCCCGGCGCAGCTCGTGGTCGGCGTCCCTGAAGGCGACGGTGCGGCGGCCATCGCGCGGCGCGCGCGGGACTTCGCGGCCGCGCTCGGCGAGCGCTACGGGTTGCCCGTCGCCACCGTCGACGAGACGCTATCTTCCGCCGCGGCGGAGTCGGAGCTCGCGGAAAAGCGCCGGTCCGGGTATCTTCGCCGCCGCGTCGGTAAGGGTGGCGTCGACCGCGTAGCGGCGTGCTTGATCGCAGAGCAATGGATGAACGAACAATGAGACGGCGGCAGTGAGCTACGAACGCAATCGAGGCAGCGTCTTTCTCGAGGACGCGCGCATCCTCGCGCAGCGCACCTGGCCGGGGGAGCAGTTCGTGCTGCGCGTCCACGCGCCGCTCGCGGCGCGCAAAGCGCAGCCCGGCATGTTCGCGCACATCGCCTGCGATCCATCGGTGCCGATGCGCCGGCCGCTATCGATCATGCGCGCCGCGCCGGCCGAAGGCTGGCTCGAGTTCTTGTACAAGCCGAAAGGCCATGGCCTGGAAATGCTCGGGCTCCGTCAGCCCGGCGAGATCTTGAGCGTGCTCGCACCGATCGGCCACGGGTTCACCGTAGATCCGGCGCGGCCACGGCTGCTCGCGCTCGGCGGGGGCGTCGGAATCCCCCCGATGATCTTTCTCGCCGAGCAAGTGCGAACCGACAAGCGTTTGAAGTCGCTCGTGCTCATGGGCTCCGAGGTGCCGTTCCCGTTCGAGCTCGTGCAGTCGCGGCTCGAAGTCGCGGGCGTCGGCAAGGCCGCGACGCATGCGGTCGCGTTGCTCGAGCAGTGGGGAGTGCCATCGCGCCTCGCGAGCAACGCGGGTCTGGCGGGTGCTCATCGCGGCTACATCACGGATCTCGCACGCGACGCGCTCCAAGCGATGACGGACGCGGAACGCGCCGAGACGCAGGTGTTCGCGTGCGGCCCGACGCCGATGCTGAAAGCCGTCGCCAAGCTCGCGCGCGACTTCGATCTGCCGTGTCAGGTCGCGCTCGAGGAATACATGGCCTGCGGCATCGGCGGCTGCGCTGGCTGCACGGTATTGCTGCAAACGCCCGACGGCCCCGCAATGAAACGCGTCTGCGTCGACGGCCCGGTCTTCGACGCCCGCCACGTCTACCCATAAACAATGCGTCTTCGCTGCGTCGTGATCGCGGATGGCCCTCTCGAGACCGTCGGCGCACAGGGCAGCAATTTGCTCCTGCAATTGCTGCACTCCCGCCATCCATGGCGGTCGGATGTGCGCCGACGAGCCGCAGGGACGGACTTCCGGCGTGTCTCGAGAGGGCCATCCGCGAGCGCGGCGCAGCGAAGACTCCGCCGCCGCGCGTCAGCCGAAGTTGATCTTGGCCTCGAGGTTCGACCGCGAGTCGGCGTTCGATAGCGCCTCTTCCATGCTGATCGAGCCTTTCTTGTAGAGCTCGAACAAGGCCTGATCGAAGCTCTGCATGCCCGGCTCTTTCGTGTCCTTGAACGCTTCTTTCACGCTGCTGATGTCGCCCTTCAAGATCATTTCCTGGATGTGCGGCGTGTTCAGCATGACCTCGACGGCCGCGACGCGCTTGCCGTCCTTCGAGCGCACGAGCCGCTGCGAGATGATCACGCGCACGTACTGCGCGAGGTCCATCAGCACCTGCTTGTGCGCATCGTTCGGATACATGTTGATGATGCGGTCGAGCGTCTCCGGCGAGTTGTTCGCGTGCAGCGTCGCGATGGCCAGGTGTCCGGTGCCGGCGAGGTCGATCGCGGCCTGCATCGTCTCCCGGTCGCGGATCTCGCCGATGAGGATGACGTCGGGCGCCTCGCGCATCGCGCTGCGCAGCGCGCGGTGGTAGGTGAGCGTATCGAGGCCGACCTCGCGCTGATTGACGATCGACTTCTGGTTGCTGTGCAGGAACTCGATCGGGTCCTCGATCGTGACGATATGGGACGCCGAGTTCTTGTTGCGGTAGTCGATCATCGCGGCGAGCGTCGTCGACTTGCCCGAGCCGCTCGCGCCGACCATCAGGATCAGGCCGCGGCGCAGCATGATCATGTCCTTCAAGATCTCGGGCATGCCGAGCTGCTCGAGCTGCGGCAATTCCGGCGTGATGAACCGCAGCACCATCGCGACGTTGCCGCGCTGGTGGAAAACGTTGATGCGGAACCGGCCGAGTCCGGGCTCGGAGATCGCGAAGTCGATCTCGAGCTCCTTGGTGAACTTCTCGAGCTGCCCCTCGTTCATGAGCTCGAGCGCGGCCTGCCGCACCATCTTCGCCGTCAGCTCGACTTGATTGACCGGCATGATCTTGCCGTCGATCTTGATCATGACGGGTGCATAGGTCGTGAAGAAGAGGTCGGACGCCTTCTTGTCGACCATCAGCTTGAACAGCGGTTTGACGTTCATGCGAGCACTAACCGTTGCAGCGAACGATTAGAAGCGTGATTCCTTTTCTTCCGCCGCCAACTGCAAGCTCTCGCTCTGCTCCGCCTGCGCCGCGCCCTCGCGTTGGCTTTGGAGTTTGATCTTGAGCCTGAGCTCGTTCTTCGAGTCGGCGTTTCGCATCGCTTCCTCGTACGAGATGATGCTGTCCTCGTAGAGCTGGAACAGCGCCTGGTCGAACGTCTGCATGCCGAGACGCGTGGACTTCGCCATGATGTCTTTGATCTGTGCGACCTCGCCGCGCAAGATCAAGTCGCTGATGAGTGGTGTCGCGAGCATGATCTCCATCGCCGCGACGCGGCCCATCTTGTTCTCGCGCGGCAGCAGCCGCTGCGAGATCATCGCCGTGATGTTCAGCGACAGGTCCATGAGCAGCTGGTGGCGCCGCTCCTCGGGGAAGAAGTTGATGATGCGGTCGAGCGCCTGGTTCGCGCTGTTCGCATGCAACGTCGCCACGCAGAGGTGGCCGGTCTCCGCGAACTGAATCGCGTAGTTCATCGTGTCCTGATCGCGGATCTCGCCGATCATGATGACGTCGGGAGCCTGGCGCAGAGTGTTCTTCAGCGCGTTGAACCAGTTGTCGGTGTCTACGCCGACCTCGCGATGCGTGACGACGCAGCCGCGGTGCGGGTGAACGTACTCGACCGGGTCCTCGATTGTGATGATGTGGCCCCGGCTGTTCTCGTTACGATAACCGATCATCGCCGCGAGCGTCGTCGACTTACCGGAGCCCGTGCCGCCGACGACGAGGCACAGCCCGCGTTTCGTCATCGCGACGTCTTTGAGCTGCGACGGCAGGTCGAGATCCTCGAACGACGGAATTTTGGTGACGATCGTGCGGATGACGGCGCCGACGTGGCCCTGCTGCACGAACGCGCTGACGCGGAACCGGCCGATGCCTTGCGGAGCGATCGCGAAATTACATTCCTTGGTCGCGTCGAACTCTTTGGCCTGCTTGTCGTTCATGATCGACCGCACGATCAGCGACGCTTGCGCCGGCGTGAGCGGCCGATCCGCGAACGGCCGAATCGTGCCGTCGATCTTGATGGCAGGTGGAAAATCGGCCGTGATGAAGAGGTCGGACCCGTTGTTGTCGACCATCTTCTTGAGCAGATTTTGCGTCAGTCGTACTGCTTGATCGCGTTCCATTCCGACGCGCTCCTCTTGAACGCAGGACTAAGAGCCGGGCCTAACCTAGAAGCTCTCTTTGTTGACGGCCTTGAAGCGGGCTTCCTCTTTCGTGATGAGCCCCTTCATCATCAGCTCCTGCAGATTTTGATCGAGCGTCTGCATGCCTTGTGCTTGACCCGTCTGAATCGCCGAATACATCTGCGCGATCTTGCCTTCGCGAATCAAATTACGGATGGCCGGCGTGCCGATCATGATCTCGTGCGCGGCAATTCGGCCGCCGCCGACGCGCTTCAGCAGGGTCTGAGAGATTACGGCACGCAGAGATTCCGACAGCATGCTGCGGACCATCTCCTTTTCCGCGGCGGGGAAGACGTCGACGACGCGGTCGATCGTCTTTGCCGCCGAGCTCGTGTGCAGCGTGCCGAAGACTAGGTGTCCCGTCTCGGCCGCCGTCAAAGCGAGCCGGATCGTTTCGAGGTCGCGCATCTCGCCGACGAGAATGACGTCGGGGTCTTCGCGCAGCGCGGAGCGCAGCGCCTCGCTAAAGCCGTGCGTGTCACGGTGCAGCTCGCGTTGGTTGATCAGCGAACGCTTACTCTCGTGAACGAACTCGATCGGATCTTCGATCGTGATGATGTGGTCCGGCTTGTTGTCGTTGACGTAGTCGACCATGCCGGCGAGCGTCGTCGATTTGCCCGAACCCGTCGGGCCCGTCACTAGCACCAACCCGCGCGGATGCATCGAGATGTCTTTGAAAATTCGCGGTGCGCCGAGATCGTCGAGGCTCAAGATGACGGACGGAATCGTTCTGAACACCGCGGCGCAACCGCGGTTCTGGTTGAATGCGTTGACGCGGAATCGCGCGAGCTTCGGAATCTCGAACGAGAAGTCAGTCTCCAAGAACTCTTCGAAGTCCTTGCGCTGCTTGTCGTTCATGATGTCGTAAACCATGCTGTGCACTTCTTTGTGCTTCAGCGGTGGCATGT
>Ga0315912_10001904_pt1 | contig 23698 bp, 20 predicted proteins | sample VfabasoilMG_FD_204469 | JGI IMG/M metagenome (GOLD analysis project Ga0315912, IMG submission 204469) | Garden soil microbial communities collected in Santa Monica, California, United States - V. faba soil | ecosystem: Environmental > Terrestrial > Soil > Garden | place: USA: California... | reverse complement strand
AATCATGAGCCCCGAAGCCCCTGGTCGGGTCCTCGGCGCGCTCCGCGCGGATTCACTGCTCTCGCCAGTCTTCATTCGCTACGTCACCCACCCCATCACGCAGTGAGGGTGGGTGACTTCACTCAGTTGCTCCACGTCTGCATCGCTGCGTTGTTTCTTGTTGGACCAGGGGCCCCGAAGCCCCTGGTCAGGTCCTCGGCGCGCTCCGCGCGCCTGCGGCGGAGCCGCCGCCCAACTAATCCCAGCGAGCAAGCCCCCCGATGTCGCGACGCGACGAGGCGCCGCGTCCCCGCCGGCGACTAAGTAGGAGCCGCCGGAGCAGTGTCCTCGCCACCCCCTTCGAGCAAGCCCCCCGATGCTGCGCAGCAGCGAGGCGTCGAGCACCGCCGCCGACCAAGTGGGAGGCGCCGGAGCGCAGACGGTAGTTAGGGGTGAGCTTTTGGAATTCACTTCCAAAAGCGAGGGGGGCTGGAAGCCCCCCTACAAGTCACAGCACGCTAACAATCGCCTTGCACAGCTGATCCATATTGGACAGCGTCATGCCGGCGACGTTGATGCGACCAGACCCCACGATGTAGATGGCGTGGTCCTTCTTGAGACGCTCCACCTGCTCCTTGCTTAGCCCGGAGAAGCTGAACATGCCCGACTGACGCTCGATGAACGAAAAGTCCTGTGCTGCGCCCGCTGCCTTCAGACCTGCGACGAAGGCCTTGCGCATCGCCCAAATGCGGTCGCGCATTTCTTGCAGTTCAGCCACCCACTGCGCACGCAAATCGGCGTTGCCGAGGATCGTGCTCACGATGTTGCCACCGTGTGCGGGCGGGTTGGAGTAGTTGATGCGTGCGCAAACCTTGAGTTGACTGAGGACGGCGTCCTGGATGTCCTTGGTCTTCGCGGTGACGGTGAGGGCGCCGGTGCGCTCATTGTACAGACCAAAGTTCTTGGAAAAGCTGGAGCAGATGAGCACCTCATCAAACATCTCCGTGAGCACGCGCAGACCGGCGGCATCGTCCTCCAGGCCTGTACCAAAGCCTTGGTAGGCAAAATCAACCAGCGGGATTGCCCCACGGCTCTTGAGCAGCGTCCCAATCTCTTGCCACTGAGCGAGGTTGGGGTCGACGCCCGATGGATTGTGACAACAGGCGTGCAGCAGCACCACATCGCCCACAGCCACCTGGCTGAGGGAGCTGGTGAGCGCTTTCATGTCGAGGGAGCTGGTGGCGGCGTTGAAGTAGCCGTAGTTTTTCACCTCAAAACCCACAGCAGCAAAAATGGCGGGATGATTGACCCAAGTGGGGTCGCTCATCCAAATGCGCTTGGCGCCGGCCTTGCTCCACAAGAAGTCAGCAGCCATGCGCAGCGCGCCAGTGCCGCCGGGGGTGTGACAGGTGCTCGCACGTCCGTCGCTCACGAGCGAGTGACCTTGACCGAACAACATTTCACGCACGAACTTGCCGTACGCTGGGTCGCCTTCAATCGGCTTGTAGCCCTTGCTGGTGGATGTGGCGACGATGCGCTCTTCGGCAGCCTTGACCGATTTGAGAACCGGAGTGTCGCCCTTTTCGTCCTTGTAGACGCCGACGGACAAGTTGATCTTGTCGTTGCGCTCGTCTTTCTTGAACGCTTCGGTGATGCCAAGGATGGGATCGGGTGGAGCACTGATGATGGTTTCAAACATGACGGTCTCGCAAAGTTGAAAAATGTGGGACATGCCCAGGGTAGCACGGGCTACCGGTCACGGGCGCTGCTCGATAGCACGACGCCGGGATTTCTCACGGCCCAATTGCGAGCGGCCTAGAGTGCGGGAAAAACTGCACAAGGGTGCTGGGCCCCAGCTGTTTTTCCCCTGCACGCCGAGCGCTCGGTACAGCGACGACGGCTAGCTTTCCAGGCCAGCCAATCGAGCAGGGAGCTGGCTCCAATCCGCGTTCTGGCGCACAAAGTCCGCGCCGATCACCGATCTGTGCCGCCACTTGACCTCGTCATTCCACAGTTGCTCGATGACGGACCACACTTCATCCGGGGCAGCGTAGAGCGCTGCATCTCCGAAGGTGGGACGGAAGACTTCCGGTAAGATCACCGGGAGCCCAACAGCCATCGCTTCAAGAACCGCGCGGCCGAACTCTTCGATGTAATCCTCGTGGGGATAGTGAACGTAAAAGTCCAAATCCATCAGGAAAGGGCGTGCCTCCACTGCCCCGTATTCAAACACGGTCCAGTTGGTCGGCAGGGCGCCTTCGTCTTTCTTGATGATGTTGAGAGCTTGCTTGGCCCCGCCTAAAAGGCGCACTTCAGCGTTTTGGTCGGCACAGTATGCCGCGCGAATTGCCTGCGCTGACTGCGGCCACTTGGTGTAATGGTCGCGCGCGTGGCGCCCCACGACTGGCCGGCTGCGCTGGTGGCCGCGGTACGGCACCCGCTCTTTGCACCAGGTTTCGGTCTCGATGAGCGGAGTCCAGGTGGTGTGATGGATGGGTTCATAACGACCGTCATTCATCATCAAGTTGCGCACCAGATCGGAGATGGGGATCCAAGTGGGCGAGACCTCGAAGAGGTCGCGAACGTTCTGCGCCACGATCGCCGGATCATATTGGACGTCGTTGCCGCTGTAGAGCCGCGTGGCCATTTGGTTGGTGATGATGAAAAATTGCTCCGGCCGGACTTCCGGGGGAAAATCCATCTTGGTGCGGAGGATCATTGGATAGCCCACCACGACCGTCTTGACATCGAGCTTGCCACCGGGCGGGAGCACGTAGACCTTGCCCTGTTGAGCTAGCTCCAGCACAGCTGGCTGTGGCCGCGCGGCGGGGTCCAGGTCGTAGCGACGATAGTGGAACACGGCCACGCGTTTGCCGGCCTGAACGGCCGCCTGAACATAGTTGAGGGTAGAAACAAACGCTCCGCCTGACATGGCGAAGTCCATCATCACCAGGAGGTCGTAGCTCTCTCGGTCGACGCGGCGCACCTCATAAGGCGCCGGAAACGCTCGCGGTCCAGAAGAAGGAGGAAGCGCCCAATCGGCTTCTTCTCCCCGCGTTTCGAGCCAATGCAGGCTACCCTCGTGATACGTCCGGCGTACACCGTGATAGAGCGTGAACACGTGACTGGCCTTGGTGCGCGTGAGTGATTCGTCGAGCTCCAGCGCGAAGGACAGCGGAACCCCCTTGTTGACCCGGTGCAGCCGTTCGACGCCGTACTTCTGTTGGACGCGTCGGATGAACTCGTTGTCGGCCGCGAAGCGCACCTCGTCCCAGCCTCCCAATTGAAGAGCGATCTCGCGCCGCATCAAGATGGAGGAATGGTTGATGGTGACACGGGAAGGCCCAATGCGAGCATTGCCCCGGAAGAAGAGATTGAAGCGACAGCGGACCCAGTCGGAACAATTGGCAGGCACCGTCGGATTCTCCAGCAAGTACCGCATTTGCAGTTCGAGCTTTTGCGGGTGCGACCAATCGTCGGCGTCGTGAATGGTGATGTATTCACCCTGGGCCTTCCGCAGTGCCTCATTGCGGGCGACGTAGGCGCCGCTGTTTTCGGCCAGGGAATAAGCACGGACGCGCGGGTCTTCGCGGCTGAGCTGCTGGGCGAGCTCGAAGGTCGCGTCTGGGCTCTTGTCATCCACGATGACAATCTCCAGATTTCTCCACGACTGGACCAATATGCTCTCGATCGTGAAGCGCAGTGTGGCTTGGGCGTTATAGGCCGGAATGAGCACCGAGATGAGCGGTTGTGCCTCCGCAGGCAAATAACAGGGCGGGGCGGCGCAGATGATGTTGTCGAAGGCCAAGGGACGGCCCGGATCTTTGCGCTGCAGGGGAGCAAGCTTCAGGTTGTTGTAGATCTGGTTGATCCAGCCCAGGCGCTCGTCCTCCTTTTCCAGCTCGGTCCAGCCATCGAAACCGGCGAAGGTGTTGGCCTTGCTGAGCAGGATACAAGGATCAGTAGACCACTCCTTGAGCGCTTCATCGATGACGATGTTGGCGCGCTGGTTGTCGCCCAGCGCAAACAGACAGTCCGTCTCGAGAAAGATCTGGTGCTTGAGCGTTTGGCACTCCGGAAAAGCAATGCGAGCCAAAACGGCGTTTTCGTGCCCACGCCGATAGTCGCCGTGACTGGCGTACCAGGTACCGATGGCCCGTGCCGCGGTTGACACATCTCGGGGCGAGGTCCGCGGATGCGTCTTGATGTACTCGAGGTCGCGGAGCGCCCTTTCCGAAAAGCCCCCCCACAGCCGCTCGCTGTACCACCGCGGGATACGCCCCCCGAGGCGATAGCCTCGCGTCTTGCGGGACCGCCACCACCATGAGAGCGGATCACGACCCTCGTCCACCTTGCGCGCCATCGTTTCGGCTACCCCCTTGGGCAAGATCCGGTAACGGATGAATTTGCGGAGGGGACGGGGTGCAAGCAATACGAGGTCACGAATGGACGGAGGGGTCATCCAGCGGTTCTCCTTCTTGAGTCCTGGCAATCGGTCAAAGCCCTGCGGGCTGGCCACCGTTCAGATGCAGACCGGTCAGATGCAGACCGTTCAGATGCAGACTGGGCGGTCCAGCGGCCCGTGGGATGCCACGCAGGCGCCCGCTCGAGCAGCTGCCCACAGTGTGCAGCGCGCCCGTTCTCAACCGTGCGCCTGCTTCCAACCACGCGCTCGTTCTGAACCACGGTGCAGGCAACCCGGTCCATGGTGCAGGCAATGTGGGCCGTCGTACTAACAGGGACAAGGCCCCGTGCGGACATGCATGAAATACTGAACAAGGGGGAGCCCACCATAGAGCACGGGACTGGGTGAGACAAGGCCCGGTGTTCGCCGTGGCGGCCCAGTCGATCACGCTGCGTTGACAGGCGCTGCCCGGCCCTTCACATAGCCGGGGCCCCCATCGGCTCAACCTGGCGCAGGTGGCCTCGGGGGCCGAAGACCACCATGACCCAACTTTTTGATCACCCCTATGCTTCGTTCTTGAGCGAGGTCACCAAGCCAACGCGTTACACCGGGTCCGAGCACGGCGTCAAACGCAAGGCATGGGACAGCGTCGATGCACGGGTGTGCTTGGCGTTTCCAGACATTTACGACATTGGCATGAGCCACTTGGGGTACCGCATCCTCTACAAGCTGCTCAACGACCACCCACGCATCCTGGCCGAGCGCTGTTACACACCATGGCTGGACATGATCGCGCAGCTAAGCAAGCGTGGGCTGCCGCTCGCTTCACTAGAGAGCGTGCGCGCACTTCGTGAGTTCGATGTCGTGGGGTTCTCGCTCCAGTATGAGCTGACTTACACTAACATTTTGCTCATGCTCGATTTGGGGGGAGTTCCGCTCCGCGCGAGTGAGCGCGGAGAAGATGACCCACTGGTGATCGCGGGCGGGCCGGTGGCCACACACGCTGAACCCATGGCGGCGTTTTTTGATGCTATTTTGGTGGGCGATGGTGAGGAAGCAGCGGCCGAGATGGCCTTGTCATGGGTGGACGCAAAGCGACAAGGCTTGAGCCGAAGCGAGCGGCTACGGCGCTTGGCGCAGACGGCTGGGGTGTATGTGCCGCAGCTGTACCAAACGGAGTTGGAAGCCAAAACAGGCTTTTATGTTGTGGCTCGTCCCCAGGATCCGGCCGTCCCGTTTCCGGTAGAGCGGCGCTTGGTCCCTGACATCAATGCTTACCCTTTCCCGGACGACTTTCCTGTGGGGGGACCGGAAGCCATTTTTGACCGCATGAGCATCGAGGTGGCGCGCGGCTGCACGGAAGGCTGTCGCTTTTGCCAAGCCGGCATGATCTACCGCCCGGTGCGTGAGCGTGACCCAGAGCAAGTGCTCGCCACGGTAGAGAGTGCACTCAAAAAGAGCGGACAAGACGAGGTGTCGCTCACTGCGCTGTCGACGGCGGACGTCAGCTGCATCTCACCTCTGATCAAACGACTGGTGGAGAAGACCGCGCCTGAGCGGGTGAGTTTGAGTGTAGCCAGCCTGCGCGCGTATGGCTTGGCCGAGGAGCTGCTCGATGACATGCGCAAGGTGCGCACCTCGGGCCTGACTTTTGCCCCTGAGGCAGGCACTCAACGCATGCGTGACGTCATCAACAAGAACGTGACGGAGGCGCAGCTGATGGAAACCGCGGAGCGCGTATTTTCACGCGGCTTCGACAAGATGAAGCTCTACTTTATCATCGGTCTCCCGACGGAACAGGACGAGGACGTGCTGGGGATTGCGGAAGTAGGGAAAAATGCCCTGGCCGTGGGGCAGCGCATCGGCAAGCGTGCCAAGGTCACGGTCAGTGTATCCGTCCACGTTCCCAAGCCTCACACGCCTTTTCAGTGGTGCAAGATGGATGACTTAGAGGAAGTGCAACGCAAACAGTTCATGCTGCGTGACGCACTGCGCCGGCATAAGGCCATCGGTTTGCGTTTGCACGATTCAACCACCAGCGAACTCGAGGGGGTGCTAGCGCGCGGCGACCGACGCATGGCTGACGTCATCGAGCGTGCCTACCGCAACGGCGCCTTTTACGACTCCTGGGACGACCAATTCAAGAAAGACGTCTGGCTGGAGGCTTTTGCGCACTTCGGCATCGACACGGCGCCTTTCTTGTCGACTATCCCCCTGGATGCGCGGCTGCCCTGGGACCACATCGACGTGGGTTTGGAAGAGGGGTTTTTGGCACGCGAGTACCGCAAAGCACTGCAGAGCAGGCTGAGCCCACCGTGTGGCAAGGCCAAGGGCATGTTCATCCACCATACCAACGTGGAGGAAGCTAGCCAGGATGCTCGGAAGCTCGTGTGTTATGATTGTGGTATCGCGTGTGATTTGACGCGCATGCGGCAGGAGCGCGTTGGGTTTTTACAGAAGATGGGGGCCGCGGCCCCAGGTCAGCGCGCCGCGTTGCCTATCTACGGGCAAGCGAGCACGCTTTCGCCTGAGAATGCACCGCAAGAGCCCCTCGAACCGGACCCGACCATCAACGCCGAGGGGGTCAATGCGCCGGCCAAGAAAGTCAAAAAGCCGCGACCCGAAGCCTATCGGCCGCCTCGCCCCGGTAGCGCTCCTTTGCGCGTGCGTCTCAGTTATCAGAAGACCGGGCCCAGCGCGTTGCTCGGCCACCTCGACTTCATTCGCGAATTGCCGCGCGTCATTCGCCGCGCCGGGATCCGTACGGCGTACACGGAGGGCTTTCACCCCAAGCCAGACATGAGTTTTGGTCCGGCCTTGGCCCTAGGGATCGCCAGCCTCGAAGAGTACATCGACATCAAGCTGATCGACCCGCCCGGTGCTGTAGAGTTGGTGCAGGCGCTCAATCAGGCGGCGTGCGCTGGCTTGCATTTTACCAAAGCAGAATTTTTAGGGACGCAAGATCCGGGCTTGTCCAAGATTGTCGACGCGGCGCGGTTCGTGATTGGTTTCTCCGCGAGCAGTCTGGACGCGCAGCTGGGCAATGATGAACAGCTGGCGCGGGCGTGGATCGCGCGAAAAGTTGACGAGTTTCAGAGCAGCGAGCACGTGAGCGTGGTGCGCGACGTCAAAGGCATCAAGCGGAAGATCGACGTCAAGGCGGGCATCTTGAGCATTCACGCCGGCGGCGCTCCGGATTTTGCTGCGCTGCTCGGCGCGGGGGTGGTGGGCGTGGACGCGTGCTTTTCGGTCACGGTCAGCTTGGGTCAGTCTGGCTCGGTGCGTCCGCGTGAGATCGTGGACGCGATCGTGGGTCCAGACCTGCCGTTCATTGCGGTGCGAGCTGCGCTCTTGGCCAAGGGTACGTCGCCGCTCGATTTGTCGGTGCACGCGCGCCCCGTCGTGAGCAAGCAGCGCAGCCTAGCCCCCATGCCCCTCGACCGTGTGGAAGGGCTCGCTGTCGACGCTGAATCGTTTCTGTACTGGTCATGAAGAAAATTCTCATCAAAAAGCCCGGTTCCTTCACGCGACTTGAGTTGGTGGAGGAGCCGACGCCCCAGCCACTGCCCGGTCACGCCTTGGTGCGTACCCACGCCGCCGGAGTCAACTTTGCCGATGTGGTGGTGCGCCTAGGCTTGTACCCTTCTGCCAAGAAGTACGTAGGCTGGCCCATCACGCCAGGCTTTGAGTTTTCGGGTGTCATTGAGGCGCTCGGAGCAGACTGTGATGATTCACTCTGCGTAGGTGACGCGGTCTACGGTGTCGTGCGATTTTTTGCTTATGCTACCCACGTGCAAGTTCCGCTCGCCCAGCTCCGCAAGAAGCCGAGTAACCTGAATTTTGAGCAGGCGGCCGCTATCCCGGTCGCGGCATTCACAGCGTATTACGGCCTCGTTGTTCAGGGCCAAGTCAAAGCAGGCCAGCGTGTGCTCGTGCACTCGGCGGCGGGCGGCGTTGGCAGCACCTTGGTGCAGATGGCGGCTCTGCTGGGCGCTACGGTGACGGGTGTCGTCGGGTCGAAAGACAAGGTCGCACTGGTTCAAAGCTTGGGCGCACAACAGGTCATCGTCCGGGGTGACGGCGACTGGGCGAAGCAGGCCCGCGCAGCTGCTCCGCAAGGCTACGACATCGCGCTCGACGCCAATGGCGTCGCCACGTTGGCTGATAGCTACCGACTGTTGCGCCCCACGGGCCGGGTCGTCGTCTACGGTGCTCACTCAATGCTCACACGTGGCTCGGGGCGCCCCAATTGGCTCAAGCTTGCCTGGGACTTCCTACGCACTCCGCGGTTTAGCCCGCTCGATCTCACCAACGACAACAAGAGCGTGCTTGCCTTCAACCTGTCGTATTTGTTCGATGAACAAGCGCTGCTCAAAAGCGCGTTTGATCAGCTGAACGATTGGTACAAGACGGGGCAGCTCCGGGTCGCCGAACTCACGAGCTTCCCTCTAGCGGACGCGGCTGGGGCCCATCGAGCCCTGCAAAGCGGGACCACCCGCGGCAAATTGGTCTTGGTTTCGGTATGACCAGGCGACCTGCCAACCTGCCACGTGAGGTTGGTTTCTTGAGGTGGCATGCTATGGGAGGCACCGCATGACTGAGTCGTCCAATGAATCGCGGCTTGAATCCCGGTTGGCTCAAGTTGAAGCGCAGGTCGACGCGCTGAAGGAACGCGTGGGTGAGCTCACGGAGCTGACCTCGCGTATGAAGCAGGCGGCACTGTGGACGCGAGTTCTCTTGCTCGTCACGGTGCTGGGGGCCTTCTTTTTCGTGCGCTCGCTAGGGGGCTGACGTGTCGGAGGTACAGCCCTATTTCAGGCGACTGCTCGCACTCATTCTGCTGGGCATCGTGATGATGGCTAGCGCCGCGCTGTGGGCCTGGCACAAGTACGGGCAGAAGCTCAAGGACGCACCTGCGCTCCCGGAGCCCAAGCCCTTCCACCGCGTGCCCTCGGAGCCGTCTTCTCCCTAGTTGGCGGCTGCGCCCGCACGGCCCGTGCCAGTTGAGGCGGTTGTTTTCCGTGTTTCGCCGATGGCGGTAGAGTCGAGCAGGATGATGCAGCTGGGCGAGGTCGCGCGCGGGTTGGACGCAGAAAGTCGCCGTGATGACCGACTGCGGCACATGGAGCGAGTGCGCTTGCTGCCGGTGATCCTCACGGGGAGCTATGCGTGGCTCGTCGCCCATTACCCGCTCGCTGCCGGGTCGGGATGGGCGTCGCCGGTCGGCTTGAGCGCAGCAGGGGCAGCGCTGATGCTCGTTGGGTCTCCCCTGGCTCCGAGCAAACGCGTCTCTTTGTATCTTGTGTTGCATGGGTTCTTGGCCACGACGGCCCTTACGTTCCTCCTCGCAAGCGAAACCGCGCTTCCGACCGTGCACGCTGGTTATGCGGCACTCTCGTGGCTGTCCTACACTATCGCCCTGGGTGCGCTTTCGACCCCAGAGCCCGCGGAGCGTCCTGTGAGCGAGGGTCCACCGTTTGGGCCGCGCCGGCGGGCCAGCGTGGTTGCGCCCGTCTTGCAATTGCTGGTGTGCGCGGGCGTTTTTGGCTTATTCGTACAGAGCTTGGGTATCCAGCGGGTGGAGTTGCGCGTGCTATCGTATGTGGTGACCTTGGCGCTGGGGCTGTTGATGCTCAGCGTGAGCGTGCAGCTCGGACGCTGGTTTCAGCAACGTGAATCGGGGTTAGCGCGGGGGAGTTTTCGGCGCAGTGTATGGGTGGCGCTGTTGCTGATGGGCTGGTGTGCGCTCAGTTGGGTGACCGGCTGGGGCACGAGCTAGGCTTGTCACGCGGGGTGGGCTGGGGTTACGACAGGAGAGCACCATGGACAAACTCGTTGTTGGCGTCGCGCTGCTGTTGCTCGTTGCGGGCGCAGCCAGTGTTGCGTGGGCGCTGTGGCAGTGGAAGCAGGGTGGCGAGGTGCGGGGTATATTTTGGGTGGGCACGGGCCTGATGAGCATGTGGCTTGCCGAGCGGCTTGTCGCTCACGAGGAGCGCGGCTGATATGCAGAGGCTGCACCACACCATGATGCTGGCCGTGGGCGTGTTGTGCGCGGCGTGCGACCAGCCTGGCTCCCCCAAAGTGGCAAACCTCGCGCCCGATGCCGTGGCGCAGGTGGGTGAGCTGCCCATCACCCAGGACATGCTGCGTTTGTTTGCCGTAGCTGATGAGTCGCTGCTGCGCGGCCTGGTGAGCGATGCTCTGTTGGCCCAGGAGGTGACCAGCGTCGATACCCAGCGACGGTCCGTGATCGAGCGTGCCGTGCTCGGTCGTGCGGTCATCGAGCGACTGCGCGACCAGTCGCTGCTCGAGCATCCCGCGACGCAAGACGAGCGGGCGCGCGTTATCGCCGAACACTGGGTGCGGCTCGATCGACCACGTGCGGTGCGCACCGTGGTGTTTCGCGTACCCGTGCCCGATTTGGCCGACGATGCACCCTACCGTGAACTCGCAGAAAAATTGCGGGCAGCGGCGCTCGGTAGCCTCAACCTGGAGACCGCTCTGCAAAGGACCTCAGCGGTGGAGACCGGGCTAGTGGTCGAACGGGTACGGATGCCTCCAGTGGCCGCTGACGGGCGAGTGATTCCTCAGAACGCCATGGACCACGGCATGACTCAGGTGGATCCACAGTACGCGCAGCAGGCTTGCGCGCTCCAGGCACCCGCGGAGCTGAGCCCTGTGTTTGCGCTGCGTGAGGCCTACCAGTTCGTGTTTTCTACGGAGGTCATCGAGGGAGTTAGCCCAACGGGCGCGCAGCAACGCCGTGAAGTGGAGCTGCGTGTCGGTGAGCAGCGTGCTCAGCCAACGCTCGCTCAGATCCAAGCGGCAGGGAAGAAGTCCCTCAAGTGGTCGGAGAAGGATGTGCCAGCGCTACTCAAGCTTGTATGGCGCGAGTAAATTCCATCAAGCGCCCGACGGTGCGCGATCAAGCCGCCAGCCCGTTTTCCAGCATTTTGGTGGAGCTGTGCACGGCTACGGGCGCGCGCTGCGCGGCGCTCGTCGATCAAGAAGGCGAAACGGTCGACTATGGGGGCAGCGGCGATCCATTTGATATCAGGATCCTGGCGGCGGAGTGGCGTCTGGTGCTGGCCCAGTTTCAGTCCGCCGTCACGCTCGGACGCGTCGCGCAACTGTTCGTGCGCGCGCGCGACAAGAGCTTTTGGATTGAAGCCTTGCCTTATGGTTATGCGCTGGTGGTTCACATGGGTCATCGCTGCACCCATCTGTCGCCCCGAGCGCTCAGTCAGGCGCGCCGTGATCTGTGTAGAGAGGCGGGGTTCAGCTTGGCGGACCAAACAGAAATGTGGACGCGCGTGGTGGTCAAAGAGGAGTCACGAGCGTCGCGACGTCCACTCATGCTCGGTCAAGAGAACGAGGCGCACTACTTGACCGTCCTGGGTCGGGTCTCCAGCGTGGCCAAACGAGAGCGCGGTTTTCGCGTCCGCTTAGGCACGGGAGAGGAGCGCACGCTGGTGCGCGAACCGCTGGGTCAGTGGTACATGGAGGAGGAGCGATTCAAGTAATCAGCAAGCAGCGCCGGGCCTCACATGACTTTGGCATGAAAGGTCGCGCCGGCCACCAGCTGATAGGACCCCGCATTGAGCGCGTTTTCGCTGTTATTGGGCGAATAGCGAATGAAATCGTCCCAATAAAAGCGCGCAGCAAAGTCGACGAGACGTTGACCGATGAAGGTCGTGTAGCCGACGGAGCCCCCCAGGCTTGAACTTGCGCCGGGCCCTTGACCAAACGCGGCCTCGTAGAATCCGGACTCGACACCAACAAACCAGCGAGGTGTGAGATTGAATGTGGCGCGAAGGGGGACATTGAGTCCCACGCTGACCCCGTCGTCGGTGAGCACGGGCAAAAAAACGCCCGCATCGATGCGCGCCTGATCCAGGCGCACCACCACGGGTACTCCCGGATTGAACGACCAAGCCTTGGTCTCAACGGGTGTCAAAAAGGAAAATCGCGCCGCGACATCTACACTGCCCAGCGTCCAACTGTAGGTGATGAACACTGGAAAGTTCGCGTACGCAAAATCGGGCATGGCGCGAAAGGTCAAGAACAGTGCCCCGGCCTCCAGTTGCGGAGTGAGGCCAAATACCATGCCTCCACGCAGCCACAGTTGGTCCTCTGTCCCCTCGTCAGTCACGTGGTTGCTCTCGAAAGCAAGACCGGCCTCGGGTGAGCTGTCTCCATAGCGCTGTCCAAACAGCGGCGTCTGCAGCGGACCAACCATCAGACCCAGGCTGTTGTAAGGCATGGTCATGCGCCGCGACGTGGTGGAGCCCCACAGCCCGGGCCGACGTGGCACGCCTTGCGCTTCTGCCCACTGCGTGAGCAGAAGAACGAGCAAGATCGAGGACCGGGGCCGGCGATGACGGAAGGCGCGCACTGTGATCACCGCTTGAGCACCTTGTGGTGGATCTGTAAAAGCTCCGCTTGGCTGGCCGCGGCGCGAAAGTGTTGCTCGGCGCGCAGGAAATCGTTCACCGAAGCGGCCCACATTTCATCCAGGTGGTCCAGGCATGCTGCGTACTGTGCCTGCGTCGCATGATAGTCGGCGTCGGCGTCGCCGATGCAGCGACTCAACTTGTCTAGACGCGTGCGGTGCGCCAAAAAGGCCGCACTCGTCTCTTGCAGAGCTCGATCGGCCCGAGCGCGCCGCTCCCCGTCGCCGATGAAATGCTCAGTGGCTTCATGCATGGCCTGCATGCGCTTGCGAAATTCGCGCGAGTCATCTCCTGTGCCGCTGATGAGCATGATCAGCGTGGCCAAGCCGACCCAAAACATTAGTCAAACCTCCCCAGTTGCTCGAATTCTCGCGCGGTCAGCGTCTTTCTGAGCTCCATCTGCAAGGCAATGTAGGCAACGAACGCGGCCTTTTGATCGCGTTTGATCTGCCCGATGGCCGCCTCAATCTGCTCGACATCGAGCTGGGGCTCGGAGGTCAGCTCCGTGACCCGATCAGCCGCCCGTTTGCGCTCGTGCGCGAGGCCTTCCCCCAGCTGAGCGATCTTGGTGTAGATCTCTCGTGCGCGCTCCGCGCGCTGTTCATCCGTGATGACGATGGCGGTCACCTCTAAGCGCGCTGTGCTTCGTCCGTAGATGCTGGCGATGGGTAGACTGGCTGGGCGATGCTTGGAACAAGCCGCTAGCGCAGCCAGGGAGCCCAGGAGCGCGCACACCAAAACAATCATGGCGGCTGCGCGCCGCGCTGGCTTGTGCTGGACCCGAGCGCGCAGGGGTCGTGGCCAGCCGGTTGATCTCGGTCCGCCCTGTTTGGACGGGCGACCTCCGCGAGAGCACCCCATCTTCATGATGCAGAGTACAATGTGGGGGCGCGCTCGGGCAACGGCGCGCGAGTGGATTAGCGGGGGAACTCCGTCCTTCGATGCGGACGGGCCTTCCGCGCGTTGATTGACATCGAAGGGGTTCAGGCGAAGCTCAGCCTCAGGTTGGGACGCATGCAGAGGTTTATGGGGCGTGGGCAAGTGGTGAGCAAGCGAAGGGTTGGGGGGGTAAGTTGGGGCAAGCTCCTCGCCGCCGCACTCTTTTTCCAACTGGTGCTGAGCACGGCCACCGCCCAGGCCGAGCCGCAAGGTGGTCCCCCGCGGAGTGCGCGCAATCCCAAGCGCTACCCCTATTTTTTCCCTTTGTTGGCGGACCGCGCGACGGCACGGGGCGCGCAGCTGCAGCTCCCTTGGGGCATTGGCGTCAACTACTTGTACATGAATCAGCAGATTCAAATCAGCAAGATAGCCCTCAGCGTCAACGACAATCCCACGCAAGAGGTCGACTTCATCGGGTTCAAACGTGTGCGCTCGGAGGCGCATACCTTCACGCTTCGTCCCGATCTGTGGGTGTTCCCGTTCCTGAATGTGTACGGCATTTTCGGTGGTGCGGCGGCGTCGACGAAAGTGGAGGTCGACAAGCCGCTCGAGTTCACCACCGTCGTCAATCAAGGGGCCACGACGGCTGGTTTTGGACTCACGACGATTGTGGGATTTTATGGGCTATTTGCGTCGCTGGATGCCAACTTCACCTGGACCAACCTAGAGAAATTGCTGGAGCCTTTGCCCGGCACCATCGTGAGCGTGCGTTTGGGCAAGAACTACAACTTCAGTCACGGTCGCTCCTTCACGTTTTGGGGCGGTGCGATGTACCAGGCCATCCGCGCCACAACCAAGGGCAGTATCGCTTTGGATGAGGCGCTCGGGCAGGACACCATGGATGAGATCCATGATGCCGCTGATCAGTTGTGCGAGAACTCAGCGCGCCCGGCGATCTGCAACAAATTCCTTGAGGATATTCGCGAGCACAACCCGGCGGACACCACCATCAATTATCATCTGGACAAGGAGATCAAGTACCCGGTGAACATGATCATCGGTGGGCAATACGGCTTCAGTCGGAACTGGTTTGTCCGTAGCGAGATAGGGTTTCTTGGGCGCTTCAGCGCGCTCGTCTCCGCCAACTATCGTTTTGGAATTCCGGTGCGTTGACCATGCCTGCGCTGCGGCTCTGCTCTCCATCAGATCTCCCGCGGCGAAGAATGAACCGGTTGTGCGCCACGTCTTTCTTCGCGGGGGCGGTGGGTCTGGGGATCGGGATGTGTGCGCCGAGGATGGCGCTCGCCCAAGTAGGGCCCCCCGGGCAAGCGCCGGCCATCCCGCCAGGCGATGATCGTGTGGGCAAGCCGGTTGAGAGCGAGCCCGAAGAGCAGGCCAAGCAGCGCGATCAAGAACCCGCGCCAGCTGAGAAAAAAGAAGGCAAGGGTCAGGACACTCCAAGCGCATCAGACCACCCGACCGCCGCCGACAGCAGTCTCGCGGCAGATAAGAAGAAGAAACCGAGCAAGCTCATCGACCCGGTCGACAAGATGCCGGACGCTAGCCAATGGCTCGACACGCTGTACGGGTTCATTCCCATTCCTACGTTGATCACCGAGCCCGCCCTGGGTGGCATCGGTGGGGCTTTGGGGCTCGCTTTCTTCGGCGCGAGAAATCCCGACCAGAAGATCCCGCCCAACATCTACGGGGTGGGTGGTGGATACACCGCGAACAAGAGTTGGTTCGTGGGCGGCGGGTACCGTGGGTTCTTTGAGCAAGGCAAATGGCGGGTGGGCGTGGGGGGCTATTACGCAGCGCCCAACCTCGAACTCTATCTTACGTTGCCGAGTGATCGTGAGTTGTCCACCACGGCCGACATCAACGCTTTTGGGGGCGGAGGTCGCGCCTTGCGTAAATTGGGGAGACTTCCAGTCTTCCTCGGCGTTGCGCTTTCTGACAAACAGGTCCACTTGGAGATCGAAGAACCAGATTTCGCGGAAGAGCTTGACCTGCCTCAGTTCAAACTCAATCAGAACCAGCTTCAAATGATGCTGACGAGCGAACTCGATACCCGCAACAACTTCTTCTCTCCCACCGCGGGCAGTTACGCGCGCGTGGATGGGGGCTACAGCAATATCTTTGGTGACCAAGCAGGAGGGTTTGGCAGCGTCTACGCCGCTGCTCACCAATTTGTCGACCTCAAGTACGTGGTGCTCGGCTTTCGAGGCGTGGGCAATGTCGTGGTGGGGACCGCGCCGTTTTACCTGCGGCCGTTCGTGTCTTTGCGAGGTGTGCCCGTGGCGCGCTACCAGGGCGACTACACGTTCACGCTGGAGACCGAGGAGATGATCCGCTTTACTCGTCGAATTGGCATGGTGGTGTTTGGTGGCTGGGGCAAGGCCATGACCGACGATGTGGGATTCAAAGAGGCAACCAATGTTTGGAACGTCGGCGGAGGGCTGCGGTATCTTGTGGCGCGCCTGTACGGTTTGCAGATGGGGTTCGACATCGCGCGCGGTCCGGAAAAGTTTGCCTGGTACTTGCAGTTTGGCCACGCCTGGGGCGGCGACTGAACGGTGAACCACGTGGTAGCGCCGACACTCAGGCTCGGGGGACGCAGGGCTGCATTCTTGCTCCTTGTGCTCAGCACAGTGCTGGGCTGTCAGGATAAGGAGCTTGAGCCGGTGAGCACCTCCCGAGCGAGCAGCGCGGCGCAGCCGAGCAGTACGTCTGCCATAGCTGTCTCAGCTAGCCCGACGCCGCCGACGTACGTGGGAACGGAGGTGTGCGCGCGCTGTCACCAGAGCGAGGCCCAGGCTCATCGCGGCTCCGATCACGACCGCGCCATTGAGGTCCCCAGTCCGGACAGCGTCGAGGCGCCGTTTGCCGGTGAAGCATTTGCTCACGATGGGGTCACCACCACCTTCAGCAGCAACGCTCAGGGCTACTTCGTCACGACCCCGGGGGCCGACGGTAAGCCGAGCAAGTGGCGCGTCGCGTACACGTTTGGTTTTGAGCCGTTGCAACAATACCTGGTCGATGCGGGGCGGGGACGGCTGCAGGCGCTGACGGTGGCTTGGGATGCTCGACCCAAGGCCCAGGGGGGGCAGCGTTACTTCAGCCTGTATCCCGGCGAGCGCTTGGTCCCCACGGACGAGTTGCATTGGACGCGCCCGGCACAAAATTGGAATTTTACCTGCGCGGATTGTCACACGACCGATCTGAAGAAAGGTTACGACGCGAGCACGGATGTCTTCAGTCCCACGTTTGCTGAACTCGATGTCGCTTGCGAGGCCTGCCATGGACCGGGCTCGACGCACGTGGAGTGGGGCAAATCAGCGGCGCAGTCGCCGCCCCTGCCCAACCGGGGTTTGGTCATCGAGCTCGACCGTGCTCCTGTTTGGAGCATCACTGCCGGGTCCAAGAGCGCCACACCGCGCGCCGTGGGGGACAATCTGCGCGAAGTCGAGACGTGCGCGCCCTGTCATTCACGTCGCCAGCAACTGCGTGAAGGCAGAAAGCCCAGCGATCCGTACTTGGACGCCTACTTGCCTGAACTGCTCATCCAGCGCCTGTACCAGGACGACGGGCAGATCAAAGACGAAGTCTACGAGTACGGCTCGTTCCTGCAGAGTCGCATGTTTCACGCCGGCGTTCGTTGCAGCGACTGCCACGATCCGCACTCATTGCAGTTGCGTAGGCCGGGCAACGCACTGTGCACCGGTTGTCACGATGCAGGCGCCTTTGACGCCGCGGCTCACCACCATCATCCCCTAGGCAGCGGCAGCCAATGTGTGGAGTGTCACATGCCGGAGACCACGTACATGCAGCTGGACGCGCGGCGCGACCATTCCATTCGCTTGCCGCGCCCTGATTTGGGACCCCAGCTCGGCATCACTGATCCATGCACTTCATGTCACGCCAAAAAGAGCCAAACGTGGGCGGCCGAAACGATCGCGGCTTGGTTTGGTCCCAACCGGCGCGCTCACTACGGGACGGTGTTTCACGCCGCCCAATTGCGTGACCCCGAGGCGGGCGCTCAGCTGATTGAACTTTCCCAGCAAGCGAGCTTGCCCGCGATCGTGCGAGGCACTGCGCTGCTCTTGCTCGAGAATTACCCCGCGGTGGCCAGTCGGGCGGCGCTTCTGGCGGGGGCGGCCAGTGACCAGCCGCTGCTGCGTCTCGGCGCAGCCCAAGGGGCGCGCGGCCTGGACCCTGTAGCGCGGCTAGAGGTGGTCTTGCCCCTGCTGGCTGATTCATTGCTCGCCGTGCGCATCGCAGCGGCCCGAGCGGTGGCTGACGTTCCACCAACTCAATTCCCCGCAGGCAAGCGCGCCGCGGTGAAGCGCGCCAGTTTGGAACTGTTGCAAACGGAGCGCTACAACGCGGACCGCCCGGATGCGTGGCTGCGCAGGGCGCTCATCGACACAGGCCGTGGCGACCTCACTGCGGCGGCGCGGTCCCTGGAGCAGGCCCTTACGCTGGACCCATTGTACGTTCCGGCCTTGGTCAATTTAGCTGATTTGCGGCGCACGCAGCAGAACGAAGCCGAAGCCGAGCGCTTGTTGCGGCGCGCTCTCGGCATTGATCCGCGCCATGCGGAGGCGTGGCACGCGCTGGGCTTGTCGTTGATCCGTCAACAGCGCACCAAAGAGGGCATCGCCATGCTCAAACGCGCCTTCGAACTGCGCCCACAGAACGCGCGGCTCGCCTATGTGTATGCCGTGGCGCTCGGCGACGGCGGCGACTTACCTCAAGCTATCGGCGTGCTCCGGCGCAGTGTCGAGCAGCATCCCCATGATCCGAGCCTGATTGAGTTGCTCTTGAGTTACGCGCACAAGGTAGGCGATGCCGCGCTCGTGCAAGACATGGCCGCGCGCCTCGTGAGTCTCCGCGCCTCGCAGCCGCAGGCTCCTCAGTGAGCCGGTGCTGCACTGGGCGTCGTGGCGTTTGCCGTCTGGGTTGTGGCGGCGGGTTGAGCAGGCTCGGCGGGCGGGGCTGGGGCAAGACTGGGAGAGCCGCCCGTCTCCCATCGGAACACCTGTTTCCAGTCCGTCTTCATGTCGACCAAGATCCAGGGCTTGCCTTGGGCGCCGAGCTGCTGAGCTGCGTCGAGCACCTTGTCGAGCTTGCCGAACGCTGAGGTTCGATCGTACGCGGCCTCACGCACGTCGTCCGTGTGACGTACGATGAGCGCGAGCCGCGCGCCAGGACCTGCCGCGGTCCACTTGAGCATCGCCCCATCACCGTCGGAATTACCCGCGGCAAAAATCGGGCGTCGTCCGATCGCCGCCTGGATGCCCACGGGTTTGGAAGGACCGTCATTGATGAAATCAATTTCGGCCAGCCGCTCGAGGCTGCCACCAGCCTCATTGTCCTTCCATTCCACTTTGATGCGGCTGCCCACCACTTGTTCCGGCGGGATCCCATAGGCTGCTTCCACCCATGGCCGCATGAACGAGACCCCTCCTCCCGACACGATGAACGTCTTGAAATCGTGAGCGCGCAGGTAGTCGAGGAGCTCCACCATCGGGCTGTAGGTGAGATCGGTGTAGAGCTGGTTGTACTTGGGGTGACGTGCGGTCTTGAGCCAGTCTTTGACCACGGTATCGAACTCTTCCTCGCTGATCCCGGCGTGGGTCGTCATCATCAAGGGGATGAGCCCCGCGTTGCCCAGGGCTGTCAGTGTCTTCATGTCTCCCTCGAGAACCGCCTTGTACGGCTGTTTTTTCTTCCACTCGGGGTGCTCGGGTGAGAGCGCCTTGATGCGGTCGAGGGCGAACGCCAACTGCACGTACATCGGTTGCTCGGACCACAGCGTGCCATCATTGTCGAACACGGCGATGCGCTGGGCCGCGGGCACGAAGCTAGGGCTCTTGGGGTCGCTGACCTCCGCGACGAAGTCGAGGATGGCCTTTCGGCGTGGACTTTCGGTCCACAAGCTGAGCGCGGGGGGCGCCACCGCTGGCGCAGCTGCTTTGGGCTCTGAGCTGGGACTGGTCTCGAGCGTCGCCACGCCTGTGTCCGTGCTTGTGGCGCTGGCCGGGCAGGGGGTCACCGTGCTGGCACATCCCAGGAGCTGGACGGACAACAAGCAGGCGAAGAGGGGTGCGGTGCGGACGAAGCCGCATCCTTGTGCAAGGAAAATCATTTGAGCTATCTCCGGAGTAGTGAGTTGCCACGTGCGCCCTTGTGGCTGTTTGTGAGTCTAAAGTGGACTACGAACCTTGAAATGAGGCGAATCCTCTCGCTTGCTGCAAGCGGATCCGCCTCAGATTGCGCCAGAGCGCCGACTCAGTTGTGCGCGGCTGGGTTCTTCAGCGTCTCGAGCACCTTGTCGATGCTGAGCGAGCTGCTGGCCTGGCGCAGGGGGAAGTCCTTGAACGTGGCCAGGAATTCTCCCACGATGTGTTGAGCGGGCACGAACATCCACATGTTCTCGCCGTACCACTTGATGTACATGCGCGATTGATCGGGAAAGCGCTCAAACGGGTCCATGCGCAGGTTGACGATCCACGGCCACGAGGGCTCCTTGCGATAGGCCGTGCTGATGTCCCCCTCCATGATCGCAAAATGCACCTTCCAATCTTGGTAGCGCAGCGCGTTGAGGTGCGCGCCCGCATCAAAGTAGAAGATCTCCTTGCGTGCCGAGCTGCTGTTGCCCGTGAGCAGCCCCAACTGGTTGTAGCCGTCCAAATGCACCTTGAAGTTCTTGGGCCCGGCTTGATAGCCTTTCATCAACTTCTCCTTGACGTCGGGCACACCGGCCGCGGCCAAGAGGGTCGGCATCCAGTCCTCGTGCGAGAAGATGTCGTTGATCATGCGTCCAGCCGGGACCACACCCGGCCAGCGCACCATGGCGGGGACCCGCAGGCCGCCCTCCCAGGTCGTACCCTTTTCACCGCGAAAAGGTGTCGTGCCGCCGTCGGGCCAGGTGACGGTCTCCGCGCCGTTGTCGGTCGAGTAGACGACGATGGTGTTGTCGGCGATCTTGAGCTCGTCCAAGAGCTTGAGCAAGGAACCGACCTGTTCGTCGTGTTCCATCATCGCATCGCCGTACAATCCGTAGCCGCTGCGGTAGCGATGCTCATCTTTGAGGTGCGTCCAGACGTGCGTGCGGGTGGAGTTGTACCAAACGAAGAAGGGCTTGTTGTCTTTATGCGATTGGCGAATGAACGTGTCGGTGGCCTTGAGGAACTCCTCATCCACCGTCTCCATGCGCTTCTTGTTGAGCGGACCAGTGTCCTCGATCTTGCCGTCAGCGTTCGATTTGAGCACACCCCGCGGCCCAAACTTCTCGCGGAACTTGGCGTCCTTGGGGTAAAATTCACCTTCCGGCTCTTCCTCGGCGTTGAGATGATAGAGATTGCCAAAGAACTCGTCGAAGCCGTGTTTGGTGGGTAAGTGCTCGTCCTGATCACCTAGATGATTTTTACCAAATTGGCCGGTGCGGTAACCCAAGGGCTTGAGCAGGTCGGCGATGGTCGGATCTTTGGGCGTGATGCCGTGCTTGTCCCCGGGCATGCCGATGGTCAGAAGACCGGTCCGGAAGGGATGCTGACCCAAAATGAACGCGGCGCGTCCAGCGGTGCAGCTTTGCTGTCCATAAGCATCGCTGAAGATGGCGCCCTCGTTGGCGATGCGATCGATGTTGGGCGTACGGCCGCCCATCATGCCGCGGTGGTAGGCGCTCACGTTCCAGTAGCCAATATCATCGCCAAAGATGACCAAGATGTTGGGCTTCTTGCCCGTGGCCTGTTCGACCGAAACGAGCGGCTTCACGTTCTCAGCCGACGGACCCAAGGTGGGCTCCGCGTAGCGAGGTGTCTGGCTGGGAGCGACTTCAGCAGGTCGAGGTTCTGCTTGCTGTGGTTGCACCGGTTCGTCGTCCTCCAATTGCTGGTGACTCTGCTGATCGCAGCCCAGAGCGAGTAACCCCAGCACGAACGCGCGCTTTGCTTTCTCTTTGAACATTTACCCTCCGGCCACGGCGAGCAACGACCTCGTTGCGGGTGGCTGGGCGACGCTATCATGAAGGGTGTGACGATGACTCGAGGGACGTGCAACGAAGGTGTGGCAATCTGTCACATTGCGCACCGTCCGGCCGACCGACGGAATGATGAAATAGTGAGCGGGACGGGGTGCTGCCTGCCTCGGGTTCGCGTGCGCGGGTCACATTGTTGTGCGGAGCCGCGTCTGCTACGCGATGGTCTGACGATCTCATCATCGTTCGTTGTCCACTCCGTGGCGCTCTCTGTCGACCCAGCAGCCGATGACCGCACTCTCTGACATCACCGCCCTCAAAGACCGCATCGGCCGCAGCATCGTCGGGCAAGAGCACGTGGTGGAGACCTTGATCCTGGGATTGCTCGCTGATGGGCACTTGTTGCTCGAAGGCTTGCCCGGCTTGGCCAAGACGCGCGCGGTCAAGAGTCTGGCAAACAACCTGGCCGTGGAGATGAGCCGCATCCAGTTCACTCCTGATCTGCTGCCCTCCGATGTGACGGGCAGCATCGTCTATGATGCGCAAGCGTCTGGCGCGGACAAGTTTCGCTTCGACCCGGGGCCTGTGTTTGCCAACTTAGTGTTGGTCGATGAGATCAACCGGGCGCCCGCCAAGGTTCAAGCAGCGCTGCTCGAGGCGATGGAGGAGCGACAGGTCACTGCAGCGGGCAAGTCCCAACCATTGCCCCAGCCCTTCATGGTGCTCGCCACCCAAAACCCCATCGAGCAAGAGGGGACTTACCCGCTGCCCGAGGCACAACTCGATCGCTTTCTGATGCATGTGTATGTCGATTACCCAGACAAGGATGCAGAACTCGAGATCTTGCACCTAGTGAGGGGTGAAGAGGGCGCCTCCGCCGCAGCGCAAGGTCAGCGTCTTTCCTCGGAGGCGATATTTACCGCGCGCCGTGAGATCAAGGCCGTCAAACTCTCCGATACTGTGGAGCGCTACCTGGTGGATTTGATCCTCGCGACGCGCCCCCCGCGAGAATTGGACGAGAAACTCGGACTATGGCTCGAGGTGGGTGCAAGCCCGCGCGCGACGATCGCTCTGGACAGATGTGCACGCGCCAAAGCGTGGCTGTCGGGCCGCAGTCATGTCACCCCCGACGACGTGAGGGCGGTGGTTCACGCGGTGCTGCGTCACCGCTTGATCTTGCGCTACGAGGCGACCGCCGACGGAGTCACCGCAAATGATGTAGTCGACCACTTGCTCAAGGTGGTGGCGATTGCCGGCTAGCCGTGTGGAGGAGGCTGCTGGGTCCTTGCATGCAAGCGCCCCGCAGCGGTCGTCCTCGGGGCTGGACGGCGTTTGTGTCAGTGTGGAAGAATTAGCCCGTCTGGGCGCGGCGAGCCGTGGCATCAGTTTTCGCGCGCGACAGCCCGCACAATCGATCCTGGGTGGACGTCACGCTTCCCGGCTTCGCGGCCCTGGCTTGGACTTCGAAGAGTTGCGCGCCTACCAGGCGGGCGACGACATCCGAGCCATGGACTGGCGTGTCACCGCACGCACGCGCGCGGCGTACGTCCGCATCTACCGCGACGAAAAGGAGCGGCCGGTGATCGTGGTGGTGGATCAACGTGCGGGGATGTTCTTTGGGTCGGTCAGGGACATGAAGTCGGTCACTGCGGCGCGCGCTTCCGCGGTGGTCGCGCAACGCGTGGTCAGTGGTGGAGACAAGATCGGGGCGGTGGTGTTTGGTGACGATGAGCTGATGATCTTCCGTCCACAGCGCAGCCAGCGCCACGTCATGCGCATCGTGGGGTGCATTGTTGAATTCAATCGCAAGCTCGCGACTGGTTCCAAAAAGCCCGATCTGGCCGCTCTGGACACGGCGCTCAATCGAGTGGTGCGTATGGCATCTCACGATCATCTGATCGTGTTGGTCAGCGACCTGTCGGGAGCGGGACTCGAGACCAAGAAGCTGGTGACTGAGCTGCGACGGAAGAACGACGTGGTGCTGTTGTGGGTCCACGA